>NHCFR01400__coassemble_2932_pt1 | contig 6812 bp, 9 predicted proteins | sample NHCFR01400__metabat2_high_PE_061 | metagenome-assembled genome bin NHCFR01400 | reverse complement strand
TATGTATATGATACCTATTGGGGTATAAAATGTCAAGCAAAAAAGCAGCCTCCTTCGGCTGCTTTTTCTGTGGTCATCCCATATTAGCAAAACGCTCCACCGCCTTGGTGAATTTTTCAATCGTCTGTTCTGCATCTCCATGCTCCAATCCGTCCCGGACGCAGTGCTGGATATGGCCTTCCAGCACTAGCCTTCCACATCCGTGGAGGGCGGATTTTGCGGCATTGATCTGGGCAAGGATGTCCTCGCAAGGAATATCCTGGTCAATCATGCGGTCGATGGCCTGAACCTGACCGATAATCTTCTTCAATCTGCGGTGCAGGTTATCCGCATCCATACATTGTCTCATAGCGCGTTCCTCCATACCATTAGGGGTATATGTAAATTATATCGTGTGGGAAATCGGCTGTCAATACAGTAACCGGTTACGGCATTGGTACGCTCTCGGAAGGTGAATTGTATTTAGCTATCCAGTATAGTTTAGCAACCTTCCCAAAATTTTAAAGGATTTTATTGTTTTAAACTCCCATATATGGGTGGATAAATGGCTTTCCACCATTTCAATTTTGAGAGAAGAAACGTTCCAAAATCAGCAAGATTGGCCAGGCACTTTGGGAAATTGGCCGTCTTGTTTTTCAAAAACTGGGGTTTCTTCATAAAGTGTTCAAAGGTGTTCAAACTTTTTGAAGCAAAAAAATAAGAGAAACGCTGTAAATTCAACGTTTCTCTCTCTTTTCACCAATGCCGCAGACCGGAATCGAACCGGTACGGGTATCACTACCCACGGGATTTTAAGTCCCGGGCGTCTGCCAGTTCCGCCACTGCGGCAAATATCAAGTTGTCTTCCCTTCTCCCATATTCTAATGAGAGAAACGACCCAGAAGAGACTCGAACTCTCGACCTCCGCCGTGACAGGGCGGCGCTCTAACCAACTGAGCCACTGGGCCTCGTTATGAGCACTTAGCGTCTGTTCTTTAGACGCTTACGTGCGATACATGCCGACGCCCTTGGTGAGCGCCACTGAGCGAACCTAGTAGTCGGTTCGTTATGAGCACTTAACATCTATCTTTTAGACGCTTACGTGCGATACATGCCGACGCCCTTGGTGAGCGCCACTGAGCGAACCTAGTAGTCGGTTCGTTATGAGCACTTAACATCTATCTTTTAGACGCTTACGTGCGATACATGCCGACGCGCGCAGTGAACATACAGCGCGAACTTGACAGTCGGCATAAATGGACCTTCGGGGACTCGAACCCAGGACCGACCGGTTATGAGCCGGTTGCTCTAACCAACTGAGCTAAAGGTCCAAAAATAATTGCTCCCGAAGGAACAAAGCCGATGATCGGACTCGAACCGATAACCTGCTGATTACAAATCAGCTGCTCTGCCAATTGAGCCACATCGGCATCAACTGACCCCGACGGGAATCGAACCCGTGTTACCGCCGTGAAAGGGCGATGTCTTAACCGCTTGACCACGGGGCCAAAATACCTGCAGTTAGTGTCTTATCACCCTAACAGCGTTCTACATGATATCATATATCAATCACTTTTGCAAGTATTTTGACCTCTTTTTTGACCTTTTTAAATCAAAAATTCTAAAATAACTTTCTGCTCCGCCTGCGTCTTCTGCCTGCACAGCTGCTGGAAAATCCACCACAACCGCGGCTACTGTGCCCAAATGTCTTTTCCTTTCCCCGAGCCAATCTCAAAATGATATTTTGCAATTCCAAGGTCAATTTTCGTGTAAAATCCCAACCCTTCCTTTGCCCTCACCTTATCTCCCAACAAATCAAAATGAAACTTCTGCTGATTCATGGCAGTCGGTGCAAGAAGAGCAGCTTGTACGCCTTTTTTGAACCAATCCGGGGCGCTTGTATCCTCGTTGCTGACCTTGTCCGCTTCCTTTGACTTATGTGCAGTTCCCGCAGTCTGTCCATAGCCGACGGCGATCACGATTGCCAACTTTTCTCCGGAAGCCACCTGATACGCGTCAGGGATTTTCTTAAACGTCATCGCAACCCAACATGTATTCAACCCCATCATTTGGGCAGCAAGCACAATCTTCTCCCCGTAGTACCCGCACAATTCATCCAGCTTTGGAGACTTTTTTCCGATCATGGCAACATAATTGGTCACGCCGCTGAATTTTCCGTAATGCGCCATTGTGGAGTCAAACGCCTTTGGTTCGTTTTTTACAAGCTGGATGTGAAGTTTGCTTTCCTCATTACACTGCGCTATCAGGTTCTCTAGTTTCTCAACCACTTTATCGCTAAGCGGTTTGTTTTCATAACTTCTGACAGAATGTCTCTGTCTCATCGCTTCAAAAATATCCATTGTCTATTCCATCCCTTTCTTATATTGCCTGTATTGTTTTATCTCCTTGCGGAGCTGTTTTCTCAATTCTCTTTTTGACATATTTTTTAAACTGTCTTTGAGCGGAACATTTTCTTTCTCCTCTTGAAGTTCGCTCATAATCCACGGCACTGTCTCCCCTTCCTTCACCTTCTGTTTTTCAAACTGATACCCCGTATAAATGTATCCCGGATGATATCCTCTCTGCCTTAAATTCTCTGCCGCTGCATGGATTGCGCGAAGTTCCCGTTTCCCTCCGCTGACCAGAAGAAGATGCCGCTCCTTTTTATCCGCGATCAGCCTCCATATCACATGCATAATAGCATAAGGCACTTTCCCGTTTTCACTTTCAAATACAAGACCGACTCTACAGTTTCTGGCAAAAATAAGTCTCTGATTCCCTACATCCGACGCTTTTCTGCACTCCACATTTTGGTACTGGGAAAAGCGTTCCGCATAACCACAGCAACTCGTCTTTGTATCATCATAAAAAATAATCAGTTTTTTCATGTATATCCTTCCCTCGATTCTTATATGACCTTACTGATATTCTTGGAAACTTTTTCTGCCACGGTAGCCAGAACCTTCCGCTCCTCATCTGTGACTCCCTCCAATGTGATTCGTCTGACTTTATCGCTGATCGAGCGCAGTTCTTTTATGATTTGCTCTGCCTCTTCTGTGATAAGATTGTGCGCATACCTTCTGTCATCAATATCCTGCTCGACCTTGATATATCCTTTTTTGTGCAGTCTTCTCAACGCCTGTGAAATATGCCCCTTTGTAAACATATTCAACTTTAGAATGTCTTTGGATGTGTTACACGCCCCGGCAGAATCCAGATAAAGAAGAACCTGCATATCTATTTTATACAGTCCGTACCGGGACTCTATCGGTTCATATTGTTTTTCTATCAGCCTTCTGAACTGCATGCCGTACAGCATTGCCTCCAAATTGTAATCCATCTGTCCACTCCTTTAGTTTAATATTAAACTATTTATATATAAACCTTATCAGATTCTTGAGCTTTGTCAATCGATTTCATAATATTTTTACAATTTATGCGAATACCCTTTGTTACGATACTGCCTGCGCGGCTGCTGCCACAATAAATGCAGAAAAGCCGTCCAAGTAACTTGGCGGCTTTTCCGGTTGTCAACTGATTCATTGCCCTGCTGATCTCCTTTTCCGTGCGTGTGTCCACATTGGACGTTGCCTCGTCTAGGATTAGGATAGACGGATTGCAGAGGAACATGCGGGCGATGGTCAAAATCTGCCTCTAGTCTGCCGAGAGATTGCGCCCTCACTGTTAAGGACCGCGTCGCCTTTCCTGCTCCTGTGCTTCCCACAATGGCAATCTTCTGCCCGGCTTTTGCCTTAAAATAAATATTTTTCATCAACAACTCTCCGGGTTCATACCCGAAGCTAACGTTTTCAAATGTAATGTCTCCTTTTGCCCGATCCAGCAACAGCGGATGGGCTGTATCCCGAACTTCTCTTTCTTGATCCAGTATCTCAAACGTACGCTCCGCAGATGCAAGAGAGGCCTGGAAGTTGTTGATCATAAAGGAGGCCTGTGTCAGTGGCTCCGCCGACTGATTGATATACTGGAAAAAGGTCTGCACAACACCAATGGTCATGGTGCCGTCCAGCATAAATTTCCCGGCGATGATGGCAATGATGACCTGTCCCAGCCTTGTGATCAGACGGATCATCGGGTTCATACAGTTTGTATAGAAGTCCGCTCTGGTGGACGCTTTCCAGTTCGCCTCTGTTGCCTCCGGCACGCTTTCAATGCTGCCCTGCTCATAGCTGTACGCCTTAATAAAACATCATGATCACGGATCCAATGATCGTACCTGCGGCGCTGATGAATTTCAGCAGACTTATCTGCAACGTCTCCGATATTTTGTCAAGGTCGTTTGTTACACGGCTTAAGATTTCCCCGGATTTCTTCCTGTCAAAGAACGACAACGACAAGACGTTCAATTTTCTGCTGACTCGTACACACATGGAAAGAGCCAGTTTCTCGGCCGCATTTGCCATGAGGAGTGACTACAGATAATAAAACACTCCAGTCAGCACCCACTGGACCGACAGATACGTCGGTTCCCGCCTGCAGTTTTCCCATGTGATGGAAAATGCCAGACTGTTGTCTCTTGCTTTCAAAGGTGGCAAATCCAGCGGCAATGATGAGAATAGCAGGGTGTACGTCCTCCGGTTCCGGCTCAAACACAAAAAGGTAAAAAAGTAGCGGCAGGAGTTTCATGACTTCCTCCACCATCGGGGCGATCTCCGCCGTGGCATGAAAGGCGGTCGTCTGATAAAAGGCGGCAAGAAAGGTATTGATATAAGCTGACAGCAGACATGCCCCCATCCCCGCAAACACAAACAGAAACAAACGGAGATACTTCTTTCCCATACACAGGGCGGCCACCAGCAAAGGGGCGGCAATACAGGCAAAAATATTTTCAATGTATGTCATATGTTCACCGCCTTTCTCACAGCGGGCAGCAACGAAAAGAGAGAGGCAGTCACAGTAAAGTCGATCCAGAAATAAGGATTGCTCCAAGTGTCGCTCACCCACGGATAACTGGAAAGCCACAGGCAATTTTCCAGTATCACCAAAATAATCACCGCAATGTGGAAAAAACGCCGGTTCCGTTCTCTCCCCGTCTGTTTGCTCCAGTAAGCAAAGCCTTGCAGGGAACGCCGGAAAATTAAGAATATCATGCCGCCCATGATCAAATTGTAAACGAGATCACCGATACTGATAAAATAGAGCGTCAGCGGTATTACGGTCAGCGGGGCAAGCCACATCACCCGGCATCGGAAGGCCCGCTCTTCCGGTTGTGATAGGGAATCCTGCAACAGATACAAAAAGAGAAAGCCGGCAATCCAGCCAATGTCCGCCACATAGAATATAGACGGCGTGTCTGTAATCAGAATGGTGTAGAGCATCCAGTAAAGACTCGCTAGCGCAAAACAGCTGTAAAAGCATGTCAGAATGAAATAGGGCTGTCGGCGGCTTTTGAGATAGAGGACACCGGACAGGATACTCCCCAGAAAGACAACGAAAAACTGGGAAAAGTTATCTATAATCTCCGGCATCATCCTTCACCTCCTCATCCTCCCGCTGGAATCTGTAAATACGGAATCCCAGAATGGTGACGCATACGCCCAGCAAAAAAGAGAGCAGTCCAATGATGATATAACCGATGGCCTCATTTTCTCCAAACATGCTTGCCGCCATCGCAAAACCGTCATAGCTGTCTGTGGACATATTTTGGAGGATACCGGGCATCAGCACAGATAAGCCAACGATCAGCACAAGGCAGGCTGCCGCAGAGCAGGCGGTAATCATTCGGCTGCGACGCAGCCTCTTTTTCTGTTCCTCCTGCGTGATCCGCTGCCTTACAGCGGCAACCCGCTCTTCATGACTACGCATCTGTAATGCCCTCCTTTTCCAACCGCTTTTTCAGCGCGTTTCTTCCACGATACACCAAATCCGCAATCTGTTTTTCCGTCTTTCCCATCAGGGACGCGGCTTCAGCATGGCGCATCCCTTCAAAGTAGACAAGATATAATATCTCCCGATAATCAGAGTTTAATTGCTCCATACAAAAATGCAAAATACGTCGCTGTTCCTCTGTCTGGATTATCTCTTCCACCAGCGTTTCGCCTTCCGGTTCCTCTGCCAATGCCTCCAGACTGAAAGAGATTTTCCACTTGCGCTTATGTCGCAACGCCATGTTTCGGGCCGCTTTGTAAAGATAGGCTTTCAGCCCTCCGTCCCGGATTGCAGGCCTTTTGGTAAACAGATAGGTGAAGACTTCGATCATCAAGTCCTCGGCCTCATGCACATCGTGCAGATAGCCGGTTATGTATAAAATAAGAGCTGTCTCGTATCGGTTCATCAACTCGTCCACACTTTTTTCGTCGCCGTCCAGATAGCGGCGGTAAAGCTCTTCATCGCTCATTACTGCCGCCTCCTTTTTTCTCTTTTTGCGGATCAGTCGGCTTTTTGATCGTACCTAGGATTACCATAGAGCGTCCGAAACGTTCTGCGCCAGGGCTCCGACCTTGTCAAAGCCTTTAGAGCCATATATCTTCTCAAGATACAGTGTATACGAATATCATCAGAGTTTCAACTGTATACAAATTGGCAAGCAATGCAAACTTATGTAAATTTACTTATTACAGAGGATTTCTCATCTTCGGCCCTATTTTCCCCGTAATAGCATTATTATAACAGAAAATAGTAAAAAAAAAGAATCTGCAAATACGATTTTACAGATTCCAAGCTCCCCCTGTTGGACTTGAACCAACGACACTTCGGTTAACAGCCGAATGCTCTACCGACTGAGCTAAGGAGGAATATTTAACTGTCGAAGTATACCTTCAAAACTACATACAAAGAATAATCATCCATCAGCCTATTCCCGCTTTGGTTATGCC
>NHCFR01400__coassemble_2460_pt1 | contig 7820 bp, 6 predicted proteins | sample NHCFR01400__metabat2_high_PE_061 | metagenome-assembled genome bin NHCFR01400 | reverse complement strand
AACGAGCCATGGCCGTGGCAGGAAGGAGGATGCTGATTTATGTGGAATTATGAAAAAAGACTCCAATACCCGGTGAAAATCACCCAGACAAACCCGAAAATCGCCCAAGTCATTATCTCCCAGTTCGGTGGTCCGGACGGAGAGCTGGGCGCTTCCATGCGTTATCTCGCCCAGCGGTACACCATGCCCTACAAGGAAGTGACAGGAACGCTGACAGATATCGGCACAGAAGAACTGGCTCACCTAGAGATGGTATGCGCCATCGTCTACCAGCTCACAAAAGACTTATCCCCCGAGGAGATCGAGCGCTCTGGTTTTGCGCCTTACTACGTGGACCACACTCTCGCGCTCTGGCCCCAAGCGGCCAGCGGAACTCCGTGGAGCGCTACCACTTTCCAGTCAAAGGGCGATCCCATCACAGATCTCCACGAAGATATGGCCGCGGAACAGAAAGCCCGCACAACCTATGACAATATCCTAAGACTGGTCAAAGACCCTGAAGTCGCTGATCCTATCCGATTCTTAAGACAGCGTGAACTTGTCCACTACCAGCGCTTCGGCGAGAGCCTGCGCATCGTTCAGGATCAGCTGGACAGCAAGAACTTCTACGCATTCAACCCGGAATTTGACAAATAAGAAAATATCCGTAACACGCAAATATCCGCAGAACCATGATTGGTTCTGCGGATAAATTATCATGTAAAATTTCTTCCCGCGGCTCCTACTGAAGCGTAACCTCTACGGTCTGCTCCTCAAACTCTCCATTAGACTGCGGTACTTGGATAGTGAGCGTCACTTTTTCTCCTTTGGCATAATACTCAAGCTGTTCTTGAAGCGCGTCCATACTGTCTACAGTGCTGCCGTTGATTGCGGTGATGATACAGCCTTTCGTCATTCCCGCTTTGTCAGCTCCGCCCCCGGCAGTAATCTCAATCACATATACCCCGGACGGCATCTCAATCTGCTGCGAGAAAGCATCGGAAACACTGATTCCAGAAATGCCGATCATGCCCCGGTCAGCTTCATCCACCTTTGTCTTTGTCTCTTGATTCATCAGATTCTGAATCAAATCCGTCACATCACTGATGGGAATTGCGTAACCAATTCCTTCTACACTCGTTCCGACTAATTTCGCAGAATTGATGCCAATAACCTCGCCGTTTATATTGACAAGAGCACCGCCGCTGTTGCCACCGTTGATGGCTGCGTCTGTCTGAATCAGCTTCGCACTGCTTTCCTGTGCCTCGCCCGTCTGTCCTTCTGTCGTAGATACAGACCGGTTCAGCGCACTAATCACGCCTGTTGTTACAGACTGTCCATAGCCAAGAGCATTTCCGATAGCGATGGCCGGCTCGCCGACTTTAAGGCTGGTAGAATCCCCCAGAGTCGCCACGCTGATCGCGCTCATCGTATCCTCAGAGATGGATTCCAAAGGAACCGAAATCACTGCCACATCATAATTCGAATCCATTCCTTTGATGTATGCTTCCACACTGGTCTCATCATCAAAAGTGACAGTCAATGTATCGCTTCCTGATACGACATGGTTGTTCGTCACAATCAGCAGCTCCTCATCGTTCTTTCCAATAATGATGCCCGTTCCAGCTCCTTCGCTTGTTTTCTGATAAGTATCGCCAAACAAGCTTTGAACCTCCTCAACAGACATGCTTGTGATCGATACGATAGACGGCATTACCTTTTCTACTACAGCTGACACATCTGAAGTCACAACGCTGGACGATGTAGAAAGAGCCGTTCCGTTACTGATCTTGTCAGAGGACACTGACGAAGTATCCACGCCATTCTGAAGTCCTAGGAGCCTGCTGCCTATCAGATTTGATGCTAGGAACACTACACTTGAAACAACGCCGAAGAGAACCGCAAATCCAACGATTGCCAAAGTTTTTGGCACACCGTGGCTGGATTTTTTCTCTTTCTTTGGAGGTTTCTGTCCGGCCTGTTCGCCGTTTGATCCTCCTGACTGACTGTCTCCATAGTTATAATTTTCATTTGGATTATAATAATTGTACTGATCTTCCATGAGACCACCTGCTTTCTTTTCTTTTTACGGTCTTATCATATCTCTGCATTGTGACAAAATTGTGTTCAATCCTTTAACAATCATTGAAAAAGAGGCGCCGTATCCCGGAGAAAATACTGATCAGCATTTCTCCATGGCCGGCGTCTCTGTTTTACGTAAATCTGCTTTTAGAGATCTATAAAATTGATGTCGTAATCTTTATCTTTTCCGTCCTCGCCTTCATCATCGTACTCTTCATCATCGTACTCATCGTCTTCATACTCATCATCATATTCGTCGTCATCGTACTTATCGTCTTCATACTCATCGTCGTATTCGTCGTCTTCATACTCATCGTCTTCAAATTCATTGCCGGCGTACTCATCTTTTTGCGATTTCAGATCTTTTTCGGATGATTTTTTAGACACTTTCTCATTTGAATCATCTTCATCGTCGAACGGGATATCATACTCATCATACAAATCATCCAATTCCTGATTACGATGTACTAATTTCACCGCGAATATAATCATCAGTATGAGAAGGAGCAGGCAGATCACAGCCATCGCCGTAACAACTACCATAACATGCTCACTAATAAACTGGCCAAATGCCCCCGGAAGAGCCGCGCCTGAATCAGTGTCTTCCGTACTGGCCGGAGCTTCAAAATACTGATATGTTTCATCCTCAGCGTCATACTGATACAATCCTGCTTCGTTTGTCCGCGTGTTCAAAGCATAGATTACATAGAATCTATTAGATACTGACGGATCGGACCATATCGGAAACTCATAACCCTGAACTGTCAAAGTAGACTGCTCGTAATTGTCCGGAAGTTTCACTGCTTCCACATTATCCAAAGGAATCAGTGATGTGGTATCTGAGATCGTTACCTGAGCAAAAGGAACAAATGTTGCATCATCCTGCTGGAACAAGAAGAAGGTTCCCGCTCCCGAGGCATCGACCAGATATCCAAGGGTGATTCCTGACTCGTTGGCAACGAACTTTCTTTCCTCCCCGTTGAAGGTCATTGTTGTCTCTGAGTATCCTTCCGGGATGTCAGCAGTTGTAAATGCCTCTGAAAAATTATAATCTGTTCCGTTCACGCTGACTGTAATATCTGTCGAGGTTCCCGCAGCCGCTGTTCCTGACGCTTCTACGCTAGTTGACCCGTCATCTGCTGCGGCGATTGAAATCGCCGAAGAACCCTGTTCCAAATTCAGCGTCTCCCCTGAAGAAAGTACTGCAGAACTGCTATTCACAGTAAGAGTAGTATCCGTCTGCTTCAGCGCCCGGAACGTCATTGTACTGCGCAGTTCACTGCTACTCCCTGTACCTGTATACGTGAGGCTTCCGGAACCGTCCGCTGAAAACCCATCACCACTGACAAACTCAAGAGCAGATGTGTCATAATTCATTGTCACACTTACGTCTCCGACTGTACCGCCGTCACTTCTAACAACAAGATCAATGTTTACGTTTTCGCCAACCTTTGTAGACGGGTCCGAAAACATAAGAACGCCGTCTGCCGCAAACGCAAGTATAGAGAACATCGGAACCATAAGGCACACTGCAAGAATCATTCCTGCTAATTTCTTAAATGCTTTCATATAACTACCTCTTCTGTATTTTTAATTTGCCTGTTTTTACAGCCGTCTCTTGTCACAGATAGCTGCCACTGCCTATTATCATACACTTTTCATACAAAAAAGTCCAGAATTATATTATAATATCTGTAAGAGAAACCATTTCGAAAAGCAATTTCATATTACCACAGATAGGAGGTCATACTATGATAAGCGAACATACTCTCATTGCCATGGCAGATGGCAGCATGCGCCCGATCAAAATGGTGCGCGTAGGAAATCAGACAGCTACACGGCACGGCGGGGCGCTCGTATTCGACACATGGAAGTCGGTTGAGGGCAGTTTTATCCGGCTTTCCGTGCAAGGATATAAACTGGAAGTGTCAAAAGACTGTCCCATTCTCGCGGCGGACGGTATGTGGAGACGTGCCGAAACGTTAAAGGAAGGTGACCAAATTTTGACCACGAAAGGAACGACGGAACTCCTCAAATGTGAGGCCGTCGACGATATGATACTTGCATATCATCTGTCCTTCCGCGAAAACGAACCGGTTACTATGATCGCCGGAAAGATCTTCTATGTGGGAGATATGGAGATGCAGAGAGGACGGTTGAACAGCGAAGTATGAAAGTACGAAAAGAGGAGAGCAGCCGACACGCTGCTCTCCTTCTTAATTATGCCTTCTTTCTTGTTATCTTCTAGGTGCCGGCGTCTCCTCCGACATCAGTACCTCCACTGTCAGCGCCTCCGCTATTGTCGCTTCCTGTGTCTTCATTTTCGGAACCGCCGCTTCCTGGAACAGTGCCTTCATTCCCTCCGCTTCCGGAATCTCCGTTTCCACTGTCAGCCGGAGGTTCCGGTTCCACATAGGCGTCACCGCTATTGTCCCACTGGTCATCCGTATAAGTGTTGTCGTAGGTGCTATCGTCATAACTCTCGTCATCATAAGAGGAATTGTCATCGTTCTCAGAAGAGCTTGCCGAATTAACTGTGTATTGAATATTACTATTCACATTTTGCACCGTCGCGGACGGCGTGTACCCCACTGTGCCAAACAGGAACTCATGAAGCTTGGACACATTGGAAACAAGATCGTCAGGCACAACCACACTGCCGACCCCTGAAATCATGTCCAAAGAATTATCCTGCGGGAATCCCATATTTCCAACCAAAGTATACTCGCTGTATGCGCTTGCATACATGAGGATTTCCTGCAGCGTAAAGCTGGTGGATACCTGCGGAAACACTTTATCAATGATTGCATTAAGCGTGCCAAGATCTGCTGATTTAGCCTTTTCAAACATCTTCTCAATCACAAGGCGCTGCCTCTCCGTGCGGGTGAAGTCGCCGCCCGCAGTAGAACGGATGCGGGCATACGTAGTTGCCTGAACGCCATTTAATGTTTGAAGACCGGAAGTTTCAACCAGTGTCTCCGGTTTTCCAGCAGACGCGGCAGTCTCCCAAATGTACTCATTGATGTACGGCACTTCTTCTTCCGTCACATCGATCTCTACTCCCCCGAGCAGGTCAATAGCATCTGCAATGGCGCCAAAATCAACAGTGACATAGTCCTCAATATCCAAATCCAGATTCATGTTCAACATATTGATCGCAAGAACCGGCCCTCCGTAACTGTAAGCGGCATTACATTTCTGATAGGTTCCCTCTGACAGATCAAGCAATGTATCTCTGTAAACAGAAACCATCTTAATCTCTTTTGTCTCATTATTCAGGCTGGCAACGATGATACAGTCTGTCCTATTTCCTTCTCCCAGACTTCCATCTCTGGAATCCACCCCAAACAGAGCCACATTTTTATAACCTTCTCCGAGATCCAGCTCTTTGTTGAGCTTGACCTCCTCGTTGATTACAATATCCTCGGCTTTAATATCCTGTGTGTCAATTTTACTCCACTTGGCATAAACATAAGCCACGGCGCTAAAGAGCACGCACAAAACAACGACTACAACAACAAGAAGGATCCGCTGCCACAGCTTCATCCTTGTAAACCAATTTTTCCGCTTCGCGCGTGAACGCTTGCGTCCCCGTCGTCTTACGTTTTTTGACATTTCTCTCACCTATCACAAAGTTTTTGTACACTTTTTTCATAGTACAACAAAGCATGACAAGATTCAAGTAATTTCTACTGATTCTCATACTTCTTAAGCTCTTTAAGTATACAGCCTGCCTTTTCCTGCCATGTATTTTCAAGCGCTTCTTTATTCAGCAGCTGCATATACTCCTCATTTCCATACAAAGACATTGCATGGTCAAGCAGTTCAATAAATTCTTGGCGTGAATGACCAATCAGAACCGATTTATATTTTCTGCATTCATCCATATCCGTTGTCACAATAGGCTTGTTTAGCGCCATATATTCAAAAAGTTTAACAGGCGATGTGGCCTTTGTAATATCGTTGATAAGAAACGGTATAGTAAGCACGTCAATATGCGCAGCATAGTTCTGTAATATATCATAAGGTTTTGAGCCACAGAAGTGAATATTTTCACATTGTTCAATCCCAGATTTATCATAGGAATCATCGTACTTTATTCCAAACAGCACAAACTGGTACTTTCCTGTTTTATCAATTTCTTTCAGAAGATCATAGTCAAACCATTGTGCCAATGCCCCATAATATCCTATAACCGGCTGGCCTTTCTGAAGAATCTTCTGGAAATCGGGCTCCAGCTGAAAGTCCGCTATAACTTCATCATGAAAGTGCTTATAATCCACACCATTGCTCGAATATATAAGGCGCTCATCTCCCCTTTTAGACAGAACATCTTTCTTTAAAGCCTCTGCTGTCACCACAACAAAAATATTCGGATCGGACATTGCCATCTCATACTTATCCTTTACATTCACTGGAAGCTCATCTGTTCCCGCCAAATGCGGACTTAAATCATCAATATACTCATATATAACTCCGTATCCCTGCCTCCTATATTCTTTAATCTTATCTGCCGGCATCGTCCAATCGGTAGAATAAAACTGGATGTATTTAGGGACATTACAAGTTTCCAGTTCATGAAAAAGCAGTTTAGAAAAAGCACTGTTTGCATAATTCACAAGATATAGGTTGTCCGCCTGCTTTTTGATGCGCTTAACATCATCTGTAAACCGGGTAACTTCATAGAAAACAAGAGTTTTCTGCTTAGCAAAATTAGTAAAAATATGCTGAGGTCTCTGGTAAAGAGGGACATTCCAACCAAAAGAGCTTCTCCATATAACAATCCTATCATATGAATTTTTTTCAAGTATGCGGTTGATTCCGGCTATAAATTTTTTCCTATTCAGCGCGATATACAATCTTTCTAACAGCGAGAGCTTTACCATATAATTGGAATAAACATAACCTGCCGCTTTTTGAGTTGTCCCAAGCACGCCGTATTTTTTTATCAGATTCTTGATTTTACTGATTTTATCCTTCATTCTTCTCCCATTGAGACAGATATGTTTTTAATTCCCCAGCTTTCGCAGACCAGTCATTTTCCCACGCACACTGTCTCAAGCGCTCCTTTCTTTCCACATCGTCACGCTGTTCCCAGCATTTTCGTACCATAGAAACGAATTCCTCTTCATCACTTGCTACATTAACCAAATCATACTTCATACACTCAGGAAGTTTTGTAGTAATCACCGATTTTTCCATTGCCATATACTCAAACAGTTTTACCGGAGAAGTAGCCCGGGTAACTTCATTCACAACAAAAGGAATAATACACACATCAAAATAGTGTACATATCCTGCAAGAGATTCATAATCCTTTTTGCCAAAATACCGGACATTGTCAAGATTAAGCAGATTACTCTCCCCCAAAGATCTATCATGTTCGATTCCTATTAAAATAAGCTGTATATCCTGCTCTTGTGTCAGCCGTTTCAGAAGATCATAATCTATCCAGCTTGCCAAAGCTCCATAATATCCCACATGTATCTTCTCAGAATCTAACCAATCTATATACTGTTTATCCGCTGTTGTACTCCTTGGATCAAACTTTGCGCATTCCGCACCATTGGATATCTGAATCACATTTGCTTTCCCCTCACATTCCAGCACATTTTGATACAGTTTATCCGCTGTCGCCACAGTGAGAACTCTTCTGTTTTTCAGCAGAATGCTGTGCCGCTTAAGAATCTCATTGATCTTATTTGGCGCGATCAAATCAGGATTAATATCATCAACATATTCATATATAACTTTGAATC
>NHCFR01400__coassemble_2123_pt1 | contig 8700 bp, 8 predicted proteins | sample NHCFR01400__metabat2_high_PE_061 | metagenome-assembled genome bin NHCFR01400 | reverse complement strand
CACAACCGGATTGATAGCGGTCAAATCCCGGCTTCTGCTGCATGAGCAGTTCAAATGCCCGCTGCTTGCCTTTTATGAAATACATTCCGGCTGTACCTCCTTTCCTGCGGGCATAAAAAAACGGCGTTACTTTCTCCCCAAAAGGGGTTAAGGTAACGCCGCTTGTGTGCGTATTCAGTTTTTAACACATTCCCTGTCTATCCGCTGTCCGCAAAACCATTGATTTTATTAGCTTTTTGCCGCTATCGCTATCACACCTCATTATTTGACAGACCGGGTTGGAATGAAATGATACGACTTTCGGAAGCGGGGAAAGTCCAAACGGTTATTGTCAAGGATATGTCCCGAATGGGGCGCGATTATCTGAAAGTCGGCTACTACACTGAAAGTTTCTTTGCCGAGCGTGATATTCGCTATATCGCAATCAATGACGGAGTAGACAGTGACAAGGGCGACAACGATTTTACCCCTTTCCGTAATCTGTTCAATGATTTTTACGCACGCGATACAAGCAAGAAAATCCGCGCTGTCATGCGAGCAAAGGGCAATGCAGGAGAACATCTTTGTACCAATCCGCCTTATGGATACATGAAAGACCCAGACAACAAAAAGAGATGGATTGTAGACGAAGAAGCTGCTACGGTGGTAAAGAGGATTTTTGATTTGTGTATTGCCGGAAAAGGACCAATGCAGATAGCCAAAATACTGACGGCAAATAAGGTTTTAACAGTCAAAGCCTACTATGCAAAGCGTGACGGAAAGGCTATGCCGGATAATCTCTATCGGTGGGATTTCAAAACCATTGTGGGGATTTTGGAACACCCGGAATATACAGGGTGTACGGTCAATTTCAAGACATATTCCAAATCTCACAAGCTGAAAAAGCGTCTGCAAAACGCTCCCGAAAATCAACGGATTTTCCTAAATACCCAACCTGCGATTATCGAAGAACAGGTATTTGAGAGGGTGCAGGAATTAAGGGCAAACAAACGCCGGCCTACAAAGACAGGACGGCAAGGCTTATTCTCCGGCTTGCTCTATTGTGCTGACTTTGGCGAAAAGCTTTACTTCTGCACAACAAACAGCTTCACGCCAAAACAAGAGCATTATGTCTGCTCCAACTACAAGAGCAATACAGGTACTTGTTCCGCGCATTTTATCCGAGAAGAAACCTTAAAGCTGTTCGTCCTGCAAAGGATATTTGATGTAACGGCTATGTTCTTTGACGATATACAGAGCTTTCAAAACATGGTTTATCAGCAGAGGTTTGAGGAAGCGGAAAAGGCAGTAAAGCGGCAAAAGAAAGAACTCGAACAGGCAAGGAAACGGATTGCCGAGCTTGACCGTATTTTCAAGCGGATTTACGAGGACGATATTAACGGCACAATCAGCCACGAAAGATTCTTGAAGTTGTCCGCCGAGTATGAAGCGGAGCAAAAGGAACTGACAGAGTTTGTCAAGGTAGAGCAAGCTGCCGTTGATACTTACGAACAGGACAGAACGGATTTTGACAGCTTTGCTGCCGTTATCCGCAAGTATGTGGGAATACGGGAATTAACGCCTACTATCGTCAATGAGTTTGTAAAGAAAATTATTGTCCACGCGCCAGACAAATCCAGCGGACACCGCAGACAGAAGATTGAAATTGTCTGGAACTTTATCGGGGAACTGGAACAGGACGAGGACAAGCAAACGGTTGAAAGGCAGAGAAAAAGCAGAACGGCATAGCCTTTGACTATGCCGTTCTGCAACATGATTAAATTACTTCCTTATGGGCGTGTGCCTTTTACGGCGCTCTCCCTATGCGGTTATTAGTTTCAGCCAGACAGAAATGTTTCCTAGATCTGGCGGTACAGATGGCGCGGGATACCGTCCACCATTACCGGAGATACGTCGCCCTGGATGAGCGGGCGTACATAGCTGACAAATTCGTCTGTCACATAGGACCCGTCTTTGTTCACCCATTCCCGTGGAACAAGTTTCTCGTCATTGGCAATCTTGTGTACGTCTTTTACTTCCGTACCGCTCTGGTACGGATCGTCGGACAGTCTCTGAAGCACGACCATTTTTCCCGAATCGCCTTCATCCGCCGCCTTGACAGCGGCTCCGCCTACTTGATATGCCTCAAGAATATCCACGCGGGACGCGCAGTGGGAAGCGGAGCGCTGGAGTGAACTTAGTTCGATAGCGCGGGTCTTACATCCGATCTCTCCCGCGATGTAGCTTGCCAGATAATTGGCTGTGCCGGAGAGCTGTTTGTGACCGAACGCGTCTACAAAATCGATGCTTTGCCCCAGCTCACACACATAGCGGCCATCCTCAAGACGGATACCCTCGGACACTGCCACGACTACGGACGGCCTCTTTGCAAGGAGTTTCTTTACCTTAACTCCAAAAGCTTCGATGTCAAAAGGAAGCTCAGGCAGATAAATCAGATCAGGGCCGGCGCAGTCTTCTCCTTTTGCGAGAGCGGCCGCTCCTGTAAGCCATCCTGCGTTTCGCCCCATAATTTCCACAATAGAGACAAGGCCCTTCTCATATTCCAGACAGAAGCTGTCTCGTATAATTTCTTTGACAGACGTTCCGATATATTTCGCCGCGCTTCCGTATCCGGGAGTGTGGTCCGTGAGCGCAAGGTCATTATCGATGGTCTTTGGGCAGCCAATAAAACGTGTGGGATGACCTGTGACGATTGCGTAATCTGAGAGCTTTTTGATCGTATCCATGGAATCATTGCCGCCGATATAGATAAATGCTTCGATATTTAGTTTGTCAAGGATGGAGAATATCTTCTCATACACTCCTTTATCCTCGTGAATCTCGGGCAATTTATACCGGCAGGAACCAAGGAAGGCTGCCGGGGTTCTCTTTAAAAGTTCAGCGTCTAGCTCATTTGTAATATACTCTGACAGGTCAATGTAGCGCTCCTGCATCAATCCCTGTATCCCGTGAAGCATTCCGTACACTTTAGCAGCTCCTCGGTCTTTGGCCGTGCGGTATACACCGGCAAGGCTTGAGTTGATGGCAGCAGTCGGGCCGCCTGATTGTCCGACAATTACATTTCCTTTCATTATTAAGTACCTCCGTTCTGCAATATGTGCTTGGGAAAATTTTTTCCGAAGCGGTTATAACAATAGTTTAGTGCATAATCACTAATTTGTAAATCAAAAAATAAAAATTATAGGCAATTTAAACGAAATTGTGGGAGGCAAGATATGAAGCAAAATTTGGATAAACAAAAAATAGAGCGCACTGTCATTAAATTTCCGGTTCTGTGTTGGCAAATAAAAAAATGTAGGGTATAGTAGATAAAAACAGTGAGACCATAATTAAAGAGGTAGAATATGAAAAAATATGATTATCTGATCGTGGGAGCAGGGCTGTATGGAGCGGTCATGGCGTATGAATTGGGGAAACAGGGAAAAACATGTCTGGTGATCGACCGGAGGAACCACATCGCGGGAAATATCTACTGTGAGGATATAGAAGGCATCCACGTGCACAAATACGGCGCTCATATCTTCCATACATCGGATAAAAGAGTGTGGAACTATATCAATCAGTTTGCAGAATTTAATAATTATATCAATTCACCGATGGCAGTATATAAGGATGAACTCTATAATCTTCCGTTCAATATGAACACGTTCAGTAAGATGTGGGGTATCCGCACGCCGGCAGAGGCCAAGGAAATCATTGAAAGGCAGCGGAAGGAAGCGGGAATCACAGAACCGCGGAATCTGGAGGAACAGGCCTTGTCTCTTGTGGGGCGTGACATCTATGAGAAACTGGTCAAGGGCTACACGGAGAAACAGTGGGGAAGAAAATGTACGGAACTCCCATCTTTTATCATTAAGAGGCTCCCGGTCCGGTTCGTTTATGACAACAATTATTTCAACGACAGGTATCAGGGAATCCCGGTTGGTGGTTATACTCCGATCGTTGAGAAAATGCTCTCAGGCGCAGAAGTGCGCACAGGGGTGGATTTCTTTGAGTTCAGGAAAGAGAATCCTGAGATTGCGGACAAGATCATTTTTACAGGGCAGATTGACGAGTATTTCGACTACTGCCTCGGGACACTGGAGTACCGTTCCGTACGATTTGAAACAGAGGTGCCGGATTGTGCCAACTATCAAGGCAATGCAGTAGTTAACTATACAGAGCGTGAGGTGCCGTATACCCGGGTGATCGAACACAAGCATTTCGAGTTCGGACAGCAGGAGAAGACAGTCATTTCAAGGGAGTATTCTTCTGAGTGGAGTGTGGGTATGGAGCCGTATTACCCAGTGAATGATGAGAAGAACAACAATCTTTTCAAAGGGTATAAAGAACTGGCGGAGAAAGAGAAAAACGTTATTTTTGGTGGAAGGCTGGGCGATTACAAATATTATGATATGGACAAAGTGATTGGGGCTGCACTTGACAAACTGGAAGAATTAAAATAGGAAGATAAAAAGATTAAAAAATCATAGGACAAACATCATAATCCTAAAAAGAAAAATATGGGCAGGGAGAAGAAGCAAAGGTTGCATTTTTCTCCCGGCTCATGTAATATATTTATATCTGGATCGATCTGATCCGATTGTCTTGTCATCAGATTCTGATGGGTTTCATGGGGAAAACAGATGCATGAAAGGTATTTGCGGAAGAAGAGGGAACTTCCGTAGTATTATCATATGCAGCCAAAAGAGAATTGTATATGGAAGAAATGTATGAAGTGATGAGGTTTATTGAGCATGGGGCACACTGCAGGCAGAGCATGGACTGTGTCCGGGGAATGCTTATGGCTGAGTTTCTAAGAAGGAATCCGCGGCAGAAAAAAACAGATCTTTTCTGCTGGTTCCGCGGGCTGTGCGTGTGTTTGGATCAATATCACAGAAGCAGAAAAGGGCGGAAGGATTACCGTTATCTGAATCCGTACAGCATTGTTGTAACAGAGGAAAATCAACTCTGCCTATTAGATCTGGAAGCGCCGTCGAACAGCTTTGCGGTAAAGCAGATGCAGCGGCGGGCTGTGAGGGATCATTTTGTAAAGCCGGTCTGTGAGATGGGGATGGAGAAGGAATATAAGGCAGATCTGTTTGCCTATGGACGGATGCTTCAATTCCTTCTGGCGTATATTGTAGTTGAACCCAGTTTGACACGCATGGAAGAACTGAGGCTTGCAATAGTGATCGGACGGTGTACCGGCGAGAAGCGGGGAAAGTATGAGAACATAGGCCAGGTGATGCGCGCGCTTCCATCTGTGCCCAAAGAAGAGAGGATGTCTGGGAGGCGCAGGAAAAGATTGGCTGTCGGAGCATGTATCTGTGTGATGTTATGTTTTGTTGTCACAGTGATAAAGGGAGGAATCTGATAGGAAAAACCTATAGAAAGGGAGGATGCCGGGTGACCAATTGGTTCGGTCCCCGGCATGTATTATGAAAAAGTTTATTCAAAATAACTTGTCAGCATCTTGGTTGTTTTTCTCTTTCGATGGTTATAGTATATGGGAGAGAAATGAAGAAAACATGTTGATATCATGAAAGAATTTTAAAGGATAAATGAATAATCTATGAACAAGGTCCCATATTTTAGAATGGTAAAAGACCGATGGGGGAGCCATCGGTCTTTTGAGGGGAGTATAAATAATTAATAAGGGGTTGTAGAAAGTAACCTTTCTACAATGAACAGTATAATATACGGAATTGGAAAAAGCAAGCAAAATATTTAAAAATTATAAACATAAAAATGGTGAATAAAAAAAGCCGGGCATGGGATACTAACATTGAACCAAAAAACAGGAGGTAATATCATGGCAAAGAATTATAGCAATACAAACAATTCCAACAAGAACACAACTTCAAAGAACAGCTCTTATTCATCCTATGGGGACACACAGAGCAAAAACAAAAATTCTAACAAGAACAGCAATAATGCTGAGTCCAACACATCAAACAGCCAGAACTGCGGAAGAAACACCAATGCTTCTGATGTTTCTGATCGGTATTAGTTTGAATTAGGGACAGGGTGAAATTGAATTGGGGACGTAGTGAAATCTGATTTTACTACGTCCCCAATTTAACTTTACTCTGTCCTCAATTTATAGTAAGATGGATACAGATTAAGGACAAGGACGGAAGATTTCATGAGTATTGGTAAGGTGCAGTGGATCGCTCCCTGCCACTTTGGGCTGGAATCTGTATTAAAGAAAGAAATACAGGATCTTGGATATGAGATCGTTCAGGTTGAGGACGGGAGAGTTACTTTTTTAGGAGGACCCGATGCTGCCTGCAGGGCGAATATATTTCTTAGGACTGCGGAGAGAATACTTCTTAAGGTGGGGAGCTTCTGGGCGGTAACATTCGAGGAATTGTTTGACAAGACAAGAGCCATCCCATGGGAGGAATATATCCCTGAGGACGGAAAATTCTGGGTAACAAAGGCGGCGTCTGTAAAGAGCCGTCTCTTTAGCCCATCGGATATTCAGTCTATTATGAAGAAAGCGATGGTTGAGCGTTTAAAAGTAAAGTATGGGAAGCAATGGTTCCCTGAGACAGGCGCGCTTTATCCGGTGCGGGTATTCTTGATGAAGGATACTGTTACTGTTGGAATTGATACGACAGGCGATTCTCTTCATAAAAGAGGGTATAGACCGGTGGCGGGGAAGGCGCCCATTGCTGAGAATTTGGCGGCAGCCCTCATTATGCTCACGCCGTGGAAAAAGGACAGGATCTTTGTGGATCCGTTCTGCGGCAGCGGAACTTTCCCTATTGAGGCGGGCATGATAGCAGCAAATATAGCACCCGGGATGAACCGGTCATTTACAGCGGAGGCTTGGACAAACCTGATTGGAAGGAAGAACTGGTATGAGGCGGTCAATGAGGCTCAGGAGCTAACGGACGATGGGGTTGAGACTGATATACAGGGATATGACGCAGATCCGGCGGTGATACGCACAGCCCGAAGAAACGCAGAGAAAGCGGGTGTGGGACACCTCATACATCTTCAGCAAAGGAAAGTAAAAGATTTGAACCATCCGAAAAAATATGGTTTTATTATCACTAATCCTCCCTACGGAGAACGCCTTGAAGAAAAAAGCGCGCTCCCGCAGATATATAGGGAATTTGGAGAAGCTTTCCGCAGGCTGGACAGCTGGTCAGCGTATATGATCACTAGCTATGAGGATGCAGAGCGCTATTTTGGGCGGAAGGCCGACAAGAACCGGAAGATCTATAATGGAATGATACGAACATATTTCTATCAGTTCCGGGGACCGAAGCCGCCAGGTAGAAACATTTCAGAAATACATAATAAAAAATATGCAAAAGAGGAAATATAAAGGATAGAGGGTAGCGAGAAAAATGAAAACAAGGATTGTATTTGCTACGGGAAATGAAAACAAGATGAAAGAAATACGCATGATTATGACGGATCTGGGAATGGAGATCATTTCTATGAAGGAAGCAGGCGTGAATCTGAATATTGTGGAGGATGGGATGAGCTTTGAGGAAAATGCGGAGATCAAAGCGCGCGCTGTGTCCCGCGTTCTGACAAATGATATCATTCTGGCAGATGATTCCGGGCTGGAGATCGACTATCTGGATAAGGCGCCGGGCATCTACTCTGCCAGATTTGCGGGCGAGGATACTTCTTATGATATAAAGAACCGTATTCTTCTTGACCGAATGGAGGGCGTACCGGATGACCAGCGCTCTGCACGGTTTGTATGCGCGGTTGCCGCGATGTTTCCAGATGGGGCGGTGTCGGTGGTACGAGAGACAATTGAGGGACAGGTCGCGGCAGAAGCTGAGGGAGAGAATGGGTTTGGCTACGACCCTATTTTCTATGTGCCAGAGTATGGATGTACGACTGCGCAGATGACACCGGAGCAGAAAAATGAGGTGAGCCACCGGGGGAAAGCACTTCGCGCGATGAAAAAGCTTTTAGAGAAGAAGTTCGGAGAGGAAATGGTATGAGAGTATTGATCGTCAGCGATACGCATGGAAAGCATGCGGGACTTGATAAGGCACTGGAGGAGGCTGGGAATATCGATATGTTTATCCATCTGGGTGATGTGGAAGGTGGGGAAGACTACATAGAAGCGGTGGTGGGCTGTGAGAAACATATGGTGAAAGGGAACAATGATTTCTTTTCGGATCTTCCGAGGGAAGAAGAGTTCAACATTGGAAAGCATAAAGTGTTTATAAGCCACGGGCACTCGTACTATGTATCGCTTGATCCGGAGCACATCCGTCAAGAAGGTGAATCAAGAAACGCGGATATTGTGATGTTTGGGCATACACACCGTCCGTTTTGGGAAAAGAAGAACGGGGTGATCGTGCTCAATCCGGGCAGCCTGTCGTTTCCCCGTCAAGAGGGGCGCAGGGGCAGCTACATGATTATGGAGACAGATGGCGAGAAAGAGCCGATTTTTCAACAGTTTTTTCTTGAATGGTAGACCGGATGGCAGCAGAGTTTCTGGCTAGCAAGGTAAACGGGAGAAAACTGAAAAAAGTTGTTGACAACGGTAAAGCCATATAATATAATAGTCAATGCGCTACGGGTAAGACGGGAAACGTAGGAAAATACCGGGGTGTGGCTCAGTTTGGCTAGAGCGCCTGGTTTGGGACCAGGAGGTCGCAGGTTCGAATCCTGTCACCCCGATATGTGCGGGTGTAGTTCAATGGTAGAACACCAGCCTTCCAAGCTGGATACGTG
>NHCFR01400__coassemble_1239_pt1 | contig 13534 bp, 15 predicted proteins | sample NHCFR01400__metabat2_high_PE_061 | metagenome-assembled genome bin NHCFR01400 | reverse complement strand
CTTCTCCGTCTGGTGTATCCGTTCCCGGATCTTCTACATCTGGCTCATCGGTTCCTGGATCTTCTACATCTGGTGTATCCGTTCCCGGGTCTTCTGCATCCGGCACGTCTGTCTCCGGATCTTCTACATCTGGTACATCTGTTCCCGGATCTTCTACATCTGGTACATCTGTTCCCGGATCTTCTACATCCGGTACGTCTGTTCCCGGATCTTCCGCACCGGGTGTATCAATTCCCGGTACCTCTACATCTGGTGTATCGGCTCCCGGAGTTTCTACTTCTGGTGTATCGGTTCCCGGATCTTCTGTAGCCGGCGTATCCATCTCCGGAACTTCTACAACTGGCGTATCCTGACTTACCTGCGGATCGCTTCCGGACTCTGCCACTACAGGCGAGCACACGTTAGTAAATATCGTTCCGCCCAGCAACAACGAGGCCATTACCGCAGTTAATCTTTTTCTTGCTTCTTTTCTGTTTATCATGTCCTCTCCTTTCTATCATCCTTTCCTTAGTATTACAAGTATTTCCCCTTTTATCTGTGTGGATGATACCGGACCGAAATCCCTCGAATCCGTAGAATTCTCCCTATTATCCCCCAGCACAAAATATTCATCTTCCCCTAGTATGATCGGATACTCCTGTATACTGCTCCGCCGGGTAATCGCTTCTGTATATTCCTCTTTGAGTTCTTCTCCGTCTATTATGACGGCGCCTGTTCTCTGGTCGATATACACTTCCTCCCCGGGCAGTCCCACTACACGCTTGATCAGTACCTTACTGTCGTCTGACCGGACAAGAACCACATCTCCCCGTTCCAGCATACCGTGTAGTCTGGTGAATAACACCAGATCAGAATCCATATAGTTCGGGCTCATGGAGCTTCCCTCCACCACCGCCACGCCAAAAAATACGCGGGTCAGCAAGAATATGAGCAAGAGTAGGGCCACTGTTCCAAGCACCCATCTTCTTCTGTCTCTTTTATCCTTTTTTTCTTCTTCCAGTCTGGTACGTACAGCCTGCCGCACCTCTCCACCCGGCATTTTCTCCTCACTCAACTTTGTGACTGTCCTCCAGATTTTCAATCTGTTTCAGTATTTCTCTGACTCTTTCGCAGAAGAAGTCGCCCTCTTCTCTTAGTTTGTTTGTCTTCTTTATATATTCTTGCTGCTCCCTTAAATATTGGGTTTGGAGTTCCGCTATCTTCTTCTCCTCTTCCTTAGCTTTCTTCTGTGCCTCTTCCAGTATCTGGGCAGCCTCTTCCTCCGCCTTTTTCAGCGTATGCTCCCGGTACTCATGAATCTGATTTATGCTCTCCAGCAGCTCGCCACCTTTCTTCTGGTATTCATCCTGCATCTTCTGCGCTCTCTCCTCCATCCGGCCCTGCCTTTCACAAAGTCTGTGGATCACTTCTTGATATTTGTCACAGATAATGCCAATCTTCTCCATGACGTCCTCTTCGTCACAGCCACCGAGCGTCTTCTTTTTAAACTCCATCTCTTCTATGTAAGAGGCGATCTCACTGAGCCCCTCTACTTCTCTGTTCTCCACGTTCCTCATCTTCCTTTCTCTGACATCGAAAGTCTTTCTTCCTGCTGTTCTTCCTTACATATATGACGTATGGATATTTCTTTTCGCGCATCTTCTATTCCGATAATCTCATTACTCCATGTACTTTTGTATTTTTCTATAATCCCACTTAGGCTCTGAGACAACCACTTTTCTTCAAGTTCTTGCTGCATCACCAGATAGAATCTGTGTACTGGACAATCTTTTACTCCGCCGCGGCTGCAGTATGTGTCCGGTTCCAGACACCGATTGATCTTTATAGTGCTTTCCATGACACTCAGCACATCCATCAATGTAATTTTCTCCAGAGGCTTCATCAGGTAATAACCTCCCTGAGAACCAGAATCAGATCCTATCAGTTTCGCCGCGCGTAACTTTGACGATATTTTCAGAATATATTTAGGTGGTATCATCATCTCCTCCGCGATTAGCGGCCCCGCCTTTTTTACTCCCATCTTGCCTAGGGACAAGAGCAATCGGATGGCATAGTCAGTTGTTATATTTAGTTGCATTTCTCCTCCTCTCCGACCTCACGCCCCTGCGGGCACTTGCCTCTTTCACCTTGCCTACTTTTTATATTTTTATGCTTTTCTTATTATCACCGTCATATACACAACCCGGAAGGTTTGTATTCTTATGGTTATAATACCTTCTACATCTGCTCTTTGTCAATAAAATCTCTATAAAAACAGACAAAAATACTGAATTTATGGCATCTTCATCTGTTTACAGTCTGACGTATAATAACAGTGACAAAACTGTGAGATGCACCGGATAAAACAAGTAGAAAAACCATTTTGAAAACGTTCTTCCCCGCTCTATCCTCTTTCCATTATAGAAGCACATGATACACACTCCTGCCAGCGCAATAGCCGCTATATCCATAACGCAGTAGAGCACGGCGATGGGCGGCACAACCCCCACATATAAGATGTATGGCACAATATTGTAATACACGCCAAACAAAACTGCCGGTACCGCGAACGACGCAGCAAGCATCGGCTTCCTGCCAGACTTCCGCGCCAAAAGAAATAGCAAAGTAAACAAAGGCGCATAATAGGGCCAGTCAAAGTATCTGCTTACAAAGAACACCGCGATTATAACCCCGGCTTTCAGGATATTGCTGGACCAGTTCTCCATCGCGCAGATCAAGAGAAAACACAGGCAAAGCGTGAACAGCATGTTCATCCCATAAAAAGCAAGGCGCCCATAGTTCGCCAGCCCGAAGAGCAAGCAGAAGGGAAATTCCGAAAGCACTGCAAATAAAAACAAGCGCAAAAAATATTTTTTCCGGGAATGTGTGTAATAATATCCCTCGACCAGAAAATAAATCATAACCGGCGCGGTAAAATACCCGATGGACTGCATCAGCTTATAGACCATAGTTCCATTTGTCAAAAACCCCTGTGCAATGTGATTCAACAGCATCGTAAACATCGAAATATATTTGATCACATCCCGGTTAAAAATTTTATACCGATGATCCCCTTCCATAATAGCCTGCTCGCTCATTTGCCGTGTTCTCCTTATGTACGCTAGATCTAAATTCGCAAAAAACAAAGAAAAATGCCGATAATTCAGCATTTCTCTTTGTTTTAAAAAGAGGCGCAGATCGGATTTGAACCGGTGATCAGGGAGTTGCAGTCCCACGCCTTACCACTTGGCTACTGCGCCTTGCTAATAGCATCCATCTGTATATATCATACACATGCACCTTCTGGATTATATCAGAAGGTGCATGTTCCGTCAAGTATCTGTTAATACACTAATACAGATATCCATCTCCGGTGCCTGACTGAAATTCCTCTATCCCGCCGAAGCCGCCGATCTCGATCTCATACCAGTTGTCTCCATTTACGATTGTATAGCTGTATTCATTCCAAAGCCCTTCTGTGCTGACTTCCTGTGATACGATCTCTCCTCCTCCAGTCTGTGAAAGTGCGATATTCTGCGCCTCTGCTGGATTGACCCTAAGCACCATGATTAAGATAACTGCCACGGCTGCCACAAGCAGCACTCCTCCCGCGCAAATTCCGATAATTGCTTTTTTCCCTAATTTTTTCATAGCCTTTTCCTCAACTTTCTTATAATTCTTCTTTCTCTTATCTTGTATTTAATTCTTTGTTATTTCCTACCAACGCTCTTGTTCCCACTTAAGGATAGTGCCTGAATTGGCATCTATATCAAACTCATACTCCATCCCATCATACATGATCTCACCCTCATACACGTACCAGCCATCGTCATAGTCCAGCTTGATGGACATGTTCTGTTCCGACGCGCCCTGAACTCTGGCAAGTGCAATGCTCTTCGCTTCTTCCATACTGATGGCGACGTTAGGGGAGATACTGTTTCCCTGTCTCGCTGAAGTTGTGTTGCTGTTTGTCGTTCCAGACTGGGAAGCCTGTCCCTGTGACGCTGTATCCTGTCCTGTCTGGCTTTGTGTTTCCCCGCTTTGTGACTGATCCGTCTGGCTTTGCGTCTGATCTGTCTGTTCCTTCTTCAATGCATCTATTTCTTCCCGCAGCGCATCTACCTCTGCCTGAAGTTCCGCTTCTCTATCTGTGGAGCTTCCGTCTGTCTGCACCATGCTGCTCTGCTGCTGATTCTGAGGAAGCTGTCCGCCTGCACATCCGGCAAGCAGGCCCGCAAGCATGACTGACAGCAGTGTCATTGATATTTTTCTCTTCTTTGTCATCTTGATCCCTCTCTTTCCTGTGCGCCCAGTTCTTTATTCTAATACAAAACTGCTAATTTCTTTGCACATACATGCTGTTTTGTTTTTATAAATGTAGCCTACAAAGATTAAAGAAACATTAGAGAAATCAAAATAATATTTTTTATTTTTCGCCCTTCACCTGCTTTTCAGGGAACTGGAAAATAAATGTACTGCCCTCTCCTTCTTCGCTCTCTGCATATACATTTCCACCGTGAGCCTGCGCAATCCATTTCACCATAGAAAGTCCCAGCCCAGAGTGCCCCTTTTCCGTGCGCGAAGAATCCGCCCGGAAGAAACGCTCCCATATATGCGGCAGCGCCTCTTTTGAAATACCTATTCCGTGATCCGTCACCCTGCCGGCGATCTCTCCTGCCTGTCTCTCCAGAGACACTTCCACAGTGCCGCCCTCCCTGCTGTAGCGGAGTGCATTTGAAATCAGGTTCGTCACCATACGGATATAAAGTGTCTCATCCGCCTGCGCCAGTATGCCCGGTTCAATCTGAGCTTCGATACGGACTGAGCGACCCTCTTCTTTTGCAAGCATCTGTTCTTCTTCCACAATCATTCCTGTAAGTTCACTTAAGTCGATCTCTTCTATGTTCAGAAGCTGCCGTCCCTGATCCGCGCGGGATAAGAAAAGAAGCTGCGAAATCATGTCCGACATTCCCCGTGCCTTCCTCTCAATCAAGGCAATTTCCTCTTTCTGTTCATCCGTATAAGAATCTCCCGCAAGAATCGCATTGCACTGTGCAAGGATCACGCTGATGGGGGTACGCAGTTCATGAGACACATCCGAAGTAAACTGCTTTTCCCTCAAAAATGCCGTCTCCAGCTCTGAGAGCATATCGTCAAATGTTTCTGCTAAGACATGTATCTCATCTTGTCCTTTCTTTTCTTCCAGCCCAATCCGTCTTGACAGGTCCGCATCTTCGCGTATTTTTTGCACAGTATCAGTTATCTTACGCACTGGCTGAAGCGTCCGATGCGTAAATCTATATCCAATTACCGCGGTTGCCAGTACCATCAGAGGAAGGAGAATAAACGCAAAGCGCAGCGTAACAGTAAATCCTTCCTCCGCGTCAGTCACTGATGTGATGCCACGGATATATACGGTGTACTCTTCCGTCACCTGATAAGACATATCATATACATACCACTCCCGCCCATTATCGCGGATCGTTCTTACCGCGCCGTCCATAAGCTCTGGCTGCTGATCAAATCCATAGGGAAGCCTCCCATACAGGAAATATTGATCTTCCTCATATAATGACAGATATACGTCCTGCACAACAGAGTAAAAATCCGAGCCAAGGTGCAGACGGCCGCTGCGGTACTCCACATCTTCCGCGCTCTCCTGAACCCTGCGCTCCAATTTGTTCTGCACAGATGCAAGAACCTCCCTGCTGCTCAGGGAAAAAAGGATCGCCAGAGCCACACATGTCAGCAATATCATAAAAAATGTATAAAGCAATGTCAGTTTTAATTTCAGAGATATCTGTCTCATATTCTTACTCTCCGATTTGCACCTTTCTTGGTCTCTATCTTTCCCACTGTATCATTTTTTCTACTCTGCCTTAAGCACATAGCCTGATCCCCGCACGGTATGGATCAGCTTTGGTTCATGGCCTTCATCCAGCTTTTTGCGGAGGTACCGAATATACACGTCAATTACATTAGAACCACCCGCATAGTCAAAATTCCACAAATGTTCTTCCAGCTTATCTCTGGACAATACGATCCCTTCATTTTGTACCATATAGCGGAGCAGAGCAAATTCTTTGCCCGAAAGCTTCACTTCTCTCCCGCCTCTTAAAACCTGCTGCGTATCCATATGTACTTCTAAATCCGCCACTTTATAGCAGGTCTTAGGCGTCTGTGCAGGCTTCCTTAAAAGCACCCGGATGCGCGCAAGTAATTCCTCAAATGCAAACGGCTTCACAAGATAATCATTTGCCCCTGCGTCCAGCCCGGTCACGCGGTCTTCAATACTGTCTTTCGCCGTCAGCAACAGAACCGGAGTACTGTTATTTTTTTGTCGCATTTCCTTGAGGACACTAAGTCCGTCTGTCACAGGCATCATGATATCCAGTATGACCGCATCATACTCTGCACATTCCAGATAATCCAGCGCCTCTCTCCCGTCATAGCATGAATCCACACTATAATGCTCTCTTTCAAGGCAGGTTGTTATAATACCGTTAAGATCCCGCTCATCCTCTGCCACTAATATCCGCATATCATCAACTCCTTCTTCCTTTCAGTATACGGACGAAAACGTGGAATGTAAAGGGAATGATCGATCTTAGAAGAGAGTTTCTGTCTTGACAGGGCAGTAACTGAAATATATCCTAAAATTAACGCTGGCTGCCATGCATTCATGCGTAAACCCACCACAGCTAACCAAACATTATACAAAGGAGTGAATTTCTTCTCATGAACCAGATGATCATAAAAGAACTCTCGCATTTTCTAGAACAAAGTCCGACCCCATTCCACGCCATTTCCAATATTTCGGATATCCTTCTGAAAAACAACTACACCCAATTACATGAAAACCAGAAATGGCAGATCAAAAAAGGAGGAAGATATTTTGTCATCCGCAACGGTTCTTCCATCGTTGCATTCGTTATCCCGGCAGACGGAATGTCGGGCATGCATATCATGGCGAGCCACAGTGATTCACCCGCTTTTAAGATCAAGGAAAATCCCGAGCTGGACGCCGATGGGCATTATATCCGGCTCAATACCGAACGTTACGGCGGTATGCTATGCGCGCCATGGCTTGACCGCCCACTCTCTGTGGCAGGCCGTGTCATCGTAAAAGATAAACATAACGGTTATATTTCTAAACTTGTGAACGTTGACCGGGATCTTGTCCTCATCCCCAGCCTTGCCATCCACATGAACAGGGATGCCAACAACGGCTATAAATACAACATGCAAAAGGATATGCTCCCTCTCTATGGTAATCTCACAGCAAAAGATTCCTTTATGAAAATCATTGCGGAATCCGCCGGCGTGCAAAAAGAAGATATCCTCGGTCACGATCTCTTCCTTTACAACAGGCAGAAAACCAGTGTCTGGGGCGGTTCTGAAGAATTTATTTCCTGCGGAAGGCTGGACGATCTCCAGTGCGTATTCGCTTCCCTCTCAGGTTTCCTTGCAGGAACAGCCGGAATAGGCCAAGCCACAACTGCTTCTGAAAAGACCGAGAGGCATCGTTCCCGCACGCACATGCCCGTCCTCTGCGTACTGGATAATGAAGAAGTAGGAAGTGAAACAAAGCAGGGAGCTGCATCCACTTTCCTGTACGACACGCTCACAAGGATACACAGCAGTCTGGGATACACACAGGAAGATTACCTGATCCATCTGGCGGATAGTTTTATGATCTCCGCGGACAATGCCCATGCCGTCCACCCGAATCACCCTGATAAGGCAGACCTTTCCAACCGCCCATACTTAAACGGCGGCATCGTCCTCAAATTCAACGGGAACCAAAAATACTGTACAGATGGTATTTCCGCTGCTATGTTCCGGGATATCTGCAAGCAGGCCGGTGTTCCAGTCCAAACCTTTACCAACCGCTCGGATATGACAGGCGGCTCCACATTGGGCAATATCTCTAACACACGGGTGGCGCTCAACACGGCGGATATCGGGCTTCCCCAACTTGCCATGCACTCCCCCTATGAGACAGCTGGTATCTTGGACACAGAATACTTGATCAAAGCATCGGAAATATTCTTCAAAGCATAGGAGGATCACCAATGAAACTTAAGATCGGCATGGTCGGCACTAATTTTATCAGCGATGATTTCTGCGATGCCACAAGACAAGTTCCGGGCGCAGAAGTATGTGCAATTTATTCCCGCAAACAGGAAACTGGGGACGTCTTTGCTCAAAAGCACGGGATCCCTTGTGTCTATACAAATTATGATATGTTTCTCAACTCCGGGCTGGACGCAGTCTATATCGCTTCTCCCAACTTCGCGCACTGTACTCAGACAATAAAATCGCTGGAAAGTGGAAAACATGTCCTCTGCGAAAAAGTTATGGCAATGAATGAACAGGAAGTCCGTTCCATGATCGACTGCGCACGCAAAAATAACATGATTCTACTGGAGGCAATGCGCCCAGATTTTGATCCCGCATTCGATATCATCCAGAAGGCTCTGCCCCGGATTGGAAAACTCCGCCGTGCCTCTTTCGAATTTTGCCAATATTCCAGCCGGTATGACAGCTACCGCCAAGGCGTTGTCCAAAACGCTTTTAATCCGAAGATAGGAAACGCTGCACTTATGGATATCGGCGTGTACTGTATCCATTCTCTCGTACGCCTCTTTGGAATGCCCAAAGCCGTGAAAGCTCTTTCCACAAAGCTTTCAAACGGCTTCGACGGCAGCGGAATCGTGCTCATGGAGTATGAAGATATGACTGCGGAGGCAGTATATTCAAAGATCTCTGTCTCTGTAAACCCCAGTGTCCTCCATGGAGAAGACGGCTCGATCCTGATCGATTATATCAGCAAACCAGAAAAGCTGGAACTCCGGCTTAGGAAAAGCTCTAGAGATACACTCGACGGCGGTGAACAAGAGAAATTATCCTTTATTCCAGCGGACAATAATATGATATATGAAGTGAAGGAATTTATAAGGCTGATCGAAGCCGGCGAAGTGAATCACAAGTATCTGCAATATTCTCTGGATACAATTAAAGTTATAGATGAGGCAAGACGGCAGACCAGCTTACACTTCTCCTGAATGTTCTGAAGATAAGGAAAGTCCTGCGGGGCTTTCTTTTTAGTCACACAGATTTTCCTTTCTCCAGATTCCTCCTCCCCCATGTCCTCTTAATCTCGCAAATATTATCTGTTTTATTTGTGAATAAGTTTCAATTTTCAGTTTATTTATTTTTAATATTATTTTTTTCTGATTTAATATTGACTTTTCTATTATTATAAGTTATTATAAACCTATCAAAAGAAAAGGAGGACGGACCACCAAAAACTTAATTTTTAATCCATAAACTAAGAAAGTAAGAGGTATAGTCCAATGGGATACTAATTCAGACAAAATCAAAAAACACTATTTGAAAGAATAGTTTCAGATAGATATCAATTAAATAAGGAGGTAAAACCAATGGATGGAATAAGCTGAAAATCCACTGTACGTAAAGAAACCAGTACAGTGGATTTTCTTATGGTCTCATTTATGCCAGATAGGGATAGATGCCAGCTTGAAACTGCCCGTGTATTTCCTTTTAGAACCTTCCTCTTTTTCGTGCTTATTGTATATAGACTTTTTGCGTACTCTTGTTATACTATATATTAACAGAAAATTATCTACAGAATAATAGGCGATTATGGATGCTGTTGAAACATGTGGTCATTTATTGAAAGTGGGAAACAGAAATGATAGTTACTCTTGATGATTTTATTCGTGAATATAAGAAAATCAAAGCACAAGGGTGGATAAAAACCCACCGTTCGGGTCCTACAGGTGTTGGTAAAACTCTTGAAGATTTGTTAGGCATCCCGGAGAATAACCGCGATGAGCCTGATTTTGGAGACTACGAATTAAAATCCTGCCGGTTAAATTCTCAGAGTATGCTTACAATGTTTACGCGCGCACCACAGCCGCTCAGATCAAATACATATTTGCGGAAGAAATACGGCTATTCCAGCGACGCCTACGATAACAATGAAAAAGTGCTTCATTCAACATTGACAGCCGCCAGATTTGCCTCCATTTCAAATACGGGAAACCAGCTTAAAATTGTATGTGATAACGAAAAGATTTCAATTGCTTCCGCCACAGAAACCGAAAACATATATTGGACCCGGGAGGCGTTACAAAAAGCTTTCAATAAAAAGTACAAGAATAAATTTGTATATGCCAAGGCTGAAAACCGAGGAGTAGGGGCTAATGAGGAATTTCATTTTGTTGAAGCTTACGAAGTGAGCGGGTTTGATTATGACGCCATGGTTTCTTTGCTCGAGCAAGGGAAAATATTCGTGGATCTCCGTATAGGCCAGTATCCCGACGGAAGAACTCATGATCACGGAACTGGTTTTAGAATCAGAGAAGCCGATCAGCCTTTACTCTTCAAAATACGTCGGCAAATTGTGTGATTTTGCGAAATTGACTATACGTTATCTGAAACATTCACCTCATAACCACATTTATGTATCAAAAAGGTATCACGCCATACTAAAAGCCGGGAAGTTCGCTCTTTATGCGGCTTCCCGGCTCTCTGTTTACTATTCGAACTTCTCGGCGGATAACTTGAACTAGCTACTTTTCTATATTTTTAATAATTTTATTATTCCCATTTGTCAAAATTTCTTCTTGTATTTGTGCCGATCCAAATTTTTAGAGCCAAAATAGAGCCAGTTAGAATCACTGTCTGCGCCCCTTCAGTTTCTTCAATATCGCCATAACATCTGGCTGCGTTGGAGTAAACCTAATACCACGTTTCAGCATCCCCATAACTTTTCTCGCTTTCCGCTCAACCTCTCTAGCGGTATGCTCACTGGTCAACATCAAATGATTTCCGGCAATCGTGTATTCCCGTTCTATGTATTCTTCTGTTATCGGAAACATATCCTGTATCAGAAATGCGCTTTCCCGGCTGTCATCCAGTTTGACAATATGGATAATGTCGCAAGGTTTCCCTGTTTTTTCCTTTTTCTCCATAAGCCGTCTATATTTATCAATGCGGCTGGACAATGGTATCATCCAATATATCCCGGTACTTGTATCCTCAAAGCAGTAATAATGCGGTCTGTTCCCCGCTTTATTTCCTTTGAGATACGGATCTGACATATCTTGAAAAAATTTATCTTTGATAATATAAAATCCTGTTTTCTTCATTTGTCTATCCTCATTATGGAAAAAGTCCCTCGCCTTACGGCGAAGGACTATACTTTCGACCCGACCATTTATATACCGCATATCGGTCAGCGGTAAACTTTCAACCCGACCATTTATATACCACATATCGGTCAGTGGTAAACTTTCTTTGTACCTACATTCTAGCAAGCGCAAAGAGGAAAGTCAATAGGGCTTTCTCCCTACAATCATATGCAGATTGTAGGATTACAATACATGTGTTACAACTGAATAATTAAAAAGACGGAAATACAGTTTCTGTGTTATAGTTTTAGCGACCAAACAAAAACAAAACAAGAAAGGATGTATTTCCGCATGGCTAGTATAACACAAGATATGAGATACCGTCTATCACTTATTAAATATGCTGAACGTTATGGGGTTACCAAAGCAGCCGTTAAATATAAGACCAACCGTCAGTATATTTATCGCTGGAAAAACCGCTATGACGGCTCTTGGGACTCCCTGCGTGACCGTTCCAGACGTCCCCATTCCCATCCAAACCAGCATACTCTCGAAGAAATCAAACTTATCCGGGATATGCGCCGGCACAATCCTCATGCTGGATCGGTCGTCTTCTGGGTGAAGCTCATGCAGAGGGGCTATAAACGCTCCATTCCCGGGCTCCACCGTTTCCTCAGGAACCAGAGGATCATGGCGGAAAAACTTCCCAATCCCAAATATGTCCCCAAACCCTATGAGCAAATGTCCTATCCCGGAGAGAGGGTGCAGATTGACGTGAAATTCGTCCCTTCCTGCTGTCTGGTCAATGAGGCAAAAGGAAAGAAATTTTATCAGCATACTGCCCTTGATGAATACTCTCGCTGCGTTATGTGGAAGCCTTCGAGGAACACAGCACCTATTCTTCTGCACGATTCCTTGAGCATCTGATTCAGTGTTTCCCTATGCCCATTGAATGTGTCCAGACTGACAACGGTATGGAATTCACAAAGCGGTTTTCCACTTCTGGTAAAGAGACATTAACCTTATTCCAGCGTGCCTTAAAAGAGCATGGGATTCGCCATAAACTGATTCGTCCATTTACACCCCGGCATAACGGGAAAGTAGAGCGCAGCCACCGCAAAGATAATGAACGGTTTTATGCCACTCATACTTTTTATTCCTTTCAGGACTTTTCCTGCCAGCTCCAGATCTATAATCGCAAGGACTATAACCAGTTCCCTATGAGATCTCTGGGCTGGAAATCCCCACTGACTGTCCTGAAGGAATTTATCCAGTATGATGTAACATATGTTTGACAAACCTACAATTACAAGAAAATATTAAACTTTTTTGTTTTGTTTTCTCTCGACTTTCCCTAAACATATCTGCTATACTATTTGCAGATACATAAACAAGGAGTAAAACATATATGGCTATTGGCGAAAGAATACATTTTTTCAGACTTATGCGTGAGATGACTCAGAAGTATCTTGGTATTGCTGTCGGTTTTCCCAAAAGAAGTGCTGATGTCCGCTTGGCACAGTATGAAACGGGAACACGAAAACCAAAAGCGGAGCTGACTTCCGCATTAGCTCAGGCTCTCGATGTTGTATCGTAAACTCTCGATGTTCCTGACCTTGACAGCTACATCGGACTTATGCACACCTTATTTACCCTTGAGGATATTTACGGTCTGACCGTTAGCGAAGCAGACAGAGAGGTCTGCCTAAAGTTCAACAATGACAAAGGCAAAGAAGCCTATGAGCTACTAAAAATGCTTTGTGCTTGGAAAGAACAGTCGGACAAACTATCTTCCGAGGAAATCAGCAGGGATGAATACGATAACTGGCGTTACCACTACCCAGAGTTTGATACCACACAGAATTGGACAAAAGTTCCATCACAGGAATTAAGTGATGCATTAATAGACACAGTCAAGAAAAACAATTGAGGAGAAAACAAATGAATTTCTTTAAACTTTTACTACTAGTTTTATTAGGTGGTGGACTAATTTTTCTTTTGCTTTATATATTGATAATAACTTTTCTTCGAAAAAGAGATTTAAAAATTGATTATTCAAACAAGCAAATTCGATTTTATATTCAAAATATCAATGGTATTGATTATCTGATTATACCATATTTGTTTTGGCAAAATGGTAAACTCAATGCAATAAGAGACTTGTTTTCAGACCATTTTGAATACAACGGTATTTGTTATAAAATCGAATTACTGTATATTAATCAGAGTCATTTGCAACAAGTTGGCGACTTATTTCCACATAACTTCTACCGGGATTGTAAATCTGTAATTAAACGTATTGATTCGCAGTTAACTAATTATGGAAATATAAATAACACATATATTAATGGAAACAACAATCAATTGTCTATTCAGCAAAGCCAATACTTAGA
>NHCFR01400__coassemble_898_pt1 | contig 17775 bp, 14 predicted proteins | sample NHCFR01400__metabat2_high_PE_061 | metagenome-assembled genome bin NHCFR01400 | reverse complement strand
CAATAAAGTATAATATGAAACTCTGTGTGAAATTATTTCGCACAGAGTTTTTTTATCAATAGAAAAGTGTCAAATAGTTTTGCGGATATCATATATTTGCTGGAACATGCAGTTTCAGATAGCTTCCGCTTCATTTGTATAATAAAGATATCTTTCAATCTATTATCAGACATTTCTGTCGAAAGATATTTCCCGACAGGCGTCATCATCTGACAAATTTTCATTCTATACAGGCTATATAATAAGACCCGGATCGATCTTAGAGAGAAGGTGGGGTATGTACCATGAGTTGTACATAGATTTATTTTTTCTAGAGAATCTCATGATGGACAGCCTGCTTCTTCTGGCTCTTGATCACATTCTGAAATGCGGCACGCCGCGGGGGCGCCTTTTTCTGTGTGGGGCAGTGGGAAGCTTTTTCACTTGTGTGGTGATAGCCATCCCGCTTCCAAGAATCATGAAGCTTCTTCTTTTCCATCTGGTCATAAATAGTGTGATGATCTTTTTTGGATTGGGAATCAGATGTGTCGCGCAGTTTGTAAGAGCATATGTCCTGCTGTACGCGGTCTCGGTTATCATGGGCGGGATTATGATGCTTTTTCGGCCCTATATGCGGTATATCAGTCTTTTTTATTGTGTGGGTTTCGGGGCGTATTTCCTTCTGATAAAACTGTGGAAAATCATGGCATATCTTGTCGGGAGACAGGGGGATATTATCCGCGTGACGCTCTACACAGAGCGAGGAGAGATGACGGCAAACGCGCTCTGGGATACGGGAAACAGACTGAGGGATTACGTTACGGATGTCCCCGTCAATGTGATAGATCCAGAGCTTCTTAGCAGGATTACAGACCGAGTGGAGAACGAAAAAGGTTTTCACATGATTCCTTACCAGTCCGTGGGAGGAGAGCGGGTCATGAAAGTATTCCGCATTCGGAAAATGTGCGTGCACACTGATGTGGACCGGTGGATATCAGAGCCTGTGATCGGTGTGTCAGAAGAACCAGTATCTGTGGGAAAAGAATATGAGATCATCCTGAATCCGGGGATATTTTGTGACTAAAGTTGAAACATCTGCCGGAATAGACAGAAAATATCCGCATGGTATGGGGACACACCCGACATTTAGCGGAAAATAAATAGAGGAGGAGACATAATGGTCGTAAAAGTAGCTGTTCCGCACCAGTTTAAACTGCGGGTTGTACCTGATATCAAAAACCTGCTGTTTGGGAGCGGGAAAGAAATTCATTACATAGGGGGGGCAGAAGTGCTGCCTCCGCCATTGGAGAGGGCGGCAGAGACCGAGATGATACAGCGGCTTGGGACAGAGTATGACGAGGATGCAAAGAAAGTATTGATTGAGCACAATCTCCGCCTTGTGGTCTATATCGCGAAAAAATTTGACAATACGGGTGTTGGGGTGGAAGATCTCATTTCTATCGGGACGATCGGACTAATCAAAGCGATCAATACATTCAATCCTACAAAAAAGATCAAGCTTGCTACATATGCTTCAAGGTGTATTGAAAATGAGATCCTAATGTATCTGCGCAGGAACAGCAAGACTAAGATGGAGGTATCTATCGACGAACCCCTCAATGTGGACTGGGACGGCAACGAACTGCTCCTTTCGGATATTCTCGGTACGGAGGAGGATACAATATATCGTGATCTGGAAAACGAAGCGGAGAGGAAGCTTCTCATCCGGGCACTTAATAAGTTGAACAGCAGAGAAAAGCTGATTGTGCGGATGCGCTTCGGACTGGATAATCCTGATGGACGGGAGAAAACGCAGAAGGAGGTGGCGGATCTGTTGGGGATTTCCCAGTCTTATATTTCAAGGCTTGAGAAGAAAATCATGCAGAGGTTGAAACGCGAGATGGTGCGCTATGAGTAAAAAGCAAGAATAAGAGCGCATAAGGGAAATAGGAATCTCGAGAATGGTAAAAGCTATGGGGGGTTGACATATTCTGTGTTTATGATGTAGAATAACCGTTGTAAAAGCGTTGAAGAGGACAGTAGGCTGTCCGGCCATCTCAGAGAGAAGCCTGTTTGGTGTGAGGGCTTTGATGTTCCGGCTGACTGAATACCACCTCGGAGCGGCCTTAATATGGCACGGTGATTCCGTTATCATCACATGAATGAAGAAGGTTTTCCATGGAAAACAAGCGGGGTGGAACCGCGGAGAGAACACTCCGTCCCCGCATGGAGTGTTTCCGTGCGGACATAGATTTCAGAAGTTAAGAGGCATTCCAATAAGGGATGCCTTTTCTTTGTTTCTATAAGGAAAGGATGAAAGGCACGGGGCAGAGGAAACTCCAAATACGGAAAGGAAGGTAAAAAGATGAAGATCACTTTAAAAGACGGATCAAGCAAAGAGTACAGACAGCCGATGAGAGTGTATGATATTGCTTCAGATATTAGCGAAGGACTGGCAAGAGTGGCGACAGCAGGCGAGATTGACGGTGAGATTGTCGATTTGAGAACGGTTGTAGATCATGATTGTGAACTGAACATTCTGACGTTTAACGATGACAAGGGAAAAGGCGCTTTCCGTCACACTGCGTCCCATATTATGGCGCAGGCGGTTAAGAGGCTGTACCCAGAGACAAAGCTTGCGATCGGACCGTCCGTCGCAGACGGATTTTACTATGATGTAGACAGAGAAATTCCGTTTACTGCGGATGATCTGGAAAAGATCGAAGCGGAGATGAAAAAGATTGTAAAAGAGAACCTTGAGATCAGACAGTACACAATGCCGAGAAACGAGGCCATTGAGTACTTTAAGGAGAAAAACGAGGACTACAAGGTAGAGTTGATACAGGATCTGCCAGAGGATGAGACGATCAGTTTCTATTCTCAGGGAGAGTTTACAGACCTGTGCGCGGGCCCGCATCTGATGTCTACAAAACTGGTGAAGGCGTTCAAGCTGACAAGCCTTGCAGGAGCTTACTGGAGGGGAGACGAGCACAACAAGATGCTCCAAAGGATCTATGGAACTGCGTTCCCGAAGAAAGCGGAGTTAGAAGAGTATCTGATCATGATCGAGGAGGCAAAAAAGCGTGATCACAGAAAACTGGGCAAAGAACTGGGACTGTTTATGATGCGTGAGGAAGGTCCGGGCTTCCCCTTTTTCCTGCCAAACGGAATGGTACTTAAAAATACGCTTCTCGACTACTGGAGAGAGATCCACAGGAGGGCAGGCTACGTGGAGATCAATACACCGATCATGCTAAGCCGCCATCTGTGGGAGACATCCGGTCATTGGGATCATTATAAGGAAAATATGTATACAACGGTGATCGATGAGGAAGATTTTGCCATTAAGCCAATGAACTGTCCGGGCGGAATCCTTGTGTATGAATCAGAACCCCGCTCTTACCGCGACCTTCCGCTTCGAATGGGCGAGCTCGGACTTGTACATCGCCATGAGAAATCCGGCCAGCTTCACGGTTTGATGAGAGTACGCTGCTTCACGCAGGACGATGCGCACATCTTCATGACACCGGAACAGATCAAAGACGAGATTAAGGGTGTCGTAAAACTTATTGATGAAGTGTACAGCCTTTTTGGTTTCAAATACCATGTGGAGCTTTCCACACGCCCTGAGGACAGCATGGGAAGCGACAAGGATTGGAATATGGCGACGGATGCTCTTAGGAGTGCGCTGGATGATATCGGGCTTTCCTATATTGTAAATGAAGGGGACGGAGCATTCTATGGACCGAAGATCGATTTCCATCTGGAAGATTCCATCGGAAGGACATGGCAGTGTGGCACAATCCAGCTTGATTTCCAGCTTCCCCTCAGATTTAATCTGGAGTATACAGGAGCGGACGGAGAAAAGCATAGGCCGATCATGATCCACCGTGTGGTATTCGGTTCCATTGAGAGATTCATCGGTATCCTGATTGAACATTTCGCGGGAGCGTTCCCGACATGGTTGGCTCCGGTGCAGGTGAAAGTGCTTCCAATCTCCGATAAGCATATGGAGTATGGCATGAAAGTGCTGGATGCTTTGAAAGAGGAGGGAATCCGCGCGGAGATCGACACCCGCGCTGAGAAAATAGGCTACAAGATTCGTGAAGCGCAGATGAAGAAGATCCCATACATGCTCGTGGTGGGTGCAAAGGAAGAGGAAGAAGAGAAAGTGTCTGTTAGAAGCCGTTTCGCTGGAGATGAGGGGCAATGTATGCTTGATGAGTTTATCGGAAAGATTGCAGAGGAAATCCAAACGAAAACAAATCGCAAGATTGAGAAAGAAGAAAAATAGAGAAGCTATAATGCCAGCTCAAGCCGTTAAAGCCGGCTTTCGCTGAGTGCTGTCGCACTATAAAACAGAGAAGAATCCCATCTGCTTGTGAGCAAGCTCTCAGCAGCTGATTTCTTCCCAGTTTTTTAAACTCACGCAATGCCAGCTCAAGCCGTTAAAGCCGGCTTTCGCTGAGTGCTGTCGCACTATAAAACAGAGAAGAATCCCATCTGCTTGTGAGCAAGCTCTCAGCAAGCTGGGATTCTTCTCTGTTTTGCATTGCTTGTAGCTTCTACATGTTGTAATAATGGGCGTAGAGGCCGTCCTTAGCGAGGAGGCTTTCATGGGTTCCGCGTTCCGCGATTCCATCCTCTGTAATGACGATGATCTCGTCCGCGTTCCGGATCGTGGAGAGCCGGTGGGCGATAGTGATCGTCGTGCGGTCTTTGGAAAGTTCCTCAAGGCTTTGCTGGATCCAACGTTCGCTCTCATTGTCCAGAGCGCTGGTCGCTTCATCAAGTATGAGGATCGGCGGGTTCTTTAGGAATACGCGGGCAATGGAGATGCGCTGTTTTTGCCCGCCAGAGAGGCGCGCTCCCCTTTCGCCTACAAAGGTATCGTATCCGTCTGGAAGTTCTTGGATGAAGTCATGAATATTGGCCTGCTTTGCGGCTTCGATAATCTCTTCCATGGACGCGCCGGGTTTCCCATAAGCGATATTGTCCCGTATGGTTCCGGAGAAGAGGTACACATCCTGCTGTACCATTCCAATCTGGCTGCGCAGGCTTTTGAGGGACAGTGTGCGCACATCTTTTCCGTCAATGGTGATCCTCCCGCCGGTTACATCGTAGAAGCGGGGCAGGAGCGAACAGATGGTTGTCTTTCCGCTTCCCGAGGGCCCCACCAGAGCGATGGATTTCCCGGCAGGGATTTCAAAGGATACATGTGAAAGCACAGGAGTGTCGTCGTCGCTGTAATGGAACGACACGTCCTCATAGCATACCCGTCCGTGCACGTCCTTAAGCGGCTGTGCGTCCGGCGCGTCCACGATCTCAGGTTCTGTATCCATCACGTCGAGAAAACGGCGGAAGCCTGCGAGACCCTTCTGCATCATTTCGATCAGTTCTACGAGGATCTGGATGGGGCTGATGAAAATACCGATGTACAGGGCGTACATGGCAAGATCTCCTACATCCATCATTCCTTTGGCGATGAGATAACCGCCGAAAACAAGGGTGACAAGGTACATCATGCCCTGAAAGAACAGGTTCCACCCCATGAAACTTCCCATACAGTTGTAATTATCTCGCTTAGAGAGGAGAAACGCATGATTGCTCTTTTTAAATTTGTCGCGCTCGATCTCTTCATTTGCAAAAGACTGCACTACGCGGATGCCAGCCAGCGTATCCTGAAGGCTGGAGTTGACATCTCCAATCTTCCTGCGGTTTTCCATGAAGGTCTCCTGCATCCTGCTGTTTTGCCGGAAAGAGAAGATGAACATACAGAGAACCAGAACAACCAGCGGGAGGGCAAGCCTCCAGTTGATTAGGAAGAGGAACACAAAGGAACCGATGATCTTCACTATAGATATGAACAGGTTCTCCGGTCCATGGTGGGCGAATTCCGCGATATCAAACAGATCGGATACAAGCTTGCTCATCATCTGGCCGGAATTATTCTTACTATAGTAGGAGAAAGACAGTTTTTCGTAATGGTCAAAAAGCTGCTGGCGCATATCACGCTCCATGTGCGCTCCCATCATGTGTCCTTGATAGCTTACATAATATTTGCACAGGCTTTGGATGATATACATGGCCAGAAGTCCGGCTGCTATGAGGGGAAGGGCCCTCAGGATAATGCTGCTGTCTTTCGTAAAAAGTGTTTTGGTCATCGTGCGGAGGATCTGCGGATAGGCAAGGTCAGCCACACTGATAAATGCGGCGCAGATCAGGTCAATAAAAAAGACCGATTTGTATGGCGCATAATAGTTGATAAATCTTTTCAGCGTATGCATGTTGTAACTCCTTTTGTGATTTGCAGCCCGGCGCATGAGCCGGGTCAGGCATAACAATTTTATCACAGCCAGTCATACTTGACAAGGCGGCGTTCTTTGTAATAAGGTAGGGCTGGTGACGGATTTGAAAGGATAAAAATGATGATGAAAATATACCTTGCTCCTCTTGAGGGGATTACAGGATGGATATACAGAAGCGCCGTACATGAGTGCTTCGGAGGATTTGACAAGTATTTTGTGCCGTTTATCCGGCCCAATCAGATGGGACATCTAAGTTCAAGGGAGAAAAAGGATATTCTTCCTGCCAACAATACTGGAATGAGGGTGGTGCCACAGATTCTTACGAACCGTTCAGAAGATTTTCTTCGAACAGCGGAAAAATTAAAAGAGTACGGGTATGAAGAAGTTAATTTAAATCTCGGCTGTCCGTCAAAGACTGTAGTGACAAAGAGGCGCGGGGCGGGATTTCTGGCAGAGCCAAAACGTCTTGAGGTGTTTCTAGATGAGATCTTTGGCAAATGTTCCATCCGCATTTCAGTCAAGACAAGACTGGGGATGGAAGAAGCAGGAGAATTTTCAAGGCTGCTTGATATCTACAACAAGTACCCCATGGAAGAACTGATCATTCACCCCAGGGTGCAGAAGGACTTTTATAAAAACACGCCCAATCTTGAAGCGTTTGCCGAGGCTCTTTTTAAGAGCAGGAATCCAGTGTGCTACAATGGCGATATTACCTCCGTATCAGATGCGGACAAGCTGGAAGAGAGGTTTCCAGATGAGGACTGTATCATGGCGGGCAGGGGCGTTCTTGCGGACCCAGCTTTGGCAAGGCAGATCCGCGGCGGAAGAAGAGCAGATAAGGAGGAGTTGCGCCAGTTTCATGACCTGCTGTACTCGGGATATTGCAAAGAAATGTCCGGGGACAGGACGATTCTGTACAAAATGAAGGAACTGTGGTTTTATCTGGCGCCGGCTTTTGCTGATTCGGGTAAATTTGCCAAGAAGATTAAAAAGGCGGAAAAATGTGCCGCGTACGAAAAGATCATTGAGGAGATGTTCTGGGAATGTGATCTTTCAGAAAGGTGACAGTATGTTGGAATTTTTACAGGAACTTGACGGAAATATCCTTTTGTTTATACAGGAGTATCTGCGCCAGCCGTGGATGGATGGTTTTTGGAAAACCATTACCCATCTGGGAGACGCTGGCATGTTCTGGATTGTGACGGCAATTGTGCTGCTCATATGGAAAAGGACAAGAAAAGCGGGGCTTTCCGCCTCTCTTGCCCTTATTATTGGAGCGCTTATCACGAATGTGGCGCTCAAAAATCTTATGGCGCGCATCCGTCCCTATGAGGTGGTGGCGGGACTGACGCGCATCATTGAACAGCAGCATGATTTTTCTTTTCCGTCCGGGCATACGTGCGCGTCCTTTGCCGCGGCGTTTGCCTTGTATAGGACGCTTCCCCGGAAGTGGGGGATTGCATGCCTTGTTCTGGCTGCGCTGATCTCGTTTTCCAGACTGTATGTGGGCGTCCATTACCCAAGCGATGTGTTAGGCGGGGGAGTAGTAGGGATTTTTGCAGGCTGGGCAGGGACAGCTTTGGCAAATCTCATTTCAGCTGCCTCTTCACAGCAGCCTCCACAAAACCCTTAAATAGCGGGTGGGGACGGTTTGGTCTGGACTTAAGCTCCGGGTGCGCCTGTGTTGCGATAAACCATGGGTGAGAGGGGATCTCGATCATTTCTACGATACGGTTGTTCGGAGACAAGCCGCACAGAGACATCCCGTTCTGCTCTAAATCTTCCCGGTAATCATTGTTCACTTCATAGCGGTGCCGGTGTCGTTCACTGATTTCTTTTGCTCCGTAGAGACGCTCTGCCAGAGAGCCTTCTTTTAATACGCACGGATAAGCGCCAAGCCTTAATGTTCCGCCGATATCTTCCACGCCGATCTGATCTTCCATGATGTGAATGACTGGGTGCGTGGTGTCCGGCATCAGCTCCATGCTGTGTGCGTCTCTGTATCCGATCGCATTTCGCGCAAATTCTACGATAGCCAGCTGCATGCCAAGGCAGAGGCCGAGGAAGGGGATGCCGTGCGTGCGCGCATAGCGGATTGCCTCAATTTTTCCTTCTACGCCCCGGTGACCGAATCCGCCGGGAACGAGGACCCCGCTCACATCTGCAAAAAGTTCCTCTGCATTTTCCGCAGTGACAGTCTCAGAATCAATCCATTTGATATTAACTGTCGTGTGGGAATAGATTCCTCCGTGCTTCAAGGCCTCTACGACACTGATGTAGGCGTCGTGGAGCTGGATATATTTTCCTACGAGAGCGACGGTGACTTCCTGCGTAGGATGACGTAGTTTTTTTACCATTTCCTTCCAGTCTTTCAGGTCCGGCTCCGGGCAGGCAAGATGGAGGCACTCACAGACAACTTGGGCCAGTCGTTCTTTTTCCATGGCAAGGGGAGCCTCATAGAGATATTCTACGTCAAGGTTCTGTAGCACATGTTTTGCCGGCAGGTTGCAGAAAAGGGAGATCTTGTCCTTCATTCCGAGATCAAGGGGATACTCGGAACGGCATACAATGATATCCGGCTGGATTCCCATTCCCTGAAGTTCCTTTACGCTTGCCTGGGTGGGCTTGGTTTTCATCTCCTGAGAAGCCCGGAGATAGGGAATGAGAGTTACGTGGATCAGAATGACATTCTCGCGCCCTTTCTCATGTTGAAACTGGCGGATGGATTCCAGAAAGGGCTGGCTTTCGATATCGCCCACAGTACCCCCCACTTCGATGATGGCGATCTCAGTATCCTCCGCTGCAGGATTGCGGTAAAAACGGCTCTTGATCTCATTGGTGATATGAGGGATGACCTGCACGGTTCCGCCTCCGAAATCTCCCCGGCGTTCTTTTTGAAGTACGGACCAGTAGATCTTTCCCGTAGTTACATTAGAGTTCTTTGTCAGGCTTTCGTCGATGAAACGCTCGTAATGCCCAAGGTCAAGATCCGTCTCAGCTCCGTCATCGGTTACGAACACCTCCCCGTGTTGAACAGGATTCATGGTGCCGGGGTCAATATTGATGTAAGGGTCAAACTTCTGCATTGTGACGGTGTATCCCCGCGCTTTTAGAAGCCGCCCCAGAGACGCAGCCGTGATTCCCTTCCCCAGACCTGATACAACACCCCCGGTAACAAACACATATTTTACTGCCATACTGATGCCTCCTCTGAATATTTTCCTGTAAAAAAAGAGTACAGCCTGACTATAGGTATGGGGCCGCGCCTTTGCGGTCCAATATCCCATATGTATAGTCAGACTGTAAAAATACTTTAATAGTATACACCCGGAAATAGGAAAATTGCAAACATTATTTCTTTAAAAATGCCGTATGTTGCCAAGAACTGTCCGGCATGGGGCAAAAGATCAAAGAAGAGTATGCTCGTAGACAGCTTCACAAGTGAGCTGTACCCCTAATTTCTTAAAGATTTTAATATCTACATCCGAGAGCAGGACAGACGTATGTGCCTGACATCCCTCAAGCTTCGGGAGCTGCGAGAGAGCAAGCCTTGCCTCGGGATTATTCGCTGCGCTGGCGGAGAGAGCGATCAGTACTTCGTCCGTGTGAAGCCGCGGGTTTTTGCTCTTTAAATAATCCACCTTCAGTTTCTGGATCGGTTCGATGGATTCCGGTGAGATAATGTGCAGCTCATGATCGATACCCGCGAGATGTTTTAATACATTCAGGAGGAGGGCGGCAGAAGCTCCCAGCAGGTTGGTCGTCTTTCCAGTGATGATTGTGCCGTCTGAAAGTTCAAGAGCTGCGGCAGGCCCGTTGGTCTCCTTTGCTCGTTCCAGAGCCTTGACGGCTACTTTGCGGTCAGCGATGGTGATGCCCGCCATATTCATGAGCAGCTCGATCTTCTGTGCTTCTTTGTCAGAGGCATCGCCTTTAGCCAGTGAATTCAGGGCAACGTAGTAACGCCGGATAATCTCCTGTTTGGACGCCTCACAGCAGACTTCATCGTCACAGATACAGTTGCCCGCCATATTTACTCCCATGTCCGTGGGGGATTTGTAAGGACTCTCCCCGTAGATCTTTTCGAAAATTGTATTGAGCACGGGGAAAATCTCCACGTCTCTGTTGTAGTTGACAGTCGTCTCACCGTAAGCTTCCAGATGGAAGGGGTCGATCATGTTGACGTCGTTTAAGTCTGCGGTTGCGGCTTCGTACGCTAAGTTGACCGGGTGCTTCAGCGGCAGATTCCAGATTGGGAAAGTTTCAAACTTTGCGTAACCTGCGTTGATTCCTCTTTTGTGTTCATGGTAGAGCTGGGAGAGGCAGGTTGCCATCTTTCCGCTTCCCGGTCCCGGAGCGGTTACAATAACAAGCGGGCGGCTTGTCCTGATATAGTCATTCTTTCCATAACCTTCCTCACTGATGATGAGCGGGACATTGGAAGGATATCCGGGTATCACATAGTGAAGATACACGGGAATATTCAGCTTTTCCAGACGATTTTTAAAAAGCACGGCGCTTTCCTGACCAGAAAACTGTGTGATGGCAACGCTGCCCACATACAGTCCTTGATTTCTGTATGTTTCGATCAGGCGGAGGACGTCTGTGTCGTAGGTGATGCCTAAGTCTCCTCGGATCTTGTTCTTTTCAATATCTTTTGCGCTGATGGCGATGACGATCTCTGCTTGATCGCTTAATTCCTTTAAAAGTCTTAATTTACTGTCGGGAGCGAATCCGGGGAGCACGCGGGAAGCGTGGTAATCGTCAAACAGCTTTCCTCCGAATTCCAGATAAAGTTTGTTGTCAAACTCATTGATCCGGCTGCGGATATGTTCAGACTGCATTTTCAGGTACTTTTCATTGTCAAAACCGATCTTCATTTCTTATTCTCCACTTACTATGTTTCTATATTTATCCAAAATCAGACGGCTCCATGCGCTCTTGACGGGCGCCGGCATGGATTAGGACATATTTCGTACCCAGTATACTATAAAAAGTCATGGTTTTACAATATTTTCATAATCTTTTTATTGATTTATGCAAAACCTGTACTTATAATGGATATAGCTGATTTTAGGAGGAAACACATGGATAACCAGAACAATAAAAATAATCCAAACAATAACCGGCAGGGCTGGGGGATCATCCTCATCACAACCCTGCTGGTCGCTTTTATGGTAATGGGTTTTTATTCTCTGATGAGGGGCTCCGGTCCTGAAGAGATAAGCTATGATAAATTTTTGAATATGGTTGACGATAAAAAGGTGGCAGAAGTCAGTTTAAGCAGCAACCGTATTTATATCACTTTGACGGATGAGGCCCGGAAGGAGGAGGTGCAGGATAACAGCAGTGCGCCCAACATGATCAACCAGTTCTGGAGCCAGACCGGCAGCGGGGAGAGCAGTCCTGATTACTACACCGCTTATGTAAGCGACGACACTTTGGTAGAGAGGCTTTATGAATCAGGGGCAGAGTTCAAAGGAGAGGTCCCGGATACTATGGGGCAGATGTTCTTTGAGCTTTTTGTGACACTCATCCTTCCTGTGGGATTGATGGCGATCTTGCTGTCGTACTTCATAAGGAAGATGTCAAAAGGCGGCGGTGTGATGAGCATCGGAAAGAGTAATGCCAAGATGTATATGGAGAAAGAGACAGGAGTTACGTTTCAGGATGTGGCAGGAGAGGATGAGGCGAAGGAGTCTCTTCAGGAAGTGGTGGATTTCCTGCACAATCCGGGCAGGTACAGTGGGATCGGCGCGAAGCTGCCTAAGGGGGCCCTTCTTGTGGGACCGCCGGGAACCGGGAAAACTCTGTTGGCGAAAGCTGTAGCAGGAGAGGCTAAGGTGCCGTTCTTTTCCCTGTCGGGCTCCGCGTTTGTGGAAATGTACGTTGGCGTGGGCGCATCCCGTGTGCGCGATCTCTTTAAGCAGGCGCAGCAGCAGGCCCCCTGCATTGTGTTTATCGACGAGATCGACGCCATAGGAAAGACCCGTGACACTGTAATGGGCGGAAATGATGAGCGTGAGCAGACCTTGAACCAGCTCCTTGCGGAGATGGACGGGTTTGACACAAATAAAGGTCTTTTGATACTCGCGGCGACTAACCGCCCGGAGATCCTTGACCCGGCGCTTTTGCGCCCGGGACGTTTTGATCGCCGGATCATCGTAGACAAGCCGGATCTGAAAGGCCGCATTGACATTCTGAAAGTCCACGCAAAGGATGTGCGCATGGATGAGAGTGTGGATCTGGAAGCAATTGCCCTCGCCACATCGGGCGCAGTGGGATCAGATCTTGCCAATATGATCAATGAGGCTGCTATCAATGCGGTCAAACATGGCAGGCAGGTAGTTAGCCAGAAGGATCTCTTTGAAGCGGTAGAGGTTGTGCTTGTCGGAAAAGAGAAGAAGGACCGGATTATGAGCAAGGAAGAGAGGAGGATTGTCTCCTATCATGAGGTCGGGCACGCTCTTGTGACAGCGCTTCAGAAAAATACGGAACCTGTGCAGAAGATCACGATTGTCCCAAGAACTATGGGGGCGCTCGGATATGTAATGCAGACGCCAGAGGAAGAAAAGTTCTTGAACACGAAGAAAGAGCTGGAGGCGATGATTGTCGTGGCTCTTGGCGGGCGCGCGGCTGAGGAACTGGTGTTTGACACGGTGACCACAGGCGCGGCAAACGATATCGAGCAGGCGACGAAGATTGCCCGGTCCATGATTACTCAGTACGGTATGTCAGAGCGGTTTGGCCTGATGGGGCTTGAATCCATACAAAACAGATATCTGGACGGACGAGCAGTGTTAAACTGTGGTGACGCCACTGCAGGAGAGATTGACGAGGAAGTCATGAAGATGTTGAAGAGTGCCTATGCGGAGGCGAAGCGGCTTCTTGGAGAGAACAGGGAGACTCTTGATAAGATTGCCGATTTCCTGATAGAGAAAGAGACGATCACGGGAAAAGAATTCATGAAGATTTTCCGGGAAGTAAAAGGACTGCCAGATCCCGAGGAAGATACGCAGGAAAGGGTAGAAGAGCGCGAAGGGCGTATTGCTATGAAACCGGTGAAAGGAGCAGCACAGTAAAAGAAACAGCGTACATTATTATAATATAGACAATATAGTATGGAGGAAAAGATTTAACAGGATTATAGCGATTCCAAATGGAGTTGCTATAGTCCTGTTTTTGATTGTCCAGATACTTCTTTCTTCCGTGCAGGCTGGATGGAATAAAAAGAAATACGGCAACCCCACGTTTGTGTGAAATTCTAAAAAAATATTTTTAGCAAATTCTTAGCAATATTTAAACACATAACTTGCCAAATTTTGTCTAGTTTTGGTATAATATGGAAAATTTTAAATGCTTTTTGAAAATTTGTGGTTAAAAATTATATGCTTGGAATTTTTGGGTTTCATATAGCTAAGAACTGATAATACATAATAATATATCAATTAAGTGATATAAAGGCGGTGTTTATATGAAAATTGGAATTTCTAGTCATAATAACAGAAATAGACAGCAAATACTATCATATTTAAATTATTTACAGAAAACCAGAACGCTGTTTGAGACAAAGGAATATGAATTCGGGGCGGACTTATTGAAGGATTTAAACAAGGGGATTCGGTTTGATGTTATTTTTTTAGACGTGGACTTTGAGAATGTCGCAAAAAAAATACGAGAATTAGATCGTGACGTGCTGCTGATTTTTGTGTCGTGCTTATGTAATCAAGTCTTTAATGCTTTTGAAGTGAATGCATTTCAGTATTTACTAAAACCTATTAACTTCTATTTATTTTTTAATACCTTAAAGCGTGTGTTTCAGCTGCACCATGAAAAGAAAAGAGTTTTTGTAGTTAAATACAAGCAACAGATAAGACAAATCCTGCTAAAGAATATTGTTTATATTGAATGCTACAACCGCCATATTTTGGTACAAACTGTAACTGATCAAATGGAATCTTATCAGACATTTAGAGAGACTGCTGAAAAATTGATTCCTTTGGGATTTATTCGTGTACATCAAAGTTTTTTGGTGAATCTGTCCCACATTAAGGAAATTGGTCAGAACGAGATTATTGGTACAAATGGAATTATTATCCCTGTCAGCATCCGTAGAAAAAAAGAAGTTTTAGAGGGCTACCGTATGCATATAGAAAAACATAATGTTTGGAAACTGTGAGGTGAATTATGGCTAAATATCCGTTTATAAAACAGCATGATATTAAAGATTGTGGCGCGGCATGCTTAGGTATGATTTCTGCGTACTATGGTTATAAAACTCCATTATCTCAAATCAGGTATAAAATCGGAACCAATTCTAGGGGAAGTACTGTACTAGGTGTTGTCAACGCGGCAAGAGAAATCGGTTTTGAATCTAATGGGTTTCAGACGGAAGATAAGGAAAACGCTATTTTTGACGATATTCCTTTACCTGCGATAGCTCATATTGTTGTAGATGGAAAACTTTTCCATTTTGTGGTTATTTATGAAATGTCAAAGACAAAAATTACATTGGGTGATCCTGCTCAAGGTATTGTCAGTGTTTCAATACGCAAATTTTTAAAAGAATGGACAGGCGTTATTATTACTTTCATGCCGGGTATTTCTTTCAAAAAGACAAATTATTATGCTGTGCAAACGGTGCTGGTTCTAGCCTCATGGCACAGATGGCTTTGCAAAAAGTTTTAAAGAAGGTGGGAATTAAGCCGGGAAAGGTGCATCACTGTCCTCTTTCAGAAGGAAAGAGCAGCGCAGCTTCGTATGATGTGGTACTCTGTGCTCAGAATTTTTCGGGTATGTTTTCTGACGCAGAGAAAAAGGGAGTTAAAATAATCCCTTTGAAAAACGTGATGTCCGCTCAGGAGATTGAGATGAAATTAAAAGAAAGCGGGATCATTGAATAAATTAAGCGAGGTGGCAGTTAATGAAGCGGGAACGTATATACGTGGAAATGAGGAGAAAACAGATCCTTGAGGCTGTAAGAGCGAATCCAAGGGTGATGGTGGACGAGCTTGCCCAGAAGTTTGATGTCTCTTTGATTACGATACGAAGAGATTTGCAATATCTTGAAGATCAAAAGCTGCTTGTCCGTTTCCACGGAGGAGCCGAGCCGGTACTTCCGGAAGATATTGAGCAGAATGAAATACAAATGTACCGGCGTCTGATAGCACAGTATGCTGCAACACTTGTGGAAAAAGGTGACTCTCTGTTTATAAATACGAGCCGAAACGCGCTTCAAATGCTGGAATATGTTAAAACCCGTAATGTAACAGTGATTACGAATAATGGAAAAGCGCTCCGGATGGATTATAATGACGGGATCAGCATTATATTGACGGGCGGAGAGATCAGATATCCCAAAGAGGCGCTGGTAGGAGATTTCGCCATTCGAAATGTTCAAAATGTCTTTCCTAAAAAGGCGTTTATCGGATGTTCGGGATTTTCGCCGGTGTCTGGGATGACAACAGAAATTGCGGGAGAAGTAAAGATAAATGAATTGATGATCCAGAATGCGGAAGAAGTATATGTTCTGGCGGATCACACGAAGATAGGAAAGAAAAGCAGTTTCACCAGTTCACCGGTTCAAAAGATCGGTCATCTGATCACTGATGAAAAAGCTCCGCGGCAGATCCTTGACGAACTGGCAGATGCAGGGGTCAAGGTCCATCTGGTACGGAAAGGAGATTTTGCCAATATATGAAACCTTATACAATAGGGTTATACGAAAAAGCGATGCCGGAGAATCTCTCTTGGAGAGAGAAGATGCTGGCGGCCAAGGAGGCAGGATATGATTTTATAGAAATCAGTATAGATGAAACAGATGAAAAATTAGGGCGTCTTGAAATGAGCGGCGAAGAACGCCTGGGATTAGTCGTCTTAATGCATGGTATCGGAATCCCCATCCGAACAATGTGCCTGAGCGGGCACAGAAAATATCCGATCGGCAGTAGTGATCCAGAAGTACGCTCAAAAGGAATGGAAATCATGGAAAAAGCGATTATTCTGGCTGAGGATTTGGGAATACGGATCATCCAGCTTGCAGGATATGATGTGTATTACGAGAAAGGGGATAGTAATACAAGAAGATTGTTTATGCACAATCTTAAAAAAGCCGCAGAAATGGCGGCGGCAAGGGGCATTATGATGGGCTTTGAAACGATGGAAACAGAATTCATGAACACAGTAGAAAAAGCAATGCAGTGTGTGGAGAAGATCGATCTGGCCTATCTGAATGTATATCCGGATCTGGGGAACATCACCAACGCCGCAGTAACATATGGCAAGGATGTTTTGGATGATCTGGAAACGGGAAAGGGGCGTCTTGTTGCCATTCATTTGAAAGAAACGCTTCCGGGAAAGTTCCGGGAGATATCATTTGGCAAAGGGCATGTGGATTTCGAAAAGGGAATAAAAAAAGCGTGGGAGTTAGGTGTCAGGCGATATGTAACAGAATTTTGGTATACCGGCAACCCTGACTGGAAGGAAGACGTGGGCTTTGCCGTGAGAAAGATGACCGATATTCTGGACAGACAGATGTCTTGAGGAGAAATAAGCATGAAAATCAAGAAAAAAGTTATAGCGAATTTGAATAAATGTTACTCTATCGCCCCTCTTACATATAACGGGACAGATTATTTTCTCGTGGCAGCGGAAAAGGAAGACCCATGCCTGCTTTTTGATATGGAAGGAAGGCAAAAAGATATAGTCTGGGAAAAGCCGGGCGGTGTGATGAGTATGGTGCAGGTGCCGGGCAGTAATGGTGTTTTTCTCGCTACGCATAAGTTCTACTCGCCAAATGACTCAAAAGATGCTGAGATTGTTGTTGCTTCCCCTAAAGAGCATGGAGGATGGGACATAAGAACCCTTGTCCGCCTCCCGCATGTACATAGGTTTGACATTGTATTGAGGAATGGTGTCAAATATCTGATTGCCTGCACGCTCAAATCAGGGCATGAGTTTCGGGATGACTGGTCCTGTGCGGGAAAGGTGTATGCGGCTGTCCTGCCGGATGATTTAAGCCAGTACAGCGGGGAAAATCAGCTTAAGCTAGATGTGATAAAGGATGAAATGCCAAAGAACCACGGTTACTATAAGATAATGGAAGACGGCGTGTACTCTTGCCTGATCTCATGTGAAAAAGGTGTTTATGTATTCACACCTCCTGAGCAAGGAGAAAAATGGGGGATCAGGCAGCTTATAAACGAACCGGCAAGCGACGCTGTACTGGTGGATCTTGACGGTGACGGAGAGAAAGAACTGATCGTGATTTCACCTTTCCACGGAAATAATATTGAGTTTTATAAAAAAATAGAAAATAAGTATAAAAAAATCTATAATTACGGCGAGGCTGATTTTGCTCATGCGATTTATGGGGGCACGTTTATGGGGGAAAAAGCAGTCGTCATCGGACACAGGCAGGGAGAGCGCGATCTTCTGGCTTTTATATGGGATGACCAGCATAAAAGATATAAGACAGAGATCATAGATC
>NHCFR01400__coassemble_773_pt1 | contig 20928 bp, 24 predicted proteins | sample NHCFR01400__metabat2_high_PE_061 | metagenome-assembled genome bin NHCFR01400 | reverse complement strand
GCCATATACTTTACTTCCTGATTGGCTGTGGTGGAGGCATAGGCGTACACCCGGTTCCTTCCCGCCTTGGTGATGGAGCACTCTCCGTCCATGAGATAGACCCCTTTTGTCCTTGGTCCGGAATACCCGGTAGACGTCTCGTCCGTAGTAAGGTAGGATCCGTCCACCATCTTCATTTCGGAAGCTTCTGCATTGATAACGGATACGCCCATGACCATGCAGAATACCATCAAACTACCTAACGCTGATAAAATTCGTTTTTTCATCTCTCTCCTATTCCTTTATTCATTCTGCTATTGCCGCTTCTGAATAATTAAACAGTTAAGAAGACAAAAACTTACGCGTTATTTCCAAAAAAAGCCAAATTTTTTAAAATTTTGTCGAATTCCTCTCTCTCCATCCTGCCTTTCAGCTCGTACTGGGCGTCCATGTACTCGAATTCCGCGATATACCTGTAGCCTTCCTGACCCTCAATCTGATACTCTTTGACCTGAACAATAATCCCTTGTCCTGCTTCGACTTCGTACTGGTCCGTGACCGTATCCGGCTCAATCTGCCCGAAGGAGGAATCCGCGTTATTCATGTACATGGTATATTTTATAATCTGCCCGTTATAATCGTACAATAGGGCTGCCTTTTTCTGCTCTTCATCCAGCTCATATTCTTTTAAATACATTTTCGGAGAAGTATACCCTAATCGCACTGGTAAAATTCCCAATTTATTTCCTATCTCTTTATAAATATAAACTTCGTCAAGATCCTCTGTCTCCTGGGAATCCATATTCTCCACATCAATGTAAGACAGCTGTTCTTCCCCGGCTAACCTATCCCACAGCACTTTCCAGTACGACTTGCTTCCCACGCTCGTTATCGCGCTCCCCAATACAAGAACAATCACTGCTGCCAGAGCCACGACAATATAACGCTTCTTCTTCCTGCGGTATACAGTTCTACTCTTCTTGTTTTCTGCTTTACTATGTTCGTATTCCTGTATCTTGTTAAAGAGGGAAGTTTCCATTTCTTCTGAAACTTTGATATCCGCAAGATCTTCCCTTTCTGTAACTTCTTTTTCTATCTGTGCGGCTTCTCTGTCAACCTCTTCTTTTAGCGATAATTTTCTTAATTCTTTCATTCTCTGCACCTTTTTCTGTCCTGTATTTCTCCTTGACATTTCACCAAATAGGGTTAAGATGAAATTAGCTTAACCGCGGCCCGCATGACACGCAGGATGCGCAGGGAGCCATTATGAAAACCAGCTGATCCCCAGCCCTGTCCTGTGACAAAACCCGCAAGCGGGTCTTGAATTTCTGGAGGTTACTTTTTATGAAACGAATCATTCTCACCGGCGGCGGTACTGCCGGTCATGTTACTCCTAATATCGCCCTGATCCCCAGACTTTTGGAACTGGGATACGACATTCAATATATCGGCTCTTATAACGGTATTGAAAAGGATCTTATCGAACCTTTTGGAATTCCTTATCACGGAATATCCTCAGGAAAACTGCGCCGGTATTTCAGCGTGCAGAACTTCACAGATCCGTTCCGGGTAGTCAAAGGCTTCAGTGAAGCACACAAACTCATTAAGGAGTTGAAACCCGATGTAATCTTCTCAAAGGGCGGCTTTGTATCTGTACCTGTTGTTCTGGCCGGAAAACGCTGCAAAGTTCCCGTAATCATCCATGAGTCGGACATGACCCCGGGACTTGCGAATAAGATCGCCATCCCTTCGGCGACAAAGGTCTGCTGCAATTTCCCCGAGACGCTGGACGCTCTCCCTAAAGGCAAGGCTGTACTCACAGGCTCCCCGATCCGTCAGGAGCTTCTCTCCGGGAATAAGATTGCCGCGCTGGATATGTGTGGATTCTCCGCGGACAAACCTGTCATTCTTGTGATCGGAGGAAGCCTTGGCTCTGTGATAGTGAACAACGCGGTACGCCAAAGCCTGCCTGAACTTCTGAAAGATTTTCAAATCATCCACCTCTGTGGGAAGGGAAAGAGCGATGACTCTCTGAAAGATATCAAAGGGTACTGCCAGTTCGAATACATCAAGAGCGAACTCCGAGATATTTTCGCCCTTGCGGACATCGTGATCTCCAGAGCCGGCGCCAACGCGATCTGCGAACTGCTTGCGCTACGCAAGCCGAACCTTCTCATCCCGCTCTCTGCAAAAGCAAGCCGGGGAGATCAGATCCTAAACGCACGGTCTTTCGAGCGTCAGGGTTTTAGTATGGTTCTGGAAGAAGAGGATCTTTCCGAAAAAACTCTTGTTCCAGCCGTCCACTCACTTTATAAAGAGCGCGGAACCTTTATTGACTCGATGAGGGACTCCGGCCAGCAGGATTCTATCGATACGATTATCTCCCTGATCGAGGAGACCTCTGAAAAAGAACCATGCAATAAACGAGATTAAAGATCATTCCCAACAGGCGCTGATAACAGCGCCTGTCTTATTCTTTCCGATTCATCTCCTCATATTCCACGCCGTATGTTTTCTTAATCCAATTCTTCGCTCTGTGCAAAATACTATGAAGCACTCCCAGACGGATCTTCATCATCTCTGCCACTTCCGCCTGTGGTATTTCCATATAGTACACGAGCATAACCGCTTCATGCCATCTTGGATTCTTCTTCGCCAGCCCGTCTAGAATAGAAACATGAAGATTTCTTCTTTCCAGATTAAGCTCTCTTTCCAAATATTCTGCCTCAGCGCTTAGTTCAGCCTCTTCATTCTTGCTATGTATTAGACTGCCCTCCGTCAATACTTCATACTTGTGCTTGTCCATGAAATTAAATGCGGAATTTCTCGCAGTCCTGTATAACCATGCAGGAATATTCCCGTTCTTAAGTTTGTCGAACTCTGTATAAAGTTTCAGAAATGTCTCCTGAGTTATGTCTTGTGCCTCATCGTAATTGTTACCTGAAGAAATGTATGCCGCTCTCAGGACGAGATTCTTGTATTTCTCATAGATCTCGTTAAATTCACGATTACTTGTCAACATGATATCTCCGGCCTATTTCATTTTTTCTAAAATTTCATTTTTATCAGCGTCCGTAAGTTTCCCCATATGCCAGCCCAGTCCTACATTATCTCCCTTATAGCGGGGTATCATGTGCATATGGAAGTGAAATACTGTCTGGCCTGCACACTCTTCGTTGTTCTGCACGAGATTGTAGCCGTCACATCCGAGCACCTCTGTCATCTTGTTTATCATCTTTTTTGCAAGAGGCAGGATTTTTGCCGCTTTCTCATCGTCAATATCGTAAAGATTTCTATAATGCTCCTTCGGAATAATCAGTGCATGTCCCTTGGACGCCGGGCCTAGATCAAGGATTACTCGGAAATCCCCGTCTTCGTAAAGTGTAGCTGACGGAATCTCTCCCGCCGCGATCTTACAAAATATACAATCTTTTTCTTTCATAAATGATCCCTCTTTTCTTCCGGTAATTTCTGATAGTAGTATATCCCATTTTTCGGAAAAATAGAAGCCTGCTCTTTGTCGAAAGCCGTCGTATTGATTCTGTTGAAGCTGTGCAGGCGCCGTGCTAGACTAAAGAATAACAAAATGATCTTCTGACAGGTTAAACAGAAAGCGAGGACATGCCATGCTGAGTAATATAGATATCAATAAAATGAACGAATTGATGGAAGAAAATAAGGTTGCAAAACAGATTATTTCCCAGCTTTTGGAAAATCACCACACCATTGTTTCCATGATCGCTCACGAAATACGCAATCCCCTGACTCTTGTCTCCTCTTCTCTGCAAATCATGGAAAAGCAGCACCCTGAAGTACGGGAGTTCTACAACTGGGACCAGACTATGGAAGACGTACAGTTTATGTGCAGCCTGTTAAATGATCTTTCTTCTTTTAATAACAGTTCTACACTGCATTACTCTGTATTTCCCATCGGACAGCTTCTCAAAAATATATCGGTATCCTTCGCTATCAGCTTAAACGCCAGAAACCTTGGAATTGAGTTTTCTTCCAAAATCCCTTCGGATATGGGCAACTATACCGGGGACAAGGTTAAGCTTGAAGAGGTAATCCTAAACCTTTTGAAAAATGCAAGAGAAGCTTCCGGTGACACAGGACATATCTTTCTCTCTGCTGAAAGGACAAAGGATACGGTTGTTATCCGATGCGCAGACAATGGATGTGGAATTCCAAAAGACATTATGAACACCATATTCGATCCATTTGTGACTTACAAAGAAAACGGAACCGGGCTGGGGCTTTCCTCTGCCAAACGGATTGTAGAAGCCCACAAGGGAACCATCCGGGCAGAATCCTCTGATGAGACCGGAACCGTATTCACGATTACCCTTCCGGTATGATACAGCCTGTTTTCCGGCCTGTTCTTTGATCCACATCTAAACTGCCTTAGGCCGGTAAAGCAAAACAGAAAGGATGATTCCACATACAAGCCCCCCGATGTGTGCCCAGTTATCCACCCCGCTGCTGGTCAGGCCAAAATATAGGCTTAACACAACCATGAACGCCATCCCTCTGCTGGAAAGCCTTCCTAGTCTTCCCTTATTGGCGATCACCACATAGAGCAGCGCGCCCATAAGCCCGAACACTGCCCCTGAAGCTCCCGCAGATAAAGAGTACTCCTGCGTCTGCATGCCGTGGTACACCGACAGGATATTTCCTCCAATTCCACTTGCCAGATAGATAATAAGAAACCGCGCCTTCCCAGTTTCCAGCTCCAGATTCCATCCGAGAGCTCCAAGAAGCACCATATTATTTAATAGATGGTCTATGCCAAAGTGTAAAAAAATACTCGTAACAAGCCGGTAAAATTGATGTCCCTGAACTACAAGCGGCTCATAAACCGCCCCATGCTCCATCATAAACAGTGTATCTTCTGTATCCCCCAATACGGACAGGATAAGAAATACCGCTACATTTATAAAAATCAGTACGGCCGTACATACAGCCTCCGGTTTCCGTCTCACCATAAACCACCTTTTCTTTTCTATGATCCATTTTATTATAAATGCCGGTTCGGTCTCTGTCCATCCATTTCCGTGATAAGATCTTCCCACCGTCCCCATCTTCCCGTTCTGACTCTCTGTACTATACTCTTTATACGCCCATTCTTCTGTTTTTTCTTTTGTCCGATTTCGTGTTTGTCTCTTGGCTCCTTATAAATATCATCCTCCTGTTCTTCTTCGACTGCATAGAATACTGCACACTCTGACAGAGCGCTGTTACCTTCTTCCCCTTCTTCCCCTTCTCCCGTCATATCCTTATATTCCTCTTTTCCGCGCCTTACCTCCACTTTCTTTTTTTGCCCTTTTTCCCTTCGTATGGACGCTTCCTCCCGGTATTCTTCTAAAATTCCTCCAAGGTCATAGCTATCCCTGAAAGTTTCCTTATGGAGTTTGTAAATCAAAAAGATCCCCTCTGTATCCCTGTGATCTAACTTCTTAATGAAATACTCTGTTAATTCATGAAAGGAAACACACAACGATTTCTTACCTTCCAAATCCGTCTGTGGAAGATAACAAAAACGGTATCTTCCATCTTTCAGAAAAATAAATTCCGGCAAGAGCAGGATCTGGTCAGGGTCCAGCAGATAGTCCCGTATTTCTGCTACTGCTGCCCTTAACTGCTCCGTGAACTGCTCTACATCCTCTTTCTTCATCTCCTTCCTTGCGTATTCTTTCTCCATGCTTATAAAACCTTTCGTATGAAAACTATATCTGCTCTTACCGTCCCACCCCCTTCCTGTTATCTTCAGCAGACTGCTGACCGTGTTTTTATCCAGCATCTGCATCTGATAATTTTCCCGGTACGGAATCTCCAGATCTACATGGAGAGTTGCCCGTTCCCATTGATTCTCATATGTTATTTTCATGTAATCCGCTCCATTTGCCTGATTTTTTTCTCGGGTCTGGCGATAACCGCTTTCTGACATATACTAAGCCTCATAATTGATCTGTTTACTCTCGCCGTCACAGTGACTGCCTCTTCTCCCAGTTCAACAGACACCTCAATACTTCTCATATAGATCAGCTTTCCCTTCGTCCGGTCATAAAAGAACCCTTCCAGATCATAATCCGCAATCGCATTTCTGTCCGCCTGTGCGCCAAGCACTGCTGTTTCCGCCGCTGCTCCGTTGATGACCGCTTTATCGTGATAATAAAATACCGCATGGATCAATATGACAAATAATCCGAGAAACAGCGGCATAATATAGGCCATTTCTACCACGGAGCTTCCATTTACATATTTTCCCTTAATAGTTTCCAAGCAACATTCCTCCTATATATGCTGCTGCCAGAAAGGGGACAAATGGAAATGCGGATTTTCTGCTAAACTGAGTCTTTATAAGCATAACTATCGAAAAAACAGCAGCCATAGAAAACGCTCCCATAAGCAGATATATGATATTCCCAAATCCGAGAAACATACCCATCACTAGAATCAGGATACTGTCCCCATATCCAAAGGATTCTCTTGTCATCCTGCTGATCAGGAGGAAAAGAGCTCCGACCGCGCCTCCTGCCATTAAAGAAATCATCGAAATTTCCCGGCCACAGAAACCTTGTATTATGATAAAGACTGTCCCGGACAAAAGAAACAGAAGGGGAAGTCTTCTCTTCCTGATATCTTCAGCAGAAAGAGCAACCATATATCCTGCAAACAGTATCTGGCACAAAATCCACCTGTTATTCGCTATCATCTCAACTATAATTTCCTTTATAATTCTTATCCCGAACATCTGAAGCACCCTCCCAGTCCCATGACCTCTGACCGGTGTACGGCATGGATCGTCCTTTTTAATCCGCTGCAGCCAAGTGAATTATGATATTTCCCACCATTCTCAGTAATATATACTCCTGCCATCGCCGTGCCGTATACACACTTTTCACAAGGATGATACCTTCCCCCGCTTTCATTGCGCAGGCCTGACAGACTGGAGTAGGGTACATAACGTATGGAAAGCTGAAGGTAAGAACATCCGTAATCCTCATGATAAACCGCCGCGTTATCCGTCATATATACAATGTCTGAATCCCCTTTTCCCAATTCTCCTATCCTGCCGCCATAGCCTCTCCATCCACTCATCCTGAAGCCCTCTTTGAATTTTGCCGTAGGACTTCCAAACAATGGCAGCGGCAGCTCTGTCTCATAAGAAATTTTCATATGGATCTCCCCGGTATTTGGTGATATGTAGGAACCGGCGCAGGATATTCCTGCGGTCCCCCCTTTGAGAATACTTCTCTCTATCCGATCCGATCCAATAAAAGATATAATATCTGACTTTAGTTTTCCTGTATTAAGAACGGGAAGCACCGCCGTATTCTCTGCGGCGCTTTTTGCCGCGTTCTGTGCTGCATTCATTACGCTAATCCGTATATTCTGCATCTCAATCAGCCATATGAGACAGAGGGATGCAAATAGAAAAAGCGGAATTCCAAAAGCCGCCTCAATCGTGACGCTTGCTTTTTCCGTTATCCCCAGTGCAGATGCCCTTTTTAATTTCATTAGGGATTTATCTTTATTCTTTTGCATGATCATCGCAGCCAATCTTCCTTTCTTTTTAATACTTTGGTGGATATGTTCAATATTTCCGCAAGAGGGATACACGGAAAAAAAGGGCATCTGCACCGGGGATAACCAAATAAATCTAGTTGTCACACACTCACTCATATCCGAAATAAACCGGATAAGTATACTCCATACCGCCGAATATCCCAGCGATGTTTTGCATCTCTATTTTCGTGACGCACTGGTCTGCCCGAAAAAAATTAAGCCCATGCTCACTTACAAGGTTTTCTTCAATACGATCCAGCGAACGCATTACCGTTTCGTTTTGATTTGTCAGAAACAAAAGAGCCCGAAGGTATTCTTTGTATGAAATTCCTCCCTGCGTATCAGCTCCTTGGAGCTGTTCAGACCCATCTCCCAGTACAAGGAGTTCTGGCAGAGAGATTCTCCAGTTTTCTGCTGTCTTAATCAAAGGAACCCGTCCACCTAAAAGAAGCGTCCTGATATCAGCTACACTCTCTCCTGCCGCCCAAGCCAGCAGAATCAATTGTTTCAATATTTCCGTTCCTTCGGGTATGAGCAGAATGACAGAGAGCGCAAATGCAAGTGCCTCTGCCTCCGCCTTCTTCCCGGAATCTCCCAGAAGATATGCATAATTTAAAGCCATCCGTATGAGAAAAATCTTCATAAGCACTGCCTCTAAGTTGTCCTTATCAGAAGCTTTCCCCGAAAGAATATATTCCACCTCGTAGGACAGTGACCTGTTCTTTTCTTCTGTGTCCGCCGCATTTGTAAAGCTGTTTAGAATATACTCGTCAAACAAAAGTCTCTCACTGATTCCATTCATTCCCTGCCGCATCGGAAAACTGCCGCTTCCCGTAAGAAGTTCTCGTTTAGAAACCTGGCTGTCAAGAGGTATGGATTTTTCGGAAAGCTCCATATCCTTTGGCATGACAACAGAAAGTATTCCTGCCTTTTCGATCTGTTCTATACAGGTGAAAGGACTTCCCTCTATATCTTCACCTTCACCACCGGGTTTCTCTACTGTCTCTTCCGACAGACTCTCTGCTGATTCTTTCAAGTTTTCCAAGTCGGCCAATATAGTTTCTTCTTTTTTTCCAATCTCTTCCGCCTGTATCTCCTGCGTTTCCCAGTCTGCTGTCAGACCTGTGAGATCATGAACGAGCCCGATTCCATATGTCTCCTCCATATACTCCAGCGCCTGTTCGCGGAATGACTGCCCGCCGTTGTCAGTCAGAAACTGTATACCTGTGATTTCGTGCTTTGTCCCATCGCCGCCGTAGTAGTACATTCTCCCAAGAATCTTATCTTGAGAAAATCCGCCCGATCCATAGCTCCCGTCAATGGCAAAAATGTAATAGTCCTCAAGAAGCCTCGTCTGATACTCTCCAAATACGGAGAACACAGCCCTGTCCGTGGTAAGCCGGCTTAAATTTTTTGACGTATGGATAACAGATATCTGAAGGATCCCCAGAACAAAAGAGACTATAAGCACAAACACAAGACTTAAAAATACGGTAATCTCAGCTTTTTTCATGTTATATGCCGGAACTCTCCGATGTGATCTTATCGAAGATCGTATTGATCAGATTGATCAGCTGGCTCTTGAAGATTAAAAGCAACGCTATGACAATAACAAGGATGAGCACAAGCTCAATCACCGTAATGCCGGATACATATCTGTGGCGGGAAATAAAATTTTTTAAACCACATCTTACTGCCGTGGCTTTGCCTTTTACTTTTACTGCTATTTTTCTCATAATTTTCGTCCTCCTTTTTCATAGTCTGTTGTCGCTCGTAATTGGTCTATGGTTTCTTATGATTTTTAGACAGTTACACCTGAATTGAAAAAAATGCCGGAATAATCACTATGGCAAAAACGATGATGAGCATAAGAAACAAAGGAATCATCAGTTTTGTACCCGCCTCCTCTCCCATTTTCTTCGCTAGATTCTTGCGCTCCTCAAATGCATCCTCTGCTTCTCTTCCGAGAATATCTGTCAAGCCTTTTGTCCCTTTCCGGAGATTTTGAGACAACATCGTCCCAAACTTTCTGTATGTGGATATCCCGCATCTTGTACCATAATTTTCATAGCACTCTCCTTCTGCGGCCCCGCTCTGCATCCGATACATGGCAGATACCATCTCCTCGTATGCCTTTCTTTTCTTTTTTTCTTCTCCCGTCTCTTTCTTGTTCTCATAATCCTGCGCAATGCTAAACCATGCTTTCCGAATCGTCATGCCCGCCCGGATATACAGGTTAAACCGATTGATGATCTTCGGATAATCAAGTTTCATCTGACGTACTATTTTCTTTTCTGCCTCTTTCTTTCTCTGGGTTTCAGATACTGCCATCAGGCACGCCGTCCCAATCCCAATTACCAGCAGCGCCGCCGCCCGCGTCCTAGTCTCATACCGCCATTTCACTTCCTCTCCGTCTACGCTGTCCGGAAGCACAAGATACTGCTCTGTCTTTGTCTGTTCATCCGCCTTGGAAATCTCCTTATCAAGTTCCTCCATGACTGCTTCTTCACGGTTCTTTACAGGCGGGAATACCCTGATATAAAATTCCCGGATCTCACGCTCCTCCTCGCAGCTTAGCGTAGCTGTCAACCTGACATTTGTCCCTTCTTCTGTCAGTTTTTCCTCCTGAAGCTTCCCTTTTATATCCATGACATCATATCTATCTAATTCCCAAGAAACGCTGATCCCTGTATCCGGGATCTCGGTAATCAGATTCAGATCACATCTGATCTCATCCGGACTTTTATTTTCTCCCATTATATATTTTTCCAGTTTTTCTGCCGCCCGCGTAAACGCCTCTTTGAGCTCTTCTGATGTGTACTCTCTGCCTGTAACAGAAATATCAATGCTTTTCTCTTCTTTATCTTCCCCGATACGGACTCTCATTTTCTGCACGATGTCCTCTCCGAGCGCTCCTCTTTCCAAAACAGCCTGACCGGATTGATCTGTCCTGACACGATCCCCGTTATCTAATAGATACAGACAGGCAGAGCATAGGACAGTTGCCAGCAAGATCACTCCTGCTTTTACATACACCGGGTGTTCTTTTATTCCATTTCTTATTTTTTTCATCACTTACACCTCAACGCGGATAATCTTCCTTCCTAGACTATAAGCTGCCATATATACGCACACGCAGACCGTCATCACTGCCGCTCCCGCCCGGTTTCCGTACAGTACGCTCAAAAACTCGCTGAAGGTCAGTTTCATATACAGGATAATGGCAAAAGGCACGGCACACATAATGTTAAATTCCAGTTTTTCGGATGCGATCATCGTCTGGATTTCCTTTTCTGTTTCAATCTTTTCACTGATGATCCTGACCGCGCTTCGTATAATCGAGATACTGTCGCCTCCGCTTCTTTTTGCCGCGGCAAACACATTTACAAAGTCTTCCACATCTTCTTGCCCTGTGCGCTCGGCGAATTCAGAAAGCACTGCTTCCACAGGCATTTTCATGTCCATCTGATGACACATTCTGTCATACTCTTTTCTGATCCGTGAGTCTTTTTCATACAAGGAAGCCATATCTTTTTGAACTTCCCGGATTGCGTTTTCAACAGAATGTCCTGTCTTAAGCGCGGCTGCCACCGCCTCAATACTGTCCTTAAACTGCTCTCTGAATTCCTCCTCCTTTTTTTTCGACATGTCTTCAATCCAGTTTTTGAAATATAAGATCCAGACTGGTATGAAAAACGGAACTGGCAGAAAAGATTGATAAAACACATACAGCATCAGCCCTGTCACCCCTGTTACACCAATGATTCCCGCCGCATACTCACGCCTCCTGATATCCTGCAGCCATAAGTTTTTCCCGGTCTGTAAGCTCGCTGACCTTCACAAGGCATCCTTTAACTTTTTCATTGTTTCTTCCCTCCTCTCTAAACTCATACAATGTCTTTGTCCGAATCCTTCCCTCACTGTATCCAAGCACTTCCTCAATCTGAAGTACTTTCCTGCTCTTATCTCTGAGACGTCCGAGATGGATAATAATATCAAGTGCCGACGCGATCTGCCTCTGTATTGCCTCAAGAGGGAGATCGATCCCCATCATCATCATTGTCTCAAGACGGTGAAGCATATCGGAGGGACTGTTGGCGTGCCCGGTAGACATGGATCCGCTGTGCCCGTTTAACATAGCGGATGAAATCATATCGACAGTCTCTTCTCCTCGGACCTCTCCGACGATAATCCTGTCCGGACGCATTCTGAGAGCTGATTTGATCAGATCGCGGATTGTCACTGCTCCCTCCCCTTCCAGATTCTCCCCGCGGGCTTCCAGACGGACAAGGTTTTTAACTCCCTGTATCTGAAGCTCCGCATTATCCTCAATGGTAATGATTCGTTCCTCTTTCGGTATATAGTCTGACATTGCGTTTAAAAATGTGGTTTTTCCTGCTCCGGTTCCTCCGCTCACAAAAATGTTATACTTGGCGCTTACCAGTCTTGTGATAAGCCTTGCCGCCTCCTGAGTCAGGCTTCCCATACGGATAAGCTGTTTCATGGTGACCGCCTCCGCTGGAAACTTTCTGATCGTCATGATCGGACCGTTTACCGCCACAGGCTTTAGCACTACGTTGACACGGGAACCGTCTTGTAAACGTGCGTCAACAATCGGTGACGTCTCGTTCACATAACGATTTGCTTCCCCCACAATCTGCTGGATCACGTCACACAATCTTTCTTCGGAGAAAAAATGGCGGTTACTCTGAAAAATTTGTCCTCCTTTTTCATAAAAAATTTTTTCTGTCCCGTTCACCATAATCTCCGTGATTTCGTCATCCTCGATCAGATCCTGAAGAATATCAAGTCTTCGGAAAGCGTTAAACAACTCTCTGCTTAACCGGATCTTTTCACTGAGCGGAAGATACTCCTTTTTCTCTTCCTCTTCGAGTACACGGCGGATGATCTCCTGAAGATCTTCTTCCCCCGTTTCTTTTGTCATATCCATCCGAAGCATGACTTGCTCATATAGGAGTTCTGTCTTTGTCATTGTATGGCTCCTGTCTTTTCTGTCCTTTTCGTGTTTCCGCCCACCTGTTTTTTCACAGTATGCTCCAGCACGCTGGCATAACCTGTCTCTCTAAGATTTTCCTCATACTGCCTTAATTTTGCCTGCGCAGCCTCCTCATTAAGATAGAGTGTATAGACTCTGCTGCATTTTTTCAAAACATCATAAAGCCCGCTGACCGCGTCGCCCAGATCAAGTATGACCGTTTCATAGATACATTTTTCAAAGATCAGATCCAAAAGGCTTAGCCACTCCCCACCGCTTACCGCACGCAGATCCTGTTCATTTTTCATGGGCTTAATATAATCCAAATTCCCTAACTGACCTGCCATCATACTAATCTTAAGACCGTAGTTGTCCTGCTCCTGTTTAATACAATAGAGAAGATCTCCGAGATCCTTGTCCGTACTTTCCTTGAAATAATAGTCTCCGCCGGCATATCCCTCCATATTGATATACAGTACGGGAACATGCTTTGCTATTTTCTGTCCCAATTGTAAAGCAAATCTTGTCTTTCCAATCCTATGAATCGGTGAATATACTCCTATAAGCCCTCTGACCAGAGATACTGTTTTTTCCACGGGCTCATCCCGGATCCGTACCCTGCTCTTTTTTTCCTCCTTTTTCAGAATCCTGTTTATCTTTCCGGCAATCCTGCCCACAGGCTGATAGCGGAATACACAGGGATATCCCCACAGTTCCCTCCGATTAGGATCTTCTGTTAAAATGATCTTCTGTCCGGCCCGTGCTTCCCGTATAGTTTTCTCTTTGCACTCTTCACCTAAAAGAATAACTTCAGCAGAAGTATGTTCAAGGTATTCTTTCATATTCCCGGCGTCATGGAAGAGATGAAACTGATAGTCACCTTCCAATTTTTCCGGAAGAATTCCAAAAAGCTGTTCCGCATATTCTTCCTGTGTATCACAGACGGCAAAAATAACCGGCGCGCCTGTTAATTTTTCTTCTGACATGGTTTGAATTTTGCTGCGGATCTTTGCAGCATGAATAAAGATATATGACTGCCGGATCTTTTTATATCCGGCTTACAGACACCACCGCATCTCCCTCAAGAGCGATGATACAGCAAGCGTTTACTGCTATGTAAGACGCATTATAAACGGCGGATTTCATTTTGTCCATAGCAAAATTTCAATCCGCCGATTTTTGTAAAAATACTACAAAGTCTGATAACACACAATACCGTAAAGCAGCCCGACGCCCGGAATTCCAAGGGTTCCTGATGTCAAAAATGTCACGGGATTCAATCCTACATTAATTGAAGAACCCGGGGGGATCACATACTGGTTGATGAAAAAAATCAGTGCCATCCCTATCACTGCCCGTATAAAAAAATTGATCACAACGGATGATATCTTTTTTCCCAAGTCTGTTGATTCCTTTCCGTGGTTATGTTCTATCTTATTCCACGGCCAGATTTTTTATACATAGAGATTTTTATGTTATCCACATTATAAACAGAATTTTTATCGTGATATCTTCATACTTTTTCTACCCGACTTCTGTTTTATCGTACATGGAAATAATATATGGATGATCTTCACTATACTGTGTAAGAAGTTTCGGACTGCTTACTTTTCCTGGTTTTCTTACATTTTTCCCCTTTGTACTTGTAAAAGCATCTCCGATGTCTTCTCTGCACTCCCTGATTCGTCCCATAATCATTTCTACAATATCCGGATATTCGTCATACAGATTATTTGTCTCCCCCGGATCATCCCGCAAATTATATAATTCTCTCACTTCCACATCATCATCGATAACTGGCTTTGGGATGACTGATGCATCACGCGTCACATCTTCTGTTTCTCTGGATACTTTCGGTTTTGCCACATGCAGCTTCCAGTCGCCGACCCTGGCCGCTTCCAGTGTATTACATAGATAATAAAAGAATTCTTTACGTTTTGACGTTTTTGTTTTTCCTAGGATCAAATCTGACAGATCAATCCCATCTATAATTCTGTCCTTAGGAATTTTTGCACCGGCAATAGCCGCCAAAGACGGGTAAAGATCCAATGATGTAATCAACGCATCTGACGTTCCCGGCGAGATTTCTCCTTTCCAGTGCACAATAAACGGTACTCTCTGCCCGCCTTCCCACGTCTCACGTTTGCCACCGCGCAACGTTCCGTTGCTTTCTCCGAAATCATTTCTTGATCCGTTGTCTGATGTAAAAATGATCAACGTATTCTCATATACTCCATATTTTTTCAATGCTTCAACAATAGCGCCCGTCGACCAATCTATTGCCATAACACATGCCCCGTAATCCCCGTTTCTCGATTTTTTTACAAAGTGTTCCGGCGCGTATAACGGAAGATGTACGTGCATATGCGCCATATAAAGGAAGAATGGCTCATTCCCGCAATCCCGGATAAATTCTACACATTTTTCCGTATATCTTTCCGTAAGGCTTCTCTGATCTGGCTGCTGCTGGATCACCTCCTTCCCATGAAGCAGCGGAAGGGGCGGGAATTTTTTATTCTTTTCTGTTATCGCCATGTCGTTACTAAACGGCAGTCCATAGTAATCATCAAATCCATGATCTGTAGGCAAAAATCCTTCCTGATCCCCACAATGCCATTTCCCAACATGGAATGTATGATACCCGGCGCTTTTTAATACTTTTGCCATAGATATTTCTTCGGGATTTAATCCCAGATCATCCCCTGGAAATAAAACAATCTCGCCATGAAAATCTCCAAATCCAATTCGAGGGGGATAACACCCTGTCATCATAGCGCCTCTGGAAGGAGAACAGACCGGGGATGCCATATAAAAGTCCGTAAAACGAATTCCTTCCTCTGCCAGCTTATCCAGATTCGGAGTATCGTTCTTTCTGGATCCGTAGCATGCCAAATCGCCGTATCCCAGATCATCGCAGTTAATTAAAACAATATTCGGCTTCACTTCTATCACCTCGCAATTTTACCACCAGCGGATTAAATCCGTCACCTTATTCCTCATCTTAATAAAGTCTTTATCCACAACGCTCCTTGGTCTTGGAAGATCATTGATTACACGTTCTTTTATCTTTGTCGGTTTGTTTGTCAGAACTAAAATATCTTCACTCATATACACTGCTTCCTCTATATTATGAGTAATAAATATAACCGTTGTTTCTGTTCTCTTCCACAACTTAATCAGTTCGTCTTCAAGCTTAAATCTGAGCTCAATGTCAAGCTGTCCATATGGTTCATCCATAAGGAGGAGTTCAGGTCTTGTGGCAAATGCTCTCGCAATAACGACGCGCTGAAGCATACTGGATGAAATTTCGTTGGGATAATATTTCCTATATTCATCAAGACCGACTAAATGAATCATTTCATCGACCGCCTGCTTTTTTTCTTCTCCTTTTATCCCCCTTAACTCAAGTCCAAATCCTACGTTTTCTTCTACATTAAGCCACTCCATTGTTGATTTTTCCTGAAAAATGTAAGATACGTTATGTTTCTTCAAATCAACAGGTTCTCCGTTAATCAGTATTTTCCCTGAAGACGGTTCATATAATCTTGTTAAACTGTTGAGAAAGGTTGTTTTTCCGCATCCTGTCGGACCGACAACACAGAGAAATTCTCCCTCGGTCACATCGAAAGAAATATCATCTAATACTTTTAAATTCCCAAAACTTTTAGAAAGGTTTTTCACTTCAACTTTTTTCTTTTTCTCCATGTGCTGTCTCCTTCCTAAAGTGTATGATCCATATTTTGCGTGATTTCCTCCCGCAGCCGCAAAAACTCGTCCGACGTATAGTCTCTTGGTCTGGGAAGATCAATTTTATATTCTTTTTTTATCACTGCCGGACAATTGGTAAACAGTATGATACGATCCGCCAGATAAAGGGCTTCCTCAATATTATTGGTAACAAAAATAACGGTTCTTTTTTCTCTCTCCCATATACGCATAATCTCTTCCTGCATCAGATAGCGTGTCTGTGCATCCAATGCGCTGAAAGGTTCGTCCATAAACAAAACCTCCGGCTGTTTCATCCCCCCTGACAGTTGGTTAGGATAAGAATTTTCAAATCCTTTTAATCCTACCAGATCGATATAATATTCTGCCTTTTTTCTTCTTGTCTCTTTATCAATCTTTTTCATTTTAGGACCATATTCCACATTTCCCATAACTGTCAGCCACGGATATAAAGCGATGGTCTGAAACACCACTCCACGGTCCGGCCCCGGTTCCAAAACCTCTTTTTTATCAAGATACACGCTTCCTTCCGTCGGTTTTTCCAAACCTGATAAAATATTGAGCATGGTTGTCTTTCCGCATTGTCCGGGTCCGAAGAGAACAACGAATTCATTTTCCTTTACTTCCATGCTTATATTCCCGATCACTTCTTTTGTTCTATGCTTTGTTTTATATGTTTTGGAGATATTTTTACACTTCAGTATCGGAGTTATGTTTCTATCCTGTTCCACCTGCAGAGCACCTCCTCTATCTTTCTCATCACTACCGCAAGAATAAAACCGACTACGCCTATTCCTACTATTCCCACCAGACTTTGCACTACATTGTTGGTATCCATGCTGGATATAATGATCCAGCCCACCCCCTCTGTAGAACGGATCATTTCAGCCGCAACTACTGTGGCCCATGATGCGGATAACCCCACCTGAAGGCCTGTAAAAATATGAGGTACAGAATATGGCAGCACTACGGTTTTGAAGATCTGACCTGAGGATGCCCCGAGCATTTTACTGCATTTAATCAATGTCTCATCAACAGTTGTTGCTCCTGCATACGCATTTAATGTAATAGGAACAAACGCTGCAAGAAAGATCAAAAACCACTTTGATCCTTCCCCGATTCCAAACCAGACAATTGAAATCGGAATCCACGCGATCGGAGGTATTGGCCGGATCAATTCATATATAGGTCTCAAGATCCTGTTTACAATGGGGTACCATCCCATCATAATCCCCAGTACAATTCCTAATACAGAGCCGCCTATATAGGCTGGAATTACTCTCATCAGGCTGTATAACATATGATAAGGCATTGTATATCTTCCAATAGGAGAAATAAAGCTCTGCAAAAACTGTATAATTACTTCCCACGGGCCAGGCATTACAACAGATAGCTCTGAATTTCTGACCCCTATATCCCAGATAATCAAAAACACCAATATGGAAATAAGCGGATAGAACAGGATCTCAAACAATTTTTTTGTTCTTTTTTTAAGCATTCCTCTCTCTCCCTTTCACGACAAGCCTCTCTATCACTCCTAAAACTGCTGTCAGCACAGCTCCACATATTCCTATAGCAAGCATTCCTACTATGATGATATCTGTTCGGTATATGCCTCTTGCCTGCTGGATCATAAATCCAAGACCCTTTGTAGATCCAAGAAGTTCTGCGGCTACGATCGCGACCCACGCCGCTCCAAGCGCTATCCTCACCCCTGTCATTATGTATGGAAGAGCCGTAGGAATTGCAATTTTGAATAGCATTTGGTTTCTGGTTCCTCCGAATGTCCTTGCAACCCAGAGATGTACTTCTTTTGTCTGTTTAATTCCCGTATAAGAATTTAAAATACATGGAACAACTGCGGAAAAGAATACAACTGCTGCTTTTGACTGCAGCCCAATGCCAAAAATAACAATCATCAGAGGAATCCACGCAACTCCTGGGATCGGTTTGATAAGATCAAATAACGGCCTTACAAAACGATCTACATATTTATTCCAAGCCATAAGGATTCCAAGCGGAATCCCTATGACCATGGCTGTAATATATCCAGTCAGCGCAACCTGAAGGCTTGCTCCTGTATGCTGCAATAATGTGCCTCCATCAGGGTTAGGATTTGTAAATTTGTCAATAAAAGTAGTGAAAACTTTTACTGGGTCCGGCAGTGTTTTTTCCGGCAAAAGCCCAAGTATTTTCGTACATAAATACCATATTCCAAAAAAGGCTGCTACAGAGATCAGAGAAAGCAATATTCCTCTTTTATTACCTTTTTTCATAAACATCACCTATTTATTTTCAAATACTTGTATGTCTATTCCATATATTTCCGCCAGAAAATTAGGATACATGGAAGTGTATATGTTCTCTTCAAGCTCTGGCTCTATCTTTCCATCTGTCACATAAAATTTTCCCATACCTACCATTGTAGAGCCAAAACGATACTCAGGATCGGACATCGTTTCTTTTCCAATGTAGTCTTTATCTTTGATTTCTCCTTCCATCATTTCCTCAGAATAGTCTTTTCCATTATCGTTATAGAATTTCATACCCTCTTCAAGAACGATATCGTCATTGCTGTAAAATTCATCTATCGCCTTGTACGTTACTTCAATAAATTTTTTAACGTCATCTTCTCTTTCATCAACAAATGCTTTCCTTCCGATCAGGCCATCGCTGACAGAGATTCCCGAAACATCTGTGATATCTGCCACTTCTATATATCCGGCCTCTTCCAATTCATAGTTATACGGAGGTCCTCCACATGCGATCGCGTCTCCTTCACCTGTTTTAAATGCTTGCACAGCTGGCCCTCTGTCCATGTTTAACATCTGGAAATCATTTCCTGTCAGTCCAAAGACCTGCGCCCAGCTCACTGCTTCAAACTGATCAGAAGTCCCTAGCGATCCTAAGATCGTCATCCCTTTTATTGTTTCCGCACTTCCGTATACATCCGGGTATCCTTCTACTTCTCCTTTATGGTCCAGTACCGGGCTATCTGGTCTTACGTATACGCCTAATCCATCTACTGTCTCTACCATATCTCCTAGCCAATAGCAGTCTCCTGCCGCAAGAGCGAATACAGACGCCATTCCGCTTCCAGCCAGATCTACTTGTTCAGCAGATAATGCCTCATTGATTGGTGATCCCGTGGAAAATAAGATCATTTCTATATTTAATCCCGCATCTTCATAGTATCCCTGCTCCACGGCATACTGTATAGGAAGCCCTATATGGTTCGGCATTGTCGCTACCCTTATTACCTCTCCAGCACTCGATGAATTGCTGCCTTCTCCGTTTCCGCTGTCTGATTCTCCTTGTGTTGTGCCACATGCCGTTAAAATCATCCCTGCCGCAATTATGATCGCTGATAATCTGCTTAAAACACTTTTCTTTTTTCTCATAATATTTTCCTCTTTTCCTTTCAAAACCAACGTGTCCATAAAGATCACATTGCTATGATCCTGATATACGTATATCTTTATTGATTATTATTATAAGATTCCTTATTTTGATTATCCATTCGTACATTTGATATGCCATATTATTTTTATGACCTCTTGTACTATAAAAATGTTGGTTTTATGACCTTTACCCTGCACCTGATCCGCCACGGGCTGACCCAGGGCAATCTGGACGGGCTTTATGTGGGCGGCGGCACCGATCTGCCCCTGTGCGATGAGGGCCGTGCCCAGCTGGAGGAGCTGCGCGGCCGGTTTGAATACCCCCAACCTCCGCTGGTGTTCACCTCGCCCCTGCTGCGGGCCACCCAGACCGCGGACATTCTCTTCCCCACTGCCCGCAAGCTGGCCATCGACCAGCTGCGGGAAGCGGGCTTCGGCGTGTTTGAGGGCCGCAAGGTGAGCGAGCTGGTGCACGAGCCGGATTTCGCCCGCTGGATGGACCCCACCTCCGGCTTTACGCCCCAGGGCGCGGAGCCCACGGCCCAGTTCCACCGGCGCTGCGGCGAGACCCTGATGAAGCTGTTCGAGTACATGATCCGCTCCGGCACCGAGGAGGCCGCCTGCGTGACCCACGGCGGCGTGATCATGAGCATGCTGGCCCAGAAGGCTCTGCCCCAGCGCAAGCCCGAAGACTGGATGGCCGACCCGGGCGCGGGCTACACCCTGCGCACCGACACCACTCTCTGGATGCGGGACGGCATTGTGGAGGCGGTGGACATCGTTCCCTTCGGCTACCTGGACGATCAGCCGGAAGCCTGACCCATCCTCAACGGAAAAAGACAGCCCTGAGCGCGCAGCTCAGGGCTGTTTTCTTTTTGGTATGTCCGCAGAGGTCACATCACGCCCAGCACAAAGAGCGCCGTCAGCATCCCCGCCACGCCCAGCAGGATGGACAGGGAGTTGATGAAGCTGGCCAGGCCCTCATCGCCGCCGCACTTTTCGGTGAAGGCCGGGGCGATCACCGAGATGGGGGCAAATACCATGACCGCAAGCCCCTGGCGGATGCCCAGCGAGAAGGGAGCCAGCCAGAAGACCAACACCGAGAACACCAGCGCCGCCGCCAGGCGAACACCCAGCACCCGCACCGCGCTCCACAGGTATTCCGGCCGGGCCTTGATCTGGAACATGGCGCCCACCATCAGCATGGCCAGAAAGGGATTGGCCGCGGCGATGGGGCTGATGAAGTCCAGCAGGCCC
>NHCFR01400__coassemble_687_pt1 | contig 24842 bp, 22 predicted proteins | sample NHCFR01400__metabat2_high_PE_061 | metagenome-assembled genome bin NHCFR01400 | reverse complement strand
TGCCAGAGAAAGACTTAGAACAGATATCAAAAGAATACTCACAAATTTTTTCATTGACATTTCCTCCTTTTACAAAGTCTCATCTCAGATCTGCGAATTGGCTTTTATAATCTCCTGCAAAGAGATCTTCTCATTACGGTAACGCGCCTGAGGATTTTTTTCGGGGACAGTCATGCCGATTGCTTTCTGGGGGCAGGCGTGGGCACATGCCAGACAGGTCTGGCAGTTTCCCGGAATATGTACCGCTCTTCCGTCTTTTACATGAATGGAAGACGATGGACATACCTTTTCACAGATTCCGCATCCGATACACCCTTCCCCGATTTTCAGAAGATGCTGCCACGCATCCGAAGGACTTTTGTTCATACGCTCAAGGAACTGTCTGTGCGCGACGCGGTCTTCTTTTGCGACCGGTGCAATCATATGTTTCCCGGCACAAAGATCGCGGAGAATCGTATCTAACTGTTCCTCCACATGTTTCTCCTCCTTTCGCTGCTCTTCCATGTCAAAGGCGGGGAGCCAGTTGTCAACCATCCGGATCACATTGATGTAACTGGCGGTAATCCCGCAGCTTTTACACAATTGTTCCACCAGTTCCGCAGCCCCTTCGTGCCGGTTCCCATAAGTCAGGATCATGTAGAAATAGTCTGTCCGAAAATCAGTTTTTCGCATAAATTCCTTTACCATCTCCGGAACCTCATGCCCGTAAATCGGAGCCACGATACCGATTTTTTCATCTGTAAATTCTGTCTTGGACTGGCGGAGCACCTGCGGGATGCTGAGCGGATGGCTATCCAACTGTTTCGCAATGTAAAGACTGTTTCCTGTACCGGTAAAATAGAATACCATAACATCTCTCCCTTCTGATTTTCTTGAATTTGAATTTATTTCATGCTATAATCCGTTAGAAATTATCGGTTTATACAACCGATTATATTATCCGATAGTAACAACCGGTCAATATCTTATTTGAAAAAGTTTAAAAATTTTATCAGGATAATGAGATGAGGAGGAATGTTCCGATGTATACAATGATGCAGGTGTGCCGCGAAACAGACATGACATATCAAACCCTAAAATATTATTGCAACGAAGGGCTTGTCCCCAATGTAAAGCGTGATAAGAATAACAGGCGGGTATTCGATGAAGCAGATGTCAAATGGATCAAGGATCTTATTTGCCTGAAAAAATGCGGAATGAGTATTCAGGAAATGAAAGAATATCTGGATCTGTGTCTTCAGGGACAGTCTACGATCCCTCGGAGAAAAGAACTTCTTGCAAAAAAGCAGGATGCCCTGCGTGCTTCGATTCAGGAACTGGAGGACAGTGTGTCATATATTGACTGGAAACAGAATTTTTATGACGAGGTGCTGTCAGGAAAACGTCCGTATGTAAGCAATCTGATCCGTATAGAAGAGTAATGTATTTACCCGGGCAACCGTGCAAGTGGTCGCTTCCATTTTGGAAATATCTACGGGCTGTTATTTTTGTACCTATTTTGAGAAAATTAAGTTTTAATTTAATTTTACTCAAAGAAGGGAGGATGATATCATGTGGGTAGAACAAACTAAGAAAGGAAAATACAAGTATATTGAGCGCTACACAGATCCTCTGACAGGAAAATACAGACGCGTTTCTGTCACACTCGATAAAGATACTCCTCAGAGCCGAAAACAAGCTCAAAAGGCCATATCGAAGAAGATAGAGGATGCCGAAAAAGATGTATGTGCAAATTCAGAGGACATTACACTCGAAGAACTGATTGAAAAATATCGGGAAGAACAAAAAAGAACTGTAAAGGACTCAACCTACCAAAGAAATTATTTTGCATGTGAGACTCTAAAAAAGATTCTTGGATCAGATACCAAGGTAAAGAATCTAGCGGCTGGGTATATCCGTAAATCATTATTAAGTACCGGTAAAAATCATGGTACCCTTAATGAGCATCTGACGCGATTAAAGGCTCTAATTCGATGGGGATATCGTAATGACTATGTCGGAAATATCGCTTATCTCGATAAGTTGGAGCCATTCTCAGATACTCCGCACAGAGAAAAGATTGAAAATAAGTTTCTGGAATCAACAGAAGTAGCTGTTCTAATCAGTGGTATGAAAGTACAGAAATGGAAAAACTTAACGCTTTTCCTCACCCTATCTGGTCTGCGTTTCGGAGAAGCTGCTGCGTTGAAACAATCGGATCTGGATTTTAAAGAGCGAGTGATCCATGTTACAAAAAACTATGATTCTGTAAACAAAATAATCACTACTCCAAAAACAAGGACTTCCATTCGTGATGTGTATATGCAGGACGAACTATATGTACTTTGCAGACATATCATATCAGAGTCAATATCAAATACAATCGTCTCTCTGAACGCCGGAAATCCACTTTTTACAGACGATAATGGGGAACACATAAGTTTCTTTGCCTATAACAAATATCTCCGCAAAATCTCAACAAAAGAGCTCGGGCGGGCAATTACACCTCATACTCTCCGGCACACACATGCGAGTCTGATGATGGAAAACGGAATGAGTGAAGATAGTATTTCAAGAAGGCTAGGGCATACTGATTCGAAAATCACGAAAGAAATATACTTGCACGCTACAAAGAAACTAAAAGAGAAAGAAAACAACCAAATAAAGAGCATAAAGATTTTATAAGTTTGCCCCCTTGGTGCCCCTTTTTCTTATGACGGGAAAAGAAAAATCCCGGAAACACTAGATTTATAGCACTTCCGAGATTTACTCCAGTGCGGAAGATGGGACTTGAACCCACACGACACGAATGTCACAAGATCCTTAGTCTTGCTCGTCTGCCAGTTCCGACACTTCCGCATTCCATATTGGATTTTCGTGATCTGCTCTCTACGGCGCTGACCACAAGTGATATAATACTATTCCCCGCATGAAAAGTCAACCTTTAATCCTCAAATTTTTAAAGTTTGAAAATTGTATTTACTTTTCAAAAAATTTAGAATATTTCGCCATGCCAGCTCGATTCCGCTTCGCTTCTTCTCGCTGCGGGCTCTCGCCCTATACAGAAATATCCGGATTCCGTCTTTCGTACAAGTACGAGACGGATTTTTCTCCTTGTTCCTTTTCGCCATGCCAGCTCGATTCCGCTTCGCTTCTTCTCGCTGCGGGCTCTCGCCCTATACAGAAATATCCGGATTCCGTCTTTCGTACAAGTACGAGACGGATTCCGGATATTCTGTGCATGGCTCAATGCTATTCCATATTTCCATGGAATCTTGGTATTCCGTCAAATCCGGCTTTGAGATCTTCGTCTGTAGGAATGTAGTCTGTCATCTTTCCGTCGTTAAATGCCTCATAAGCGTACATATCGAAGTATCCTGTACCAGTAAGTCCAAAGAGGATTGTCTTTTCCTCTCCCGTTTCCTTACACTTCATTGCTTCATCGATTGCAACTTTAATCGCATGGCTGCTTTCTGGCGCCGGAAGAATACCCTCAACACGAGCAAACTGCTCTGCCGCCTCAAATACCGCAGTCTGTTCGACTGCGCGAGCCTCCATATATCCGTCGTGGTAAAGCTGTGACAGGGTGGAGCTCATGCCGTGATAACGGAGGCCTCCCGCGTGGTTTGCGGACGGAATAAAGTTACTTCCCAGTGTATACATCTTCGCCAACGGGCACACCATTCCGGTATCACAGAAATCATACGCATACACGCCTCTTGTGAGGCTCGGGCAAGATGCCGGTTCTACTGCGATAAACTGATAATCCGCCTCTCCTCTTAACTTTTCTCCCATGAACGGCGAGATCAGACCTCCCAGATTCGATCCTCCGCCCGCACATCCTATAATCACATCCGGTTTGATGCCGTATTTGTCCATGGCAGTCTTCGTCTCTACGCCGATGACGGACTGATGCAAAAGCACCTGATTAAGCACACTTCCCAGAATGTATCTGTATCCTTCCGTGTGAGTCGCCACTTCGACCGCCTCGGAAATGGCACAGCCGAGACTTCCCGTCGTTCCCGGATGCTCTGCAAGAATTTTTCTACCCACTTCCGTAGTATCAGAAGGAGACGGCGTTACGCTGGCGCCGTAAGTACGCATCACTTCACGGCGGAACGGCTTCTGCTCGTAAGAGCATTTCACCATATATACCTTACAGTCCAAATCAAGATAAGAGCACGCCATCGACAGCGCTGTTCCCCATTGTCCGGCGCCCGTCTCTGTGGTCACGCCCTTTAATCCCTGATCCTTTGCATAAAAGGCCTGCGCGATCGCGGAATTAAGCTTATGGCTTCCACTCGTATTATTCCCCTCGAACTTATAATAAATTTTTGCCGGAGTCTGTAGCTTTTCTTCCAGACAGTAGGCGCGCACAAGTGGCGACGGGCGATACATCTTATAGAAATCCCGGATCTTTTTCGGAATTTCAATATAACGGTTGTCATTGTCCAGTTCCTGCTTCACAAGTTCCTCACAGAATACAACCTCCAGCTCCTCCTCTGTCATGGGCTGAAGAGTTCCCGGATTCAGAAGAGGCGCAGGCTTATTCTTCATATCCGCGCGGACATTGTACCATTCTCTTGGCATCTCGCTCTCTTCAAGATAGATTTTGTAAGGAATTTTCTTTTCTCTCATCTTTTTTCTCCTTTCCGGGATGTACGGCTTTTATACAACAAAAAAGCCCTCATCCCATACAAATAACTATTGCAGGGACAAGAGCTATTATTCAAAACTCCTGCGGTGCCACCCGGCTTGGTGTAATCCTACACCCTCTCATGCATACTGGCATATGCTCCTTTCTCTAACGAAGTCTGGTCTCCGTCTCGCCTACTAACTGACGCCGCATCCGCTGGCCGCGCTGCGCGCCCGGTATTCAGTTCGCCCTCAGAAGTCCATTCGCCTCACCACTTTCCTGCCCCGATCCCACCATCCGGGGCTCTCTGTAAAGTAGTATCTTGAAGTTACTTGCTCTTCCTCACTGGTTTAAAAAAACTTTATCATGGTGCAGTGGGAATGTCAACCCTTATCTTTTATTTTCTTACTTTTCATTTTCTGCCCGGTTTTTATTTTGGTAAATTCTATTTTTCCATCTACTTTTTTCAGATATCTTCATCAGATACTCTCTTCCAGCAGCAATGCGTTCAGTATCGACTGTGCACTTTCTGCGCAAAACACATAAAATCTTTCAGTTCAATAAATTTTCCGTCGTCCAGCACCACTGTCCCGCTCATCTTCCCGAACACCTGATGCTGATCAGAGGACAGCGCCAGCATAGAAATACCCGCTGCACAGTCAAGCACCGGCTCAAATTCCATCTCAAACCGTCCGTCACCAGAGGTAAAAGTCCATAGTTTCATGCAATTCTCCTCAGGGATGTGAAAAGTCACGTCGTCTAGCTTATGCCCTTTTCCATCATAAAACAGAATATTTTCGGTCGCAGCAGACGTATCCCCAAGACCATAACCAATATTAAAACCGAAAGGCCTGCCTCCCACAGTACCGTTTCCTGAACTCCAGTACCATGTATTGTCATAGGTCCACACGCCGCGCCCCCAGTCCAATGTACCGTAATCCGTCTTTGGATTAAACCAGTATGTTACGTCATCATAAGCCATATACCCTTCTGCGGGCATACAGTTGATTTTCTGGTTATAATAGAATGCGTTCTTACCGCTCCATGGCATAGCGATAGCCATGGTATCCATCCTCGGCTGATCTAAAGCAATCTCACAATAGAACGGCTTCCCCTGATAGAAATCTTTAAAGTCACAAGAGATCATTCTCTTTCCCTCTTCCACTTTAAATTCCATACGCAACCGTTTATCCTTATAAACGATATTGCCTTCCGAAGAGGAAGAAGGCATCTTCATCTTACCCATGGGGAACGGGGTGAGAACCGTCTCCGTGTGCTCCCATCTTTCTTTCAAATTCAGGAGGGAAACAGACTGAAGCCCCATATACCCGTCATCTGAAAGGGTAAACGCAGCTGCATACCCTTCATTCATGACCAAATAATAATCCCGCTCTTTGATTCGGTATTTCGGTGCCGTAATCTTCTCCCTTTCATACTTCCATACCTGCCGCCGCGCCCACCCGGGTTCTGAAATTCTGCCTTTCTCATCCAAGAGAGGCTGTTCTGCAGTCACTTCATGATTTCTCATTATTACCACTCCCCTGTTTTTATTTCAATATGTAAACCTTCCTTCTCCCCTTTTCAGACAAATCATAGCGTTTCCCGCAATATAAAGAAAAACCCGAATCCCAACCGGGACCGGGCTCCTATCTCTATTTTACTACGCAACCTTCTCTTTTGCAAGTGCCGCGAGTGTTGCAAATCCTTCCTTGTCGTTTACTGCCAGCTCTGCCAGCATCTTTCTATTCATGTCAACGTTAGCCAGTTTAAGTCCATACATAAACTTGCTGTATGACAGGCCGTTCATTCTTGCAGCCGCGTTTATACGCGCGATCCAGAGCTGTCTCATCTGGCGCTTACGCTGCTTTCTTCCTGCGTAAGCTGATGTAAGTGCTCTCATTACAGACTGCTTTGCAACTCTGTACTGTTTAGAGCGTGCTCCTCTGTATCCTTTCGCCAATTTCAGTGTTCTGTTATGTTTCTTCTTAGCGTTCATTCCGCCTTTGATTCTTGCCATTTCTTAATCCTCCTATCAAAATACGATACCTGTTATTTTCCTTCATCCGTTCATCTCGCGCCGTGCGTAAAACCGTACCTCGCTCAATGCATGGCTGAACTATTTTTACAGATACGGTAATACCTTTTTCATGTTCTTTACGTTTGTTGCGTCAGTGATCGTTGACTGTCTGAGATTTCTTTTTCTCTTCGTCGACTTCTTTGTTAAGATATGGCTCTTGTAGGCTTTATTTCTTTTCAGTTTCCCTGTACCTGTCTTTTTGAAGCGTTTTGCTGCCGCTCTATTTGTTTTGATCTTTGGCATGATAATTTCCTCCTTTATTGTGCTGCCTTTCCGGATATTCATCCCGGGATATATTTTAACGTTTTTCAGTTAAAACCATGCTCATTGCTCTTCCTTCCATCTTCGCCGGCTTCTCGACTACCGCAATATCAGCGAGTGTCTCTGCAAAATCATCGAGAATGTGCTTGCTCTGCTGAACATGAGCCATCTCTCTTCCGCGGAAACGCAGTGTCACTTTCACTTTATTTCCTTTTGAGATAAACTTTTTAGCATTATTGATCTTTGTGTTCAAGTCATTCGTATCGATATTCGGGGAAAGACGCACTTCTTTTAGCTCAACCGTTTTCTGTTTCTTTCTTGCCTCTTTCTCTTTCCTTGTCTGCTCATACTTATACTTGCCATAGTCAATAATCTTGCACACAGGCGGCTTCGCCGTAGGCGCAATCTTGACAAGATCAAGTTCTGCCTCCTGAGCGATTTTCATGGCCTCGCGGGCCGACATGATACCTAACTGTTCCCCATCCGCGCCGATCAGACGAACCTCTCTGTCTCTAATCTGCTCGTTAATCATTAAATCGCTAATTGTCGTATACCTCCGTCAAATGAATTCCTTTAGGTTCCCTATGCGAAAACACAAAAAAACGAGTGAATATCATATCCACCCGAAATCAATAAGCCGCTCCCTCACAAAAACAGAGAAGCGATACATCAATATCAGACCAATAGTCACCCGATTGTGCTATGGTGAGAGTGGATACTCTACTTTGTTTTTTGCTTCACGCAGAAAATAATTTACCACATCTCTTCCCAGTTGTCAACAATTATTTAGATAAAGTTCTGCAGAGGACTCGTCCCCCTCATGATCTAAGCAAAAACAGAAAACAGCAGAGCGTCTTGCCTAGCAAGGGGGCGCTAAATCCGCTTCCACACCTGCGGAAAATATATCCCCACCATCACTCAATATCTGCTCTGCTGCCTGCTATATTCTATTGTTTCAGAAATCCCGATCCCTACACCTTTTTCATACACGTCACAGCCATTGCGCCCGGCCCGATATGGCACGCCACGCTCAGCGACAGAGGGCCTTCCACGATATCGTATCCGGGAAACCGATCCATGACCTCCTGCTTCCACTCCTTTGCCTCTTCCTTAGTACAGGTATATGCGATTCCGAGAATCATATCGTCCTTCACATCCGCAAACCGCTCGTTCAGATCCTTCTCAATAGCATTGAGCATCGCTTTCTTCGCGGCCTTCCAGCCTCTTACTTTTGCGAAAGCGTCCAGCTTTTCCCCTTGGATCTGGAGGACGGGCTTTAAGTTCAGTACCGTGCCGATGGCTGCCGCCGCTGGTGTGATGCGCCCGCCCTTTTTTAAATATTTCAGCGTGTCTACTGTAATATAGATACTTGCCTGAAGTTTTTCCCGCTCAAGAACCTCTTTAATCTCCGCAGCTGACTTCCCCTGATCACGCAATTTCATCGCATCGTACACAGACTGCTCCTGTGTGACGGATATTCTCTGGTTATCCACAACCTGAACGCGCCCTTTGTACTCTGCCGCAATCGACATAGCGGTAGAGCATGTGCTGGAAAGCCCGCTGGACATGGGGATACAGACAATCTCATCATATTCCTTAAGCGCTTCCTCCCACAGATCCATCACATGCCCCGGCGAGGGCTGAGAGGTAGAAATATCAGAATTCTCTCCCAGCCTCCTGTAGAACTCGTCCTGTGTCAGGTTGATATCCTCTAAAAATAATTTACCGTCGATAAAAAATGGCATGGGAAGCACATAGATTCCCAGCTCTTTTCCTCTGTCCTGTGTGATCCCGCTGTTACTGTCAGTTACGATCGCCACTCTACTCATTTTTCTCTCCATTTCTGCCGTATCATACGGCGGTACTTTTTATTTTCGGAATTCCTCTTAATTTTTAAAACTGTGAATCGGCGCCGGTATTCTGCCCCGTCTGCTGACAAATGTCTCGCATCCGAACTCATTTACAGGCATAATCGGCGCATACCCCAAAAGGCCTCCGAACTGCGCCGTATCCCCCACGTCTTTTCCAATCACTGGAATCAGACGGACCGCCGTTGTTTTTTGATTGACCATACCGATTGCCATCTCGTCCGCAATGATGCCGGAAATGGTGCTGGCGCTCGTCTTCCCCGGAATCGCAATCATGTCTAAACCTACCGAACACACGCAAGTCATGGCCTCCAACTTCTCTAATGTGAGTGAGCCCGCATGAACCGCATCGATCATCCCCTGATCTTCACTTACCGGGATAAATGCCCCACTCAGTCCTCCCACATAGGAGGATGCCATGACACCGCCCTTTTTCACCTGATCGTTAAGCAAAGCGAGAGCCGCCGTCGTACCCGGAGCACCCACTCTCTCCAGTCCGATCTCTTCCAGAATCTCTGCCACACTGTCGCCCACGTCCGGAGTAGGAGCAAGGGAAAGATCCACGATACCAAAGGGGATAGCAAGCCGGCGGGATGCCTCTCCCGCAACAAGCTGTCCTACACGGGTCACCTTGAAAGCCGTCTTTTTGATCGTCTCGCAGAGTTCCTCGAAACCTTTCCCTCGTACATTCTCCAGCGCTTTCTTCACAACCCCCGGGCCACTTACGCCTACATTGATAACCGCGTCCGCCTCTGTCACTCCAAGGAATGCCCCTGCCATAAACGGGTTGTCGTCCGGAGCATTGCAGAACACAACCAATTTCGCACACCCAAGAGAATCTCTCTCTTTTGTAGCCTCAGCAGTCGCCTTGACAATCTCACCGCAGAGACGCACCGCATCCATGTTGATCCCAGTCTTCGTAGATCCCACATTCACTGAACTGCAAATCCGCTCTGTCTCAGAAAGCGCCTGTGGAATAGAGAGAATCAGGTTCTCGTCACTCTTTGTCATAGCTTTTGACACGAGCGCGGAATATCCGCCGATAAAATTCACCCCCACCTTCTCAGCCGCCTTGTCAAGGGTTCTGGCAATGGTTACAAAATCCTCGGAAGATTTGCACGCCGAACCGCCTATCAAAGCGATAGGTGTAACAGAGATTCTTTTATTTACAATCGGGATTCCGAACTCCTTCTCAATATCCTTACCCACGGAGACAAGATTCTCTGCTGTTTTTGTGATTTTCTCGTAAATCTTACGATTCAGTTCCTTTAAATCAGAGTCAATACAATCGAGCAGGCTGATACCCAGCGTAATGGTCCTCACATCTAGATTCTCATGCTCAATCATCTTATTTGTCTCTGACACTTCATACATATTGATCATAGTCGTTTCCTCGCAATCTCTCCATCTTACAGCCTGTGCATTTTCTCAAAGATATCTTCTCTCTGGCAGCGGATGCTCACCCCAATCTCTTCTCCCAGCTTTTCCATTTCATCGCACACAAGTGTAAAATCTTTTTCAAGCTCGGTTATGTCTGCGATCACCATCATATTAAAATACCCTTGAATAATCGTCTGCGAGATATCAAGGATATTGATCTTATTCTCCGCCAGATAGGTACATACTTTCGCGACAATACCTACTGTATCTTTCCCAAGTACCGTGACAATGCATTTCTTCATCTTTCTTTTCCTCCTCGATCAGACCATAATGATATCTGAAACGGTATCCCTACTAGCCACAAACATATCGAGATCTTCGCCTCTGTACTCATTATCTGCCAACGTGACCTCCAGTTTAACCGTCTCATAGGCAAGCTTTGCATAATTGTTTTCTTTACTTAAATGTCCGAGAACGATATGCTTCAGATTATCATGTAGTATATCACAAAGCAGACGCCCTGACAATTCATTTGACAAATGCCCTTGATCGCCCAAAATACGCTGTTTTAAATAATATGGATACCCTCCGACTTCCAGCATATGTATATCATGATTTGCCTCTAAGAGCACAGCGTCTAGTCCCTTTAAATGTTCCACAGTATAACTGTCGTATTTTCCCAGATCTGTCGCCACTGCTACTGATTTCCCACCGCATTCCATACGATATCCGGACGGCTCATTGGCGTCATGGGAGATCGCGAACGGATTCACGGTCACATCTCCCACAAGAAACGGCTCGTCTGTATGTATGGGATGAAAAATTTCCTCCGGCACTTTTCCCAGCCCGGAATAACTCATGATCCCCTGTATTGTACCCGGAGTGGCATAAACCGGAATCTGATATTTCCGGCTGAATACGCCCAGTCCCTGAATATGGTCCGAGTGCTCATGGGTGATGAGTATCCCGTCTAATTCTTCCCCTTTGATCTCCAGTTCTTTTAAGCCTTCCTCAATCCGCTTTTTACTGATCCCTGTATCCACCAGCAGATGCGTATTGTCACTCCCGACATAGATGCAATTCCCGCTGCTGCCACTGGCAATGCTGCACATTCTCATAGTTTCAGTCTCTCTCCTATTTGTCTCTTTGTATCTTCAAATCCTCCGCTGTTGTCTATAACAGCGGTACATGCCTTACGAAAGCTCTCCTCCGCCGGCTGGGAGGCAATCATCTGCGTAATCTTCTCATCCGTGTACCCACGGGAAGCCTTCAGCCGTTCTCTGCGCACATACTCTTCCGCATAAATATACCAGAGCTCATCGCACAGCGTTTTTCCCTCTTCTGTCAGAAGAGCCGCTTCCACCACATAGAGGTCCACTCCCTCCTCACGTTTTTCCCTGATATCCTCCCTCACCCAGCGGAAAACAGCCGGATGAACGATGGCATTTAAGGCGTGCAGTGCCACTTCATCCGCAAACACAATGCTCCCAAGCTCTGCCCGGTCAAGCTCTCCGTCAGGATCTATTACCCTGTTCCCGAAACGCGCAACGATCTGACGGAAGCAGTCTGTGCCGCTCCTTTGCAATTCCTTTGCCGTCTCATCCATCTGGCATACATAAGCCCCGTACTCTTCTTTCAGATACCGGAGCACCTCGCTTTTTCCCGAGCCTACGCCTCCTGTAATTCCCAGAACCTTCAACCTGTTCTCTTCCTCTCTTCACTTTACAAGGATCCTTTTATGAAAAGAAATCCGTCCGCCGATCTTTTATTTTGCCTCATACCAGTTTTTCCCAGTGTGCATATCCGCGATCAGCGGCACCAAAAGCTCTGCTGCATGTTCCATTTTATCCTTTAAAATTTCCTTAACCTCTTCCACTTCGGACTTCTCGGCTTCAATCAGAAGCTCATCATGCACCTGAAGGATAAGTCGTGACTTCATTCCCCGCTTTTTCAGTTCCTCATTGACATCTATCATCGCAATCTTAATGATATCCGCCGCGCTTCCCTGAATCGGCGCGTTCATCGCCACCCTCTCCCCGAAGTTCCTCTGCATGAAATTGCTGGATTTCAGTTCTGGCACAGGTCTTCTTCGGCCAAACAGTGTGACCGCATAACCTTTTTCTTTTGCGTTCGCCACACAGTCATCCAGAAACTTTTTAATCCCCGGATAAGTCTCAAAATAATGCTCGATATACTGTGCCGCTTCTTTTCTTGTGATACTTAAGTCCTGACTAAGCCCGAAAGAGCTGATGCCGTACACAATCCCAAAGTTTACTGCCTTCGCGTTGCGGCGCTGCAGATCGGTAACCTCATCAAAGGGCGTGTGGAACACTTGGGCCGCAGTCATCCTGTGGATATCCCTCGCCTCCCGGTACGCCTGAATCAGCTGTTCATCTCCAGAACAGTGCGCCAGAATACGCAACTCAATCTGAGAATAGTCTGCGTCCACAAAAATATATCCTTCTTCCGGCACGAATACCTTCCGTATGAGCCGTCCCAATTCCATGCGTACCGGGATATTCTGAAGGTTTGGTTCAGTGCTGCTTAGGCGCCCTGTCGCCGTCACTGTCTGGTTGAACTTCCCGTGAATCCGCCCGTCATTTCCAATATAAGCGGCCAGCCCGTCTGCATAGGTAGATTTCAGCTTTGTAAGCTGGCGGTACTCCAGAATCTTTGCCACAATGGGATAATCCGGGGCCAGCTTGTCCAGCACATCCGCCGCTGTAGAGTACCCAGTCTTTGTCTTTTTCGCGTGAGGCATCCCAAGCTTCTCAAACAGAATAACTCCAAGCTGTTTAGGAGAATTGATATTAAACGCTTCTCCCGCCAGATCATAGATCTCTTTTTCCAGCTCCACAATCCTGCCGCCCAGCTCATCGCCATAGATTTTCAGCGCTTCTGCCTCGATGCGCACCCCTGTCTGTTCCATATCAAACAGCGTAAATACAAGAGGCATCTCGACGTCATGAAAGAGACGGTCCATGCCCGCTTCCTTTAACTTTGTATCAAGAACCGGCGCCGCCGCATAGGCAGTGTATGCCTCATAGCAGGCTTTTTCCGCGCTGCCCACCTTCTCATCAATGAGCAGATTTAACTGTTCCCGCGCCACATCCTCATATTCATAATCACTTTTCAGAGGATTCAGAAGGTAAGCCGCCAAAATCACATCAAAACAAGTCTCCTTCTTTGCCGCAGGCAGATAACCCAGATACTCTTTCAGCCCGCACATAGCAAACTGTTTTGCACTTCCCGCCAGTTCGGACATCTTCCCAAAAAGGAAGTCCATATCCGTATCCATGTCGCATGGGATGGAATAGATCTTGTCCTTCCCATACGCGATGGCAATTCTGCCGAATCCCGACGGATGGGCAAACAAAGGCAAGACATTTCCCGCGTCTTTAGAAAATGAAGCGCCCACCCAGTTTGCCTGTGCCGCCTCCTTAAAAATACGGTCAATCTCTGCTTTATCCGTAACTTCACAGAAGGAGTTTTCAATCTCATTGACGTCCGCCTCCACATCAAAGTGGCTCAGCATGTTTTTAAACTGCAAGCGCTTAAAAATTTCATGCGCTTCCTTCGTATAAGGATTGCCGTGACGTGCTTTTTCCACGTCAAAATCAATCTCTGCATGAGTGTTAATCGTCGCCAGCACTTTGCTCAACTTCGCCTGTTCCCAATATTCTTTCAGATTCTTGCTGGCGCGGGGCGGTTTGATCTCGTCCGCGTGCTCATAGGCATTTTCAATCGACTGATAATCCTGAATGATTTTTGTCGCCGTCTTCTCGCCGACACCTGGAACACCCGGTATATTATCAGACGCATCACCCATAAGAGCCTTCACGTCGATAAATTCTTCAGGCGTAACACCATAGCGCTCTTTTACATCTCCGGCGTTATAATCTTCTACTTCCGTCTTTCCCTGCTTTGTCTTGGGAATACGGATCTTTACATGATCCGTGGCAAGCTGAAGCGTATCCCTATCCCCCGAAATAATGGACACATCCATGCCCTTGTCCTCACACATACGGGAAATTGTTCCCAGCAAATCGTCTGCCTCCAGCCCTGCCTGCTCGATGATCTCGATGTTCATCGCTTTTAAGACATCCTTTATGACCGGAACCTGTTGTCTAAGCTCTTCTGCCATAGGTTTTCTCGTGCCTTTATAATCCGCATACATCTCATGCCGGAACGTAGGCGCGTGTACGTCGAATGTAACAGTCAAATATTCCGGTTTCTCTTCGTCAAGAATTTTGAACATAATATTTAAAAACCCGTAGACTGCATTTGTATGAAGCCCTTCTGAGTTGGTCAGATCCGGAACTCCGTAGAATGCCCGGTTTAAAATACTGTGCCCGTCTATCAGTACGATTTTTTCTCTCATAAATCCGCCTCCGTCTATAACCATTACTAAAGTATACACTAAAAACCCCCTTTTTAAAAGAGAGATTTTATGCTATGATACACCAAGTGGTAATCGAATAAAGGAGTCATATTATGGATGGAATAATCTTTGATGTAGATGGTACGCTGTGGGATTCCACGGAGCCAGTCGCCGCCGCATGGGACCGCGCAGTGCGCGAGAACTCTTCCCTTGATCTTACTTTAGACGCGAAAGCTATGGGAACCGTATTTGGGAAAACAATGACTGAGATCGGAGACCTGCTTTTCCCCTCCCTTTCCCCTGCTGAACGCATGAATCTTTTGGATATTTGCTTTTCCTATGAAAACCGCTATCTGGAAGATCATCCGGGATCTGCATATCCCGGAGTAACTGAGACAATCAGAAAGCTTGCGGAAAAATATTCTCTCTTTATCGTGAGCAACTGCCAGCTAGGATACATCGAACTCATGATGAAGTCTTTGGAGATCGGTCCCTACATCAAAGATCATCTCTGTTTTGGAGAGACACTTGTGTCCAAAGGCGAGACGATCCTAATGTTAATGGAAAGAAATGGCTTGAAAGATCCAGTGTATATCGGAGACACACAAGGTGATGCAGATGCCTGTGCATATGCTGGGATTCCGTTTATTTTTGCAGAGTACGGTCTCGGTGCTGTACCAAAGGCTGAAACGAGGATCCAGAGATTTGAAGACCTTGAGAAAATGTTTCTTTAAAATTGTTTGCATGAGATGATTTACACACAGAAAGCCTGCCGGGTCACCCCGGCAGGCTTTCTGTTATTATGTACCTTATTCTATATCCAAATTTTTATCTAGATACTCTTCTCCTTATCAAAGCTCCAGCTGCCGCTGCCGCTGAAATTCCAAGTAGTGCAATCCACAACATTATGTTAGAAGAATCGCCTGTTTTCGGCGCTGCTGCACCGACGCTTGAGCCGCTCTCATTCAGTGCGATCACATAGGGAGAAAATCCTTTCACACTGATCGTAACCTGCCCGTTTTCTACTTTTGCATTGTAAGTTTCATATGTTCCATCATCCGCATAATGCAGGATGATTACATCTTTACCATTGTACTTGGCATCCACATGGAAGGTAAGCTGTGCTTCGCCCTCCAGTTCTCCTGCCAGCGTAATATCATATACACCCAAAATGGTCTTACCCTTCACGGATTCGGCAGACACATACTTTGTATACGCATCTGTATTCGGCGCAACCACATTCACTGTAACTTCTGCGCCTTCTGAAAGTTTACCGCTGACTGTAACCTTTCCTGCGGAATCAGAAACCGTTTTCTGTGTCTCTGTCTGTGCTCCGCTGTTTGAGCCTGCATCTCCTGTTACTGTATCATCCGAGCCTGAACCCGCCGTTGTGCCATCTGAACCTGATCCCACTGACGGCCCGTCTGTTGATGGAACATCTGTTACTGGTTCCTCCGTTGTCGGCTCGTCTGTTGATGGAACGTCTGTTACCGGCTCATCCGTTGCCGGTGCGTCTGTTGATGGAACATCTGTTACCGGTTCATCCGTTGCCGGCTCGTCTGTTGATGGAACGTCTGTTACCGGTTCATCTGTTGCCGGCTCGTCTGTTGATGGAACGTCTGTTACCGGTTCATCCGCTGCCGGCTCGTCTGTTGATGGAACGTCTGTTACCGGTTCATCTGTTGATGGAACATCTGTTACCGGTTCATCCGTTACCGGCTCGTCTGTTGATGGAACGTCTGTTACCGGTTCATCTGTTGATGGAACGTCCGCCGGCGGTTCGATAACCACACCGGTATAATCCCTGCTATCTCCGTTCTCATCCAAAGTCCATGCGTGAGCCGCGGCTTTCTCGCCCCAGTACGGGTCGGACGCGTACTTTACATTGATACCTTCACCCTTGTTGCCGAGAAACTCTCCGAAGTTCTTCCAACTTGCATCATTTAGGTATCCGCCTGCCATCCAGTTTTTCATGAAGTCTATAATGCAGCTCTCAACACTGTAATAACTTGACGCGTTCCCCACGTTGCTGTCTTGAGCGTTTAGACCGAAAAGATTATTCTTATTTTGAGAAATACTGCTTGTCCCCCAGCCGCTCTCGTTGATTGCGATTCCCACGGACAACAGGGCATTGACTCCGTATGTATTCTGGTATTTCACGAAAAGGTTTCCCGCATCCCACAGTTTGGAGCTTGAATTTTTTCCCTTGCTCTGTAATGTGTCGTTGAGAATGGTGTTCAGTTCATCTGCAGAATATCCCGTAGAACTGTTCATATCAAGGAACTGAAAATAATTTTCAAACCGGTTCCCCGAATTAACTGCGGAATCCCCGTTGCATCCGCTCTGATAATCTGAGAGCATCACGCCGTAATCCGTGTAAAAATAATGTCCGTCATAGCTGTAATACTTCGTGTCTTGACTCAAATAGGACGGTGCGGGACCATTATCTACGGTAGATGAAGGAGCATTGTTCAGGTTCTGGGAAATGTAATGAACCAGCCTTCCTCCCGACACCTTATAATAACTTACCTTATCCGCCACGGTACTGTAATCCACAAGTTCAACGTCAGAAACACTTACTGTCCCTGTAACGCCTGCCAGCATAAATTTGATATTACCGTCAGAAGACGTTCCGAGATATGCCGCATCCGCGCCGTATGCCCCGTTCGTGTATCCCGATTCGCCATTGCTGTCAGTATAATTTGTCGTAGCGTTTCCTTTTGTATTAAAGTTGACTACTTTGTTCTCAACAGACCGGGCACTAAACAGCGTAATCCCGTTTGTTTCCTCTTCGGCAGCTTCCTCAGAAACTTCTTCTGAAACTGTACCATCGGTATCAGCAATCTCGTAAATATTTCCTTCTTCGTCCATTGCCGTAACTTCTTCAAGACGCTGACTGTTCTCGTCCTGAAGTTCCGTCGCTGAAGCCTCTGTCTCCCCTTCTGCTTCAGCTGCATAACTTGTCATCCCCGGCAATACAGTCACTATCATGGACATGACAAGCGTACATATCAGTAATTTAGATTTTCTTATCACTCGTATACTTCCCTCCTTAACCTTACTAATTATTTATGGATATAGATACTGATACACTTTTACCTTAACATTATCTTCCTAGAATGGCAAGAAGAAGTTTTATTTTATTGTATATGTGTATACGATATCAGTAATTATGAAAGAGGAAAGAAAAAAGCTCTCTAGCATGGAAGCTAAAGAGCTGAATTTGTTGATGCCGCTGATGGGACTCGAACCCATATGGTTTCCCGTACGATTTTGAGTTTTACAAACCATTCAGAAGTATCTGGAACATACTGGTGTTGAATGGTACTGAAAAACCGGCGAAAACCGCATAAATTCAAGTCCTTTCAGCCATTGGCAACAAATAAACCTTACAGATAAAGGATAATTGAAAAAATGCGGTTTGGCAAGTAAATTTTCCCGTTGGAGGGATATTAGGAGGGATGTGGAGGGATATTCATTACTCTCCTACCGGCAAGATACTTATAAATATATTTATAGAAGAAAAGCAGTCAGCACCTATCACTGACAATCTGATATAAGGAGCTGACGAAGAATGAGAAATAAAGAATATTACGAAGAACGATTTAAGGATTATCCAGACCTTGTGAATTTGGAACAGTTCAGAGAAATGCTGGGCGGCATAGGCGACACCACCGCAAGAAAGCTCATGCGGCAGAACAAGGTCAAACATTTTTATATCCGCTCTACCTATCTTATACCAAAAGCAAATGTGATTGATTATGTGCTGGGTGAACATTATGCGGAGTACAAGTATTCCTTAAAAGTTCAGATATGATTTTTTAGGACGTTCAGAAATGAGCGTCCTTTTTTATACCCAAAATGAAAGGAGAAAACAATCCATATGAAAAAGATACTCAACCGCCTGCTGGCTGGTTTCCTTAGTCTGGCAGCGGTGTTTACCACTCTACCGGCTTCACAAGTTCATGCTGCCGAGACACAATACTGAACAAACCGAGGCAAGCACACGCATGATTGTAAACCAGATCGTTGACGCTGCCCTTTCTCTGGAATACAGTAAACAGTATGCCGTCGCTCACAATAATCTGAACCATAAACAAATCTACTTACTCGAACAGTGCGTGGTATGCCAGCATTTGAGCATTCATCTTGACTGGCAGTGCTATAACCCCCGTGCTTCCTATGATAAGATCTCAAAGGCAGTACAGGACGAAGTCTACAGCTGTGAAAAAACCTTTGTCAGTGGGAAAAGAAGATGCTATGAGTGCGGCGGCTACTTCTACTCCGGCAAGGGGCAGGGATTAGGTCAATTCTGGGTGAAGCTGGCTGTTGGAAACGCCACACTGAAAAAGACTTCCAGTAATACATACGTTACCGGCGACAACGGGAATTATTTAATCTCCAGGCAGTAAGAGTATTAACAAAAATCGTTGATTTTAAGCCATTTTAGGCAATATAAAGAGGTAAAAAAGCACAATTATGAAAAAATGCAATCATAGTGCAATGAAGCACAAATAAAATTATTTTTTATCTCTAAGATACGAAATTTCAATATCTCAAAATAATATTTTTTCTTAATATTACCAGTGATATAATATAATCATATTCTGTTTTAGCGAAGGAGATTTTATAATGAAAAACATTTTCTTTTCATGGCAATCTGATTTGGATTCAAAAACCCACAGAAATTATATTGAAAAATGCATAAAAAAATCCATTAAATCTTTAAACAAAGAAAAGGAATTACATCTTTTTTTGGAATATGACAGAGATACCCTTAGACTTCCAGGCAGTCCTGACATTACTTCTTCCACATTTGATAAAATCAAGAAATGCACACTGTTTGTTGCCGATATAAGCAATATTACTATGCACTCCAATCGATCCATTCCCAATCCCAACGTCCTTATAGAACTTGGGTATGCAATTAACATTTTAGGTTGGGAACGAATTATATGCTTTTTTGACATAAATACAGGAACTATCGAGCAACTTCCTTTTGATATTCGTCAAAAGCGGATATTAGCATACAACCCCTTGAAAGAAAACGAAGATAAAAGGGTCATTTCTATAATAAATGATAATATTATATCCCTATATAGCCAAGGGAAATTATCAAATCCTTTAGTTGACTATATGAAAAGTAAAATTGATAAATGCTTTTTAGATATAAGCAAAAAATTATCTAATTTACTTTTTGACACTTATACTTTATCTTCTGGATTGGCAGATACTTCCAAATTACTAGCATTGAAGCAGAATGAAATCGAAGATACATTAAAGAAAATTAAGTTTCCTGCATTTATCTTTTTGGATACTTTTGATAGTACCAATAAATTATTAAGGGATATTTTGAAAGACTTATTTTCATCAAACTATTTCAGCCAAGAATGGCCTATAACTGTACTTAATCTTATTGATTGGTTACGAGTACATTCTAATATTGTTGCTCCTAGAGATGTGCATAAGTTCATCAGCGAAACAAATGAAGACTGCTCAGATAAGTATTGCGTTATATCAGCGTCAGTTACAAATCCCGCAAATCCACCAGCTGCAAAACTAGTCCGTGAAGTTGTATACAAAGAAAATGACTCCAAAAAGTATGTAGACCCACATCATGGTAAACTTATAAGTACTCTGGAATACCCTAGCTTACCAAAAGAACTCGAAAAAATTTACACTATCAAATTAAATTATACCGAATATTTAAGCAAACATATCTGCAATTTTATTGACTTATGTAATTGTTGGCTTGATTTAACCGATAGCGAATTTATACTGGATTCAGATTTTTATCAAATAGGAAATTTTTAACTTATAAAACAAACATTATGTGTTAGGACGTTCAGAAATGGGCGTCCTTTTTTGTACCCAAAATGAAAGGAGAAAACAATCCATATGAAAAAGATACTCAACCGGTTGCTGGCTGGTTTCCTTAGTCTGGCAGCGGTGTTTACCACTCTACCGGCTTCACAGGTTCATGCTGCCGAGACACAATACTGGACAGAGTCAGCAGAACGAGCCGGTCATATTGAAAAGGTGATGAACGACGGCTCTATCGGTTCAACCTTTAATGAGGGCATTATGAAAGTGGAGGGCGAGACAGCTTACTGTATCGACATCAATACAGATTTCCGCAATGGTTATAAAACCAGAGCGGACGCAAGCACACGCATGAGTGCAGACCAGATCGCTGACGTTGCCCTTTCTCTGGAATACGTCAAACAGTATGCCGCCAGTCACAGCAGTCTGAATTATAAACAGGTCTACTTGCTGGAACAGTGTGTGGTCTGGCAGCGTTTAAGCGTCCATCTTGGCTGGCAGTGCGATAACGTCCGTGCTTCCTATGATGAAATCTCAAAGGCAGTACAGGATGAAGTCTACAGCGGTGCGAAAGCCTTTGTCAGTGAGAATAAAGGACGGTATGAGTGCGGCGGCTATATCTACTCCGGCGAGGGGCAGGAATTAGGTCAGTTCTGGGCGAAGCTGGCTGTCGGAAATGCCACACTGAAAAAGACTTCCAGTAATACCGGCATTACAGACGGCAACGGGAATTATTCAATCGCCGGTGCGGTTTATGGTGTCTATTCTGATAAAGGCTGCACAGAGCAGCTTGCCACCCTTACAACGGATAAAAGCGGAAATACAGAAACCGTGAAGGTCAAAGCTGGCACGGTCTATATCAAGGAGCTGTCCGCTCCGGATGGCTACAAGCTGGACAAGACTGTGTATCCGATATCCGCGGAAGCCGGAAAGACTGCCACTTTGAGCGTATCGGATACGCCAAAGGTCACAGATACCCTTATCGAACTGTTTAAGATTGATATGGAGACAGGAAAAGCTGCCGCACAGGGTAACGCTTCCTTAGAGGGTGCAGAGTTTACATGGAATTTCTATGCCGGATATTATACGGCTGATAACCTCCCGGCAGAGCCTACAAGGGCATGGACAACAAAGACACTTGCTGAAAAAGACAGCGACGGCACGGTTCACTATGTATCCCGGCTGGCAGATGAATATAAGGTATCCGGCGACAGCTTTTATACACAGGACGGAGCAGCCGTGCTTCCTCTGGGTACGCTGACCGTGGAAGAAACAAAGTCTCCCTCCGGCTATCTGTTAGAGGGCGCATATATGCAGGCTGCCGGAGGCGAAGAACAGATTACCGGCTTGTATATCACACAGATTACCGAGGACGGGGAGCTGGCTATCCTTACCGGCAGCAATCAATTTTCTGTATCCGACAAGGTCATTCGTGGCGGCGTGCAGATACAGAAACGGGATTTAGAGACAAAGGATACCAAAGCACAGGGCGGCGCAACGCTAAAAGACGCTGCCTTTGAGATTATCACGCTCAATGACAATCCCGTGTTGGTAGACGGCAAGCTCTACAATAAGGGCGAAGTCGTTAAAACAATCCGTACCGGCATTGATGGTATCGCTTCTACTGCTACGGACACGCTGCCATACGGGAAATACCGTATCGAAGAAAGCGAAGCTCCCGACGGTTATCTTACCGAGGGCGCTAAAGCGGTAGAGTTTTCCATCACAGAGAACGGGAAAATCGTGGATTTGACCGGCGAGGATACGTCCATCTATAACCAGATTAAGCGTGGTGACATTGAGGGCGTGAAGATTGGTGATGGCACACATCAGCGTCTTGCAAATGTTCCGTTTCGGATCACGAGCAAGACTACCGGCGAGAGTCACATCATTGTGACGGACGCAAACGGTCAGTTTTCCACTTCTTCTGCATGGGTATCCCACAAGCAGAACACAAACGAGGGCAAAGACAGCGAGGACGGTATCTGGTTCGGTACATCAGAGCCGGACGACTCCAAAGGTGCGCTCCTGTATGACACCTACGAGATCGAGGAACTCCGCTGCGACAGTAACAAAGGATTTCAGCTTATTCCTGCCTTTGAAATCATGGTATCCAAAGATAAGACAGTCATTGACTTAGGAACACTGACGGACGAATACGAGAAAGAGCTTACTATCCATACCACAGCCACAGGTGCGGACGGTGAGAAGTCTATCATTGCCGGTAAAAAGGTAACTATCGTGGATACCGTCACCTTAGATGGGCTGGAAGTCGGTACAAAGTACCAGCTCAAAGGCTGGCAGATGGTAAAAGATGAAAACGCCGAGCTGCTCATTGACGGCGAGCCGGTGCAGAGTGATTACACCTTTACCGCAAATAAAGAGCAGATGGAGGTTGAGGTATCTTTTACCTTTAATGCTTCTGCCCTTGCCGGGAAAAATCTGGTGACTTTTGAGGAACTCTACGACATGACGAACCCGGACGAGCCGGTAAAGGTAGCGGAACATAAGGACATTGACGACGAGGGGCAGACCGTACTTATTACCGAGCGGATAATTGAAATCCACACAACGGCGACAGGTGCGGACGGTGAAAAGGAAATCACTGCCGGTAAAGAGGTGTCTATCGTGGATACGGTCACTCTTAGCGGTCTGGAAGTTGGTACAGCTTACCAGCTCAAAGGCTGGCAGATGGTAAAAGACGAAAATGCGGAGCTGCTCATTGACGGCAAACGTGTGGAAAATGATTACACCTTTACGGCTGACAGTGAGGATATGGAAGTTGAGATTGTCTTTACCTTTGACGCTTCCTCTCTTGCCGGAAAGCAGCTTGTCACATTTGAGGAGCTTTACGACGTGACGAACCCTGACGAGCCGGTAAAAGTTACAGAGCATAAAGACATCACCGACGAGGGGCAGACTGTGACAATCAAGGAAGTGCCGGAAGAACCAGAGCAGCCGGACACACCAGAGACATCTGACACGCCGGAGACTCCGACAAAATCAACGGACACTCCTAAAACGGGCGATACTACGAATGTAGCCGCCTTTGCGGTCATGCTCGGACTGTCTGCGGCTGGTATTGCTTTTGCTGTTTACAGGAAATTCCGCTCCTTAAAGCGTAAATAGCCGGGTGGCTGCCTATGGAGCTGCATATCCGTTCACCGCCCCTGCCCTTATTCAGTCCTTGCGGCTGACACGTTACCTAAATTCTGCTTGTTTGTCCTAAATCTTTCTGCATGGGGATTGTCAAGGGTGCGAAGCACAACGCCTGCCCTTGATTATCCACAGGCAGACAGATATTCTCTGCAAGGCAGAATGAAACTATCACATTCAAAACTATAGAAAGAAACGAGGTTAAAGAAATTTATGGAATTAAAACACGTTATCCCTAATATGGAAAAAACATTCGGAAATCTGGAATATGCCGGTGAGGGCAAGGTCGATCAGCGACGGATCAACGGACGTATGACCGTCGTTTCCCGGAGCTACAACCTGTACTCTGACGTGCAGCGTGCAGATGATATTGTGGTATTCCTCCCGGCTTCCGCTGGTGAGAAGAACTTTGAAATCGAGGAAAAGGTGAAGCTCATTAACCCTAAAATCACCGCTACCGGCTACAAAATCGGCAACCGTGGATTTACCAATTACATTTTATCTGCTGATGATATGGTGAAAGCATAAGGAGGTACAGAACAGATGAGATTAGCAAACGGGATTATCATTGACAAAGAGAAAACTTTCGGGATTTTGAAATTTTCAGCTTTACGCCGTGAGGTACACGTCCAGAATGAGGACGGTACGGTATCCGAGGAAATCAAGGAGCGTACCTATGATTTGAAGTCCAGAGGACAGGGGCGCATGATACAGGTATCCATTCCGGCAAGTGTGCCTTTAAAGGAATTTGAGTATAACGCCGAGGTGGAGCTTATCAATCCGGTAGCCGACACTGTGGCGACAGCTACGTTTCAAGGAGCAGATGTGGACTGGTATATCAAGGCAGACGATATCCTGTTGAAAACCAGAACACTTGCAGATAAAAACTCAATAAATACTATGCATACAAAGAAATAAAAACCTGTTTCCGTTAATCTTCTGATGATATAATATTTTATCATATATCAAGGGGGAAATAAAAATGGATAGTGCAATAGAAAAAGTAGGTTTATATGATTTTTTTGGTGTATTTTTATCTGGTATGTTAATAGTAACAATTTGTCATTACATAGGCATACCTACAATAGGTTTCACAAATAGTCTAGATAATGATTTTATTAGCGTTCTTATCTTTTTGCTTGCCAGCTATTTTATCGGTCTTGTTTTGCAGGAATTTAGTTCTATGCTTGATCGGAAAATCTGCTTTCTTAAATTTAGGGAAAAGGCACGGTCTAATTTTCTTAATGCTGATAATGATGTAGTTGAAAACTCGTTAGAATT
>NHCFR01400__coassemble_573_pt1 | contig 32097 bp, 24 predicted proteins | sample NHCFR01400__metabat2_high_PE_061 | metagenome-assembled genome bin NHCFR01400 | reverse complement strand
CCGGTAATTTCCTCCCACAATCTGAGGGAGCTGGAGGATATCTGCGACAGCGTAGGGTTTCTGCACAACGGAAAACTTCTCCTAACGCAGGAGATGGATCAGATCAAATGCAATACGTGTAAGCTGCAGTGTGTGTTCTCAGACATTTACAAAGAGCAGGAGTTGATCCGGTCACTGAACGTTCTGAAGATGGAGCGCTCCGGCTCGGTGCTGACGCTGACTGTACGGGGAGAGCGTGGAGAAGTGCTGGAGCTTGCTCAGAAGCAGGATCCTCTATTCGCGGAGGCTCTTCCTCTTACTTTGGAGGAAATATTTATCAGTGAAACGGAGGTGGCAGGTTATGACATCAAAGATTTCTTATATTAAGCTGATCCGGGAAGATATCCGGCATAGAGGCTGGCTTGCCGCCCTGACGGGAATGGTTCTTTTTCTCGGTATGCCGGTATATGCCATGCTCTACATGGATAGCTATCTGGGCGGGGATAATCCGGCCGTTTGGACAGAGTATATACAGGATGTGATGCCGATGATGGTAAACGGATACAGTGTCACATACGTCGCGTACGCCATCGTTGTGCTCGGCGCCCTTGCCGCCCTGACAGGCTACGCCTATATCCATTCGAGGGAAAGATCGGACTTTTATCACTCCCTTCCGCTAAAAAGAGGACAGTGGTTCGTCATCCGGTATTTCTCGGGGCTTATCATTTTTGTGATCCCTTATACAGCAGGCTGTGTACTGACGGTTCTCGCCGGTGTTGCCTACCATATCATGACGCCGGAGGTTTTTGGAAACATGGCCGTGGCGGCTGGGGGAGGGATCCTCGCATTTCTCGTGATTTACAATACCTGTATCTTGGCGGCAGTTCTGACCGGGCAGACTGTCACAGGAATCCTTGCAGCCCTTGTAATCGCAGTATATCCGACACTTTTGTTTGCCATGGTGCCAATGCTGAAATCAATCTTTTTTAAAACCTACACGGCGGCAGTCAGTTCACTTTCGGACTGGCTCATGGAATACGCCTCTCCTGCGGGAATATTTTATAACGCGATTAGACAGACGGTCAGTGATACAGTCAGCCCGGCGAGTATGATTTTCATTGTTCTTGTGATCATTATTCTCTTTACAGGGGCGGTGCTTCTGTACAGGGTCTATCCTGCCGAGGCGGCGGGACGGGCGCTTTCGTTTTCTGGTACGGCGCCGGTGTTCAAGGTGCTGATATGTATCCCGGCGGCACTGTTTTGTGGGATATTTATCAATCAGTTTATGGGAGCCAATGGGACGAAATGGCTGTTTATCCTCTGCTTTTTGATGGTTGTGCTCCTTTGCGCGGTGGTTGAGTTTATCTATCATCAGGATCTGAAGATGCTGCTTAAAGGATGGAGATCTTCGCTGATCTGTACTGGCGCGGTATTCGCGGTACTGTGTGTTTTCCGGTTCGACCTGCTTGGATATGACACATACATTCCGGCTGAGGAGAAAGTGGAGAGCATGAGTGTGCGGACGGATTCTTTCTCCGGGTATTATGACTATCCCGCGTCACTTAGTGATGAATATGAGGAACTGCGTGCGTACGGTGCATTTACGGACAATACCGATTCGATTTACCTGCTCGCCAAAGAAGGAATAGAAAATTTCAAAAACGGGATCAACGTACAGAACATGCACAGTGGAGAAGTGGAAGGATTTGATTCCGAAGATTATATCGGTGCTACCTTCTGCTATAAGCTGAAAAGCGGAAGAAAGGTAGTAAGAGATTACTGCGTGAACCGGGAACATCTTCTCTCAGTTCTGGAAGAGCTCTGTAAGGACGATGAGTACAGGCAGGAGCTGTTCTTCCCCGTATTTGCCATAGAGGAAGACAGTCTTCTGTCCATATCGGTGAAAGATTCCTATGGAAACTCAGAGGAAGCAGAGTTTAAAGAAGAAAAAGACGCATTCTTTGAGGCGTATAAAAAGGATCTGATGGAAACAGATATCCGCACACTGGCGGATGCTGCGCCTATCGCCGAGATGTGGATCAGCGTGAAGGATTCCTATGCTGGAATGAGTATAAACGGCATGCCCGCAGCGGCAGTTTCAGATGTGGCATACACGGGCGGAACAGAGCAGGAGGGAATTACATTAGGAAGCCAATATATATATGAAGGGTTTGAGCATACGCTGGCATATCTGGAAGAATCCGGGTATACACTCCGCAGAGGGATCGACCCGGAAGAAGTAGAATCCATCGTGATCTATCTGCCGGATGCAGCTGTAGAGAGTGGAATACTGGATACGATCTTGCCGGAACTTTCCGATGATGCTCAATATATGTCTTATCCAGATATGGACGATGAGCTGATGATCCGGTCACAGGAGGATATCCGCATTATAGCGGACCGTCTGAAGGCGATGAACAGTGGTATACTGGGGGATAATGGGACGTCGATGTATGCGGAAGTACAGTTTAAGGATGGATATACTTTTTACGGTTATGTAACAGAGTAGCCGTGGATAGGAATGTTAAAATGGCCGAAGTAGGGAGTGTGGTTATTCCCTGCTTCGGCTGTTTTTAGAGAAATTCTATTTTTGGTTATGTGAAAGAATTATTTTTATCTATACTTCCGCCCGCTTTATCGCTGCTTTTAGCTTTGGACCCGTCAGCGCCACTGCAAGGATCTTGACGGCATCTCCCGGCAGATAAGGTACTACGCCTAGAAAAAGGGCGGACGTAAAGGAAAGATTCATCTGCCATGCGAGCCACACAGTTCCGAAGAAGTAGCATACAACCATACCAAGTAACATTCCAGCGATGGCAGCAGTATTTTTCCCGGGGAAACGATTCATCAGGAAACCTTGAATCAGCGCAAGGAAAATAAAACCGATCAGATATCCGCCAGTGGGGCCCGCCAGTTTTCCAAGACCACCGCTAAAGCCGGAAAATATGGGGAGTCCTGCAGCGCCAAGAGCAAGATATACAAGGAGACAGACTGTGCCTCCTTTCAGATCCAGCAGATAGACTGCAAGAAAAATGGCTAAGTTGGTGAAAGAGATCGGAACAGGGCTTATGGGGAGCGGGATGCTCAAAGGTCCTAGAATACAGACGACCGCAGTCATAAGTCCGATGAGAGTAATCTGTTTTGTATGGGTAGTTACCTTGTTTTCTGTCATAATGCAGTCTCCTTTTTTGAAAATGTGATATAGCCTGAATGATGCTTCCGCAGGATCAGAGTGTTAGCAAAAGTCTCCTGCATAGTATAAAAAGTTGAGTGGGAATTGTCAATTTAGTCCTTTAGAAGATTTTATGAAAAATTCATGAATATAGTGCACAACCGGCCTGTCTGTGTGGTAAAATGACCGTGTGTTTATTTTGAGAAAAATCATGATGATCCGGGGAAAGAGATGAGATATGTTTGGCTATGTGACGATTCATGAACCAGAATTGAAAGTAAAGGATCTGAAAAAATATAAAGCATATTATTGCGGATTGTGCCGTGTGTTGAAAGAGGAGTATGGCTTTATCGGGCAGATGACGCTGACCTATGATATGACGTTTGCTATTATCCTGCTCTCCTCTTTGTATGAAAATGTGGCAGAGCAGGAGCAGCATCGCTGTAAAGTGCATCCTGCAAAGAAACAGCTTATGCTCCGGAATGAGATCACATCCTACGCGGCGGCGATGAATGTTTTGTTAGCGTATTACCATATGGAAGACGACTGGCGGGATGAGAGGAAGGTGGGCAGTCTTCTGACAAAGAATATTGTACGGGGGAAGGCACGGCGTATTATCGAGTCTTATCCGAGGCAGAGCAGGGCGATCCGTTCTTCACTTAAAGAGCTTGCCCGGTGTGAAGAAGAAGGGAGCACAGACATTGACAGGACGGCAGGGTGCTTCGGACGGCTGATGGAAGAGCTGTTTGTTTATCGCGAGGATGTCTGGGAAAGAGAACTGCGACGGATGGGATTCTTTATGGGAAAATTCATTTATATTATGGATGCTTATGAGGATCTTCCAGAAGATCTGGAAAAAGGAAGGTATAATCCACTCCGGGAAGTATTTCTTCAGGATGGGTATGAAGAACGTGTTAAGGACATTCTGTGCATGATGATTGCAGAGAGCACAGCGTCATTTGAACGTCTGCCATGCCTTGTGGATGTAGACATTTTACGGAATATATTGTATGATGGAGTCTGGAATCGTTATAATAGGATACAGATGAAGAAAAGCGAGGATCAGAAAAATGACGAAAAACCCATATGAGGTACTTGGAGTGTCTCCGAGTGCGTCGGATGATGAGATAAAGAAGGCATATAGGGATCTGACAAGGAAATATCACCCGGATGCCAATGTGGATAATCCGCTTGCCGATCTCGCGGAGGAAAAGTTCAAGGAAGTTCAGGAGGCGTATGATACGATTATGCGCGAAAGATCTTCCGGCGGCTCAGGTGGTTATTCTTACGGCGGAGCGGGAAGTTCAGGAAGTTCGTCAAGCTATGGCAGCTATCAGAATGGTCAGATAGATCCTAGGCTTCAGGCGGCTGCAAATTATATCAACAGCAGGCGTTTCCGCGAGGCGCTCAATACGCTGGATCAGGTGCAGGAGAGATCTGCGCTTTGGTACTATCTAAGTGGCTGTGCAAACGCGGGAATGGGCAATAATGTACTTGCCAGAGACCATGCGGCACAGGCAGTCAATATGGAACCAAATAACTTGCAGTACCGGCAGCTTTTAAATCAGCTGGAGTTCAGCAGCAGAAGATATCAGAACAGTTCATACGGAAGTGGCTACGGCATGGGAGGATCCTCGTGTGGAACTGGAAATATGTGCTGTGATCTGTTTATTGCAGACCAGCTCTGCGAGTGTATGGGAGGCGATCTTTGTTCATGCATGTAAAAGCAAAGACACTGGCATTTGGCGGGCTGATGCTTGCACTCACCGTTGTTTTTATGGCTCTGGGGAGCGTGATCGAGACAAGTACGTTATTTTTGCTCGCGGCGGCGTCCTTTTTTGTGGGGGTTATTATCCGGGAGTTTGGACTGCGGACAGGAGCCGCATTTTACATTGCAGCGGTTCTGCTCGGATTTATCACTGCGCCCAATAAGTTTTATGTGTTCACATTCACAGCAATGGGATTCTATATCTGGGGGATCGAGGCTGTGTGGAGATGGCTGGAGAAGCGCCCTCAGTATAAGAATCGCAAAGCGATTTTTTGGATATCCAAATATGTGATTTTTAATATTGTTTATATCCCAGCGGTATTTCTTTTCCGGGACCTGCTTTTTGGCCGGGCGATATCGGATGCCTTTTTGATCGGTGTGCTGGTGGGAGGTCAGATCGCTCTCTTCATATATGACAGGGCCTATGAGTATGCACAGGGACATGTATGGGGAAAACTGCGGGGGAGGATTATGAGATAAGCGGACGTATAACAGAAAGATAACAGGAAAATGTATTTGCCGTGTGCCTTTGCAGGATGCACGGCTTTCTGTTTATAAAAAGGATGAGCCACGTTGGACGTGGCTCAAAGGGGGAAAAAGTTTATGAAAAAGTGTTCTTCTTCAAGAACAATTATAGTATAAAAAGAAGTTGTGTAAAAAGTGTGATGAAGTTTTGAATGGATTATGAACATTTTTCAAATAATTATTTATATAAGTTCTCTTGTCATTTGTTGAAAAAAGAGTTATATTAGTATCTGTAAAAGGAATAAATCTTCGGGGTCGGGTGCAAGTCCCAACCGGCGGTATAGTCCGCGACCCGCTTTTATAAGCGGCTGAACCGGTGACTTTCCTATAGGGAAAGAATTCCGGTACCGACAGTATAGTCTGGATGAGAGAAGAGAACATACTTATTGGAATTTAATTATTCCGTAAGCAGCTTCACAGAGGAAGGTAATAACGCCCCGGACATTAAAGTCCGGGGTTCTTTTTTGGGGGAAAGCCATTTGGATTCGCAGAAGATGTAGCTGGGCTGGCCCCATTCCTCTATGCCGCGGTCTCTCCTTAGAAGAGTTCCTTTACAAAAATAACAACAGCCCATAAAGGGCAGGAAAAGGAGAGCAATATGACAGAACAGACAGGCCAGCAGAATCTGGCAGCAAGCAGCAAGACATTGAAAGTTGTGAAGATGGGAGTGATGGTGGCGATTTCGGTCGCGCTGGTGTACTTGATTCACTTTCCGATCTTCCCTATTGTGTCATTTCTTGAGTATGATCCGGCCGATATACCGATACTGATTGGAACCTTTGCCTTCGGGCCGCTGGCAGGACTTGTCCTGACCGTGGTGACTTCCGTAGTTCAGGGGCTAACTGTGAGTGCAGGCAGTGGGCTCTACGGTATTCTGATGCATGTGATCGCCACAGGGGTTTTTGTATTGGTATCTGGCACTATTTATCATAAGAATAAGACGAGGAAAACAGCAGTTATAGCCCTTGTATGCGGTGCAGCTGCGATGGCACTGGTCATGATGGGAGCGAATATGGTTATTACTCCGGCTTTCATGGGAGTGCCAGTGGATGCTGTATGGGATCTCATGCCTTTTATCGTCGGCTTTAATGTCATTAAAGCGGGAATCAATGGCGCTGTGACATTTGTATTGTATAAAAGGATTGCGAATTTCCTCCGGCGGTAATGAGTAAATAAAAAAATTGACAGTAAGCTGACCGTGTATTATAATACGACCCGTAACATTTTTGTAATATATGTAATAAATATGAAAATATAAGAATATATTTTAAATATATCTGTAAAAATATTGCAATGAAATGGACGGAGGAGTATATGAAACATGATCAGATGAGGCGTTTCTTGCGCAGATTGTACGCAGGGATTGCTGCCGCGGTGCTAATGACAGGATTTACGAGTATAGCGGCGGAAGTGGATATGTCGGAAACAAATGTAAAAACAGAATCTTTTCGCCGGGATCTCTCGGGGAGTGCAGGGAGTATCTGTGGGAAGGTGCTAGGTGAGACAAAAGAGACGATAGAGGCAGCGCATGAAGCGTACCTTGCTCAAATAGAAGAAAGAAAGGCTGAAGAGGAAGCGAAGAGACTTGCAGAGGCACAGATGGCGTCAGTCCCCGTATCATCAGCAGATGAGGAACTTCTGGCAGCGCTGATTTTTTGTGAAGCAGGGAATCAGCCATATGAGGGACAGGTAGCTGTGGGAGCAGTAGTTATGAACCGCGTGCGAAGCGCATCCTATCCCAATACGGTCAGAGAAGTGATCTATCAGTCGGGCCAGTTTACTCCTGCGATGACCGGGTGGCTTGATTCTGTGCTGGCGAGTGGAGGATATACAGACTCTGCGAGACAGGCGGCTCAGGATGCTTTGGCGGGAGGCAATCCTGTGGGAGAATGTCTTTATTTCAGTACAGGAGGATATGGTATGCAGATAGGGGATCATTATTTTCATTGAGGTTATAAAGCATACTTTGTTGGCAATCTTCCAATAAGGTGATATGATATCCGAAGAAACAGACACAGCAGGGCGACAGGATGCGTGTCTGCAAGAAATAAAGAGAAATGGAGGAAACGGGCGGCATGAAGTTTTTATTTGCATCAGACTCGTTTAAAGGTACAATCTCATCGCGTAGGACGGCAGAACTTCTCGCAAAGGCGGCCAAGGAGATCTTTCCCGGCTGTGAGTGCGTCGGCGTGGAGATGGCGGACGGAGGAGAAGGGACGACCGACGCCGTGATCTCCGCGGTGGGAGGCGGTAGGATAGAAGCGAAAGTACATGGACCGCTCTGGGAAGAGAGGGTAAGCTGCTACGGAAAAATAGATGACAGGCGGGCCGTTATGGAGATGGCAGCTGCCTCAGGCCTCCCCCTGGTGCCGTGGGAAGAAAGAAACCCTCTTAAAACCACTACGTTTGGGACGGGTGAGATGATAAGTGATGCCATAAAAAGAGGCTTCCGTGACATTTCCATTGCCATCGGAGGTTCTGCAACCAATGACGGTGGGATTGGATGTATGCGGGCTCTTGGCGTGCGTTTTCTGGACGAAAACGGCAGGGAATTGAACGGCTGCGGAGAGGATTTGATCCGCATCCGCAATATTGATGCGTCAGGTATGGATCCCCGCGTGTCTGAGTGCAGATTCACTGTTATGTGTGATGTAACTAACCCTCTCTGTGGAAAGAACGGGGCAACTTATACTTTCGGAAAACAAAAGAGAGGAACCTCGGAGATATTGGATGAACTGGAAGAGGGCATGAAGAACTACCGGGATATCTTGAAGCACAAATACGGGGTCGATATGGACCAGATGCCCGGCGCTGGTGCAGCGGGCGGTCTGGGAGCCGCGCTTATGGTGTTTCTCGGTGCGGAGCTCAAATCAGGAATCAGCGCAGTGCTCGATTTGGTAGACTTTGACAGAAAACTAGAAGAGGTTTCCCTTGTCGTCACAGGTGAGGGGGCGACAGACTGGCAGTCAGCTTTCGGAAAAGTGATTCAGGGTATTGGAATAAGATGTAAGGCACGCGGTATTCCGGCAGTGGCTCTGGTTGGGAGCATGGGGAGAGGCGCGGAGAATATTTTTGAGTATGGGATTGAATCCATTATGACAACAGTGAATGGTGCAATGCCACTTTCGGAGGCTTTGGATCGTGCAGAAGAACTGTATTTAGATGGCGCAAGAAGAATGTTCCGTATGTTGAGAGCAGGGAAGACTTTATCAGAATGATGCTGTTGGGAGAATGGGCCAGATGGATATCAAGGTAAGACCATATGAAACAGGAGACGCAAAGGACACAGTCATGATCTGGAATCAGGTCGTGGAGGAAGGCGTGGCGTTTCCGCAGACAGAATTATTGACAGAAACGACAGGTGATATATTTTTTAAAGAGCAGTCTTTTACGGGAATCGCTTATGATTGTGAATTCGGAGGAATTGTCGGGCTCTATATCCTCCATCCGAATAATGTCGGACGGTGCGGTCATATCTGCAATGCCAGTTATGCGGTGCGAGCAGATGTGAGAGGAAGACATATCGGCGAGCTTCTTGTGAAGCATTGTATAGAGAAAGGGAAAGAATTGGGATTCCGTATTCTTCAGTTCAATGCGGTGGTAAGTAGCAATACTCATGCTCTCAGACTTTATGAGAAACTGGGGTTTGTGCGGCTTGGAATTGTGCCGGGCGGCTTTCTCATGAAAGAGGGGCATTATGAAGACATTACCCTGTACTATTATGTGCTTTAATCACATATTTTGCAAAACGTATTTTTATACGGATAAACAACTGGGGGATCTGATTTGGAATTTTACTTTTAATATTGTCTGTGGATCCTAAAAAATGTAATCTTTGGAAGATGAAAGGCAGGCGAATGAAGCACTCCGCACCCGGAAAAACTAAAGACATGAACCCCGGAATTCGGGATGAAACAGCAGGCATTAGCTTTTAATAAAGCATGCCTGTTTTTGTAAGGAAAGAAAAATCGAGAGGAGAACAAGCCATGGACAGACAATTACCCATCAGGGATATATTCGCAAGGGAGATTCTTGATTCGAGGGGAAATCCTACAATAGAGGCAGAGGTGCTGGCGGGAGAAGACACGGTGGGCAGAGCGTCAGTGCCCTCTGGCGCATCTACCGGGAAGTATGAGGCGGTGGAGCTTCGGGATGGGGAGAAGCGCTATCACGGAAAAGGTGTAGAACAGGCGGTGGAAAATGTAAACAGCCGCCTAGCGTGCGCGGTTATCGGGATGAATGTATTTGATCAGGAGGAGATCGACCGTGCGCTAGTCCGAGCGGATGGGACGGAGAATAAAAGCAATCTAGGGGCAAATGCGCTTCTGGGTGTGTCCATGGCAGCGGCAAGAGCGGCTGCCGATGTGCTTAAGATGCCGTTGTACCGCTATTTGGGAGGAGTGGGAGCAAAGAAAATGCCGGTTCCTATGATGAATATTTTAAACGGAGGAGTACATGCTGATAATGCACTTGACTTTCAGGAGTTTATGATCGTCCCGGTAAAAGAGGTGTCCTTTCGCGAACGGCTGCGCGTTTGCGCGGAGGTCTATCATACGCTGAAAACGGTTCTGCAAAAGCAAAGGTTGCACACCGCGGTGGGGGACGAGGGAGGATTTGCACCGGACATTGGGAATACACGGGAAGCATTACGCCTTTTAAGGGATGCTGTGGAACAGGCAGGCTATCGGATGGGGAAGGATATCAAGATTGCAGTGGACGCAGCTGCGTCCGAGTTGTACGACGAAGAGCGGAAGGTTTATGTCTTTCCGGGTGAAAGTAAGATATGTGGATACGAGGTTGCAAGGACGAGGGAGGAAATGATCGGTTGTTATGAGGAAATGATTGAGGAATTCCCGATATGTTCCATTGAGGACGCTCTCGATGAGGAAGACTGGGAGGGATGGAAGATTTTGACAGATCGCATTGGAGACAAGGTGCAGCTTGTCGGGGATGATCTCTTTGTCACCAATGTAAAACGACTGCAAAAAGGGATTGAGCTTGGGGCTGCCAATGCCATTTTGATCAAGATTAACCAGATTGGTACGCTAACAGAGGCGTTTCAGGCGATCCGTACAGCTCAGGAGGCGGGATACCATGCGGTTATCTCTCACCGCTCCGGGGAGACAGAGGATACGATGATTGCTGATATTGCTGTGGCATTCAACGCAGGACAGATTAAGACCGGGGCGCCCTGCCGTTCGGAGCGTGTGGCAAAATACAATCAGCTTTTGAGGATTGAGGAACAATTAGGAGAAGGAGAGAGAACACAGGACGGTCCGCCGGCATGCTAGAAAGCAGGGCCGGGAAATCCAGCCCATATGTCTGTGTGGAGGTTGCATATGGGCTTTAGGACTGTTATACTTGTACGCAGGGACAGTGGCCGGTATGATGATCAGTATGGATAACATCATAGGTGGCCCGGATAACGGGAAGCTGCCGAAGGCAGATACATATAAGAAGACAAGAGAATATGCGGCGAAGTTCAAAGAGAAGAGCGGCACCTATTACTGCCGGGCGCTTCCTTTCCTACACATGTGGTATAATAATTAGGAAAGCAAAGGAGATCAGACATGAGTATATATAGCCTTACAGCATATGAAGTAATGCAGGAGAAAGAACTCTCGGGTTTGGGATCAAAGGGGATTCTCCTGAGACATAAAAAGACTGGGGCAAGAGTGCTTCTCATGGAAAACGACGATGAGAACAAGGTATTTGCGATCGGATTTCGCACTCCGCCGGCAGACAGCACGGGCGTGCCGCATATTATGGAACATTCCGTGTTATGCGGATCCCGGGAGTTCCCTGTAAAAGATCCATTTGTGGAGCTGGTGAAAGGTTCTCTCAATACATTTTTGAATGCGATGACTTATCCTGACAAAACGGTCTACCCTGTGGCAAGTTGTAATGACAAGGACTTCCAGAACCTGATGCACGTTTATATGGACGCGGTATTTTATCCGAATATCTATCAGCATGACAAGACTTTCCGGCAGGAGGGATGGAGCTATAAGCTGGACAGGCCGGATGGAGAGCTGAAGCTTTCCGGTGTAGTATATAATGAGATGAAAGGCGCGTTTTCTTCTCCTGAAGGAGTGTTGGACCGTGTGATCTTAAATTCGCTTTTCCCGGATACATCCTATGCAAATGAATCTGGAGGCGATCCGGAGGTGATTCCGGAGCTCACCTATGAACAGTTCCTTGAATTTCATCGGAAATACTATCATCCGTCCAATAGCTACATCTATCTATACGGCGATATGGATATGGAAGAAAAATTAAGATGGCTGGATGAAAAATACTTGTCAGACTTTGAGAAAATTCAGATTGATTCTAAGATCAAATATCAGGAACCATTTTCTGAAATGCGAGAGATTGTGCAGGAATATTCCATAGCAAGTAACGAAAATGAGGTCGATAATACTTATCTTTCGTACAATAAGGTCATCGGAACTTCATTGGATGAAAAACTATACCTTGCATTTCAGATACTGGATTATGCTCTTTTGTCAGCACCGGGTGCTCCGCTTAAAAAAGCACTCTTAGACGCGGGCATGGGAAAAGATATTATGGGATCATACGATAACGGGGTGTACCAACCTATCTTCTCTGTGATTTCTAAAAATGCAAATATAGAGCAGAAAGAGGAATTTATCCGTGTGATTGAGGATACGCTTACTGATATTGTAAAGAACGGGGTGGATAAAAAAGCTCTCCGCGCAGGGATTAACTATCATGAATTTCGTTTTCGTGAGGCGGATTTCGGGAATTATCCGCGGGGACTGATGTATGGACTGCAGTTATTTGACAGTTGGCTTTATGATGAGGAGAAGCCGTTCATCCATATGGAGGCGATTCCAGTGTTTGAGTTCCTGAAAAGTCAAGTGGAGTCCGGATATTTCGAAGAACTGATCCAGACATATCTGATTGACAATACTCACGGCGCAGTAGTAATTATTCGTCCTGAAAAAGGGCGTACTGCACGAATGGACCGGGAACTTTCCGAGAAACTTAGAGCTTATAAGGAGAGCCTCTCCGACGAGGAAATCGAGGAGCTTGTGCGCTCCACGAAAGAGTTGGAAGAATATCAGGAAGAAGAATCCTCGCCTGAGGATCTGGCGAAGATTCCGGTATTAAAGAGAGAAGATATCTCCCACGAGACCGCACCCATCTGCAATGAAGAGATGGATGTAGACGGAGTGAAGGTAGTGCATCACAACGTAGAGACAAATGGAATCGGCTATGCGACGCTTATGTTTGATTTGTCGGATATCAGCGAAGAACTGCTTCCTTATGTGGGAATTTTACAGAATGTTCTGGGCATCATTGACACGGCAAATTATGAGTACGGGGAACTGTTCAATGAGATCAACGTCCATACGGGAGGCATCGGCACATCCTTGGAGCTTTATGCCGATGTGACAAAAGTAAGGGAAAAGGAGTTCCGCGCTACGTTTGAAATGAAGGGTAAGGCGCTTTATCCGAAGATGGACATCCTCTTTGCTATGATGCGTGAAATTCTTATGGAATCAAAGCTGGAGGACGCGAAACGCTTAAAGGAGATTATTGCCATGCTGCGCTCACGTCTCCAGATGTCCTTCCTCTCTTCCGGGCATACCACAGCCGCACTGCGGGCGTTATCCTATACTTCGCCGATCGCCAAATTTAAGGATGATACGGACGGAATCGGGTTCTATGAGGTTGTCAAAACAATCGAGGAAGATTTTGAAGGGCACAAAGAAGAGCTGATCCGCAATCTGAAAATGATCGCAAGGAAGATCTTCAGAGCTGACAACCTGATGGTAAGTTATACGTCGGCTGAAGAAGGGCTTGCGCCGATACGTTCGGCATTTGATGTTGTGAGAAATGGACTGAATGACACGCTGCCTGCCGATGGGGGCAACGCAGCAGATATGCCGTGCATTATCCACTGCGCAAAGCTCAATGAAGGTTTTAAGACTTCTTCGAAGGTACAGTATGTGGCAAGAGCAGGTAATTTCATTGACGGGGGAGCCGAATATGTGGGTGCTCTTCAGATATTAAAGGTGATTTTAAGTTATGATTATCTCTGGCAGAATGTCCGTGTCAAAGGCGGGGCATACGGCTGTATGAGCAATTTTAACCGCATCGGGGAAGGATATCTGATATCATATCGCGACCCGAATCTCGAGAAAACACTCGAAGTGTATGAAGGAGTTGTGAATTATCTCGAGAACTTTGATGTAGACGACCGTGACATGAACAAGTTTATCATTGGAACGATCAGCAATATTGACCGGCCCATGAATCCAGCGGCAAAAGGAAGCCGTTCTATGAACCTGTATATGAACCGTGTCACAGAAGAGATGATACGAAGAGAGCGGGACGAGATATTAAATGCCGGAAAAGACGATATCCGGGCGCTGGCGAAAGTGGTCCGGGCAATGCTGGACGCAGATTTACTGTGCGTGATTGGAAGTGAGGAAAAGATTGAGGAGCAGAAGGCACTCTTCATGGAAGTCAAGACGTTAAGCTGAGTGCAGGGAAATGGAAGGAAAGCCAAAATGAGGAAGAATATATGAGAGAAGATTTTAAATCTGGATTTGTGACGCTGATCGGAAGACCCAACGTGGGAAAATCCACGCTGATGAATCATCTGATTGGGCAGAAAATCGCGATCACGTCCAACAAACCCCAAACCACGAGAAACCGTATCCAGACAGTTCTGACTACGGAGGAGGGGCAGATTGTGTTTGTGGACACTCCGGGGATCCATAAGGCAAAAAATAAGCTTGGTGAATACATGGTAAATATTGCAGAGCGCTCACTAAATGAGGTTGATGTGGTGCTTTGGCTTGTAGAGCCGTCCACATTTATTGGCGCGGGTGAGCGGCATATCATAGACCAGCTTAAGAAGGTGAAAACACCTGTGATCCTTGTTATCAATAAGATCGACATGGTGAAGAAAGAGGGGCTGTTTCCTGTCATTGATCTGTACCGAAAGGAGTATGATTTTGCTGAGATCGTTCCTGTGTCAGCGCGCAGCGGTGACAATACGGACGAGCTTGTGAAAGTGATATTGAAATATCTTCCATACGGTCCGCAGTTCTATGATGAAGAGACGGTTACAGACCAGCCGGAGCGCCAAATCGTGGCGGAAGTCATCCGTGAGAAAGCGCTCCACAGCTTAAATGAGGAGATTCCCCACGGCATCGCGGTAGCCATTGACCGCATGAAGATGGAGAAAAAGGTCATGCACATCGACGCTACTATCATCTGTGAGCGGGATTCGCACAAGGGTATTATTATCGGAAAGCAGGGGACAATGCTCAAGAAGATCGGCAGTACGGCACGTTATGAGATCGAGAGGATGCTGGACTGCCGGGTAAATCTGAAATTGTGGGTTAAGGTGCAGAAGAACTGGCGGGACAGTGATTTTCTGATGAAGAATTTCGGATACAGGGAAGATGAGATGTAATTTATAGGGAAAAATAAAATTGTCAAGGCATATTTCGGAAAAAGCATCTGGTATTTTTTATACAGTATACTCATTTTAGAAATCGGAGAACCTAAATTTATCAAGAAGAACTACGGTTAATGCAAATAAATTGCACGGCAAAATTTATGCGGGGCAGAATGTGCCGGAAGTTCTGATCACATATGAAGAGGTGAACCGATGAGAGAGACATACTGGGAGAAGTTTATGGCAACAGGAAGCGTGGCGGATTATCTTACCTACAAGATGCAACAGCATACCGCTGGAAAGGAAGAGAAGACAGGCAGGTGTAAGCAGCCAGGGCGGCAGGGCGGAACTGGCAAGGAAGAGGGCGGCACAGTGCTTTGGCGGTAGAAAGGGGAAGCGTGAATCAGATCGTACTGACGGGCATGGTGCTCTCCACGATGCCGGTAGGGGAATATGACCGGCGGGTGGTTATACTGACAAAAGAATATGGAAAGATATCGGCTTTTGCCAAGGGTTCCAGACGACCCAATAGTCCGCTGGTGGGAGCCGTAAATCCTTTTTCCTTTGGAGAATTTACAATGTACGAGGGGCGGACTTCCTACACGATCCAGTCCGCCAGTATTTCCAATTATTTTGCCGAGCTAAGGCGGGATATGATCGGGGCGTATTATGGGTTCTATTTTTTGGAATTTGCCGATTATTATACGAAAGAATTTAATGATGAGAGGGAAATGCTAAAGCTTCTCTATCAGACCATGCGCGCGCTTACAAATCCGCATATTTCAGACCGGCTTATACGTTACATATTCGAATTAAAAGCGCTGGTAATCAATGGGCAGGCGCCACAGGTTTTCCAGTGCGTTACGTGTGGAGACAAAGACAGACAGTCTGTGTTCAGCGCGGTGAAAGGCGGGCTTGTGTGCAGTGAGTGCGTTGCCGGGGTGATCGACGACATGGTGTTAGATAATTCGACTTTATATAGCATGCAATATATAGAATCTAGTAGTATTGAGAAGTTATACACATTTACTGTGACGGAGAAAGTGCTTGATGAGTTAGGAAGAGTGATGGGGAGACTTATGGAAGTGTACGTGGGCAGAAAGTTTAAATCATTAGAGATACTGGAGACTCTGCTGTAAATCCCTTGAAAAATATGGATACACCCGTTATAATAAGTACCAATTGAGTAAAAGAATGTGAGGAACATAAACTATGGTTGAAAAGACAATGGATAAAATCGTAGCGCTGGCAAAATCAAGGGGATTTGTATATCCGGGGTCTGAGATCTACGGCGGGCTTGCGAATACATGGGATTACGGCAATCTTGGTGTGGAGTTAAAAAACAATGTGAAAAGGGCATGGTGGAAGAAGTTTGTGCAAGAAAATCCATACAATGTTGGAGTGGATTGCGCAATTTTGATGAATCCTCAGACATGGGTGGCGTCCGGACATCTGGGTGGATTCAGTGATCCGTTGATGGATTGTAAGGAGTGCCATGAACGCTTTCGCGCCGATAAACTGATCGAGGACTACTGCGAGGAGAAGGGGATTACTTTAGAGGGATCTGTGGACGGATGGTCTCAGGAACAGATGACTGCGTTTATCGAGGAACATCAGATCTCATGCCCAACCTGTGGCAAACATAATTTTACGGATATCCGTCAGTTCAACCTGATGTTTAAGACATTTCAAGGTGTGACCGAGGAGGCAAAGAATACCGTATATCTTCGTCCGGAGACTGCGCAGGGTATTTTCGTGAATTTTAAAAATGTACAACGTACTTCCAGAAAGAAGCTGCCTTTTGGAATTGCTCAGATTGGAAAATCTTTCCGAAATGAGATTACGCCGGGAAACTTTACGTTCCGTACAAGAGAGTTCGAGCAGATGGAGCTGGAGTTTTTCTGCAAGCCGGACACAGATCTGGAGTGGTTCGACTACTGGAAGAACTTCTGCTTAAACTGGTTGTCCTCTCTGGGGCTTAAAGACGATGAAGTGCGTTATCGTGATCATGATAAAGAAGAACTGTCATTTTACAGTAAAGCAACGACCGATGTGGAATTTCTCTTCCCATTTGGCTGGGGCGAGTTGTGGGGTATCGCGGACCGTACGGATTATGACCTGACACAGCATCAGAATGTATCTGGTCAGGATCTGACCTATTTTGATGACGAGGCGAAGGAGAAATACATCCCATATGTTATTGAACCGTCGCTTGGCGCTGATCGTATGGTGCTGGCATTTTTGTGCAGTGCGTATGATGAGGAAAATATCGGTACGGAAGAAAAGCCAGATATGCGTACGGTACTTCATTTCCATCCAGCTTTAGCGCCAGTGAAGATCGGTGTGCTGCCACTTTCTAAGAAATTGAACGAAGGGGCGGAGAAGATTTATACAGAGCTGTGCAAGTATTATAACTGCGAGTTCGATGACCGAGGCAATATTGGCAAGCGTTACCGCCGGCAAGATGAGGTCGGGACTCCGTTCTGCGTGACGTATGATTTTGAGTCAGAAGAAGACGGGGCTGTTACTGTTCGTGACCGTGATACGATGGAACAGGAAAGGATTAAAATTGAGGATCTGAAGGCATATTTTGAAAAAAAATTTGAGTGGTAATTATTCGGGGACGTAGTAAAATCGAATTTTACTACGTCCCCGAATAAAAAATAAGGTGTCCCAAATTGAATTTTACCCTGTCCCTGATACAAATAATGAAAGGGGTGACAGGATGCCGCGTACCGCGCGCAAAAGAAGCAGCACAGATTTATATCATGTGATAGCAAGAGGAATAAACAGAGAACCCATTTTTAAACAGAAAAGAGAGAAGAACAATTTTATCAGGCTTCTTCTGAAACATCTCAAAGATCGTGATATTGAAATATATGCATATGCAATTATGTCGACGCATTTTCATATTTTAATTCGCGTTGATCTGAAACTCTTATCTAGTTATTTAGCCATTGTCTTGGCGGAATTTGCAGAATATTACAACTTTAAACATAATCGGAACGGTCATGTCTTTCAGGATAGATTTAAAAGTGAATGTGTAGAAACATCGCAGTATTTTTGGAATTGTATCAGATATATTCACATGAATCCGGTAAACGCACATGTCGTAAAAACACCCGAAAATTATACTTTTTCAAGCCTTAAGGAATATGAAACGAGAAAAAGCCGGATAATACATTCCAAAGCAATAGAAATTTACCAGTCAGAATTTGTTGATTTTGAAGAATTTCTTGATTTTCATCAAAAAATACAAAAACAGATATTTATAGATGTGCCGGAAGAGGTTGAAATGCAGTTTGAAAAAGCAGCGTTGCGGCTTTTGAATCAGGAGGCGCATTTGAATGGGGTTGAAGAGCCCCGGGAGATTATTGAAAATATTGAAACGAGACGTCAGTATAAAAATAAACTTCAAACGGAATTAAGAATATCAAAAGCAAAATCTGAACGATTGTATCGTTATGTAAAAAGTTGTATAATGGAAAAATAGTAGAAAAGGGACGGGGTAAAATTCAATTTGTGTCACCGTCAATTTTAATCGGGGACGTAGTAAAATCCGATTTTACTACGTCCCCGAAAAGAAAGGAAACAAACTAAATGAAGCAGAATATCTGGACAACTTATAATGAACAACAGTTACAGGAACTTGACAGTATCAATGAGAAATATAAAACCTGTCTTGATTCAGGGAAAACAGAGCGCGAGTGTGTAGAGATAAGTATCTGTATGGCGGAGGCAGCCGGATACAGAAATTTGGAGGAGGTGCAGGCGGCCGGTGAGAGTCTGAAGGTCGGGGATAAGGTTTATGCAGTGAACATGGACAAGATGCTTGCATTTTTCCGCATCGGATCTGAGCCAATCTCAACCGGTATGAATATCCTCGGAGCGCATATCGATTCTCCACGTATCGATGTGAAACAGAATCCCCTTTATGAGAATGAAGGATTTTCTTACCTTGATACTCACTACTACGGGGGGATTAAGAAATATCAATGGGTAGCGCAGCCGCTCTCCCTGCATGGGGTTATTGTGAAAAAGGATGGTACAGTAGTAAAGGTGTGTATCGGAGAGGAAGCGTCAGATCCGGTATTTGTCATTACAGATCTGCTCGTTCATCTAGCTCAAGAGCAGCTTGAGAAGAAGGCGTCCAAAGTAATTGAAGGGGAGAAACTGGATCTTCTTATCGGTAATTGTCCCATTGCAAACATAGCAGCTGAGCAGAAAGATGCTGTGAAAGGAAATGTCCTTCGTCTGTTAAAAGAGAAGTACGCTATTGACGAGGAGGATCTCGCTTCTGCGGAACTGGAGATTGTTCCCGCAGGAAAAGCACGTGATTGCGGTATAGATCGGAGCATGATCCTCTCCTATGGACAGGATGATAGAGTGTGCGCATTCACATCGCTGTTCGCCATGCTCGATGTGACAGAGGCAAAGAGAACCGGGTGCTGTCTCCTTGTAGATAAAGAGGAGATTGGAAGTGTGGGAGCAACAGGAATGCACTCACGGTTCTTTGAGAACACGGTGGCGGAATTGATCGCCATGACAGAAGGCGAATCTGAGCTGAAGGTTCGTCGTGCACTGACGAGATCAAGGATGCTTTCCTCTGATGTGAGCGCAGCGTACGATCCCATGTTTGCAGAAGCATTTGAAAAACGCAGCTCCGCTTTCTTCGCCAACGGAATTACATTTAATAAGTTTACGGGAAGCCGCGGGAAGTCTGGTTCCAACGATGCAAACGCCGAGTATATTGCAGCATTGCGCAAAACGATGGACGACGCGGGAGTAGCGTACCAGTTTGCAGAGCTTGGAAGAGTTGACTTGGGCGGCGGCGGAACCATTGCCTACATTATGGCAAATTATGGGATGGAGGTCATTGACAGTGGCGTGGCGGTGTTGAATATGCATGCGCCTTATGAGGTGACCAGCAAGGCGGATGTGTATGAGGCCGTGAGAGGATACCGTGCGTTTTTGAAAATGTAGTATTTTTGAAGGAAGCATATTGGGAAAAGTAATAAAAAAACTTCTGAAATTTTGTGTATTTTTACAAGTGCAGGAGAAGAATATGAGGTTGACAAAAAAGGTCTAGATTGATATACTTTTAACAAATCGGGTGATAATATGTTGTTTACGAGAGAAAGTGATTATGCGATACGGGTTGTCCGTGCGCTGAAGGACGGAGAAAAGAAAAGCATCCGCCAGATATGCGCGGTTGAGGAAATACCGGAGGCGTTTTGTTACAAAATCGTCAAGAAATTAGAGCATGCCGGTGTAGTTGAGATTGTCCGCGGCGCAGGAGGCGGTTGCCGTCTGAAGAAACAGTTATCAGAGTTGACACTCTATGATACGATAACTGCGATTGAGCCAGACTTTGCGGTGATGGATTGTGTACATCATTTTTGCAGCCGTAATACAGACAAGGTTACTTGCAAGGTACACAAGGAGCTGCTGTCAATCCAGTATGCGGTGGAAGATCTTTTGAAAGAAAAGATGTTTCGAGACATTTTAGATGACTGATATGAAAATGCCCGCTTAAGGCAGGACCTGCGGGCAATATTTTTAAATAAAAACTAGATAATTTTTATCCACTTTTAATCGAAAGATCTGTTATCACTGGAAGATCATTTCAGAGAAAGTCAAGAGGAGGTATTACAAATGAATCAGTGTTATGGGTGCACTACATGTGAGAGCGCGGACAAACCGCTGGAGGGATTTATCAGGGAACTTCCCTTTGAAACATCCCACCACAGGGTGGAAGGACAGAGTACAAAATGTGCATTTGGTCTTCAGGGAGTTTGCTGCCGGCTCTGTTCAAATGGGCCATGCCGCATCACACCTGAGGCACCAAGAGGTATATGTGGTGCCACAGCAGACACGATTGTAGCAAGAAATTTTCTGCGCGCGGTGTCCGCAGGCTCAGGATGCTATATCCACGTAGTGGAGAACACTGCCCGCAATGTAAAAGATGTAGCACAGAAAAAAGGGGAGATCAAGGGAGTAAACGCGCTAAACCGGTTGGCGGATATTTTTGAAATTCGCGAAGAGGATGTACATAAACGTGCAGAGATGGTGGCAGACGCGGTGCTTGAGGATCTGTACCTTCCTGAATATGAGAAGATGAAGCTGGTCAAAAAGATGGCATATGCGCCTAGATACGACAACTGGGAGAGACTAGGAATCCTTCCGGGAGGAGCCAAATCAGAGGTTTTTCACGGAGTGGTAAAATGTTCTACAAACTTGAATTCTGATCCTGTAGATATGCTCAAAGACTGTCTGAAACTTGGTATTTCTACGGGGATTTACGGGCTGACCCTGACAAATCTACTCAATGATATTGTACTTGGAGAGCCTGAGCTTAGGATGGCTCCAGTGGGGATGAGGGTGATTGATCCCGAGTATATTAACATTATGATTACGGGACATCAGCACTCGATGTTTACATATCTTCAAAAACGTCTTATAGAAGACGATGTAATAGAGCGTGCAAAGAAGGCCGGTGCGAAAGGATTCAAACTCGTGGGATGTACCTGTGTGGGGCAGGATCTGCAGCTTCGAGGAAAGCACTATGAAGAGGTGTTTGACGGGCATGCTGGTAATAATTACACCAGCGAGGCGATCTTGGCTACGGGTGCTATCGACGCGGTGATATCTGAATTCAACTGTACGCTCCCGGGGATTGAACCGATTTGTGATGAACTGCATATCAAACAATTTTGTATTGACAGTGTGGCGAAAAAAGCAAACGCAGAGTTGAAAGAGTTTGACTTTGAGAACCGTGCCCGGGTGACAGAAGAGATTATCGAAAAAGTGATCGACGTTTATAAAGAGAGAAGACCCGCTATAAAGCTGAATCTTAAAGAAGATCATGGGAACGACCACACGCTTACAGGGGTGAGCGAAGGATCTTTAAAAGAATTCCTCGGCGGGAGCTGGAAGCCCTTGATCGACTTGATAGTGTCTGGAGATATCAAAGGTGTGGCGGGCGTTGTTGGATGCTCTAACCTGACGGCGGGAGGACATGACGTCCTTACTGTGGAACTGACAAAAGAACTGATAGCGAGAGATATCATTGTACTCACGGCAGGATGTTCCTCAGGAGGGATCGAGAACTGTGGGTTGATGACCCCGGAGGCGGCGGAACTTGCCGGGCCGAAACTCCGTGCTGTCTGTAAGAAATTGGGAATCCCGCCTGTGCTGAATTTCGGCCCCTGTCTGGCGATTGGACGACTCGAGATAGTAGCTACAGAGCTTGCAGAGGAGATTGGCGTGGATCTTCCCCAGCTTCCGCTTGTGTTGTCGGCGGCTCAGTGGCTGGAGGAGCAGGCTCTGGCAGACGGATGTTTCGGACTTGCCCTTGGGCTTCCTCTTCATCTGGGACTTCCCCCGTTTGTAACGGGAAGCGGCGTGGCTGTCAAGCTTCTTACTGAGGATATGAAAGCTCTGACCGGAGGACAGGTTATCATTAACTCTGATGCAAAAGAATCCGCGGATATCTTGGAAAAGATCATTTTGGAAAAGCGCTCTGGGCTTCATATATAAGGAGGGCGTGCAGATGAGAAGGATTATCGTAGAATACGAAAAATGCGACGGATGCCGGAATTGTTCCGTGGCGTGTATGCAGGCGCATCGGAAGACGCCTGGCAGCATATATGATTTGGATTTAACCGATCCGGCTAGCGAGAGCAGAAACTTTATCTATCAGACAGGGGACGGAACGTATAAACCCATTTTCTGTAGACACTGTGATGAGCCTGAATGTGTGATGTCGTGCATGAGCGGTTCAATGAAAAAGGATCCTCAGAGTGGACTTGTGACATATGATGAAAAGCGGTGCGGTTCTTGCTTTATGTGTGTGATGAATTGTCCGTTTGGTGTATTAAAGCCCGATCGTGTCTCAAGGACTAAAGTGATCAAATGTGATTTCTGCGAGCAGGACGGCGGTGAGCCTAACTGCGTGAAGTCATGTCCCAAAGGCGCGATTCACGTGGAGGAGGTGTGACGGATGAGATATGTGATTATAGGTACAGGAGCCGCAGGAATTACTGCGGCCGATGAGATAAGAAGACTGAAAAAGGACGCCGAGATCCTTATGATATCAGCGGATTCACAAGTACATTCCCGCTGCATGCTTCACAAATATCTGTCCCATGAGAGAACTGCGGAGGAACTGGACTTTACAGAGGAGGGCTTTTTTGAGAAAAAGAGGATTACGCTTGTTAGAAAAAAGGCAGTGTCGATCGATACGGAAGCCAAAACAGTAGTTCTTGAATCAGGCGAACAGATTGCCTATGACAAGCTTTTAATCGCTACTGGGGCGCAGAGCTTTATCCCGCCGGTAGGGGACCTTAGAAAGGCAGATAACGTATCCGGTCTGCGTCATCTTTCCGACGCGCAGAAGATCGATAACATGATCAAGGACAAGGAGCATATTTTGGTGATTGGTTCCGGTTTGGTAGGATTGGATGCAGCATATGGACTGCTTGAGCAGGGAAAAAAGATAACTGTTGTGGAAATGGCATTTCAGATCTTACCAGTGCAGCTTGATGCGGACGCAGCCAGAGAATATCAGGAACGGTTTGAAAAGGCAGGGGTCCAGTTCCGGCTCGGATGCAAAGTGCAGGAGACGCTCTGCGGAACAGACGGAAATATTTGCGGAGTCGTCCTTGATTCGGGCGAACGTATTGATTGTGATTTTGTTATTGCCGCAACGGGTGTGCGTCCGGCAGATGAGTTCCTTAAGGACAGCGGTATCGCATGTGAGCGTGGGATTGGGACAGACAGCCGCATGGAGACAAATGTAAAAGACGTCTATGCGGCGGGCGATGTGACCGGGCTTTCCGGTATCTGGCCGAATGCCATGAAACAAGGGCGAATTGCGGCACGCAATATGTGCGGAGGAAACGAAACCTATACGGACATGTTTGCGGAGAAGAATACGATCAACTTTTTTGGACTTGTGACTCTTTGTCTGGGAGCGATTCTCCCGCAGGAAGGCGATGAAGTCTTGACAGAAGAAGATAGGTACAATTATCGCAGGGCAATTCTGCGGGATGGGAAACTTCGAGGAATCCTGCTCCAAGGAGACATCTCTAATAGCGGGATTTGGCAGTATATTATAAAAGAACAGATTTATGTGGGAGGTATAGGGAAAAATATCTTCAAACTTTCATTCGCAGATTTTTATGATACGGGTGAGAGAGGAAAATATGTGTGGAAAGCCTAAAAGTACCAAAGAGAACCCCGGTCTGCGCAAGATGAACCGCAGACCGGGGCGGTTTTTATATTTAACAAATTTTATTATAGACAAATGACTGTAAAGTAAGAAAAATACTTGCGGAAGCCTTTCTGGGAAGGAAATATAACTAAAAAATGAACAGTAATTTTGTGCGTTCTATCTAAAGAATAAAAACGAAAGAATAAACAAGACTCAAGTCCTTTTTCTTCCTTAAAAAACTGGGTAATCTAAAAAAAATATTCCAAAAAGGTAAAGGAAGAACAAAGGAGGGATTTTTATGGAAAGATGGGGAAAAAAGTCTTTGCTCCCACGTTTTTTGGCAATGTTTCTGACAATTGCCGTCGTGCTGACAGGCGTTAGTATTCCGGCAGAGGCAGCAGATTCACAGGTGATTGCCGCGTGGAGTTACAGCAAAGAAAATGCCCCCGAAAGCTTGCCTGCAGGAGCTACAGAAGGAAGCGGGAAATTATTTGTAGCAGACGCGGAGTACACCGGGTTTTCCTCTTCCAGTCTTTGTGCGAAGACTTGGGATAGTGGAAAAGCATACTGGGGTATGGAGGAGATAAATGCAGAAGGGTATGAGGACCTTACTTTTTCGGCAAAAATGAGATCTTCCAAAACCGGACCAAAGAACTTCGGTTTAGAGTATTCTTTGGATGGAGGTGTAAACTGGACGCCCATTGACGGCAGTGCGGTTGCGATTGAAAAGACATCACTTGAGATAAAATATGATACATTCGGGCTTCCGCAGGAGCTTAATAATCAGAAGTTTATGCTGCGCGTCTGCATGGCAGGCTTAGAGAGTCTGAATGGCGGGACAGTCCAGAAGGACGGAACGAGCAACATTAACGATGTTTTTATCAAAGGAACGCCGGTATCAGGCAGTACTGAGCCTGAGAAGAAGACCTGTGCTCCGGTAGAGGCAAGCGTTGCGCAGGGAGAAGTGGAAAGTGGAACAGAGGTCACCCTGCAATGCGCGACAGAGGGGGCTCAGATCTGGTATAAGATTGACAGTGCAGAGGAATATGTTAAATATGAGTCTGCGATCAGTATTACGAAATCTGTGGTGATCTTGGCATATGCCAAGAAGGATGGCTGCGCTGACAGCGAGGTGTCGACCTTTAGCTACACAATCGCAGAACCTCAGGGAGAACCGGACGATCCGGCTAAGGCAGCAGGCGCAAGATTAACGGGACTGATGGACGGAGATACATTTATCATTTATAATCCGGCAAATGAGAAAGTTCTCTCCGCAACAGCCAGCGGCACCAGACTGTCAGGTTTGGATGCGCAGCCTTCAGGAGAAATTCTGAGCGCTCCTGAAGGAGCGGCAGTCTTGACGGCGGTGCTTAGTGAGGGTGGATATTTTACGTTGACAGCAGGAGGAAAGTATCTAACTTCCGGCTCTACGGGGAATAGTCTGACGTTTGAAGATGAGGAGAGCGAATACAGCACATGGGAGCTTCAGGAAGCGGATGAAGACGGCGGCTTCTTTTTCAGGAACGTAAACGCTGCATACAACGGAGAGAAGAATCAGTACTTGGAATACTTCAGTTCTTCTTTTACCACATACGGGAAGACATCATCTTCTTCTCCGGATGCGTACCTGATGCATCTTTACCGGGCAGAATCAGGTTTGGAGATCGACAGTAGTGTTTTGTTCGACGTGGCACAGTGGGCTGGAAATGCGGATTATGAGGCTGCTGGTGTAACGACAGAAATTCAGGGGGATCTGTATAAAACAAACGACCTGAAAGATACAGAAGCCGTGTATACAGCTTTCGTTGATGGGAAAGCGGTACAGCCTTATACGAAGAGCACAAGTTCTTCCACAGGTTCTGTTTCCTATTACATGGGCGCGGCGGGACTTGGGTCAGGAACTGATGATTACGCACAGTTCCGGCTGTCGTCAGATGGATACGGTGGCATGGATATTTCTTTCCGTATGCGTGCCAGCAATACGGGAGCAGGATCCTATCAGCTTCAATATTCTACAGACGGGCAAACATTTTCTAATTTTACGACAGGAACATATTCTTACAAATATACATCATACAGTTCTGACGGGACTTCCAGTGAAGTGAGCAAATCTGGTGACATCAGTGATGGTATCGCGCGGACAAGCTATGCGCCTGGAAATTACATCAGCTTTAGCTTTGATGTGCCTTCCGGTGCAGAGAACGCAGAACAACTCTACATTCGTCTTGTTCCGGGAGCGGACCGGGCAGACGGCAAAGAAGGAACTCCGGGAAGTTCTGGAACAGTACGCATTGACTCTGTAATATTGACAGGCAGCCCCGTGCTTGCTGCTGACCGTTGTTCTTATGTCAAAGCGGATCCGGTGTCAGGGGAAGCGCCAGCAGGAGCTGAAATTACGCTTACTACAACAACAGAAGGCGCAGATATATACTATTCTCTGAATGAGGGAGGATATCAGTTATACGACGAGGCGGATAAACCGAAGTTATCTGAACTTCCGGCTGCTCTTCGGACGTATGCTGAAAAGGACGGGCTTAAAGAAAGTATTAAAGTGAATTATGAATATACGCAAGGCAAAGTTTCTACTGTAAAAGCATCGCCTAACGGAGGGGCAGTGGCCAAGGATACAAAGGTGACTTTTAGTTGCGATACAGAAGGAGCCCAGATCTATTACTCAGGCGATGAAGGTCAGACATGGGAGGAATACACAGAAGCCCTTGTTCTTGCAGAGCTTCCGAAGACTTATAAAGTAAAAGCTGTAAAAGACGGATATGAGGACAGCAGCATTCTGACAGTTTCATACACAGAACGAACCAGCGAGAAATACAATCTTTATTTCGGGCAGCTCCATTCACACACCAGTTACTCTGATGGAGCTGGCACATGTGAAGATGCTTTCGCCCATGCGTCGGATGTAGATAATCTTGACTTTCTTGCAGTAACGGACCATTCCAATTCATTCGATAATGCAGATTCAGCTACTCTTGCAGACGGTTCTATGAGCGAGGAGTGGAATGAGGGGCATGAACTGGCAGATAAATACACGACAGAAGACTTTGTAGGTATTTTTGGATATGAGATGACATGGTCAAACGGCCTTGGACATGTAAATACATTTAACACAGATGGATTCCAGAGCAGGACTCAGTCAGAATACTCTACTTACAGCACAGCGCTACAGAATTATTATAGCACCTTGAAAACGGATCCGGATTCACTAACTCAGTTTAATCATCCGGGTACCACGTTTGGAGATTTTAGTGATTTTGCTTATTACGATGAGGAAATCGACGATCTTATTACAATGATCGAGGTGGGAAATGGTGAAGGGGCGATCGGAAGTTCTGGATATTTTCCGTCTTATGAGTATTATCAAAGAGCGCTTGATAAAGGATGGCATGTGGCTCCTACGAATAATCAGGACAACCACAAAGGCTTGTGGGGAGATGCGAATACTGCGCGCAGCGTTGTTATGGCCGACAGCCTTACAAGGGAGAACATATATGATGCCATGCGTAATTACCGTGTCTATGCCACAGAGGACAATGACCTGAGTATCTACTATACATTAGACAGCTATGAGATGGGTAGCATTCTAACAGAAGGTCAGACAGGCGATAAGGTAACTCTGATGGCAGACTTAAGTGATCCGACAGATGAATCTATCGGAACAGTTCAGGTAATTGCTAATGGCGGTCTTATATTGGATGAAAAGACTGTGTCGGGAAATGCGGAAACTGTAGAGTTTACCGTAGACAATGATTACTCCTATTACTATCTGAAAGTTACAGAAGCAGACGGCGATATTGCGGTCACGGCTCCGGTGTGGGTAGGAGAAGTAGAGGCGGCTGGCATCAACAGCATTTCTACAGACGAAGTACTGCCTGTTAAAGGCGAGGCCCTGACTGTGGCTCTTGATCTCTACAACAATGAAGCAGAAGATATGGCTGTGGACTCCATCGAGTTTTCTGTCGGTGGTGAGATTGTGCACAAAGCCGATCTGGGCGCAGCAGGGCTTACCTCTGTACTGTCCAAGGGCACGGCAAGATATAGTTTTGATTATATATATGATTCTGTGGGCAATATGGAGATGACAGTGACGGTCAACGCACATCTGGGCGGAGCGGAGAAAGTATACAGTAGTGTTCTTAAACTTACCTACGTAACGCCAGAGATGGTGACGAATGTTCTTATCGACGGAACCCATTATAATGACTATGTAACAGGATATTACGGCGGGAATATGGGGAACTTTACAGCCATTGCCGGAGATAAAAACATCCGTGTTCAAGTCGTGACAGATGAGATTACACCGGAAATGCTTGAAGAGTGTTCACTCCTTGTGATTTCAGCTCCGGCGAAGAAGAACGGCACAGCTAATGCCGGAGATTATAAGGTATCACATTTTGATGATGAATTTATCAACATGATAAAAACCTACACAGATAATGGCGGAACACTGATTGTATGCGGGCTGGCAGACTATCAGGACACAGCGGATGGCCAGACATCTACAGAGATTAATAAACTTTTATCAGCCATCGGATCCACAACTAAATTGAACAGTGATGAAGCCTATGATACGGAGAACAATGGCGGACAGGCATACCGCCTCTATCTGAAAAATACATATAACGAGAATTCCAGATATCTCGCAGGAGCTTCACAAGATCAGGAATACAGTGCTTATAGTGGTTGTACCGTTAATCTGGATAAAGACGCGGTAGCGTCAGGAAGGGCAGAGGCGCTTATAAGCGGATATGATACAACTTATTCCGTGGATAGCAAAAACGATGATGGAAGCTATGGCGACAATTCAACTGTAGTGGAGAAGGGAGACGTAGTGATGCTGGCCCATGAGACCTTGGACAGTGGAGCAAATCTCTTCGTGGCTGGAACTGTGTTCCTCTCGGATTTCGAAGTGAAGGCTGAGATGGACAACCAGTTTGATCTGCAGTATCTGAATTATACGATCATCCAGAACATTCTGGACGAGGTGACAGTGGAGCTTCCGGTTACTCCTATTGCTGAAGTGCGTAAGGCACAAGAAGGAGAAGTGTTTGCTATAGAAGGTTATGTGACATCAGGAACAGATAATGAGAATACAACCTTCTTTGACACAATCTATGTGCAGGATGATACAGCCGGCATCACCGTATTCCCGTACTCGGAGAGCGGCATGAAGATTGGAACCAAAGTGCGTATCACGGGATATGTGGATTCCTATCAGGGAGATAAGGAGATCCAGATCATGAACAGCGAGATTTTGGCAGATGAGGAGCCGCATATCTATGAACCACAGAAAATGGCGGCGGCAGCGGCAATGGATTATGACACAAATGGTGGAAAGCTGGTAGAAGTCAGCGGAAAAGTCACCAATGTGGTATATTCCGGTGAGAAAGGGGTAGCACAGTTCTGGCTTGATGATGGAAGTGGAGCAGAGGCAAATATTTTCATTGACGGATATATTACTTCAGGCACTACAGGAGCAAACAACCTTGCAGACATCATAAAAGAAGGAGCACAGATTCGTGCGGTAGGACTTGTTTATGCTCATCCGGAAGGAGAATCAGATATTCCTGTTACTTGCCTGAGGGTTAGAAATTGTGACGAGATCACGCTAGTTTCTGCCGGAGCCGGAGACAGCGGTCAGAGCGGAGACGGTACTCAGAGTGGTACAGGCAGCGGAAATACTGGACAGAATGGGAATGCCACACCGGGTAGCACTGATGGCGTAAATAATGGCAGCGGAAGCAAAGATACCGGGAAAGAGAGCTCTGCACCGACAGGAGACGAGGCATTTCCAACAGTATATCTCTTCATGATGTTCATGGCAACTGGTGTGGCTGCTGGAGCCTTTGCTGTACGGAGAAAGAGAAAAGAAAAATAATGTTTCGGGTGAGAAAGGCATGAAAATAAAAGAAATACTAAAGAACAATGGCAGAAAAAAGGAAAAAGCGAGACAGGATGATGCCGTTCCCACAATAAAGAAAGGAGGCCAGCTGCTCATAGCAGCGCTGGCCCTCCTTGCTTTTGCGGCGCTTTTATATTTTGCGAATCATGACCGTCCGGTTTACCGTAGCAGTGATATATCCGGAATCGAATATGAAGTGGGGAGGGTCATAGGCATACTGGAAGATAACACGACTGTAGATGAGGATATGGATGGAATGTGGCGTGGAAGTATGGAACTCCAAGTTGAGATCCTGACTGGGAGATACAAAGGCGAGACCGCAGAGGTGACGAATTATTTCAGTTCTTTATACAATGTCCGTGTTGAGCAGGGGGATAAGGTATCGGTACGTATTGACACTGGAGCTGATAGCAATTATCAAGTTTCTATCTACAATTATTACCGGGCGCCATGGCTTGTTGGATGTGTTGCTGTATTTCTGCTGCTCCTTATTGTAATCGGCGGGAAAAAAGGGGCAAAATCCGCGGCGGGGCTAATCTTTACGATGGTCTGTATTATCTGGATCCTGCTTCCGCTGTCGCTGAAAGGATATTCTCCATTAGTGGTTACAACCTTTCTAATTCTGGTATGTAATCTAGTTACCTTTTTCCTGATCGATGGGATACAGGCAAAAACTGTGGTGGCCGCTGTGGGAAGTGTGTGTGGTGTGCTTGCAGGAGCCGTGTTTTCTCTTATTGTTCAGGCGCTGATGTCAGTGACGACCTACCAAATGGAGGAAGCAGAAACTTTGCTTTTGATCTCCGGAGATACAGGTCTTGAGTTAAAAGACCTCCTGCTGTGCGGAATATTGATTGCGTGTATGGGAGCTGTGATGGATGTGGCTATGAGCATTGCGTCTGCGTGCGCAGAGCTTCACGATTTAAACTCCGAATTGGGGGCGAAGGAATTGTTCCGCTCAGGAATGAATATCGGAAAAGATGCTATGGGTACGATGTCCAATACACTGATAATGGCTTTTGCGGGAAATTCGCTGAACATGATGCTTATGATCTACAGTTATGGAGTCAGTTTCCAGCAGCTTATGAATACCGATTTTGTCGCCATCGAAATTATTGGAAGTATTGCAGGGAGCATTGGCATTATCTGTACGGTTCCGATTGTGGCATTTATTGCAGCCTCAGTCCTTGGAAAGAGGCAGAAAAAAGGATCACTGATGCACAAAAAAGCGGAGTAAAGATTGTGCACATTTGCAGACAAAACGCTTGACGCAAGCCCCTAAAACCATTAGAATATTATATGCGAATTATTGCAGAAATATCCGCAAATTTTATTAGGAGGTCATTGGAACATGGCAACAAAATGGGTTTATATGTTCACGGAAGGTAACGCTACAATGAGAAACCTTCTTGGTGGAAAAGGTGCCAACCTCGCGGAGATGACAAGTCTTGGGCTCCCGGTACCGCAGGGATTCACAGTCACAACAGAGGCTTGTACACAGTACTACGAGGATGGCAGAAAGATCAACGATGAGATCATGGGACAGATCATGGAAGCCATCGAGAAACTGGAAGGAATCACAGGAAAGAAATTTGGAGACAAGACAAATCCTCTTCTCGTTTCTGTTCGTTCTGGTGCGAGAGCGTCCATGCCGGGTATGATGGACACAATCCTCAACCTTGGTCTGAACGAAGAAGTTGTTGAGACTCTGGCAGAGGCTTCTGGCAACCCGCGCTGGGCTTGGGACTGCTACAGAAGATTCATCCAGATGTACTCCGACGTTGTTATGGAAGTGGGAAAGAAATATTTCGAAGAGCTCATCGATGAGATGAAAGAAAAGAAGGGCGTTACACAGGACGTAGAGCTGACAGCAGAGGATCTTAAGACTCTCGCAGGACAGTTCAAAGCTGAGTACAAAGAAAAGATTGGTGCGGATTTCCCGTCTGATGCAAAAGAGCAGCTGATGGGCGCTGTAAAAGCCGTGTTCCGTTCATGGGACAACCCCAGAGCGAACGTATACCGTCGTGACAACGACATCCCGTATTCATGGGGAACAGCTGTCAACGTACAGATGATGGCATTTGGTAAC
>NHCFR01400__coassemble_481_pt1 | contig 45496 bp, 46 predicted proteins | sample NHCFR01400__metabat2_high_PE_061 | metagenome-assembled genome bin NHCFR01400 | reverse complement strand
CCGCCTCCAGCCATTCATTTCTTGTATCTTCTCCCGGCACTTCCACCGCCAGATGCGCAAACCAGCTATCCGGTGCAGCACCATGCCAGTGTTTTACTCCTGCGGGGATGACCACGACGTCTCCGGGGTGGAGTTCCTGCGCTTCTTTCCCCCATTCCTGATAATATCCGCGTCCTGCCGTACAGAGAAGGATTTGCCCGCCTCCGCTTTTCGCGTGATGGATATGCCAGTTATTGCGGCATCCTGGCTCAAAGGTAACATTTCCGATCGGTACTCCTTCCGTGGTCAGCATACTGAGGTAGCTCTGCCCTACGAAAAACTGTGCGAAGGCGCTGTTTTCTTCGCCAATGTCAAATACCGCTCTTGGTCCCAGTTCTTTTTTGATCTGTTCTTTGTTCATTTTCCTTCCTCCTTTTATTTGCTCCTCGTTTTTTAATACTCTTATTTTCCACTGAAAACAGGAAAGATACTGTATTCTCCGTAATCTTTCAGGGGCTTCATCTGCTTTAATGTCTCCATGTCCTCATCCGAGATCACGAAGTCTACTGCCGCGTTTTCTTCCATGTGCGCTGGGTTTCCTGTCTTCGGCAGGGAAACCGCGCCCAGCTGCAATGTATATCGGATACAGAGCTGCGGCACTGTAACCTTGTATTTCCCCGCGATTTTGGCAACCTGTGCGCTCTTTAAGATCTCACCGTGTGCCACAGGGGAATATGCCTCTGTGAGAATATTTTTCCCGCTGCAGTATTCCATCAGCTTCTCGGGTGTATTTCCAATATGGACAAGAAGCTGGTTCACCATCGGGGCTACGGTGCAGGAAGATAGGATATTTTCGATATCTTCCTCCTTGAAGTTTGATATGCCGATAGCGCGCAGCTTTCCCGCCTTATACGCATCCTCCATGGCTCTCCACGCTTCTCTGTTTCCCTCAGCATAGTCTCCGCCGCGGAAATCCGCCCACGGCTGGGGGCTGTGGATAAGCATCAGATCAATGTAGTCCAGTCCCAGTGCAGTGAGTGAACCGTCGATTGCTTCCGCCGCCTCGCCATAGGTCTTGGCTTCCGCTGCCAGCTTCGTAGTCACGAACAATTCTTCTCTTGGAACACCACAGGTGCGGACGCCCTCCCCTACTCCACGCTCATTTTCATAAGCCTGCGCGGTGTCAATGTGGCGGTACCCGATGCGGACAGCCTCACGGACAGCGTCAGCCGCCTTGTCATCATCGATAAACCATGTTCCTAGTCCCAGTTTCGGGATCGTTACTCCGTTTGATAATGTGTATGTCTCGTTTAAAATCATATGTCCTCCTTCTTCCTAAGAAAATCCAGCCATTTTTTAATTTCAGGCTCTGCCCTCCCCACGCTTCCACCATGGATCGCGAGTCCTTTTTCCACCACTGCGCCTGGGCAGCTCTTTCGGATATCAGCTTCGCTTGATCCCATTCCGCTTCCCTCATGGGTGCAGAACGGACAGATCCTCTTTCCCGTGAGATCATAGTGTTCAAGAAAAGTAAATACTGCCATTGGCATCGTACTCCAGTAATTTGGGTATCCGAGATAGATGGTATCGTACTTTTCCATTTCTTCGGGATATCTTTTCAGCTCTGGGCGGGCGTCTCTGCGCTGATCAGCCTGAGCCTGCGCAATGCACTCATTATAATCCTTAGAATATTCCTGTATCGGTTCAATCTGAAAGAGATCCGCTTTTGTAAGCGCTTGTATCATCTGCGCGGCGGTTTCTGTATTTCCTACTTTCAGATCGCGGATTACACCATTTACATAGTTCTGATGCTTTCTGGAAAAATAAACGATCAGACTTCCCATTTTTACTCCCTCCTTACTTATTTATTTTGTATATTTAGTATAAGTCCCGGATTCTTGACATGGAATTTCTGATTTGTTATTTTTGTATTAAAGTACTCCGCCTGCCGTTATGAAGCAGATAAACGCCCTTGAGAAACATCTGGATGTGAAATTGCTAGAGCGTACTCCTCATGGCGTACGTCTGACTCCTGCCGGAGAGATCATCTATAAAGACGCAAAATTTCTTTTTGATTACTCCATGACTTCGATCCAGAACGCCCGAAATGCGATGGACAGGTATAACCACACCTTCTGTGTGGGTACTTCCCTCTTGAATCCTGCGAAACCTTTCATGGATCTGTGGTATGAGGCCAGCCGTGAGTTTCCGGATTATAGACTGCACATTGTCCCCTTTGAGGACGACCATGAAGGTATTGTGTCGGAGATTGCTCAGTTAGGGACAAAGTTTGATTTTCTCATCGGGGTATGTGACTCCAGAACCTGGCTTGACAAATGTAATATGCTTCAGATCGGACAGTTCAGAAAGATGTGCGCCGTCTCACGGGAACACCGCCTTGCCTCAAAGGAATGTCTGGAGATCTCTGATCTGTATGGGGAGACGCTAATGATGGTAGCGGAAGGGGATTCCGGGGTCAACGACTTTATACGGAACGACTTGACAAGAAATCATCCGCAGATCAGGATCGAGGATACCCCGCATTTTTATGATATCTCCGTGTTTAACAGATGCGCGGAGACACAGAATGTACTGCTTACGCTAGAGTGCTGGAAGGATGTTCACCCCGGGCTTGTGACGATCCCTGTCAACTGGGATTACAAAATCCCCTGCGGGCTGATGTACGCTCTCGATCCTCCTAAGGATGTGATAAAATTTGTAGAAACGGTAGATTTTTTATTGCCGCTTTCCTAATAACCGGATAATCTTATTATAATTTTCCGGCAGATGGGGGAAGGTACAGTCCATACAAGACTTGATTTGACGGCCATTCACCTCAATATATTCGTATTTTCCCGGACAGCGTTCTTGAGCATACAGCGGGCAGTAACAGAACAAACAGTTAAAATCCTTTAATCCTTTATGGCAGGGGAAATACTCACAGTCACGGTTTTCAAAAAAACAATAGGAATTTTTCATATCAATACTGTCTCCTTTTTGGTATAAAGAAGGAACTTACATCTGCCTTTTCAAGCCTTAGAAGCCCGAGCTTTTTGTCAATCCCTCCCGCATATCCGGTCAGGCTTCCGGTTGTTCCAACGACCCGGTGGCAGGGTATGATAATGGAAATCGGATTGTGCCCGACCGCTCCGCCTGCCGCCTGCGCCGACATGTGCTGAAGTCCCCGCTTTTTCGCAATCTCCTCCGCGATTTTCCCGTAGGTCGTTGTCTTTCCATAAGGAACAAAGCAAAGGATCTCCCACACCTCATTTTGAAAATCTGTGCCCGTAAGATGAAGCGGCACGGTAAAATCCGGCTCCTTTCCCGAAAAATAAATATCAAGCCACTGCTTTGCCTTCTTAAGAACTGGCATTTCCTTTTCCTCATGCTCCCCGTCAAGGGAACGGGCAAAATACTTCTGCCCCTCGAACCACAATCCCGTCAGGCCTATGTGATCAGCAGCTAAAAGAATGTTCCCCATGGGTGATCTATAATGACTGATATACTGCATATGATACCTCCTGCGAAAATAAAAGGGATGTATTTTGCAACATCCCTTTTATTACTCAGATTTCGATTACAGTAAGTATTATAACATTGTACTGAATCTCCTGCAAGATTTTCTATTACTTCTATAGCTTTTTCCAGACTTCTTTTACTGTCTCGGCATCCACAGTTTTTTCGATCTGATTCACAATAGTTGTGCTGTTTACCTGCGCCACCTCTGCTTTGCTCTGATCCATGTACACAAAGCAGATAAAACATAAGATCCCGATAACCAAACGAAGATAAAAACTGCCCTTTACCTGTTCCGCGCCGTCATCTCCAGCTCCGTACAAGTTGTGATAGATTCTCCCATAGCGCGGATGGACGGCAGGGATATCCTGACGCTCGTTATATAATTTCCGTGTCTGCCGAAGCAGCTCCCTGCGGCGCATTTCAGAATCATTCATGACAGTCCTTCTCTCTTCTTTCGTCCTTACATTGCTCCTGTCTCCCATAGTACTGAGGAAAAATAAGGACATAAGATATCTTTGTTACAATATCCTATGTCCTGATTGTATGTGATATGTCTATGCCTGCATTTGCGGCACAGTGATATGGAATGTATGAATGCCACTGACTGGAATGTTTATCTTATCTGTCCGCCAGCTCTTTGGTGATATCTTCCCATGTTACGCCACGCTCTGCCATAAGGACCATGACATGATAGAGAAAATCCGCGATTTCGTACTTGACCTCCTCCGAATTGGGATTCTTCGCGGCAATGACGATCTCGGTCGCCTCTTCGCCCACCTTCTTGAGGATCTTATCCAGTCCCTTCTCAAAGAGATAGTTTGTGTAAGATCCGGCTTTTGGGTGTTCCCTGCGATCTGTGATCGTATCATAGACGGACTCGAATACCTGAAGGGGATTTTTCGCATCCCGCTCTGTCCCTACGATGGTCGTATAGAAACATGTTCGGTTTCCTGTATGGCAGGCGGCTCCTACCTGTTCCACCTTCGCTAGAATCGTATCTTTGTCACAGTCGACGCAAAGCGCGCGCACATACTGATAATGCCCGGAAGTCTCACCCTTCACCCATTGACATTTCCTGCTCCGGCTGTAATAAGTCATACGCCCTGTCTTGACCGTATTATCAAACGCTTCTTCATTCATGTACGCCATCATGAGCACTTCATTTGTCTTATAATCCTGAACAACGACTGGGATAAGCCCGCTCTCGTTTAATTTCAGATCGGAGAACTCCAGTATACTCTCAAAGGAAGTCATCTGTATACCTGCGTCGGCACAAATATTTTTAAACTCGTTAAAATCCATATTCAGGCTGCTGACAAACATGCCGGACACACCGCGCACGCTGTCGGACCTCAAGATGCGGAGTATTTCGCTTTGTTCCATCGTATCTGTCAGGACCACACATGGGATCTCCGTCACATTGATGACGGAATTTAAGTCCAGCCTGTGCATAAATACGATCTCTGTGCTGCACTCTTCGATCAGGTGCAGCTGTTTGAAAAGAGTGTCAAAATCATTTAAGGATACCGCGATTCGCTCTTTGCCAAACCGCTCGGCCACCTCTTTAATCAGGTCGATAGAAATCTGTTTGGAAAAATTAAGAATCGCGCGCTTTGCCCCCGCATAAAGGAATTTCTTGACGTCCTCTGTCCTGCGGATATTCCCTCCCGCTATCATAGGGATACTGATGACACGGTTGATTTTCCTGATAAGATCGATGGATTCATCGTGCCCCTCGTCTGAATCAGACAGGTCGAAAACAATCAGTTCGTCCGCGCCTTTTTCACTGTAATGCTTTGCCAGCCCGACCACATCATCCGAGACGGGCGTCGGGTCGTCAAACCATTTTACCGCTTTCCCGTCCTCGACAAATATACACGGGGTCAGTCTCTTATAACTCATGTATCTGCTCTCCTTTCAGAGTGTTCCTTTTGTAGACCATACTTCACTTATTCTCGGCTCCATGGACACTGCCATGTCAAGGGCTTTCCCGAACGCCTTGAACATTGCCTCTGCCATGTGATGGTTATTGCCTGCCTCCATGATTTTTACATGAAGATTCATTGCCGCGCTGTAGGAGACGGCATAGAAGAACTCCCGGACCATCTCCGTGTCCAGCGTTCCTAGTCTCGGAACAGTAAAGTCCGCGCTGTATTTCAGATACGGGCGTCCGGAGAGATCTACGGCACACAGCGCCAGAGTCTCGTCCATGGGCAGAACAAAATACCCGTATCTCTTAATTCCGGCTTTGCCGCCGAGCGCATCCGTCACCGCCTGCCCGAGAACGATTCCCACGTCCTCTATGGTATGATGGCTGTCCACCCCGGTATCGCCTTTGGCCTTAACTTCCAAGTCAAAGAGCCCGTGCCGTGCAAAACCATCCAGCATATGGTCAAAAAACGGGATACCGGTGTCAATCTGAGTCTTTCCCTGTCCGTCAAGGTTGATGGTTAAACTGATATCCGTTTCTTTTGTTTTTCTCGTACAGCTTCCGATCCTTCCGTTCATTTTCCCGTACCTCCTTATTTCCCATCGAAGCGCACTCTTATAGAATTGGCATGCGCTGTAAGATGCTCCGCCTCGGCAAACTGTTCAATGTCCGTGTGTATCTTCTCCAGAGCCTCTCTTGAGTAAGAGATGATGCTTGATTTCTTGATAAAATCATCCACTGACAGCGGGGAGAAGAACTTGGCCGTTCCGTTGGTTGGCAGCACGTGGTTCGGTCCCGCGAAATAATCGCCCAGCGGCTCGCTGGAATATTCCCCGATAAAGATCGCGCCTGCGTTGCGGATCCTTGTCATAACATTGAAAGAATCAGCCGTCATAATTTCCAGATGCTCGGAAGCAATCTCATTGGCTGCATCGATAGCCTCCTCCATATTGTCCGCCACAAGGATATGCCCGTAATTGTTCAGAGATTTCTGGATGATCTCCCCTCTGGAGAGTTCTTCTGTGAAACGTTTTACCCACTCAGACACTTGCTTTGCCAATTCCATGCTGGTAGTCACCAAGATGGCGCTTGCCAGCTCGTCGTGCTCTGCCTGCGAGAGAAGATCTGCCGCAGCATAGCGCGGATTAGCTGTCTCATCCGCAAGTACAAGGATTTCGCTGGGACCAGCAATGGAATCGATGCTCACATGACCGTACACTGCCTTTTTCGCCAATGCCACATAGATATTACCCGGTCCTACGATCTTATCCACCTTTGGGATACTCTCTGTGCCGTATGCCAGCGCGCCAACCGCCTGTGCGCCGCCTGCCTTGTATATCTTATCCACGCCGGCTTCCTTCGCCGCCACGAGAGTTGTGGGCGTCACTCTCCCGTCCTTTCCCGGCGGGGTCACCATGATGATCTCCTCTACCCCGGCGACTTTGGCTGGCATGACGTTCATGAGCACAGAGGACGGGTAGGCGGCTTTTCCACCCGGAACATAGATGCCTATCCTCTGAAGAGCCGTTACTTTCTGTCCCAGCAGTGTGCCGTCTGGTTTGCTGTCGAACCAGCTGTACTGCATCTGCTTCTCGTGATAGGAGCGGATGTTGACAAGCGCTTTGAGGATCACTTCCAGCAGATTTTGGTCAACCGTCCCGTACGCCTCTTCGATTTCTCCTTCCGTGACAAGGATATTAGAAGCATTGATATCGGCCCCGTCAAATCTCTTCGTATATTCAAACAGGGCTTCGTCACGTCTTTCTCTGACTGCGTCCAATATCTCCCTGACACTCTCTTCATATTTCCCGTAGCTGTTCGGACTGCGCTTTAACAGATCCTCTAACAAGTTCTTTTTCGTATCCTGATTCAGTCTTTCGATCCTCATCTTTTCCTCCTGCACATGCCTACTCTTCCCTAAGAAGTTCCCTTAAGTCAGTGATGAGCTTTCGGATCCGCTCATTTTCCATCCGCATACTCACCGGATTAACGATCATGCGGGCAGACAACGGGCACACTTCCTCAAGCACCACAAGCCCGTTCTCCTTTAAAGTTGATCCCGTCTCCACAATATCCACGATCACCTCTGAGAGCCCTACGATAGGCGCCAGTTCAATGGAACCGTTCATCTTGATGATCTCTACGGTCTGATGTTTCTTATTATAGAAATAATCTTTCGCAATCTTCGGGTATTTCGTCGCCACACGGATCAGCTCCCTGTGCTGCAGAAGATCCGCCGCCTCCTTATAACCACAGACGCACATTCTGCATTTCCCGAAGCCCAGATCCAGTACTTCGTGAACCTTGCGTCCTTCCTCGATGAGAGTGTCCCTTCCGACCACACCGATATCCGCGGCGCCGTACTCTACATAAGTGGGCACATCCGGCCCTTTGGCGAGAAAAAACTTTAATTTTAGCTTTTCATTCGTAAAGATCAGTTTCCTGGAATCTTTATCCTTCATCTCGTCACAGGTAATTCCTAACTTTTCCAGCATATCCAGTGTCCTGTGAGCCAGGCGGCCCTTTGTAAGGGCAAATGTCAAATATCTCATAGATGGATGCTCCTTTAATGTCCATTCTTTATGTCTGCTAGTTTTTCTTCCCCTGTTACAAGGTTCACCATCTCAATCTTATGGTCGTCCCGCAGATATAGCATCACAGCGGCGGAAGTCCGTTTTGCATAATTTTCATACATTTCCCGTCCTTCCTCAGCCTCTCTTTTTACAAGCTCGATATTTCGTCCTTTTTTCCGGAAGCTGCACGCCAAGGAAACCGCTTGTTCCTCCGTAGACTCTGTGTATACGACAAGATTACGCCGGAGCGTTTCCACAGAAATCTTCTGGCGCCCTAGAGCGCTCATAAGTTCGTCCACAATGATGGCAAATCCGATGGAAGGCGTGTCTTTCCCAAATTTTTCAAGCAGATGGTCATACCGTCCGCCTCTGACTACGGCGTCCCCTGTGCCGTATGTGTAAGCGCGGAAAATAATGCCTGTATAATATCCGTAATTTCCGCTCATGCTCAGGTCAAACGTGATGTGATCGTCCGCCCCGTACAGTTTAAGCAGCCGGAAGATATGCTGGAGCCTTAAAACCGCATGCTTTGCATCGGCGTCCGGCGCGGCATTCATCGCCTGCGCCAGTACCTCTTCCCCTCCGGTTAGTTCCGGCAGAATGCGGAATGCCTCCCTGATCGCTGGCTTTACCTTGCGCCCATCCAACAGCTCCTCCACGCCAAAGAAATTCCGATTGGCAATAAGCTCGCGTATCTCATGGCTTTCTTCCTCGCCAAGACCGGCCGCTTCCATCAAGCTCTTGACAAAATCCACATGTCCGAGACTGATCTGGAACTCCTTTAAACCCACTTGTTTTAACCCATCCGCCACCATGGCGATCAGCTCCGCGTCCGCTTCCACAGAGTCCAGTCCGATCAACTCCGCACCGAGCTGTGTGTTTTCTTTCAGCCTCCCTTGATAACTGGAGTGATTGATGAAGGTGTTTCCAGCATAACAAAGACGGACCGGCTTTTCCTCGTTTTCAAACAGCGTCGCCGCTGCCCTTGCAACAGACGGAGTAATGTCCGGGCGGAGCGCCAAGATATTCCCCTCTCTGTCAAACAATTTATAAAGCTCCTGTGTAGAGGTAGAACCGATCTCTTTGCGGAACACCTCGTAATATTCCAATGTAGGCGTCTGTATATCCTGATACCCATATAGATGTAGTACTTTGCTTAATTTTTTCTGGAGTGCCAGTTTGATCTCACATTCTTTGCTGTAAATATCTCTTACGCCTTCTGGCGTGTGAAGTTTCTGTTCCATACGGCTCTCCTTTCACTTTATCGTGCTAACACGTTAAAATACCTTTGTAATTATACGGATTTTCTCTCGCTCTGTCAATCCCTCAACTCCAAGTCTTTTTGTATCATGTCCAGATAGGGAACGAAATACCCCTGTTTCAGCCCAAAGAACCAGTCCGGTTCCAGTTCTTCAATCCGGACGCTCTTGCGCCCGCCCTGACAAGCCCGGTCCCAGAACTTCCTTATCTGGCGGTATCTCATATAGTAAAGTTCTTCTCTTTCTGTATAGTAGATAAGGAGGAATGAGATTCCCCCCTGCCTTTCAAACTTATCCATAAAATCAACTTGGTGCTCATGCACATTTTGGAGAGGAAATGTATCTGCCTTGCACTCTTTTGCATCAAAGCATACAGGAATTCCCTGAACAGCTCCAATGTAATCCACAGTGCTGATCTTATCGAAATACGCCAGTGTAATGTGACGGCTCTGCTGATCCATCCTCACCGGCGTAATAGGTGTGGGGATCTTCTGGATCAATGCAAGCCCCATCTCCGTGTACCGTTCGTTTGTATGATTGATAAACTCCTCCAGAGTGGAGCCTCTTAATCCTCTTGAACTCCATGTCGCCATGTCACATTACTCCTTTGTCCATGCATATCGTTTGAAACAGCGCCGGAACCGGCGCGGTAATTTCTTTGTGTGACAGCGCGCTAAGCGCTCCGTCACATTCGGGCATGCATAACTTTGCAGCATGAAGAAGCTGGCTCTTTAATCCGTACTTCTTCCGTAGCCATTCATTGACCGCGCGGTCTCCGTACTTAGGATCTCCGGCGATGGGATGTCCCTGTGAAGCAAGGTGCGCGCGGATCTGATGGGTCTTTCCGGTAATCAGATGGACTTCCAACAAAGTGAAACCATCCCCTGAACTAAGCGGGCAGTACTCTGTCTCGATCCGGGCGGCTCCGCCATTGTTTTTACTGTGGACAGATACGGTATTTGCCTTCTCATTCTTCACAAGGTATCCACTGATCTTCTTCTCTTTTGTCACAATGCCTTTGACAAGACAAAGGTAATATTTCTTTACCGTCCGTTCCCTGAACATCGCCGTCAATTCCTGAAGCGCTGCAAGGGATTTCCCTGCTGCGACGATACCGCTTGTATTACGGTCCAGCCTGTTGCAGACTGAAGGATGGAAAGTTTTTAACTCTTCCTCCGTGATCTTTCCTTCCCCTAGCAGATAAGCGGTCAGGTGCTCCACCAAAGAAACATCCTTAGGGCTCGCTTTCTGTGAGAGCATGCCGGCAGGTTTGTTGATAAACAGCGCGTGCTCATCTTCATAAAGAATATCCAGTTTTGTATCTTGCTCCATGGCCGCTTTTACGACCGCGGATTCCGGTATGCGTGAGAATTTCCCGATGGTTTCTTCCGAGAGGAAAAGTTTCACCACATCTCCTTCTGAAAGCATCTCGCTCCCTGATGCTTTTTTTCCGTTGAGGATAATGTTTTTCTTGCGCATCATTTTGTACAGGAAACTTTTCGGAGCCTGATTCATATATTTGCCCAAGAATTTATCCAAGCGCTGTCCCGCCTCATTTGTGCGGATACAAAGTTCCTTCATGTGCCGCCTCGTTTCTATCCTAGATTTTGTTTTTTTCGTATCGCCTCCGGAGTTTACAAGGAGATATTTAAGATCACGCTTCGGATTGCTTCCTCATTTTCTTTTGTGTCTTCCATCTCCACCGCCGCGATATTGTTAAGCCCCTCCGCTCTTGTAAGGAAAGGCTTGTATTCATTGAATATCTTTACTGTCAGCCCGTCAAATCCGTTTGCTGTCAGCATCGTTCGGATATAGTTTTCCAAAGTCTTTAGATCCACCTTTTCCGAACGGGTATATCCAAAGATTTTGCTGCCGGAAATCACAATACAGTCCACCGGCATGATATCGTCCCTGCTGGTGATCACCATATCATAGCCGACAGTAAGATGCCCTGTTTTCTCCGCAATCTCTTTCGCTTTTGCTTTTTCGATGGATTTATGCGGTAATCTTGTAATTACGCCTACCAGCGCTTTGGCAGCGGGCAGGCAGCCCAAAACCGCCACCACGGTGAGAAGATTTAGTCTTGTCCCTGTCTGGAAATATCCCAGCAGGAAAATCGCGGCGACAATGCCAAAGTAGACAACCGTTCTTATAATCTCAATTTTTTTCTTATAGTCCAAATAACCGGGCGTGCCTTTATCTGTCTTCTTCATCTTGCCAGCAACTCCTCCGCTTTTACTATGAAGCCGTGAGGGATAATCTTTGCCCCTGCTCTTGCCGCGTTCATCACCACCCCGTACACAGACACCGGGCGTTTCCTCCTGCTGTCCTTTAGTGCTTTGTGAACTACCAGCGGAGCTTTGACAAGTGACAGTTTCTTAAAGGCTCCCTTAAGTTCTCCACTAACAGAGAAAAATTCTGTATCCACCGGACCCGGGCAGACTGCGGTGACATAGATGCCGCAATTACTCAGTTCGGCGCCAAGGGCTCTGGAAAAACTTAGCACATAGGCTTTTGTGGCGGCATACACCGCGAATCCCGGCTGTGGGCAGAAAGCCGCGGCAGAAGCCAAATTCAGGATGCGGCTTCCTCTGCCCATCCACGGAAGTGTCATCTGTGTCATGCGCGTCAACGCGCGGCAGTTTAAATCTACCATGTCTGTCTGGAGCTTTTTCCCCTCCTCTGCGATGTCTGTAAATATCCCGCTCTTTCCAAAGCCTGCTGCATTGACCAGCATCCGCACATCCGGGCCTGCTTCGCGCAGGGCGTCATGGTAATTTTTGTATACCTGCTTTCTCATCAGATCACCTGCGAAAATCCGAAGCGGAACTCTGCTCTCCTCCCTGAGGTTTTCTAACTTTTCTTTTCTCCTTGCAATGACCCAGATCTCATCCAGCCCGCGGTAAAAATAACCCAACTGCCGGACAAATTCTCTCCCTATTCCGGAAGACGCCCCGGTGACAACTACAATTTTTTTCTGTTTTTCCATTTTCAACCTCCCGGCTTTCCCTTGCCTCTACTTCTTTTTATGGATATTGCGTATCGTCTTTTTCTTCTTTTTTACAGCGTCCCCGCTTCTTCTGCGTACGCCGAAAGCCGTGCGGTTTTCCGCTTTGCCCTGAGCCCGGCTCTGGCGGGGGCGTATCAGGCACTTTTGTCCGTATCCGATCAGATCTGTTCTGCCTGATTTCTGAAGTGCCTCTTCCACCAGATGGTAAAGCTTGGGATCACGGTACTGGATCAGTGCCCTCTGCATGGCTTTTTCGTGGGGGTTCTTCGGCACATAGACCGGTTTCATGTTCCTCGGATCAACGCCTGTATAGTACATACAGGTAGACAATGTGGACGGCGTGGGATAAAAGTCTTGAACCTGCTCCGGCATATATCCTAGATCCCGGCAGTATTCCGCAAGCTTCACTGCTTCTTTCAGCGTTGATCCCGGGTGGGAAGACATAAGATAGGGCACTACATACTGTTTTTTTCCCAGCCGTTCGTTCATCTTATTGTATTGCCTAATAAATTCCTCATATACGCGGTTCTCTGGCTTTCCCATTAAAGAGAGAACCTGATCGGACACATGCTCAGGGGCGACTTTTAACTGCCCGCTCACATGGTATTCGCAAAGTTCCCGCAGGAAATCCGTTTTCCTGTCTGCCAGCAGATAGTCAAACCGTATCCCTGAGCGGATGAACACCTTTTTTACCCCCGGAATATTCCGCAGTTTTTTCAGAAGGCTCACATAATCACTGTGATCTGCGTCCAGATTTTTACACGGCTTAGGCCACAGACATTGCCGGTTCCTGCACACACCGTGCTCTGTTTGTTTTGTGCAGGATGGGTGACGGAAATTTGCTGTCGGCCCGCCCACGTCATGGATATATCCTTTGAAGTCCTCATCTTTCGCGATCTGTTCCGCCTCTTTTATCAATGACTCGTGACTTCTTACTTGAACGATCCGTCCCTGATGAAATGTCAGCGCGCAGAAACTACATCCGCCGAAGCATCCTCTGTTGCTGATCAGGCTAAACCGGATCTCGGACACCGCAGGAATACCGCCTTTTTCCTCATAGGAAGGATGAGCGGTTCTCATATAAGGCAGATCATACACATCGTCCATCTCCATCATAGATAGCGGCTTGGACGGCGGATTTTGAACTACATAGAGATGGTCGGAATAAGGTTCCGCCAACCGTTTCCCGTTGAAAGCATCTGTGTTGATATACTGAGTATAAAAACTTTTTGCATAGTTTTTCTTTTCTTTTTTCAGATCTTCATACGAAGGGAGAATCTCGGCGCCTATGATCCGCTCCTTGTCTTTTACCTTGACTACCGTGCCGTCGATATAGGTAAGTTCCTCTACCGGGATTCCTGCGTCCAAAGCCTCCGCAATTTCCACGATGGAGCGCTCTCCCATTCCGTAGGAGATGATATCCGCCCCAGAATCAAGAAGAACGGATCTCTTAATACGGTCGGACCAATAATCATAATGGGCCATCCGGCGCAGGCTCGCTTCAATACCTCCTAAGATTACCGGCGTATCCTTATAGGTCTGGCGGATCAGATTGCCGTACACAACGCAGGCATAATCCGGCCTTCTGCCCGTTTCGCCGCCCGGTGTGTAGGCATCGCTCTTTCTGCGCTTCTTGGAGACAGAGTAGTGGTTGACCATGGAATCCATATTCCCCGCAGACACAAGAAAACCCAGTCTGGGTCTTCCAAAGATATTTATGCTCTCCGGATTCCTCCAGTCGGGCTGTGAGATGATTCCTACACGGTAACCTCTGGATTCAAGGATACGACTGATAATCGCATGTCCAAAGGAAGGATGATCCACATAAGCATCTCCGATCACATAGGCAAAATCCACCTGATCCCAGCCTCTCTCCTCCATATCTGCTCTGCTCATTGGCAAAAATCCCTGATTCATTCCGCAACCCTGCACTTTTCATATGTGTGATTCATGATCTCAAAAAAATCACGGATAAAATAGTCTGCAAGACGGCGCTTTTCCTCGTCATCCTTTATGGAAAACTCATCGTACACAGCGCACACTTCCATGCCTGCGTTTTTTCCTGCCATAATCCCATTGGGGATGTCCTCGAACACAAGACATTCCTCAGGGGCGACATCCAAGTCTTCCGCCACTTTCAGATATACATCCGGCGCAGGTTTTCCTGCCTCCACCTCGCAAGAGGTACGCACGGAATCAAAGTAAACGCCAAGACCTCTTGCATTTAACGCGGCTTCCGCGATCTCCCGGTCATTGCTCGTAGCAATACCCAGAAGAATCCCCCGTCTTTTCATCTCTTTTAAAAATTCCATTGCTCCGGGTTTTGGAAACACTTTCGTAGCATAGAGTTCCACTGTCATATCCCGCCACTCCTGCATCACTTGTTCTCTCGTCTGTCCCGGAGTCTGGAAAGTGTCTACAAAATACTGTGCTGTCTCCGTATAGCTCATTCCCTCGATATCTTTGTAAAAGGTCTCAGGCGGCGTGAGATGGTATTTCTCCATGTAAATGCGGTCCACCTCAGGCCAGATCCACATGGAATCCACCAGAGAACCATCCATGTCAAATATAACTGCTTTTTTCCCGTCTAACATAATTTTTCTACCTCTTCTTCCGTCAGCCTGCGGTACTGGCCCGGCGCAAGCCTTTCATCCAATTTCAGCGTTCCCATGCTGAGACGCTTCAGATAGAGAACTTCTTTTCCAACTGCGCTAAACATACGCTTGACTTGATGGAAACGTCCTTCCCGGATAATGATCTCCGCTTCGGATATTTCTCCGCAATTTAATATGCGAAGGTCTGCTGGAAGCGTCTTTTTTTCATCACCGATATCAAGCCCTTTCGCAAACCGTTCCTCGTCATCCTTTGTCACCTGTCCCCGTACTCTTACAAAATACACCTTGTCCACATGCCTTTTCGGAGAGAGGAGGTGATGCGCCAGCTCTCCGTTATTTGTAATCAATAGCAGCCCTTCTGTATCCTTATCCAGTCTTCCCACTGGAAAGAGGCCATCTCTTCTGCTGTCTTTGATCAGCTCTAGCACTGTCGTTTCCCGACTGTCCAAAGTGGCGGAGACAACGCCTGCCGGCTTGTTCAGCATGAAATATTCATACTGGATGTAAGCTGCCGGTTCACCTTTGAAACAGACAGCGTCTTTGTCCGTGTCAATCTTTGTCTCAGGCCGTTTAACAACCGTCCCGTTTACAGTTACACTGCCCTTTGCAGTCTCTTTTTTTATCTCGCTTCTTGTCCCATATCCCATATCCGCAAGGAACTTATCCAGTCGGATTTTCATGATGACTGCCACCGCCATCCCGGAAGATATTTGTTCTTAAGCGTCTGGTTTCCAAGCTTTCCGAAACCAAGCGGATAGCCGTCCACGCAGACAAGATACCACCCTTTGTCTTTTACATCTGTCAAGTCTTCCACATCCAGTGTCTCACCTTTTAAATACTTAATTACCCGTTCGTCTGATACAGGGAAATCAATAATATAACTATATTCTTTCTTTTTCAAATTCATTGCCAGCGCCTGACTAGGCTCGAAGCGCTTCTTCTTCAGTTCCCCGAGGAGAAGCCCCGTCCGCAGAAAACGGATTCCCTTAAGAGGCGGCACGTCTTTGGGCATATAATATACTTTGTCTCCGCGGATGTCGATGCGCGCTGGATCAAATTCTCTTTTTACAAGAGATAAGAATTCTTTTAATTCTTCCGGCAGCTTTCCTTCCTTTCCATACGCTTCTGAATCAATCAGGCTTTGTCTGGATACTCCGTCAGCTTCTCCTCCGTCCCCTTTTCTCAGCAGGGCTAGAAAGTGCCCTTCTCCCTCCATTCTGTGTGGGAAGATGCGCACAGTTTTCTTAAGTTCTGCGCTGTGAGCCTGTGTTACCTTTGGCATCCCATTGGCAAATCCTTCGTATCCCTCCATCTCACAGACAGTAAACTCTGGATATTCCTGAAGTAAATATTCAATCGTCTTCTCATTCTCTTCCGGGGAAAACGTACAGGTGGAGTACAGAAGCATCCCCCCTGTGCGGAGCATTTCCGCTGCCTGTATGATGATGCTCCTCTGAATCTTAGAAAAGAACTCCGGCCCGTGTTCCTCCCAAGCCCGGATCATTTTTCGGTCCTTTCGGAACATCCCCTCCCCCGAACAGGGAGCGTCGATCAATATTTTGTCAAAATATCCTTTGAAATAAGGCACCAGCTTTCCTGGTTCTTCACTAAGGATCAGTACATTGCCAATACCGAAGATCTCTAAGTTTTTAAGCAGCCCTTTTGCTCTCGAATTACTCAGGTCATTGGCTGCAAGGACTCCGGTCCCCGCCAGCTTTGCCCCAAGCTCCGTCGCCTTGCCCCCCGGCGCAGCGCACACATCCAGCACACGGTCGCCTGGCTCCACAGGCAGGCGGTCTGCGGGCGTCATGGCGCTTGGCTCCTGAAGGTAGTAAAGACCCGCAAAATAATAGGGGTGCTTGGCCGGCTGATCCTTCTCCCCGTCATAGTAAAACCCGTTGCTGATCCACGGGACGGGCCTTAGATCCCACGGTGCAATCTTTAAAAATTCTTCCACCGATATTTTCTCTGTATTTACACGCAGGCCATAGTAGCGCGGTTTGTCGAAACAATCCAAGTAAGCCTCATATTCCGCACCCAGAAGGGCCTCCATTTTTTCTTCAAATGCACTGGGCAGATTCATTGTGTTCCCTCCGATGTAACTGTTCAAATATGCTCCCTGCCCAAAGCAGGGCAGACTGCAGAAGCTGCCTGAATACAACTATGGCTAGTATACCATATTTTCCATCTGCTTAAAACCCTTTCTCTTCATCCGAGATTCGCGCTGATTTTCCTGTCCTCCACATAGCGAAGCGCCGGATACGGATTGATACTGATCTCCTTGCCATTCGAGTAAAGATAGATACCTATATGCAGATGAACTGGGAATTTCCCTTTTGTCCCTTCCTTTGTACCATACCCAGTATCCCCCATAAATCCAAGAAAATCTCCGGCTTTCACTTCATCCCCCTCCTCAATGTCCGCATAAGAATCCATATGCGCATAATAGAAATAAGCACCATGCGGAGCACGTATTCCCAGACGATATCCCCCCAGTTCAAGCCACCCCTTATTTTCCACAACGCCGTCCGTCATACTGACTATCGGAAATACGCCTCTCTCATTTACAGGAGGCATGATATCCGTCCCTTCATGTCCCCTCTCCCCTCCGTACGAGCGGTCAAACATCCAAGAATCTTCAAATGAGACACTGCGCAGGCCGTTTCCTGCATTTTCTGCCACGGGGAAATATTGAAGGTCATCCCAGAGGGCCTGACAGGCTGAGAGATATGTTCCCCAGCCTTTTGCTCTCTCCCAGCGTTTTCGGGCAGACAGCATCTCTGCCTCTGTCATGGGCACCGACTCCTGCCCAAAATTACTTTCCAGCCAATATACGGCGAGCATTGAACCAGGTTCATCCATGCTCTTAACTGTATCCATGACCTCCTCAGAAACATACTGGCGCCGGAAAGCGTCTGTGGAGAGAATATCTGGAGATAACCTGCTCTCCCCGCTTCGGTACCGAAGATGTCCGATCCAAAGACATATAAAAAAAGCACATAAAAATGAGAGTAAGAAATATTTTAGTAGGAGAGATTTTCCCTGTTTTTTCAAAAAATCCGCCTTTCCCTTTCTATTATCGTCACATGACAACTATATGATCCGGACATAAAGATCATTCTTCCGTCATATATGTAAAATGACGATCTGTACGGAAGGAAAAGCATCATGAAGCTTATAAATACAGGAAATACGTCGGGAATACATCTTCCAAAGCAGCAGTATAGTGCAGGGATCATTGCGGTGATTCTCTTTGCTGCTATGATTTTCTCTCCACGCGCTGTTTTTTCCGGCGCGGAGGAAGGCCTTCTCCTCTGGTTCCAGATCGTCTTTCCTACCCTGTTCCCGTTTATGCTGATCTCATCTCTCATGCTGGAGGGAGGGGGGCTTGGCATTATCGCCGGTATCTTCGGAAAAGTCCTTGGGAAAATATTCTCCACGTCGCAAAACGGGTCTTTTGCAGTGCTCTGCGGTTTCCTATGCGGTTATCCCATGGGCGCAAAAGTGACGGCTGATCTCATAAGGTCCGGCAGGATATCCAAGGAGGAAGGGGAGTATCTTCTTTCCTTCTGCAATAATACAAGCCCTGTATTCATTATGAATTTCATTGTGTGGAAAACATTGGGAAAAAGAGAACTTATGCTTCCTACGATTGTGATTTTAATGGGCACTCCGATGATAATGAGTTTTTTCTTCCGGAGATGTTATAAGAAAGAGGGAAAAACATTTCCTCAGGCAGGAGCTGCCGGGCCCGCTTCCTCAAACCGTCTGGATTTCTCTATATTTGATCAATGTATGATGGACAGCTTCGAAGGAATCGTAAAAGTGGGCGGATATATCATTTTCTTTTCTATTTTGATCGCTCTTTTTGATATAGCCGGCTTTGGTCCTGTTGTCTTCGCTCTCCTTCCCACTCTGGAGATCACCAATGGAATATTTCGGATTCATCAGGCCTTTTCTGATCTCACAGTCAGTTATCCGCTTATTGTCGGGCTTACTACTTTCGGCGGATTCTGCTCTCTTGCGCAGACCCAGTGCATGATCGAGGGAACAGGACTGTCTGTTACCGCTTATTTCATACAAAAACTGACTGCCGCAGGGGCAGCCAGTCTGTTGGCGTATCTCTATATATCTATGCTCTAATATTGTGTAGTTAAACAGTTCCATCCACTGTGCCATATCCAGAATCCTCTTCCGGGATCTCCAGTTCCGCACGGTTAGAGCGCACCGTATCATAACATTCCTGAAGGGAATTGATAAGGCCGTCATATTTTGTTGTATAGCTGTCCAGTGTATGGCCGATAATGCTCTCCGCATTCGCCAGAAGATCGTCCGTATACTGGATCGCGCCGATACGGATCTCATTAGCGTCTCTTGTCGCATTATCAATGATCTCCTGCGCCTGTGCGGTTGCCTGCGTGACAATCTCATTTGCCTGTGCGTAAGCCTGCTGCATGATCTCATGTTCGCTGACAAGCTCCGTCGTCTGCACCTGCGCCTCCTCGATCATTGCGTCCGCCTTCGCCTGAGCGTCGGCAAGAATCGCATCTCTGTTAGCAATAATCTTCTGATAGCGTTTGATTTCGTCCGGAGTCTTCATGCGGAGTTCCTTTAACAACTCATCCAGATGCTCCTTATTTACGATGATCTTTGTGTTCGACAACGGCTGGAACTTACAGTCGCGGTCAATGTACTCTTCGATTTCCTCGATGATCTGCTCAATACGGCTGCTCATTTGTTACACTCTCCTTTTGTACTCATCTTTTTCATAAGCTCCACAGCAACTGCTTCCGGCACAAATTGTGACAGATCTCCCCCAAAAGCAGCAATCTCTTTTACTGTGGTGGAACTCAAATAGGAATATTCGATGCTGGTCGTCAAAAACATAGTCTCAACATTGGGTTCCAGTTTGTGATTCGTCTGTGACATCTGAAGCTCATACTCAAAATCCGTGATTGCCCGGAGCCCCCTTATGATAAGCCCGGCTTCCATATTAGCTGCAAACTCAGCCAAAAGCCCATGAAACGGAACAATTCGAACGTGACCGAGATCTTTCGTCACTTCCTCTAACATTTTAACACGTTCTTCCACAGAAAACAACGGCATTTTCCCTTTATTACACAATACTCCGACAATTAACTCATCTACAATCTTGCTGGATCTTCTTATGATGTCAATGTGTCCGTATGTAACTGGATCAAAACTGCCTGGATAAATCGCTCTTAACATATTTCTTCCTTTCCCGCCTTCTCTATGAACACATGCTTGTTCGTTCTATATACTTTTTCCCGGATCACTTCAAATCCCAGTGTATCTGCATATGAAAAATCAGTATCTTTTGACGCTTCTGTGATGATAACCGTATCCTCATATACAAGTTCTGAATCGGACAGGTATTCAAGCACTTTCCGTTCCATTCCCCGGTCATAAGGAGGATCCATAAAAATGATATCAAACACCTTTTTCTTTTCCAGACGGCGAAGAGCGTCCATCACATCCATTGTCATAGTGGATGCCTTATGCTCCAGCCGGGTAAATCTTAAATTCTCCTTGACGCACGCCATTGCCTTGGGATTACTCTCTACAAAGACCGCCTCCTTAGCGCCCCTGCTTAAGGCTTCGATTCCGATACCACCGCTTCCGCTGAACAGATCAAGAAAAATGCTTCCACATATGGAAGGATTGATGATATTGAACAGTGTCTCTTTAATCCGGTCAGTGGTGGGGCGGGTATCCATGCCGTCTAATGTCTTTAGTTTTAAGCTTCTTGCACTTCCGGCGATCACTCTCATATGACCATGCTCCCTTGCTCCCAAATATATGTATGGCTGGTTAATATAAAAATTCAGCCGCGCTATTCGTAAAACCTCACTTACGTGCTTACTGTGGCTTCGCCACTGTTTTACTCATGTACTGGCGCTCTGCTCATACATATTTCCGCTCGCAGATACATGCAAGCATGTTTCTTGCTCCCGAATATATGTATGGCTGAACTTTTATCCATACTTTATCAGAAAAAAGCGCCCGGGTCAATCCCGGACGCTTTCTTCTAAGCTCTCGGAAATACAGCGCTTATTTGCCTGCCATCTGTTTTTCCTGCTGCTCGATCATTTTCTTGACCATATATCCGCCTACTGATCCGTTCTGCTTGGAAGTAAGGTCGCCGTTGTAACCGTCAGATAACGGTACCCCCAGCTCGTTGGCCACTTCGTACTTGAATTTGTCCAGAGCGCCCTTTGCCTCAGGCACTGCTGCTCTGTTAGATGAACGACTTGCCATGATCAATTTCCTCCTTTTGCATTTTCGTAACTTTTCAGTTACTTCTTGTGTGTGTAACATTTTCGTCCGGCTGCATCTGTATGTAATCCGCTGTCTGATGCAGCCGGTCACAATACATTTGCTGTCCGTCCGTTCATGTTACGCTGTTAGTATATGGAGGATGAAAGGATTTAAACTGGAAATTCGTAGCAGATATTTTTCTTTTTTGGCACAACATTCAGTTAAGCAGAAAAAATCTAAATTTTATTTTATAATCAGAACGGAACAATTTTCTTATAATTTTGAGCCACGCGAATGTCACGCGGCTCATTTTTTCGCAGATGATTCGATAAGCGGACACCTGCTTTCTATAAAGTCGTCTCAAGCATGATCTTTTGTATCCTGCTGTCAATATGTTTTTTTAGTTCCAAGTGGCACGGCTGTTCCAGCTCCGGGTCGTCTTTTAGTATTTCACCCGCTTCCTCCGATGCAGCCTTTAATGTCTTTGCGTCCTGAAATACATCCGCCACTTTAAAATCCAGTATTCCACTCTGCCGGATGCCAAAAAGATCTCCCGGTCCTCTTAAGCGCAGATCCTCTCCTGCAATGAAGAAACCATCATTTGAATGATTCAGAATATCAAGCCGCTCCTTTGTCTCATCGGACTTTGAAGCTGACATAAAGATGCAGTATGACTGATGTTTTCCTCTGCCCACACGCCCACGAAGCTGATGAAGCTGTGCAAGGCCGAAGCGCTCTGCGTTTTCGATCATGATGACAGTGGCGTTAGGAACATCAATGCCAACTTCCACAACCGTAGTGGAGACAAGGATCTGAATCTCATTTCTGCCGAAAGCATCCATGATCTCATCTTTTTCCTTTTGCTTCATTTTCCCGTGCAGATAGCCGACGCGGACTGTGTCTCCCATTTCTTCCTGAAGTGTCTGTGAATAATCCATCACATTCTCGGCGTCCAGACTTTCACTCTCCTCCACCATGGGACAGATCACATAGCACTGATGCCCCTGAGCCACTTGTTTTTTCATGAAAGCATATGCTTTCTCACGATATCCAGTATCTACCACGCAGTTTTTAATGGGAAGGCGGTTTTTCGGCATCTCATCGATCACCGAAATATCCAGATCTCCATATAAGATAATCGCCAGTGTTCGCGGAATCGGAGTAGCGCTCATAACAAGGATATGAGGCATAGTGCCTTTCCCTGCCAGCGCTTCTCTCTGCCGCACGCCGAAACGGTGCTGTTCGTCTGTCACCACAAGTGCAAGTTCCTTATAGACTGCTTTTTCCTGTATAAGCGCATGTGTTCCGATAATAATGGAAGCTTCTCCGCTTTGGATACGCTCATAAGCGCTACGTTTCTGTGCTGCAGTCATAGAGCCTGTGAGCAGTTCTGCTTTCAAAGGAAGATTATAGTCTTTCAGCATATCGGAGATATTCTCATAATGCTGTCTCGCCAGCACTTCCGTAGGGGCCATGAGCGCGCCCTGATAACCGTTCAGTCCCGACAAAAGGAGGGCAAGGAACGCAACCACTGTTTTCCCTGATCCAACGTCTCCCTGAACAAGACGTGACATCACATGCTCCCCCTGCATATCTGCCTTGATCTCGTTCCACACCTTCATCTGCGCATCCGTAAGACGATAGGGAAGAGCCTTGAGAAATTTCCCGATCTTCTCTTGATCCGCAAAAATGAAACTGTTCTTTGCACGGTTTTCTGTCTCCTTTAGCCGGCGCAGCGACAGGATAAACACGAGAAACTCTTCGAACACAAACCGTTCCCTTGCCGCCGCAAAATACTCCTTATCTTCCGGAAAATGCATATTTCTGACCGCTTCCTCATAGGGCATAAAATGATACTTTACACTCATCTCTTCCGGAAGGATGTCTGTTTTCACCCTGACACAGGAAATCGCCTGACGGACTGCCTTGATGACTGCATTGTTCGTCAATCCCGCAGTGAGAGGATAGACGGGCTGCATAGTGTGAAGCTTTTCTTCGTATTTAATGGCGGGATAATAGATCTCAGGATGCTCCATCACAAGTCCTTCTTTCTTCCTCACTACCCGTCCGCGTAGGATGATCACTCCGCCTTTTCCCAATGTATTTCTCAGAAAAGGCATCCGAAACCAGACAACCTTAAGCGTGCCGGTCAGATCTTTCAGATAAAGAGCGGTCACTTGCATCCTCTGATTGCCTGACACTTGAATGCGCCTGAATACGCTTCCCGCAACAGTGCTGACTCTTCCTTCCTCCACGCTGCCGATCGGCACGGGATCATCGAAGATCTCAAATCCGCGGGGATAGTATCTCAGGATATCTCCAACGTTTTTCACACCCACCCTGTTGAATAATTGTTCTGTTTTTTCTCCAATCCCTTTCAGGGAACCAATGCGTTCTGTCTCTCTCATACTGCCGCCTTCACTTCCGTTTATATACAGACAAGGCGTTCTCCCGCTCGGGAGAACGCCCCAGTTTTTATTTCACAGGAAACTGTGTTTCTGTGAAATAAAAAGCACTCCGTGTAGGATACGCACGAGCGCGAAGTCGTAACATGCCGCTGAAGCGACCGCGCTCGGCGCGAGAGTTCCGCAAGCGGAACTCTTTGATCTCGTCTTACTCAACGGAGAGCACATAATAGTAGATCGGCTGTCCGCCCATGTGTACGTCCACATCCACATCCGGATAGAGCGCTTCCACGTCCCCTGCGAATTCCTGTGCGTCCGCTTCTTGAACATCCTGCCCAAAATACAGGCTGATCAGCTCAGAATCCTCATCCACAAGATGAGCCAGCAGCTCTTTGGTTGTATCTTCCACAGATTGTCCCACCGCGAGGATACCCTGATCTCCAATGCCCATGATATCCCCCTCATGGATCTCCTTGTCATCAATGTGAGTATCCCGGACCGCGTAAGTGACCTGTCCCGTCTTTACGTTTTTGATCGCTTCCTGCATGGTCTCGATGTTTGCGTCTACATCCGCCTCCGGCATATAGCTGATCACCGCAGTGATGCCCTGTGGTACAGTCTTAGTAGGAATCACGATAATATCCTTATCCTTCGTGAGCGTCTGCGCCTGATTTGCGGCAAGAATAATATTTTTATTGTTCGGAAGAATGAAAATATGGTCTGCGTTCACCCCATCGATCGCGGTCAGCATATCGTCCGTACTTGGGTTCATTGTCTGTCCGCCCTCAATAATATAATCCACGCCTAATTCCCTGAAAATCTCATTCATTCCCTCACCGATAGATACAGCTATAAAACCAACTGGCTTTCTCGGCTGTTTCTTCTTTTTCTGGGCAGATTCCGCCGCTTGCTGCGCTGCAACCTTTTCCGCGTCGCGAATCAGCTTCTCCTGATGCTCTTCTCGCATATTGTCGATTTTCATTCTAGAGAGCTGTCCGTATGTGAGAGCTTTTTGGATCGCAAGACCCGGGTCGTTAGTATGGACATGAATCTTTACGATATCATCATCGGCAACGCACACGATAGAATCCCCGATAGATTCAAGATATCCTTTAAATTCAGACTCGTCTTTATCAGTAAATTCTTTCTCCGTCATAATGATAAATTCCGTACAATAACCAAATTTGATATCTGCTTCAGCCTGCTGTCCGGGTTTTACCATCTTCGTGCCAGAACTTGCTTTGATCGCGGAGTAATCGACCTCTTTTCCAAGGAACGCGTCGTAAGCGCCGCGGATTACTTCTAGAAGCCCCTGCCCGCCGGAATCGACCACTCCCGCCTCTTTCAGTACCGGAAGCATTTCCGGCGTCTGTGCGAGCACTTCTTCCGCGTGTTTAATCACTTCTGGAATAAATATTTCCAAATCCTCTGTCGTCTCCGCCAGCTCCGCGGCTTTTTGTGAAATTCCTTTCGCCACAGTAAGAATCGTGCCTTCTTTTGGCTTCATAACTGCCTTGTACGCAGTTGCCGTAGCGCGGTCGCATGCCTTTGCCAAAGTACTGACGTCGATCTCGTCATATTCCCTGATTTCTTTTGTAAATCCACGGAGAAGCTGTGACAGGATAACGCCTGAGTTGCCTCTTGCGCCTCTGAGCGAACCGGATGAAACCGCTTTTGCCACAGACATCATATCCGGGTGGTCCAGCTCCTGTACTTCTTTTGCCGCTGACATGATCGTCAATGTCATATTTGTACCGGTATCTCCATCCGGTACAGGAAACACGTTCAATTCATTGATGAACTCTTTTTTTGCTTCCAGATTCGCTGCCCCTGCAAGGAACATCTTCCGGAGCATCTCCGTATTTATCGTTTTCACAGACACGACAAAATCCTCCTTAATCTATCACTCTCACACCTTCAACGAAGATGTTGATCTTTTCTACCGTCATACCGGTAAATTCTTCTACCTTATATTTTACATTGCTCATAAGGTTATCAGAAACAGAAAGGATATTCACGCCATATGAGACAATGACATGAAAATTCAGGGTGAGGGCGTTATCATCTGAAATCTCCACTGAGATCCCATGCGTCAGACTGTCTCTTTTTAGCAGGCGCACCAGCCCATCCTTCACATTTACGGCCGCCATGCCTACGATTCCAAAACATCCGACAGCAACGGAACCAGCATATTTGGCGATTACCTCAGGATTGACTGTGATGATACCAAGATCTGTGCTCATACTTCCCTTCATCATGCTTACCTCCAGTTCTATATTGGATTTTTGCCATAAATAACACAGTTATTATACTATTACTTACTTGATTTTACAATATACATTCATTTTTTTTAAAAAATACTTGCATTGAAAAAGTGTTTCTGCTAGAATATCAGTGTTATGAGTCTATATGACCAGTTCAGATTGTTAGGAGGTGCAGTCATGGCTAAATGTGCTATTTGTGAAAAGGGTGCTCATTTTGGTAACAGTGTAAGCCACTCTCATAGAAAAACACCGAAAATGTGGAAATCAAATGTAAAATCTGTCAGAGTTAAGACAGAGGGCGGTTCCAAGAAAATGTATGTATGTACATCTTGCTTAAGATCCGGACGCGTTGAGCGTGCTTAATCAGACGAACATTATCGGGATAAAATGACACGGAAAAATAATCGCGGCTGAAAACCAGCCGCGATTATTTTTTTATCTTCTCAACAACAGAATAATTTATATCCGACTACTAGCAGCACTATCGTAAGTATCACGCCCCATACCAGATTCGGAAGCAACATCATGATAAACATACCGATCGCTGTCCAGAACATCGCAAACCCGCAAACTTTTTTCATACTCACACTTCCGAAAAGTCTGTTGGTACATTATATGCTCTGTTCCTCTTTTTATTCATCTTCATCTGAATCGAGAATGTCCTTTACGTCGTCCTCTGTCATACGGTCTTCCTTCTTAGACGTGAAACGGTCTACCACATCCGGCACAAGGTCAAGAATCTTTGTTACCGTATCCTGATTCTTGATATTGACAAGTTTTGTCTTCCCGTCTTGGATCACGATGACAGCACTCGGTGACATTTTCCCGCCGATGCCTCCCATTCCTTTTTCTTTCTTCTCACCTGAAAATGCACCCGCTCCGATACCAAAAGATACATCTACCAGCGGAAGAATAATCGTTCCATTGATATGGATTGCTTCCCCCACGACGGTTTTGGATGACACGACGCCGTCCATCCCCCTGAACAATGATTCAAGTGTTGACTTAAAATCGTTTTTTGCATCAGTCATTTTTTTGTCCTCCTCATATGACCTTGTGATGTTTCATTCTAATTTCTAATATTTCTATATTTTTTGTGCAATATCCTTGTCATCATCTTACAATTTGAAATTGCGGATGTGACGGTATGTGGCGCGCACATTCTTATCTAACAGCATGTTCCATGCCAGTACCAGCGCGTGTATTGCCCGTATCCTGCCCTTTATGTCAGCCTTTCCCCTGAGCACTTTATGCTCGAAATCAGGTTGAAGTCTAGTAAATTCCCCTATAGACGGATAGATCATACTTAACAGTGCAAGGGCATATCCGGTTAATGCAGGATCTTCAAATCCAAACTCAAACCATATATCCGCCTTCCGGGGCTTCAGCGACTGTAAAAATCTGCGTATCTCTTTTATCGCCCGTAAAAAAGCATTATGGTGTGTCTCATTCTCAATGAAGGAAAGAAGTTTGTCTTTTTTCTTTTCTAATGTCCTTATATTATCACAAAATTTTTGAAATGTATATTTTATCTTACCCCAAAATTCCTTTAATTTTTCGGACAGGGACGGTCTTTTTTTCTTCTCTGGTTTTTTCTTGGGTTCTTTCTCCCGTCTCTCCTCCTCTTTCTTTTCCTTTTCCTCCCGCTTCTTTTGCTCTTGCTTCCGAGTTTCCTCCCCGGCTGCATGCTTTTTTTCAGGCAGAGCCTGCCATGATACTGTTTTTTCATCACCTCCGGAACTATCTTTTCCGGCATCAGCACCGCTTCCGAAGCTTTTCCATGCGATTCTCAACCGCCACGACATTTCTCCGTCTGTATAGGACACTCTGCCTGATACTAGACGGAAAAGCCAGTGGAATTTCAGCCCGCCTCTCATGCTTTCACGAGTATTCTCCACCGAAGCTTCAAGCCTGTAAGTGAATGGACTCAGAAGGACGACAAAGAACACTAGCAGAACGAAAGCCAGTATTCCCAATATAAGAAATCCGAAAATTTTTAAAATAAGGAGAATGATATGTAACATCCGCTCTACCGTCCTGCCTTTTCAAATTCTTCCTGACGTTTCATAATGAACCGGCGCACATTGGCGTCTCCCGTTTCTTTGTACACCTGTTCCGTAATATCTCTTGTGATAGCAACCGCCTCGCTATATCCTGCGGCAATTCCCACGACAAACAGTTCTTCCTCTTTGTAAATGCGCTGTTTTAGAAGCGCACTGGAAAAGAACTCAAGATAATTCTGCTCACCCTGAGCCAGAGTGATCACATACACTTGAGGCTGAAGCCTGTTATTCGCCAGCTTTTGTATGATTTTTTCCTTTTTTTTCCGCCAGCATTCACTGACATACAGATCACAGTATAATCTTATCCGCATAGCCGTTCTCTTCCATCGTTTTACTGTCAGTTATAATAAGAATCCAGTATGTTACCTGCTATGGAAACCGCTTTCCCTCCGGCGCTTCCATCGGAGCCCTCTGTAATCACACTGATGACTAATTCCGGATTATCTACATTAGTAAATCCGACGAACCACGAGTGAGTCCTCTCCCCGTCAGACAAACTATACTCGGCTGTTCCTGTCTTACCTGCTGCTGTATAAGACTTTCCACTTAAGACAGAGCCGGTCCCCTCGTTGACGACCGCGGTCATATAATCTTTGAGCTGAGCTGCTTCCTCTGAAGTCATCAGTCTCTTGTAGCTTTTAGGTACGTTTTTACGCACCTCAGATCCTGTATAATTTGTTACCCTTTCCACCAGATAAGGCTCCATCAGCGTTCCGCCATTTGCCACCGCCTGTGTAATCAAAGCCATATGATACGGGCTCACCGTTGTCTTTCCCTGCCCCATGGCAGTCATCATGATCTCCGCATCGCCGGAGTTCTCCTCCAAAGCAAAAGAACTCCTTTTGTAATCCAGAACTCCTGGAAGAGGAGAATTGAAAAGCAGATCCTCTGCGGTTTGGCGGTAATCACTAATATCCAGCAACATTCCGATATTACAAAACGAGGAGTTGCAAGAGTTTGCAAAAGAACTTCTCAAATCTTCAAAGCCATGCACGGTTCCATTAAAACACGAGATTGACGTATCTCCCACTTCTATCTTTCCGGCGCAGTCATAAGTGTAGGACTGGTAATCTGAATTCTGTCTCATATATGCAAGTGTGGTGACGATCTTGAACACTGATCCAGGTGCATAAGATCCATTCATCGCACGGTTTAACAGGGGGCTGTTTGTCTCATCCGAGATGAGCGTATTCCAGTCGGCATATATACTGTTCGGATCATAGTCCGGCTTGGATACCATGGATAAAATCTTCCCGGTATCTGCTTCCATAACCACCACGGCTCCCCTGTTGTCGCCTAAGGCGTCGTATGCCGCCTGCTGAAGATCCGCGTCCAGTGTGGTTACCACGGTATCGCCACGGTCCTTTTCCCCGTTAAATTCATTTTGTATCCGCTCTACAAAGAAGGCATTGGATGTCAAAAGTTCAAAGTTTTCTACAGACTCAATCCCTGTTTTTCCAAGCTGTGGATCGCTGTATCCAATCACATGTGAAAAGACGGAACCGTAAGGATATACCCTTGTCTCTGTTCCATCTTCCGCCACATCAGTGCGAGCGAGGACATTACCGTTCCTATCTGTGATATCTCCCCTTATGACATTTTCGGCAAAAGCATTCTGTCTCTGATTGTACGGGCTGTTGACAAATGTTTTCGCCCGCACAATGGTGAAGTACACCAGATATCCCATAAGTGCGATGAACAGGATCACGAACAGATATGTGATCCATGCAAATTCTCTATTTCGGGCGCGCTCCTGCTTTTTTGCGCGTCCTTTGTCTGGGGACTTCCTCGAATCTCGGTTCACCTTTCGCCGCTTTTCGGGGCGCTGTTCTTCCCATGCCATTTCCTGACTTCCTTTCTTTCTTACGCTTTTCTCTCTCCAGCTTTTTCTCTTCGTCCTCCCTCAATATATACAGCCCCTGTATAATGCCGAACATGATCATCGTACTCAGCATAGAGCTTCCCCCGTAACTGACAAAGGGAAGAGTCATACCCGTGGAGGGAATGAACTTTGTCACACCTCCAACCTGAAGAAACACTTGGAAGATGTAGCATGTCCCAAGTCCTAACGCGACCAGTTTATAGAAGCTGTTGTGAAGTTCCATCGCAATATTCAAAAACATTACATAACAGCTCACACAGATTAGAATAATACAGAGCGCGTAGATCACTCCCATCTCCTCCGTGATTGCCGAGAAAATAAAATCTGTCTCAGCCACAGGGATTGTATCCGGCTGTCCCTGAAAAAGCCCCGCGCCAAACCAGCTCCCCATCCCGATAGCAAAAAGCGACTGCGCTACTTGATAGCCGCTGCCACTGTATGTCGCAATAGGGTCCTGCCACGCTTCTACCCGGACTCTGATATGAGAGAACAAATGATACCCTGCTACTGCCGCCAGAACTCCCGCCCCAAGTCCAGCCACCGCATATAGGGGCTGTCTTGTCGCCACGTACAGCATGACAAGATATACTACAAAAAAGATCAACGCTGCTCCCAGATCCGTCGATACCACGAGTATGAGTACATGGGCCGCAGCAATCGCGGTAGTCACCACAACATTTTTAAATTCTGTGGAATGGTTCAGGCTCGCAGCCACGAAAAACACAAACAATATCTTTACAAACTCCGAAGGCTGGACATTGATCCCGAACAATTCAAATCCCAGTTTTGCCCCGCCGGACGTAGGACCAAAAATTGCAACTAACAGAAGAGCTACTCCTCCTACTCCCGCATAGATATACGTCCATTTATCAAGAAATGTAAGTTTCCGTATGAGAACCGGTACAATCAGCCCAAACACAATTCCAAGTATCACAAAGACGAGCTGGCGCACCGCCGTTCCATAGGGCGATTTATTGTCGGCGGAAAGCCTCGTGATCATGATCATCCCCGCCGTTATAAGCATACACATATTGTTGACGACAAGGCGGGATACGTTGGGATAGATAAGGTTGTACAGAAGAATCACCGCAAGAAGCACTACAAAAAGCGCTCCGTAGATAAATAAGATGCGAATGTCTTTCGTGTAAAAAAACATAGCGAAAAATGCAGTGAACTGCAGCAGGAACATAAGGATGTCCTGCCGGACGAGCACGCGCTTTTCCTGAGCCTCATACTCTCGCGTAAAGATTGAAAAACAGGAGAACGTGTAAGCCGCTATTAAAATAATAATGATGTATTTTGATAATTGTACAATAATATTTGCCATATTCCCACCTGATTATAGTACCCCACGCTTAAAATGCCCTTGTGTGTATACAAATTCCGGGGCACTCTGCCCGTTTTCCTCCGAAAATGCCTTCATAAGCTGCGTGGTTATGAGCCTTGTCTGCTCTTCTGTCTCAATACTGAATTGAATCCTAAGCATGGGAGGAGCAAGACGTTGGATTTCTTCCCTGTTCATGCCAAGATACAGAGGGCTTGTGTTGTAGATTACATTAAAACACTCCCCACATACATTTTTCACGGGAAACTGATTCCCTAACCGGTCTGTGAGCATTGTTATCCCAGTATTGCCGTCGCATTTTCCCATGGTCTTTTTCAGGCACTGGGCGCTTATCATGACCGGGAGATGCCCGTATACCGCAAACTCCGCCTCCCTCATTCCAAGTTCGGACAACTCCTGAGCGTTCAGCTCAAAAGGCGCAGTCATGCCAGATATCCCAAGATGTTTCCAAAATACTTTTCCATATTGGTTAAACACATATAGATTATGGTCCAGAATGATCTTTTTGTCAAATCCAAGCTCCTTTAAAAATGAATACTCTTCCATATTCCGGATCAATACGCCAGAGAGAGGGAGTTCTTCAAAAATCTTACAAATATCCGTCCGATATGCTTTTCCCCTTTCTCTGAAAATGTACGGCATGGCAAGAAATATCTCACAGCCGGATGCCTTCATCTCCCTAATCATAGATCCAGCATCATGGGGGTTTCTTTCTCCCTCTGCATCTCCACTCTTATTCTTCGTCTTTGGGAATGCTGTCTCAATGAGAGAGAGCTCCACATAGACACGCTGGATCTTATCTTTGTTTTCTGCCGCAAAATCACGTACCTCCCTAAGCTGGCCTTCTGTCTCCGCAAGAATAGAAAACTGGGGGTTCCACTGTCCCTGCGCATGACTTGACACGCCGCAGCTCTCAGTTATCTTTGCAGTCTTAGAATAGATCTCATCATACGCCTTATTATCAGGGCAGCGCTCCAAAGAGCGGGCATATGAAGAAAATATCTGCTCTTTCAATCCCTCCAGCGCAGCTCTTCTCAAAAGATTGAGCTGTCGAACCGGCAAAAAAATATGATCATCTTTATAAATATCCAGTTTCTTAAAAAAGAATTCCGAGTTCCCAGTCTTTTGTATTTGCTCCCGGATACGTTCCTCATCAAGAGGACGGTTTTCCGCCTGTAACACACACTCTTCTGTCTCTGCTGTAAAAGAAATCACTTTTCCATTTTCTTTCCAAAAATCCACGGTCAGATAAGCTGGGGAAGACACAGAGAGAGTCAGTGTTCCCGTGATTCCCCTTTGGAGAGCTTTCTCAAGATAATCTGCTTGAACAGAACGGATCAAAGACTCGTTGCGCACACGGTTTAAAACTGTCCCCGGATCCATACGGACGCCTTTTTGCACAAGAAAAGAAATCTTTTCTCCCTTTACGACTGCATTGCCAAGCGTATGATTCCCTTTTCCACCTGCGACTTCTACAACATCCCCGGCATTTAAATCCGTCACTGCCTCTGCATACAGCTCTCTTCCCTTCTGGAAACAGACTTTCAAAGCAGGAACCCCCGCATGGTTTGGACGGTCAAGAGCCATCATTTCCCTGCCGTTATGTGTCTTATAATAACTTTGGGAAAAACCGCCCCGGTTATACAGATCCATAAGCATCTCCTTGTCTTTGGGAGACACATGGTATCCCTTTCTCCCCTCATGAAGATACAGATCTGTATATTTCCGGTACATAGCCGTAACTGCAGCTACATACTCTGGTTTTTTCATCCTTCCCTCAATCTTGAAGGAATCGATTCCAGCTTCCGCAAGATCCGGGATGATTTCTAATGTGCAGATGTCCTTCGGACTTAAATAGTACTTCTTTTCACCGCCCGCCGAGTAAGGCAGCCTGCACGGCTGGGCGCACTGTCCCCTGTTTCCGCTCCGTCCTCCAATCATACTGCTTAACAGGCATTGCCCAGAATAACAGTAACAAAGAGCACCGTGGACGAAACATTCAATCTCAAGTCCTGTCTTATCATGGATCTGTCGGATCTCCTGAAGGGAAAGCTCTCTTGCGGGGACCACTCGTGCCACACCCTGTTCTTCCAGAAATGCCGCCCCGTATGCCCCCGTAATGGTCATCTGTGTGCTGGCATGGATGTCCATGCCAGGAAAATATTGCCTTACATACTCCAAAACGCCTACGTCCTGTACAATAACCGCGTCTAATCCAGCTTCATATAAGGGGGATAGATACGGATAGAGTTCTGTGATTTCTTTGTCCTTGAGGAGTGTATTTACAGTCAAATAAAATTTCCGTCCGAACAGATGCGCTTCCTTGATCGCAAGGATCAGTTCCTCCTGTGTGAAATTATCCGCATACGCCCGAGCGCCGAATCTTGAGCCTCCTGCATAGACTGCGTCCGCTCCCGCCGCAAGAGCAGCCCTAAAAGATGCATAGGATCCAGCTGGAGCAAGAATCTCAATCCTGTCCGGCGTTCTGCTGTTTTTACTTTTCTTTTTCCCCGAGTACATATTTGTCATATCCTGTCCTTCTTTGTTCTCATATAATGAAACAGGCTGTCGTTTCTGACAGCCCTCGTATTGTTTATCTTCTGCGGTTTTTCATCTCTGTTTCCAGCTTCACGATCTGCATCTGGAGATCATTGTTCTCTTCCTTCATCTTCGCCAGTTCTTTCTCTGCGTTCTCCAGCTTGATCTGGGCGGAAATCAGTTCGTGCTTCAGGTCATACATTTCTTTATCCTTCAGCTCGATATCGCTCTCAAGGGAATCTCCCTGCTTTTTTGCTTTAAAATAATCGTCTGCGATGTTCAGGGCGAGAAGTACATTTCTTGTGTCAGCGCTCTGTTTTCTGTATCCCTCGCTGTTCGCACATTCTGTGATCTTGTGATTCAGGTAGGAGGATACTTTCTGCAGATACTCCTCGCCCTCAAATCCACTCAGGGTGTATACCTTTCCCCCGATCAATACTTCCGTAAAATGTTTTGCTGAACTCATAGCTTCCTCCTCGCGTTTCTTACCAGTCCATTATAAACGATTTCCCATGAAAAACCAATAGTTTTTTACACATCTTCCCTGATCATTGGTATCCCCAGATGTCTGTACGCCAGTTCCGTAACAATCCTTCCTCTAGGCGTGCGCTGGATGAAACCGTTCTTTAAGAGATACGGTTCGTATACGTCCTCCAGCGTGCCTGCGTCCTCGGAGGTGGCCGCAGCCAGAGTGTCAAGCCCGACCGGACCTCCCTGAAATTTCTCAATCATCGTCAGCAGGATATTCCTGTCGATATGATCCAGCCCGTATTTATCCACATCCAGAAGATCCAGCGCATAGTCTGCCACTTTCTCCGTGATTCTTCCGTCGTATTTTACCTGTGCAAAATCGCGCACTCTTTTTAGCAGGCGGTTAGCAAGCCTTGGAGTTCCCCTGGAACGCCTTGCAAGTTCCAGCGCTCCCTCCTCCTCGATCTCCACACCGAGTACTTCCGCCGAGCGGAGGATAATCGTCTTAAGCTCTTCGTCTGTATAGAATTCCAGACGGTTCACTACGCCAAAACGGTCTCGTAGCGGGGCGGTAAGCATACCGACTCTCGTCGTGGCGCCGACTAGGGTAAACTTCGGAAGATTCAGGCGGATTGAGCGCGCTCCCGCTCCCTTTCCAATCATAATGTCAATGGCGTAATCCTCCATCGCCGGGTATAGCACTTCCTCAACCTGACGGTTCAGACGGTGGATCTCATCCACAAAAAGAACGTCATTTTCCTGAAGACTGTTCAAAATCGCCGCCATCTCTCCCGGCTTTTCGATTGCCGGACCGGATGTCACCTTCATATGAACGCCCATCTCGTTGGCGATGATTCCCGCAAGGGTTGTCTTACCTAGTCCGGGAGGTCCGTAGAACAGCACATGGTCCAGCGCTTCCTTACGCGCCTTCGCGGCTTCTATATATACCTTCAGTGTCTCCTTCGCTTTTTCCTGCCCGATATATTCCGTTAGAAGCTGAGGGCGCAGTTCCCCCTCGATCTTAATGTCTTCTTCCAGATTCTCCGTCGTGATGATACGTTTTGCCATAGTCTGTGTGATTCCCTTCTCTTTTGATGGAGACTTGTCTTTTAATAATGAAACTTTACTCTGCCATTGCCCATTCTCCATCTGTTAAAAGTCAGAATAAATATTTCAGCGCCTCTTTCAGAATATCTTCCACCGTCGTACAGTCCGCGGATGTCTTCTTCACAGCGCGCATACTCTCCGAGCTGCCGTAGCCGAGAGCAACAAGCGCCTGTACTGCCTCTGCCTGCATATCACTGTCCGCCGATACCACATCGCGGTCTGACGCTTCTCCTCCATGAGCGGCATGCTCGAGCATTTCCTCAATATCTACTTTATCCTTTAGTTCCACGATTAGCTTCTCCGCTGTCTTCTTCCCGATGCCCGGCGCTGCGGAGATCGCTTTTGCGTCTCCAGACATGATTGCGAAGCGCAGTTCATCCGGACTCATGCAGGAGAGGATATTCAGCCCTCCCTTCGGTCCGATGCCACTCACTCCGATTACCAGCTTAAATATCTCCAAATCGTCCCTTGTGAGGAAGCCGAAAAGCTGCATGGCGTCCTCCCGCACATTCAGATAAGTGTGAATCTTCACTTCACTGCCCGGCTGTGGAAGAAGGGAGAGCGCTTGCTGGGGCATGAACACCCCATAGCCCACGCCTCCCACGTCGATCACTGCTTTCTCCTCTTCCACTGCCGCAAGTTCTCCTCTTAAATATGAGATCATCTGTCCGTTTCCTTTTCTTAATTTTATTCTGCCTTATTTTAAGATCTTAAATTTATCTCAAGCGGTAGTATAAGGAAAGTTTTTCAGCCTCCTTATCACCTCTTTGCACACCAGACCGATCAGGGCGCCTGTCACCAGTCCCGAGATCATCAGCACTGGAAGATAGTATCCGACCTGATAAGTTTCCACAACAAGCATTGCTACAATGAGTTGACCAATATTGTGTGTCACGCCGCCTGCCATACTCACTCCAATCACACTGAAACTACCTCTTTGTTTTATCATGGTCATAGCAGCAAGACTTAACAGGCCTCCTGCGAGACTATACAGAATGGCAAAGAGATTGCCAAAGATAAATCCCGCAAGGACAATACGGATGACAGACAAAAGAAATGCGTCTTGCCATCTTGCCTTATACAAGACTGTAACAATAACAAGATTCGCAAGCCCCAGCTTCGCCCCCGGGATACCGAAATTGATGGGAATCAGAGTCTCCACATAGCTGAATATAAGTGCCAGCGCCGTAAAAACGCCAAAATATGCCACTTTCCCTCTCATCGCACAACACCGTCCAAACTACTATCCGCACTGTTTTGTACAGAGACAGCTACCTGATTCGGAAGACAGATAATGCTTTCCCCGTTCCTGCTGATCTCCCGGTGGTGTACGCAGATCTGGTCCGGGCAGTCTGCCTCTTTCATATACACCTCTCCCTCTTCGATCACTACTGTATTTGTGCCGCTGATATCCACTGTCTGATCTTCATTGAGCTTATATGTGCCGAAATGGTCTCCATTTACTGTGATTAAGACAACTGCCGCTTCCTTGTCAAAAGACAGATTCAGCATCAGCTGGACACAAAAGATCAGGACCGAGAGAACAATCACAGCTGCCGCTAAGATCCAGTCATTTCTCTTCATATCCGTACCCCTTTACCTCAAATATCATAGCACACCGACTTTTATAATGCAACCATGCGTTCGATTGTATGTTCGATTGTTCTTTTTGTGGAAACATTATATAATATCCAAAAGTACGACCTGAAAGGAATATCAAAATGATAAACAGAAAAAAAGCGCATACTTATGCTATGGCACTTATATCAATACTGATCGTCTCCGCTCTTGAAGGCTGTTCCTCTCCCCCTAAAAATGAATCCTTATCTATGACAGGAATTTACTTTGATACGGTTGTCCAGATCGAAGTATGGGACGCCCAGCAGACAATCCTCGACGAATGTGAGGAAATCTGCGCTCAGTATGAGCAGCTCTTAAGTCCCACCATAGAGACAAGCGAGGTATCAAAAATCAATCAGGCGCAAGGTGCGCCCGTTACTGTGTCAGACGAAACGGCGCAGCTTATACGTCTTGGAATAGAATATGGGGAAATCTCACAGGAGAAATTCGACATCACAATCGCCTCTGCGACTAATCTGTGGGATTTCCGGGACAATAAAGAGAAAGAAATCCCGGATGCCGAAGCCCTCTCAGAAGCGGTCAGTCACATCAATTACCATTCTGTCAAGGTCGACGGCAACACCGTCACCCTTACGGACCCGGAGGCAAAGATCGATCTGGGGGGTATCGCAAAGGGTTATATTGCAGATAAACTAAAAGAATATTTAAAAAATCAGGGCGTGGAACATGCCCTGATCAATCTTGGGGGAAATATGCTTGCCCTCGGAGGACGCCCCGACGGATCTGATTTCCGCATTGGGATACAAGAACCCTTTGCAGCAGACGGAACCGTGCTGACAAACCTTTCTATCTCAGACAAATCTGTTGTCTCCTCCGGGAATTATGAACGATATTTTGAAAAAGATGGAATTATTTATCATCACATCCTTGACCCTGATACCGGATACCCCGTACAGAACAATCTGTATCAGGTAACTATTATATCCGACAGCTCTGTTCAGGGAGACGCCCTTAGCACCACCTGCTACGCTCTTGGATTAGAAGCAGGAATGGAGCTGATACAGAATACGGACGGTGTGGAAGCAGTGTTCGTCACGGACGATCTCGAGGTACACAAAACTTTATGAGGCATGGAAATATGCCATATATAAATCTCTTGTCCACAAATAACAAATGGATAGTTGGAGGAAATAATGGTATCAATAAAGAACAAAAAATATTTATCCTTAATTTTAGGATTTCTTTTCTTGTTAGTTGCATCGGTTATAGTATATCGGGTTGTCTTTATTTACAATACAAGTTTAAATATCTTAATTCAAAACAACTCGAATTTATCTTTGAAAGAGTTAAGTGTTTATTGCAATAGCACGAAACTTAACACCACACACATTCTTGAATCTGGAAAGTGCGTCGATTTGAAACTTAATCTTCCAACAGATTTCGTTGAGGGAAATCTTCTATTAAGCTATGAGGAAAATGGATTACAGAAGGATTTTATCCTTTGCGGATACATAGAACATGGCTGCTACAAGAAAATCAAAATAGTATATACCACAGACAATGAATTTCAGATAGAATAGGACAGTAAGAAGCTATCGCATCTATGATTTCCTAATCACTGATGCGGCAGTTTTGAAAACAAATAAAACACTTAATCTTTTTCATTTGTTTTTCTTCTTCCTAATCTAAATAATTTACGAGGCGTGAAAATATCCCAAAGATAAATCTCTTATCCACAGATAACAAAAAGTATTGAACATAAAAGCATAAACGCTTAATGTACAAACTATAATTTGAAATGTACTATTCATGCCTCTTACCTTAAAATATGTTATACCCTATCTGTACCACTACCCAGTATCTAAACCTAACAATTTGCATTCATCCCTGCCAGATATCCCGTGCTCCACGCAATCTGAAGGTTATATCCTCCGGTCACCGCATCCAGATCCAGTACCTCGCCTGCAAAGAAAAGCCCTTTTACCAGCTTCGACTCCATGGTACTGGGATCAATCTCCTTTACCGACACACCGCCCTTTGTGATGATCGCTTCTTTATATCCCCGAAGCCCCGTAAGAGTCATGGAGAAATCCTTTATCAACCTTACAAAATGAAGCCTCTCTTCTTTCGTGATCTCGTGAACCTTCTTCTCCTCCGGGATTCCCGACAATTCCACTATAACAGGTCTTAACTTGGACGGGAACAAACTGTCCACCGCATTCTTAAACTGACGGTTATGATTCGTCTCAAACTCTCTAAGTACTCTCTTGTCAAGCTGCTCTTCCGAAAGAGCAGGCTTGAGGTCGATATGCAGAGTCAGTTCTTTTTCTTTCAGCTTCTTTCCTACGATACTGCTGGCGCTTAAAATGACAGGTCCTGTCACTCCGTAATGGGTAAACAGCATCTCGCCAAACTCCTGATACAGCTTTTTCTTCCCGTCCGTTACACAGATCTCAATATTCCTTAAAGAAAGCCCCATCAGTTCCTTCGCATACCATTCTTTCACTTCCATGGGTACAAGGGACGGCAGAATCTCTGTCACTTGATGTCCACATGCTTTTGCAAAACGGTATCCGTCGCCTGTAGAACCTGTGGACGGATAAGAGATGCCGCCCGTCGCGACGATCACCGTGTCCGCATACAGTTTCTTCCCTGAAGTGAGCACAACGCCCTTGATGACATGCTCCTTAAGAATCAATTCTTTTACTTCCGCTTGGAGATAGATCTCCACACCGAGCTGCTCCATCTCCCGTTCTAGCGCGCGGATCACATCCGAAGAATGGTCGGATGCTGGAAAAACTCTCCCTCCCCGCTCAATTTTCGTCTTTACACCCAGCCCTTCAAAAAAATCAATGACCTGGCTGTTTGTAAAGCTGTAAAAACTGCTGTATAAAAACTTTGGATTACTGACTATGGCTGAAAAAAGGTCTTCCGTATCCGCCGCATTGGTGATATTGCAGCGTCCTTTCCCAGTGATAAACAGTTTTTTCCCGAGCTTTTCGTTCTTTTCGAGCAGAAGGACTTCTCCTCCATTTGCCGCGGCGGTGATCGCCGCCATCATACCCGCAGCCCCTCCGCCGATAACCAGCACCTTACTCATCTTCTGCTTCGTCCTTTCCTGCCTTGCCCGCCGAAAAATGATCCGCTTCATCCACTGAAAAAGAGTCACTCACGGGATTGAGTTCGTCCCCGCTGTACACTTGGTATTCTCCCCATATCTTTTCCAGCGTCTCTAATGTGTCAATGACTTCTCCCTGCTTTTTCATGCACAGTGCTACCACCAGCGCATTGATTACGCTTAACGGCGCCACAAGAGAATCCACGATGGACGCCATGTCGCTGCGCGCGATGAGGTTGCAGGAGGAATACAGATTCATTGGGGAATGGATACTATCCGTCAGCGTGATGACCTTTGCTTTCCGATTACTTGCAAATTCCAGCGCTTTTAAGGTGCGCATGGAATAGCGCGGAAAACTGATCCCGATAATCACATCATCACTGCCAATACGGATCAGCTGTTCAAAAACTTCGCTGGAACTATTGGTATTTACAACAATTACATCTTCACAGATCAGGTTCAGATAAAACGCGAGGAATGACGCCAAAGGCGCACAGCTTCTAATACCGATAACATAGATCTTTTTTGCATCAAGAATCGTATTGATGGCAAGGTCGAAGGCCTTGTGGTCGATCACAGTGAGAGTCTGCTTGATTTTCTCGATGTCTGACTGAAGCACAGTCTCAAGAATCTCACTCTGGCTGATCCTTCCATATGTAACCTCCATCCTCTGGATGGAATTCAGTTTATTCCTAACTAGTTCTTCCAGCGCTTTCTGGAATCCCGGATATCCTTTATATCCCAGCTGAATGGCAAAACGCACAACTGTCGACTCACTGACTCCCACAGTCTCTCCTAATTTTGCCGCGGTCAGAAACACTGCCTTATCATAATTGTCACACACATAATCCGCCAGACGCCGCTGTCCTTTGCTCATCTTGGCGTATTTCTCTTCGATCCTTAAGATCAGTTCATTTGCTGTGTTTTCTGCTGTTTCCATGTCAATCTTGTTCCTTCTTATTCTTTCTTATTTTTCTTCTTTCATTCCATAGTATCCTATACAGGACGGGTATATATCTCAAGCCATATCCGCTCCTCTTCATCCAAATAAGGCGATACAGTCTGAAACACATTTTTATGATACTCGTTGAGCATCTCCCGCTCTTCATGAGTCATACGCTCTGGCAAAATAGCGTCCAGATCAACAGGCACAAGAGTCAGAGGTTCAAATCTCATGAACTGCCCGTATTCATTTTTTTCATCCTCGCACACCAGAAGCTCATTTTCGATACGGATACCGTGGGATCCTTCAACATACAGCCCCGGCTCGTCGGTGATAATCATATTCTTCTCCAACACGGGAGCTGGCGTTCTCCCTTCTCTCCATCGGAAATTGATAGGAGCTTCGTGGACATTCGTCAGATATCCGACTCCATGCCCTGTGCCGTGGTTAAAGTTCACTCTTTTCTGCCAGAATATCTCCCGCGGGATACAATCCAGATTCGCCCCGCTGCACCCGTATAAAAAAACGGTATTCATCAAATGGAGCATCGCCCGGACCACAAGGGTAAAATCCTCCTTTTCTTTCAGAGAGATCTCCCCCAAAGCAACGGTTCTTGTAATATCTGTGGATCCCTCAAAATAGTGTCCCCCTGTGTCCATCAATAACAGCTTCCCTGTTCCAAGAGGAGCATTGCTTTCCTTAGTGGCGCTGTAATGGACAACCGCCCCGTGTTCAGCAAAGGCGCTGATGGGCGCAAAACTAGCGCCTAGATAACCACTCTGCTTTTCCCGGAATTGTTCCAATTTCTCTGACACTGATATTTCTGTCAGCACACCAGTCTGTCCAAAACTGCAATCCAATATTTCTTTCTTCAGCCAGTACAGAAATTTCGTATGCGCCACTGCGTCTTTGATATGAGCTTTTTTGATATTTCTGACTTCCGTATCGTTTTTTACACATTTCATCAGAACTTCCGGATTCTCTTTTTCAACCACGCAGGCGTCCTGCGGAATCAGCTTATATAGGGCGTAACTTGTCCGTTCTGTATCAAGCAGAATCGTGGAATCTCCTGGCAGTGAAGACACCGCTTCTATAATCTCTTTATAAGGTCTGACAATAATATTGTTTTTTTGAAACACATCTCTGACTTCCGCCGGGAATTTATCCCCATCCGCAAACAGCTCCACCCTGTCTTTATACAAAAGAAGATGGGACAGAACAAGGGGACAATATGCGATGTCATTTCCCCTGATATTCAAAAGCCACGCAATATCATCCAAACTTGACAGAAGATGGATGTCCGCCTGTTCCTCATCCATTCTCTCACGGACGCGCCGAAGTTTCGACCGTACATTCTCCCCGGCATATCTTTCCTCCAAGAGAAAGGCGCTCTCTTTGGACAGAGGTGGTCGGTCTTTCCACACCCTCCCCACAAGGTCATGCGCATAGCGAAGACCGCCTTGCTTTTCCTTGGCGATCCTGTCATAAACAATCCCTTCCGAAATGCCAGTACACTGACCGTCAAACCCGATTACGCCATTTTTCGGAAGTTCTTTTTTCAGGAAACTTTCGATCGTATCAACCCCCGGTTCCCCCATCTTATAGAGAGAAACTTTGCTTCCTCTCAGTTCTTTTTCCGCCTGTATGAAATATCTTCCGTCCGTCCACAGACACGCTTTGTCCTTTGTAAACACCGCGGTTCCGGCAGAGCCGGTAAAACCGGTCATAAACTGCCGTGCTTTGAAATATTCTCCCACATACTCGCTGTGATGGTAGTCGGTGGACGGGACAATATAGATATCAACGCCCTCCCGCTTCATCTCTGCGCGAAGAGCATCTATTCTGTCAGAAACATTTTTAATTGCATAATCATCAGCATAATTATTAACTTTCATCAGGCTCCTCCTGCTGCTTGAGCTATACACTTGTTATATAATACCATCAAAAATCATATTACACAAATAAAAATAAATAAAGCAGAATATCCGCAGAACTATGTTGCGTGAACGGCCGAAGCCGCGATGCAATCATAGTTCTGCGGATATCGTACATTTAGAGAAAATAAAGTTTCAGATACTCTTATCTTTTATACCGGATATGCTCCGTTCTTTGTGTCAGCCACTGTCGCATCAACTTTCGTCTGTTGCGCCTGTCTGTACTTAAAGAAGTCTACAGCTACCTGTGGGAAGAGCGCATATGTCAGCACATCCTCATCCTGCTGCATCCACTGCCCGCACTCTTTACGGAGTGTGTCAAGCTCATTGGGAATCAGGTCAGCCGGACGGCAGGTAATGATATCTGCGTCCTCTCCGAGAATCTTCTTCTGAATTTCTTCGTTCACAGGTTTTACAGTCGCGCCATATCTTCCAGCAAGGATATCCTTTGTCTCCTTTGTCGCCATTTTATAGCGCTCGCCTAACAGCACATTAAATACTGCTTGTGTTCCCACAATCTGTGAGGATGGCGTGACAAGCGGCGGCTCGCCAAGGTCTTTGCGCACGCGCGGAACCTCTTCTAACACCTCATAGAACTTATCCTCTGCCCCCTGCTCTTTGAGCTGGGAAGTCAGATTGGAGAGCATGCCACCCGGAACCTGATACAGAAGCGTCTTAATGTTCACGCCTAAGTTCTTCGGATTTAAAAGACCGCTGTCAAGAGCCTGGTCGCGGATCGGACGGAAGTAGTCTGCGATCTCTGAGAGAAGTCCCTGATCCAATCCTGTATCGTACGGCGTTCCCTTAAATGTCTCAACCATAACCTCTGTCGCCGGCTGGGAAGTTCCCAGAGCGAACGGAGATATGGCTGTATCGATGATATCAGCGCCTGCCTCAACAGACTTCATATAAGTCATGGAAGCTACACCGGAAGTATAATGTGTGTGCATCTCGATCGGGATGTTAACTGCTTCCTTAAGAGCTGTGACAAGCTCTGTCGCCTGATACGGGCAGAGAAGCCCTGCCATATCCTTCACACAAATAGATTTAGCGCCCATGTCCTCGATTCTTTTCGCTAGATCCACCCAGTAGTCCAGTGTGTATGCATCGCCCAGCGTGTAGGACATTGCGACCTGAGCGTGAGCTTTCTCTTTGTTCGCCGCAGTAACCGCTGTTTGAAGGTTTCGAATATCGTTCAGGCAATCAAAAATACGGATAATGTCAATGCCGTTGGCAACGGATTTCTGAACGAAATATTCTACCACATCATCAGCGTACGGGCGGTATCCGAGGATATTCTGACCGCGGAACAACATCTGCAATTTCGTGTTTTTAAAGCCATCTCGGAATTTTCTCAGCCTTTCCCACGGATCTTCCTTGAGAAAACGCAGTGAGGCGTCGAATGTAGCCCCGCCCCAGCACTCTACCGCATGGTATCCGACTTTGTCCATCTTCTCGACAACGGGCATCATCTGATCTGTTGTCATTCTGGTGGCGATCAGGGACTGATGCGCGTCACGCAGGATGGTCTCTACTATTTTAACCGGTTTTTTTTCTATTTCTGCCATTTATCTGTCCTCCATTTATTACTTAACGCCAAAGATCGCCATAAATGTTCCCGCTACTACTGCTGTACCGATAACTCCCGCCACATTCGGACCCATGGCGTGCATGAGCAGAAAATTCGTCGGATCAGCTTCAGACCCGACTTTCTGGGATACACGTGCTGCCATAGGCACGGCGGATACTCCCGCGGAACCGATCAATGGATTTACCTTGCCCTTTGTCGCCCAGCACATGAGCTTTCCAAAGAGAACTCCCGCGGCTGTACCAAACGCAAATGCGACCAGTCCAAGGATAACAATTTTGATCGTATCCATATTCAGGAACGCTTCCGCGCTCGTTGTAGCACCTACGGATGTACCGAGCAAAATAACAACGATATACATCAGGGCGTTAGCCGCTGTATCTGTAAGCTGTCTTACTACGCCGGACTCTTTGAACAAGTTTCCGAGCATGAGCATGCCGACAAGCGGAGCCGTTGTCGGAAGAATCACACAGACAACAATCGTAACAATAATCGGAAAAAGTATCCTCTCTAGTTTTGATACTGGGCGGAGCTGCTCCATCTTGATCTTGCGCTCTTTCTCTGTAGTGAGCAGCTTCATAATCGGCGGCTGAATGATTGGCACCAGCGACATATATGAGTAAGCCGCCACCGCAATCGGACCTAAAATCGCTGTTTGCTGTAGTTTACCAGCAAGGAAAATGGATGTCGGGCCGTCAGCACCGCCGATAATAGAGATTGCCGCAGCAGCCTTGTCAGAAAATCCCATTGCCATCGCTCCTAAATAAGCGGCAAAGATACCGAACTGTGCCGCCGCTCCGAGGAGAAAGCTCTTCGGGTTAGCGATCAGGGGGCCAAAATCTGTCATTGCCCCGACACCAAGAAAAATCAGCGACGGAAGGATAGACCATTCGTCAAGTAAATAGAAATAGTACAAAAGTCCGCCTGTCCCGTTGGATGCGTCTTCGGGATGGATCATGATATCAGGATAGATATTCACAAGAAGCATACCGAATGCAATCGGGACAAGCAAAAGCGGCTCAAAGCCGTGTCTTATCGCCAGAAAGAGGAATACGCAGGCAACACCGATCATGATCAGGTTTCCCCATGTGAG
>NHCFR01400__coassemble_480_pt1 | contig 45553 bp, 48 predicted proteins | sample NHCFR01400__metabat2_high_PE_061 | metagenome-assembled genome bin NHCFR01400 | reverse complement strand
ATCAGGCCGCGCCATTCGCAAAACCGCACTCCGTGCTTCTTGCGGCTACGCCGCTACAAATATCCGTCTCCGCACCAGATCAGGCCGCGCCATTCGCAAAACCGCACTCCGTGCTTCTTGCGGCTACGCCGCTGTTTTGCTCATATTCTGGCGCTCACTTCATACTACAGCGGGGGAGGAGAAAACTATGCGAGCATATTTTCTCCTCCCCCGCTGTAGTATGCCTGATCTGGTGCTATAAGTTCCATTTTTTATCTTGCGCAAGTTTAAGGCGGTTCATCGCTCTTGCAAGAGACGCCTGCGTGTGGTAATACTCCTGAATACTCTGCTTCTGACGCATCTGCTCCTGCGCGCGCTCTCTTTGTTCTTCCGCGTGGCGCACATCGATATCCTCTGGATTCTCAGCCGTATCAACAATGAGTGTCACACGATTGTTGACGATCTCCGCGAATCCCTGTCCCAGAGCAATATCCTGCCTCTTCCCTTCTTCTGCTTCCATGTAGGCGATCCCCACCGCGATAGCGATAACCATATTCTCATGGTTCGGGAGAATCCCCATTTCGCCATCCGGAGCAGGGATAGTCAGCTTCCTGCAGCGTCCCTCATAAAACACCTTATCGCTTGCTATGATTTTTAACCCAAATGTGTCCATAGCTATGCCTCCGCTTTTGCTTTCGCTATCACATCATCGATCGTTCCCACATTAAAGAACGCGCTCTCCGGGTATTCATCCATCTCACCGGCTATAATCATCTTAAATCCGCGGATCGTTTCCTTAAGTGGCACATATTTCCCCGGGATGCCCGTAAATGTCTCCGCCACAAAAAACGGCTGAGAGAGGAACCTCTGGATCTTTCTCGCACGCATAACGGTCGCCTTGTCCTCCTCTGAAAGCTCTTCCATACCAAGAATTGCTATGATATCCTGAAGCTCTTTGTATTTCTGGAGAATAGCAGTCACTTGGTTCGCCACCTCATAATGCTCTTCCCCAACCACGTCCGCCTCCAATATACGGGAGCTGGATTCCAAAGGATCCACCGCCGGATAAATTCCCTGCTCTACGATCTTTCTTGAGAGCACAGTGGTTGCATCCAGATGCGCGAATGTCGTCGCTGGAGCCGGGTCTGTCAAGTCATCCGCAGGCACATAGACTGCCTGTACGGATGTGACAGAACCGTTCTTAGTAGAAGCAATACGCTCCTGAAGTTCGCCCATCTCCGTGGCAAGCGTGGGCTGGTATCCCACCGCTGACGGCATCCGTCCAAGAAGGGCGGACACCTCAGAGCCTGCCTGTGTAAAACGGAAGATATTGTCAATAAAGAGAAGGACATTCCTGCGCTCTTCATCACGAAAATACTCCGCCATCGTAAGCCCCGTCTCAGCCACGCGCATACGAGCTCCGGGCGGCTCGTTCATCTGCCCGAACACAAGAGCCGTCTTTTCCAGCACCCCTGATTCTTTCATCTCAGACCAGAGATCATTTCCCTCACGGGAACGCTCCCCGACCCCGGTGAAGATCGAGTAACCTCCGTGCTCTGTCGCGATATTGCGGATCAGTTCCTGAATCAGCACAGTCTTGCCTACGCCCGCTCCTCCGAAAAGACCGATCTTACCGCCCTTTGCATAAGGCGCCAGAAGATCGATAACTTTAATCCCCGTCTCTAATATCTCTACAACCGGGCTTTGCTCTTCAAAGGTCGGCGGCTGTCTGTGAATGACCCATTTCTCCGCGTCGTCAAGTTTCTCTCCATTATCAATTGTCTCACCCAGCACATTAAAGAGCCTGCCAAGAGTTTTTCCCCCAACCGGCACTTGGATCCCCGCCCCTGTAGCTGTGACTTCCATGTCCCTGTGAAGTCCTTCGCTGGCAGAGAGCATCAGACAGCGCACCTCGTTGTTCCCAAGATGCTGTGCCACCTCCATAATGCACTTTTTCCCTCCGTTTTCAACTTCAAGCGCATCTTTAATAAAGGGAAGAGCGCCGTCCTCAAATACTACGTCAACCACAGGCCCCATTACCTGTGTGATTCTTCCTTTATTCATAATCATTCTCCTCTACTTCTGCTGTGCTTTTGCGCCGCTGCACACTTCCGTAATCTCTTGCGTGATCGCTGCCTGTCTTGCTCTATTATAGAGGATAGACAGGTCGCGGATCAGATCCTTCGCACTGTCCGTAGCAGCCCTCATTGCCATCATACGCGCATTATGCTCACTGGCATAAGCCTCCACCAGACACCCATATATCATCCCGGTCACATAGTTTGGCACGATACTGTCCATCACCGCCTCAGCAGATGGATACAGATCGATCGCTTCCCTATAAACGTTGAGGGGCATCTTCATCTCATTGAACGAACTGCGCTCCAACGGAAGAAGTTTCAGGATCTCCGCCTCGGACTGAACGGAATTTTCCATGCGAGTGTAAACAATGTATATCTCATCTAAATCCCCTGACATAAACTGATCCAAGAGCACTCCCGCTATATCCCTTGCCCGGTGCATCGTCGGTTTCTGTACCGTATACTGAAAATTTGTATCGATCTCAACACCTCGCTTTGCAAAGTAATGCCTGCCTAGTTCCCCCACAATGAACAATTTGTGAATGCCCGGCCGGGAGAGAATCTCTTCCTCAAGTTTCACAATATTATGATTGTACGCTCCTGCAAGCCCCTTATCCGCAGTCACCACAATGGATGCGATCTTTCGCTCCTCTGCCGGAGTTGTCTCCCGCTGGTCAAAAAAATAGTGCTCCAGCTTGGGGATGTGTCTTAAGATCCTTGAGATCTCGCCTTGAAGCGCATAAAAGTACGGCTCTGTGTCAGTCAGTTTTTTCTTCGCCTGCGTCATCTTAGAGGAGGAGATCATGTACATGGCATTTGTGATCTTCATCGTATCTCTGACACTGTTGATGCGGCTTTGTATCTCTCTGATATTTGCCATATTATCACCTGCTTTTTTAAACCGTTGCTTTAAATTCCATCGCGATATCCACGATCTTTCCGATCAGTTCATCAGACAATACCTTCTTTTCCTCAATCTCCGAAGCAATCTCCGGATGATTTGAATCAAAATAAGTCAGCATATCTGACTGGAACTTCTTGATCTGTCTCTTCTCGATACCAAGCATCACTTTGTGGGTCGCCGCACACAGAGTAATAACCTTCTCATGGAGGGAAAGCGGATGGTAAAGCGGCTGCTTCAAAAGCTCCATAAGCCCGCTTCCATAGTCAAGCTGTTCCTTTGTTGCGGCGTCCAGATCGGAACTAAACTGGGTAAACACTTCCATTTCCCGATATTGCGCCAGATCGATACGTATGCTTCCCGAAGCCTTTTTCATCGCCTTTGTCTGCGCTGCGCCTCCCACACGGGACACAGAAAGTCCTACGTTCACCGCCGGACGCATACCGGATGCGAACAGCCCGCTCTCAAGGAAAATCTGCCCATCAGTAATAGAGATGACATTGGTCGGTATGTACGCCGATACATCTCCCGCCTGCGTCTCAATGATAGGGAGCGCTGTGATGGAACCGCCGCCCATTTCGTCGCTTAGACGGCTGGATCTCTCCAGCAATCTGGAATGGAGATAGAATACATCCCCTGGATATGCCTCACGCCCCGGAGAACGTCCCAGCAAAAGAGACAACGCGCGGTATGCCACCGCATGCTTGGACAGATCATCATACACGATGAGCACATCCTTTCCCTGATACATGAAATGTTCCGCCATGGCAGTTCCCGCGTAAGGAGCGATATACTGAAGCGCCGCGCAGTCACTCGCCGTAGAGGATACAACAATCGTATAGTCGAGCGCGCCATGTGTCTTTAATGTATTGACCACTTTTGCCACCGTGGAGGCCTTCTGTCCCACAGCGACATAGATACAGACAATCTCTTTACCCTTCTGGTTTAAGATCGTATCAATCGCAATGGATGTCTTTCCTGTCTGGCGGTCGCCGATAATCAACTCGCGCTGTCCCCGCCCAATGGGAAACATCGCGTCGATAGAAAGAATCCCTGTCTCAAGAGGCTGGCTAACAGACTTACGGTCAATAATTCCGGGAGCCTCCTGCTCGACCGGACGGTAATCCTCCGCACTGATCTCTCCCTTCCCGTCAATAGGTTCGCCGAGGGCATTGACTACCCTGCCAATATATCCGCTGCCCACGGGAACACCAGCTCTTTTGCCTGTGCGGGACACCTTCGTTCCCTCACGGATCTGCGTATCGCTTCCAAAAAGGATACAACCGGTCTCATCCCTTCGGATATCCTGAACCATTCCCTTTTGTCCGTTTTCAAATGTAACGACCTCACCGTACATGGCGCGGTCAATACCATAGACCGTGGCGATCCCGTCACCTACCGCAACGACAGTTCCGACTTCGCTGTCTCTGCTCATCTCGTCAAAATTCTCTATTTCTTCCCGCAAGATCGAAATGATCTCGTCCGAGTTAATTGAACCCACCTTATCTACCTCCTGCTATTCTCCGCGCAAGCCTGTCCATACCGCCTTTCACGCTTCTGTCATACTCATCGTTTCCCACGCGGAGGATGAATCCTCCCATCAGCGTATCGTCCCTGCGCACCTGGATCCGCGCCGCTTTCGCTTTGTATTTCCTACAGAGGAACTGTTCCATCCCTTTTTTCTGCTCTTCACTGGGCTCTGTGGTGCATGTCAGAACCGCGCGCACAATATCAGCCTCTTTATCCCTAAGTCCATCGTACGAGGCAAAGATTTCCTCCAGCAGACCTACCCTATGGTAAGCGCACACTGTCTTTAAAAAATTTCTCATTTCCACAGGAAATACCTTATCAATCACACTCTGCTTCTTCCTCATAGCAATTGTCGGGTTTCGCAGAATCTCCGTAAGCTTTGGCACTTCCAAGAGTATCTGCCTCGTCTTCCCGACCGTCTCCTGTGGAACATCCATCCCGAAAAGGACCTTCCCGTATGTGGCTGCCGGGGAAGAGCAGCGTATCTCTTTACCTGTCTTCATCTGCATTCTCCTTCAGAAACTCATCGTACAGCGCCTGATCTTGCTGCTCTCTCGTTCCCTCTTTTATGAGCTTTCTCGCTGAAGCCGCCGCCAGCGACGCGATTTCCGACTTCATCTCCCGCATCGCCTTCTCGCGCTCGATGCGCACTGTCTCTTTCGCTGACACGATGATGTTTCCCGCCTCGTCCCCCGCCTCATTTACGATACGGTCATACTCGTTTTTCGCGGAACGGCGTGCGTTCTCCACGATCCGCACAGCCTCCTGCTTTGCCCCGCTTAAGGACGCTTCATACTCCCGCTTCATCTTAAGGGCGTCCTCCTTGGCCGACCGCGCATTTTGGAATCCCTCGTCGATCATCCTCCTTCGTTTCTCCATGACTTCCATCACAGGACGTATGAGGAAGTGTCTTAGCAGAAGGTAAAGGACGATGAGATTTATAATGGTATAGACAAGATTCATATTTATCTGGATCATCTTCTCTGCCTGCCTCTTTTCTTATCAATATTGTCTCGCTTCAATATCGTCTCACTTTCGGATCTGTGTTTATTTCAGGAAGAAAATGATCATGATACCGATGATAAATCCGTAGATCGCAGTAGCCTCCGCCAGCGCACATCCGACGATCAGGTTCTTGAATATCTTGCTCTCCGCCTCCGGCTGCCTTGCGATCGCCTCTGTCGCCTTACCTGTCGCAATGCCGATGCCTACGCCTGCTCCGACCCCCGTCAATACTGCAATACCTGCTCCGATAGCTATAATTGTTCCCATGTTATTTTTCTCCTTTTCTTATGATGAAATATGTATATCTTCTGATTCTGTCCGCTTTATGCGGTCTGCCGGATCTCCCGGCTCATTACCCCCGAGGATCTACTCCATCTCCTCGGTCATAAAGATCGCCGTCAGGAATACGAATACATACGCCTGAAGCAGACCGTCAAAAATGTCAAAATAAAAACTCACCGGGATGGGGATGATCAGCGGCACGAAGACCTTCAAAAGCTCCAGCACTACGAATCCTGCCAGCATGTTTCCGAATAAACGCATACAAAGTGACAGCGGACGGATCACGACCTCCAGTACCATGATCGGCGCCACGATCGGAACCGGTTTAGCAAAATGCTTTACCCAGTGTACCACTCCGTTTTTGCGGATACCTGAAAACTCGATCACAAACATGCTCATAACTGCAAGTGCCGCAGTCACGTTCAGGTCTTTGGTCGGAGGCTTGAACCCGAACAATGCGATCGTGTTCGCCACTCCGAGATAGATAAGAATAGTGATCAGATAGGGGGTGTAACCTCTGTTTTCCTTCCCGATGATCCCCTCGAAGAAATCCTGCGCCCAGCTGATTCCTGCCTCAAGCGCAAGCTGGACCTTGCCGGGGTTCTCCACCCGGAGATTCCGTGTCAGGACGATGGACAAAACGACGAGCACCGCCATGATAATCCATGTGACGACGACGGATTCTGATATTCCTCCTAATACCGGAAGAGTAAAGACTGTCTCACAGTTTAATTCTTCCATCAGTTTCTCTGCCAGATTCCCCGTATTACTCCCTCCTTTACCTATTAAAATGCAGCTTCAAAAAAGCTTTTTCAATCTTACGCCCGGTCAAAATTTTTGTCAATATAAGGTGTCGCCAAGTCTCTTGGACGCCTCTCTTCATTTTTTTCTTTCACTTTGTCTTGTTTTCACGCCTAAAATGCCCTGTTTTTATTTATTTTTCCACTTGTTTTTAAAATTAGTGTAAACCGGTAATTCCTTTTAGATTTATTTCACAATAAAATACCGATTATCCCAAATATTTTTTGGTTAATCGGTATATATAAATGTCTATTTTTTAACAATCCTTTAGTAAAAAGAAAGAAAACCGTATAAGTTATCACAGGAATGAGGTATACTTTAAAAGAGAGGTAGCAGATATGAACAGAGAATTATCATGGACTGAAAAATATTTCCCAAAAGCATCGGACAGATTGTTCTTTCTGTGCGGTATTCTCATGCTGGGCAGCGAGATCTGGAAGCAATTTACCCTGACTTTCAGTGTTGGAGGCGGCGCCTATAACTGGTGGTATCTGCCCTTCCAGCTTTGCAGTGTGCCCATGTATGTACTGCTTGCCTACCCATGGCTGCGCCGGGAAGGAATCCGCCAGACGCTCCTCGCATTTCTCATGAGCTACTGCCTTCTTAGCGGCATCATCGTCTTCTTGGACACGTCCGGGCTTCAATATCCGCTGCCAGCGCTCACCGCGCACTCCTACATTTGGCATATTCTTCTCATCCTGATCGGAATTAGCTCTGGCATCGCATACTGCCGGAACCTCTGCTCTGACAGGAAGAACATCCTCTTCTCCCGTACGCTGTCCCGCATCTTCCCCATGCGCCCCTTCCTGTATTCCACTCTTTTATACCTATCCTGCTGCCTTATCGCCGAAACACTCAACCTGAGTCTGGATCGGTACGGGCTGATCAATATGTTTTATATCAACCTCCACTATCCCATGCAGCAGATAGTTTTCCGGGAGCTTATACCCTTCATCGGAAATACTCCAGCTATTCTTCTATATATAGCCGCAACCATACTGGGGTCATTTCTTCTCTTTCTGCTCTGGCGCGCCTTCCGTCCAGTCTTCTACCGCCGCTGACAGCCCGTCCTCTAACCGATCTGCCTCCGCATCCCGTCTATCCGGCGCCAAGTCTTCTCCCTGACAGGAGGAGATCTCACGCGCAATGTTTAAGAAATCCCGGTCTTTGGATTTCCTGCGCGGAATAAAACTTCCCGCCACACTTCCCTTCCCACGGTTCTTCACATAGAAGAAGCCGATAATTGAAAACACAAAAGCTCCGGCAAAATTGACAATCAGATCCTGCATGGTATCGATAAGCCCGATGTCCAGATATCCTCCAATCCCTAATTCCTGCCCGTTTACCGCAGTTTCCCCTATCCCTTTTATCACATAAGGAATATTGTGTCCCGACGGGTCGAGAGTCACCGAACGGATCGTATGGATCACTGTATCTTTCTGCATATCAAGATTGAACAGCGAGTCCATCCCAAACTCGAAGAACTCCCATACAACCCCGATCGTCATGGAAAAACAAAATGCCACGATTGCCGTAAACAGCGGAGATAACTGGAACACAGTCCTCTCGCTCCGATTCAAAAGATCCACAAGAGAAAACCCGATCGCCGCGGCGAGAAATCCGTTGAGCATATGAAGAACAGTATCCCAGAATGGAAAAACCAAGTAAAACTCACTAATCTCACCCAATATCTCAGCCGCAAAGATAAAGATCAGAATAATGATCTCCAATGTCGTAGGCAGCTCTACCTTGAACGTAATCTGCACAAGACTCGGAATAATCAGAAGCAGCAGAGTCAAGCCACAGAGGAATACATTCTCATAATTTCTGTTCAAAAGCTGAAGGATAAGCATGATGATCACAAGACCTCGGAGTGTAAAGTACACAATAAATGAACTCTTGTGCTCGCGGAGCTCCATATAGAGTGCCGCGCCAAAATTGCGAAACCACGTATTTTTCTGACTGTCGTTTTTTCTTTTATCCATTGTTTTAACTCACTTTTCTGTGATGGAATCATTTATCTTTACTGCTATCTGTCTATTCTATCACACTCCTTATTATATGTCTCTGATTTTCTTTCCTGAAACCTGTGAGGCTGCTTTTCACCTCGCCAAATCCGTGCCGCCTGTGCTGTCATACACTCAAAGCATTACATTTCTGTCAGCTGTATTTGCAGGAGACGCTCCCTATCCGCTCCCCGCGACGCACAAGCGTCTCCACGCCTTCCGCACTGTTTTTCAGGATGTCGGCATCCGGCGCGATCCTGCCCTTCTGAAAACAGAGGATGACCGTTGAGCCGCCAAACGCAAAATATCCCTTTTCCTCTCCCTTTTTCACACGGGCCGCGCCGTGACGGTTCACGATCCTGCCTACCATCGTGGCTCCGACCTCTATCATCAGCACCGTTCCGATCTCCCGGGCGGCGAGCAGACTGTATTCCCGGGCATTTTCATGGTATACCGGAAAACGCCCCGCGATATAAGGATTCACCGAATGTAATACACCCGGTATATACACATTCGCCGATTTCTTCCCGTCAGCGATATAACAAAAACGGTGGCAGTCATCCACCGTCAGCCGAAATACAAAAAGAACCCCTCCCGAATAGCGCTCCGCAAGACGGGCATTTCTCAGCAGACTTTCGAGGGAATAGGTTCTTCCCTTGACAGGGAACCGCAGCTTTTCATTTATTTTATAAACCGTCAGCTTGCCGTCGCATGGACTAATGATTGCGTCGGTCTGCGCCGCTATCGGGCGGCTCTCCTGACGTAACTTCCTGCAGAAGAAATCATTCCACGAAGAAAAATACTGCTTTTCACACTCGTCCAGCCGGATGTGGTTCTTCTTCACAAAGATGCGGACGATAGGCGCCGACACCTTCATATCCATGACTCTTCCCACCGAATGGGATATCTTCGGGCACGCCAGAATCCTCAGCAGGAAACGCCCCGCCGCACAGCCGCACAGCCACGCCAAAAGCCTGTCCTGCTTCTCATTTCCCCTGACCTCTTCCCCGTTCCGTTTCCTATAAATCATCTTTTCTCTCCTATATAATACCGTCTGTCACACACCTCCTGCTATGCTCCGTCTACCACACGCCGGAAAACATACAGAACACAACCGCGGCAATATCCGTCAGCATCAGAGACACCGCCACGCAGACCCTCGTGCGGGGCACAGGAATATCCAGTATAAAAAACAGCCCGGTGACTGCCAGAGCCACATGAAGCCACGCGGCAAACGCTCCCGCCGGGAGCCATACGCGCGGAACATACGCCAGCGGCAGGATCGCAGACACAAAGGTGATGGGCAGACCGTGATAGTACCGCTTTGCCCCCTGCTCTCTCTCTTCCTCCAGCACGTTAAAATATGCCAGACGGATGATACCGCACACACAGTAAAACACCAGAACCGCCTTCCCGGCGCCCCCGCTGACCCCCAGCGTATAGCAGATCACCGCGGGGAATACGCCGAAACAGAGCACGTCACAGAGGGAATCAATCTGTATCCCAAAGCTGATTTCCTGCTTTGTCCTCTCCTTTTTTGTCCGGGCGATCATGCCGTCGATACTGTCACAGAAGCCCGAGATCATCAAAAAGGCGACAGCCCACGTCGCATGCCCCTCGACTGCCAGCGTTATTCCGATGACGGAGAACGCCGTACCGATGTACGTCACCCACACCGTATAATCATAAAATCCTATCATCTCATTCACCCTCCACGCATAAAACACGCCGCCGTCAGATTAGGCATCAGATGGAATCTCAGATCAGGTAACGGAGGAAAGTTGCCACCTCTCCCAGTACATAATGGATGATGCAAAGCCCCCATATATTCCCCTGCCTGTGATAAAAGACACCGAGCACGCCCAACAGCAGCGAAGCGCCCACCATGTACGGCAGCCCGTAGGCGATATGAAGCACGCCGAACACCAGCGAGGACACCATAATGGACATAAATGCCGAGTATTTCCCCGTAAAAATACGGCTTAAGTTTTCCTGCATAACACCGCGCGCAAGGAACTCCTGAAGCACGACCGTCAGAGGATACACCACATCCGCAAACGTCCCCACACTCCAGTCCCAGAAAGGCGCGCCTTCCGGAAAAAATCCCGGCGCCACCTTAAGTATCACGATCTTCCCGACGACGAGAAAGACGACTCCGCCCACCGTTATCAGAATATCAGGAACAAACGTCGCCCTGACATCAGAGATACGAAGACCGATATCCCGTATAGAAAAATCAGTTGTCTTTAAGATAATGATAAACATCAGAACTGAGATCGCCTCGATCACAAGGTTCATGACCTGCCCCGGCAGCTCGATGCCTAGATAGCGCAGCAGGCTCCACAGGAAGAGATAGCCGCACACACAGATCATCAGCACGGAAAAGACCGTAGAGGATTCCGCGCGCTGACGGTTCAGCCTCGCCACCTCAGTGACGTCTGAAAATACCACGACGATCCCTATCCTTTCCTGCCCGTCCTCCCCGTACAGAAACGAGGAGGTCAGACGGAAGCGGCGCGTTTCTTCCACTGTACCCGCCCGGTAGAAAGCCTCTCCCGAGTGGGAATTTTCCTTATCATACACAGCGTCCAGCACAAACTGGTGAAACGCATCGTTTGCGTCCCCCACGTCGGCATCCGTATCCATAAACGTCAGACTGTATTTCTGCCCCTCCGGATCTTCCGACAGTCCCAGCATGCTCCTGCCCTTTTCGTTGAGGTACAGGATCTGACCTCTGGTATCCAGCACAAGGACGCCGTCGTTCATGTCCCGCAGGATCCGTGGGATGATGTTCTTTTGTTCCAAATGACCCACCGCAGCACCCTCCTTTAATTTTGACGTTCTTTTATTGTTGTCTAAATTATAAATGAAGGAAGTGAGCCGCCGCCGTCTCCTGCGTGAATTGCCTGCTTATGCTCGTGAGTTGCCTGTTTATGTCTGTAAATTTAGGGGAACTACTTGAACCACCCCGCTCCTTCTGCTACATTGGAAAAGAATCCACGTTGTTGAAATGTTTTCGGATACCGGCAGTTCCGGACCTCAGTCAAGAAACACAATGGTAATGAAAGATATGTTTGATTATGAGATCATATACAGCAGCCGCAAAACCCTCGCCCTCCAGATCACCGCAGAGGGCAGGGTCATTGTACGGGCGCCCGTGGAGTGTCCCCGCTCCGTAATCAAGTCCTTCGTGCAGCAAAAGGAGCGCTGGGTGAAGACCCATCTCGCCCGTCTTCAGGAGCGGACAGAAAATACTTCTGCTAATCCGCCGATATCCGAAAAAAACCGCGCCCGCTACATCTCCATCGCGCGGGATATCTTTACCCGAAAGACCGAGTATTATGCCCGCATCATGGGCGTCTCCTACGGGCGCATCGCGATCCGCGAGCAGAAGACTCGCTGGGGAAGCTGTAGCAGCAAGGGGAACCTCAATTTCAACTGGCGGCTCATCCTCGCCCCTGAGCAAGTGCTGGACTATGTGGTCGTCCACGAGCTTGCCCACCGCAGAGAGATGAACCACTCGAAGGCATTTTATGCCATAATAGAAAACGTGCTTCCCGATTATCGGAAAGCACGCAGATGGCTGAAAGAAAATGGGCACACGCTCTGGGAACAGTTGAATTATTCTTCCCTGAACAATGCCTGATACACATAGGATACGGGAAGACCGACCACATTATAGTAGTCTCCGTCTATGCGGTCTATGAACTTGGCGAAAGCACCCTGTATGCCGTACGCTCCCGCTTTGTCCATGGGCTCACCCGTAGCGATATATTCCCGTATTTCCCGCTCCGTCATCCCGCAGACATACACCTTTGTTCCCACAGCATGATTGACGGTGCGGCGGTTTCCCTCACTGTCAAGCTCCAGAACGGCGACCCCCGTATAAACCTCGTGCGTCCTCCCCTGAAGAGAGAAAAGCATGCGGAACGCGTCCTCCTCATCCGACGGTTTGCCCAGTATGCTGCCGTCAAGGACGACGACTGTATCCGCGCCCAATACCACGGTATCCTTCAGCAAAGCGCCGTTTTTCTCCCGCGCGTCTTGTTCTTCCTGCATATCCGAGAGCACATTCTCCGCTTTCATGAGCGCCAGTTCCTTTACGATCTCTTCCGGCGTCTCGCTGTGGTAGACTTCCTCTTTCCCGCTTACTCTCACCTCGAACTCCACGCCAATCTGCGCAAGCAGCTCCCGCCTGCGGGGGGAAGCCGAGCCTAAAATAATCCTTCTGCTCATAACTTATCTCTCCTTATCCGGTCCTCTCCTGAATCCAGTCTTTTCCCAAATCTGCGATTCTTTTGAATCCGATTCTCTTCTGCTCTTCTGACAAGAGAGGGCAGCGTGTCTCCTTTATACACAGATTACGTCAAAATGTCAAGATACGGTACCCGCTCTCCGGCATCTGTGCTATACTCAACTCGCGGACATTCCAACGCACGAAATTGATGGGCACTTGGAATTTATCCTCGCATAAAGTTTCACAATATGTCAAACTTCCCACAATACAGAATATTAAAGAAAGGAATCCCCATGCTGAAAATCATTATTTCCCCCGCCAAGAAAATGAACATCATCGAAGACTATCCCTGCGGACTGACCACCCCTGTCTTTCTTGACAGGGCGCACAGCCTCCACGAAAAATTAAAGGGCATGGGCCTTGCAGAGTTAAAAAACCTGTGGGGCTGCAGCGACAGGCTCGCTGCGCAGAACTACGAGCGGCTCCATACATACTCCCCAGAGCATGCTTTAAGCCCCGCTCTTCTCTCCTACGAGGGAATCCAGTACCAACATATCGCCCCGTCGGTCTTCACAGACGCACAGTGGGAATACGTCAACTCCCATCTTAGTATCCTCTCCGGGTTCTACGGGGTTTTATCCCCCACCGACGCCGTCATCCCCTACCGTCTGGAAATGCAGGCGAAGTTAAAGACCGAACAGGGCCCAGACCTGTACGGCTACTGGGGAGGTTCCCTCTTTGAAGAGCTTGCGGGCAGCGGAATGACGGAGCTTGTCAATCTGGCGTCCGCAGAGTACAGCAAGGCTGTCCTTCCTTATCTGACGGCTATCCCCTGCATCACCTGTATCTTCGGTGAGATAGTGAACGGCAAGGTAAAGATGAAAGGCACACAGGCGAAGATCGCGCGGGGCGAGATGGTCCGCTGGATGTCCGAAAAAGGCATTGAAAAGGCGGAGGATATCCGCGAGTTTAAGGAACTCGGATACCGCTTCCGCCCTGATCTGTCTAAAACGGATGAGTATGTATTTACGCTCACGGCAGGCAACCCGTCCGCCTGACAGACAAGCCTCTGTTCTCGCAAAATTATACTCGTTTATTCCCCTGCCGCTGTTATGATCTCCTTCGGAAATCCTGCAAACTCTAGCAGTTTTACCGCATTGTGCGAAGTTGCCGGTCCCGGCAGCAGCTTGTAGCTAAACATAATGTCCTCGGTACCAATCTCTTCGCTGAAATGATAATTTGCATAAGCATCTCCCATCAGTTCTGTCAGTTCCTTATCGTGGGTCGCCACAAGGGCGATACAATTCTTATCCGCCAGATAATCCAGAATCGCCCTTGAAGCCCGGATGCGTTCCCATGTGTTGGTTCCGCGTAAGATCTCATCAATGGCGCAAAGCGTCATCTTCCCTTCGTTCAGACTGTCCAATATCCTCTTAAGATAGCGGATTTCGCGGATAAAATAACTTTCTCCCGCCACTAGATCATCCTTCACTGCCATGGATGTAATCACTTCGGACTGCGGAAGGATAAAACATGCCGCTGCGCACGTGTTCAATGACTGAGCCAGTATTGCGTTTACCGCCATCGCCTTGATAAATGTAGATTTTCCCGATGCGTTGGATCCCGTGATTAGGCAGGCTCTTTCGGAAAGACGCCGTGCACACGGACACATCCAGTTCCCCGATACATTCATATACTGCAAGATATGCCGACACGTTTTCACTTAGCCTGCGCATCACTTTGTTGTAGGTAGTTACTTGCCACAGCGTAATCCCCATCACATAATCGAGAAAGACTTCTAGCGCATCTCCGCCCTGTCTGCCGTCTTTCTGTATGCTCAGGAATCTTGCGCCCCTCATCACGCCCTTTAATCCGGACAACGCCTGCTTCAGCTCAGGAAATAAATTATCTATCTCCCTGCGTCTTGCGATCTTCTTCGCGTTCTCGATCAGACTGACCGCTGTTCCTACCATGGACAATTCCACTGCACGTCCCATTTTTATGAAAAAATAAATTCCAAGATTGACAATACATACGCCAAGAAACGTCATACCCGCCACATCGTTTCTAAGAATCAGGAAAAGGATGAGCGCACACAGTAAAATCACCTGAAGCACCCGGTATACCACGGAAACCGAAGACGGTATTCATCAATGGCATCCATATATGCGGGAATAAATCTTGTTTTTCCTCAGCTTGTGATACAGGATTTCCTCGCCCACGGAAGTATTGCGTTTGCACATGGTATTTTTTTGAGCTATAATTATTGGGCTGCGCACCAGTTTTGGCGCTGTTGTTTATACATTAACGCAAAAGAAAGAAGTGATTGATTTGCAGGAAATACAAAACACAGAAAATCCCATCATTGACGGGGTTATATGGAAACAGCTTCTATTCTTCTTTTTCCCAATTCTTATCGGTACATTTTTCCAGCAGCTCTACAATACTGTGGACTCAGTTATTGTAGGGCAGTTTGTCGGAAAGGAGGCGCTCGCCGCCGTAGGCGGTTCGTCCGCCCAGATCACAGCGCTGGTAGTCGGATTTTTTACCGGTCTCTCCTCCGGCGCCACTGTGACGATCGCCCAGTTTTTCGGAGCGCGGGACCAAAAATCAGCTAACCGGGGACTGCATTGTGCCTATGCTATTGCGCTGACAGCCGGTGCAATCCTGACCATAGCAGGCATTGCCCTCACCCCCGGCATGCTCAGGCTGATGAATACCCCGGCGGATATCATAGAGGATTCTATTGTCTATCTACGCATTTATTTTGGAGGTATCCTCTTTGTCCTTGTCTATAACATGGGCTCTGCCATCCTACGCGCGTCGGGAGATTCCAAAAGCCCTCTCTATTACCTGATCGCCTGCTGTGCTGTCAATATCGTTCTTGACATTCTCTTTGTGGCGGGGTTCCATATGGGGGTTATGGGCGCGGCAATCGCCACGCTGGCAGCGCAGGCAGTAAGCGCAGTACTGGTCACACTAAAACTGATGCGGTCAAAGGGAATCCTCTCCCTCTCTCTTAGAAAAATCCGCTTCCACGGCTCCATCTTGAAGCACCAGCTCCGCCTGGGACTTCCCACAGGATTTGAGTCTGTTCTGTTCGCCATTACAAACATTGCCATTCAATCTGCGGTCAATACCTTCGGAACAGATACCTCTGCCGCATGGTCCGCTTACGGGAAGCTGGACGCTGTCTTCTGGATGGTCAGCACCGCTTTTGGAATCTCAATTACCACCTTTGTCGGCCAGAATTTCGGCGCGGGAAAAACAGACCGCGTACGCCGCAGCGTCCTCGTCTGTCTCACCCTTGACCTCATTGTCTCCGCACTGCTTGTTCTCTTTCTTATCGCTGCCCGCTCCGTCCTGTTCCGGCTCTTTACTTCGGACGAGCATGTGATCCAAATCGGCTGTGATATGCTGGTTCTGATCACTCCATGGTATGTGGTCTATGTGTTTATCGAGGTTCTTGCCGGCGCCCTGCGCGGCGTGGGAGATGTGATTGTCCCTGTCATCATCACCCTGCTTGGCGTCTGCATTCTACGCATTATATGGCTTGCCGCCGTAATGAAAGTTTCTCCAACCATACCGGCAATCATCCTGAGTTATCCGGTGACATGGGTAATCACTGCCCTTGCGTTTATCTGTTATTATCTGTATAAACGCAAATATCTCCAAAAGAATATCTGACATAAAAAGAAAGCGGTTTTATTCTCCTGAATTTAACCGCTTTCTTCTATTTTTACATTGTCAGGCACGCTTTAAACTGGTCGCAGTCGATCTTAATGTCAAATTCTCCTCCAAGCGCCTTTGCGTAGGTGCTCACGATGGCAAGCCCCAGACCGTTACCGTCACTGGCTCTCGCCTTGTCCCCTCTGGCAAATCGCTCCACAATATCCTCCTTCGTAAAATCCATAGGATAGCCGGAAGTATTCGTGATCTCAAGACATTTTCTCCCGGTTTCCTCCACGGACGTCTTCACAAATACCCTCGTACCCTTGGCAGAATATTTCAGCGCGTTTTCAATCAGGTTCTGGCAGATTCTATACAGATAACCATTGTCCGTAACCAGTTCCGTATCTTCCGCGGTAAGCTGTGTCACAAACTCAAGTCCGCTCTCCTTAATTCTGTCATCCATGTCCGCAAATATCTGCTCGATCATCCTGTTTAGTTCCAGCTTCTCTGGATACAGTTCAATGTTCCCGCTGCTGGCCTTCGCCAGATTGAAGAGACTATTTATCATCTCTTTTAGCTTCTCCGCCCGGTCTGAGATCACATCCACATAATCCTGAACCACTCCGCTTAATTCTTCCTTTTTAATCAGCTCGAGGTAACCGATCATAGAGGTGAGTGGTGTTTTCAGATCATGGGATACATTTGTGATGAGATCCACCCTGAGCTGATCGCTTCTGGATACCTTCTCCGCACTCTTGCGTTCGATCTCCAGCGCCTCCTCAAGACGTCTCTGCCCTTCCTCTAATACTTTGTCAATCCGAGCCTGATTGTGCTCCTCGATCTGCCCCATGAAAAGATCCAGTTCCCGCTTCATGAAGCGGATGAAAATCCTGCACAGGATCAGGAACTGTATCAGCACAGTAAAAATCATAGCGTAACCCGCGGAATAATTATAGTACCAGCCCCCGCCGTTCCACACGCCGCCCGCCATGAGATGCCACATATACCAGCAAGCACATAACAAGGCTGCCGCCCCGGTCAGAACCAGTCTCTTTCCCAACGTTTTCCCGGTCTCTTCTAATTCTGTATACGCATTTTCCTCCTGCGGCATCCACATGCCCGCATACCGGTCGTTTAATAGTCTGCGCCAGACAAGCGCCAGCCCTGTCCCCAGCAAAACATTGGCCAGGATAGTAAGGGCAATTGCCTCCCCGGTGGGATGCCATGTGCGGTACACAATGATTTCATAAAGAAGCACAATTGCCGCCAGAAGCAATATTGTCCCAAGTACATACGCTCTGTAGGATTTTAAAAACGAAACGATCTTATGAATTGTATTTTTCCATTTTGTAGCCAATGCCCCACACCACCTTTACATATCTTGGTTTTTTCGTATCAATCTCAATTTTCTCCCGGATGTGCCTAATATGCACCATGACCGTATTTTCCACCGTATAGTCAGCCGACTCCTGCCAGACATTTTCATATATCTGCTCCGAGGAAAACACTTGTCCCGGGTGTTCCATAAGAAGCTCCAGTATCTTGTATTCCGTGGCGGTCAGGCGTACCTCTTCGCCCTCCACAATCACCACTCTCTGCCTCTTATCCAGAATTAGCCCGCCGTTGACGATCTGATCTTCCTCGCCCTTTGGCGTCTCTCCTCCCCACGCTCTGTATCTCCTTAGATGGGCCTTCACCCTTGCCATGAGCTCCGCTGGATTGTACGGCTTCTCCACATAGTCGTCGGCGCCAAGGACAAGCCCCGAGACTTTATCGCTCTCCTCCGTCTTGGCCGACAGGATGATTACCGGTATCCTCGACTTTTCCCTCAGCTTCATGAGAGCTGACAGGCCGTTGAGCCTCGGCATCATCACATCCAGCAGAATCAGGTCAATGTCGTGCTCCTCCATGGCGTCCAGCGCCTGCATCCCATCGTATGCCTTCACCACATCGTACCCCTCATATTTCAAAAGCTCGCTGATCGAATAAACAATCTCCCTGTTGTCGTCCACCACGAGAATCGTTCCCTCCGCGGACTTTCCTGCTGCCGTTCTCTGCGTCTTTTTACTATCCATGCACGCCTCCTCTTATTTCCCCACCGCTTCCGCTATTTTTCCCGCGGCGCTCTCTCCTTTCTTGGCTAAAACTATAATAGTGGAGAATTAAAAAAACCTCAACGTAAATCTTAAAAATTTCTTATCACATACTAAAGCGTATACGTCCTTATCAAAAGAGATATGGAAACCCCGGATATAAAACATGGGCTGATGCGACCCCTGTGGTCGGACACCAGCCCATGTTTGACATCCCCTTGAATTTTTGTTTAAAAAAGATAAAGCTGTCTGTAAAAAGCAAAATGGTTCTTCGCTATGATACAGCTGTCTGCTTTACGCGGTTCAGCCCCTTTGCCGCTGCCGGAATGGAGATGATGATAATGGTGATAACCGCCTCCGCAAAAATATAGCTGTAATTGTACGCGATCGGATAGATGCTGCGCAGCGACTGCGGGAAATTGTCCGGCATATAGTCCATCCAATACAGGTATCCGCCCAGCGCGTGGAAAGCGCCCCTTGCGACCACTGCCGCGATATAACCTTTGAGCAACCCGTGGTTCTGTTTTGCGAAGAATCCTGCCACTCCCAGCGCGGCAAACGCCAGTATGTAATCACAGCATACCTGAAAGAAAGAAAGCACATAGGGCTCTTGGATAAACTGAAGAATTCCGTAGGCAAGCCCTACCAGAACTCCCGTGCCCGCTCCGTACCAGTTTGCCACAAGCACGATAAACAGCATACTGCACAGAGTCACACTTCCTCCCCATGGCATATTCCATATCTTAAGATACGATGTGATGAACGCCAGCGCCATCGCCACTGCGCAGAATACAAGCTGTTTTGTGGTCAGTTTGTTCTTTGAGGAATGTTTCCCCGCAAAATAGACCGCCGCCAGAAACAACACGATCCCGGCGATAATGGTAATCGCATAGCCGGCGGTTGTAAGCCCGCCATCTGCGTTGACAAATAATTGTGACATAATAAAAACCCTCCTGTTCTCAGATTGAAAACAAAAGGGCTCCAAAAGCACTCATAACATACTCCTACGCTGGTATTATCCAGATCAGGTTATGGGTCGAAGTTTCAAACTTCCTCTCAGCCTGTCGCACAAGCTCCCCTTGTTATCAATCCTATTTAATTGTAATTTTGTGTCGGATTTTATTGTAAATATCTCACGGCAGATTGTCAATAGCTATTTGTTCTGATCAGCCAATCCGGCAGATACTATACCTCAATCGTATCAATGCCCGGAACGTATAAAAGTCCGGCATTTGGCAAGATTCCTCCTTACCTTTTTTAGCATTTCCCCATGTGCAAATATCATAAGAGCTAAAATTACCAGTAAATATAGAGGCAGCAGTGCAGCGCTGATATGATTTGCGATCAGCCCGAACACTGGCGGCATAAGGCAGGTCCCGACATAGGCAGACGCCATTTGCACGCCAATCATAGCCTGTGATTTTTCCGCCCCAAAATGCTCCGGGGTAGAATGGATAATAGACGGATAGACCGGGGCGCATCCCAAACCAATCAGCACCAGCCCTGCGAGAGCGCTCCCATTTCCAAACGGCAAAAGCAATAACAGAATGCCAGCTAAGATCCCTCCTTGTCCCAGCCGTATCATTTGCGTATCGTTAAACTTTAAGGTAAGGAATCCACTCAGCGCCCTGCCTGCTGTAATTCCCACGAAAAACAGGCTTGCAAAGCCAGCCGCTGTATCTGCCGACAGTCCGCGTCGCAGCACCAGATAGCTGCTCGCCCACAGCCCGGTTGTCTGTTCCAAAGCGCAGTAGCAGAAAAATGTCACCATAACTTCTTTTGCACCAGGTATATGAATGATTTCAGGCAGAGAAAGCGGATTATTGCTTTCATCGCCGCTGTGATCGCCGGCTTTTACGTCCTGCTTTTGCTTCCATAACGGCAGACTGAACAGAAGGATCACAGTTAGTGCGATCTGGAGAAGCGCAATATACCGGTATCCCATATTCCATCCCTGCCCGCCAGACAAGGCATACCCCATCACATAAGGCCCCAGCGAAGCTCCGACCCCCCACATGCAGTGAAGCCAGCTCATGTGCCTGCTCTCATAGTGAAGCGCAACATAGTTGTTCAGAGAAGCGTCCACGCTTCCGGCGCCCAATCCATAAGGAATTGCCCACAAACACAGCGCTATGTAGGAATGGCTGATGGAAAAACCAAACAAAGCAGCCGCGGTCATAAGAACGCTGAACGCTGTAACCTTTCCCGTTCCAAATCTTCTTGTAAGCCGGTCACTCTGCAAACTGGAAATGATCGTACCTATCGCTATAATCATAGAAATTCCGCCTGCGTAAGAAACTGGCACGGAAAGCTCTTTATACATCGCCGGCCACGCAGAACCTAAAAGTGAATCCGGCAGTCCCAAACTGATAAAAGCCAGATAAATAATCGCTAGCAATAGTTGAAACATCGTATTTCCCTCCTGTGATTTCTTCATGAAAAGAATACCGTCAAACAGTACTTGATACAACTTCTATTTCGCCATATAATATAACAAAACCGCCAATATAAAAGGAAAGAGGAAATAAATTTATGGCATTACAAGAATGCGGATTAAATTTGAACAATGTATCAAAGGAACTGCGGCCACATGGGACCATTGAATTTCCCTGTGCCGGTTATTCTTCATGCTATACCGAAGGGACACAGGATGTCATTCCATGGCACTGGCATGAAGAAATTGAAGTCATATATATAAAGCAAGGGCAAATGAGGCTAAAAACATCTGCGTCATCCTTTACCCTAAACAAAGGAGATTTAGCAGTTATCAACTCCAACATCCTCCATTATGCTTCCGCGGTCTCTGAATGTACCTTACATTCCCTTGTCTTCAGCCCAACGCTGATTACCGGGAACAGCGATTCTGCGTTTGCAAAAAAATATGTTCATCCCCTCTTATCCTGTAATTCTTTCTCCGGATATCAGATTGATTCCACTGATAATGCAATGGTATCTGACTGGTTTATTCAGGCATTTGAAGCACTTATAAATGAGAATTATGGTTTTGAATTTACTATCCGTGAAAATCTTTCCCGTATCTGCTTCTACCTTTACAGAAAATTTGAACCACAGATTGATATAAAATCTTCATCTTTAAATCAAGATAATATCCGTATTAGAAAAATGCTGGATTATATTCATAAGAATTTCGCTGACAATATATCCCTTATGGAAATCTCCGATACAGCAGATATTAGCGAGCGGGAATGTCTGCGCTGCTTTAAAAAGATACTTCAGATTTCCCCCATTCAATATTTATTGAAATACCGAGTTATGCAGGGGGCGGAAATGCTGCTTGCGAATCCTTCGGGCAGCATTTCAGAAATCGCAACCCACTGTGGTTTTGACAGCCCCAGCAATTTTGCAAAAATGTTTAAGCGTTTTTATAACTGTACCCCGAGAGAGTACAGAAAGATCAATATTAAATAAATAGCTGCAAAAGATCTTTCCTGTCCTTGCATCCTTTTTCCTGCGTGGCTCATTGTTTCACACAAAAAAACCGCCGACCCCAAGGCTTCCTTGTCCTTAAAATCAGCGATTCCTAAATGCGCGATCAGGGGTTCGAACCCTGGACACCCTGATTAAGAGTCAGGTGCTCTGCCAGCTGAGCTAATCGCGCTTTTTGCTTGTTTCGCCGGGTAGTTCTCCCGACGCAAGTGATATTATATTACAGAGTGTACCACTTTGCAAGCATTTTTTTCAGTTTTCTACCTTTTTATTTTCGCCCGTTCCTATCTCTATGCCCGCACCCGCTGTTTAATATCCTGCAGACCTCCAGCAAAGATCTGCGGATACACAGCAGGTGTTTATTCAGCGCCGGCCTGCAATAACACGCTTCTTTTACACAAGATTTCCAGCCTTTTTTCTTCATTATTATATTATCCTCCGGCTTATATATAAATTACTATATGCCCTTTTTCATCCGGATGTGCAAAAGGACAGATCCGAAAATCCGTTTACAGATTCCCATGCCTGTCCTGTTTCTTGTCCCCTTACATTATCTCCGCGCGGCGATCAATTTATTGATCGGGTTGCCCCGAGAAGAAAACTTTTCCTCATACTCCGTCATAATATTCCCTTTGTTCATTTCCACATGACGGTGGAGATCATAGGTGAACGCGCGCAGTACCCACCCTGCTTCCCTTACCTGCTCCAAAGAAAAATTAAAAAGCCCTGTATTGTCCGTCTTAAACTCCACAACTCCATCCGGCGCAAGCACGCTTTCATACCGTTTTAAAAATTCCACGGAAGTAAGGCGCCGTTTTGCATGCCTTGCTTTTGGCCACGGGTCAGAGAAGTTCAGGTATATCTTCTTCACCTCTCCCTCCGTAAACACATCCCCGATATTCCGGGCGTCCATGCAGACGAACCTTATATTTTTCAGATCATGGAACTCCTGTGTATCATACTTCTCGATGGCTCTTAAAAGTACACTCGAATACCTCTCGATCCCTATAAAATTAATATTCGGATATTTTTTCGCCATATTCAGGATGAAGCGTCCCTTTCCCATCCCTATCTCGATATGGACAGGGTTCTTATTGCCGAAAACCTGTTTCCAGCACCCTCTCTGGTCCTCTGGTCTTTTAATCACGTCATGGTGGGACTGTATCGTTCCCTCTGCCCTCGGTATGTTTCTCAATCGCATAACAAAATCTCCTGCTTTTTATATCTTGTTCCAAGAAAATAAATTCTCTCTTAAATATTATTATCATAACATGACAGACAGCTCTGGTCAAAAGCCCGCCTCATTTTTCCAAAAATATAAGGGCTGTTTTTTCTTGTAAAATCAGTGGAAACTATGTAAAATACATCCCCGTAAAGGCTTGGTTAAAATTAACCCACGCACCTTGCATTTTCATTTAAAAGGTGTATGATAAAGTATATTAGCGTTTTCTCAAGACAGGAGGCTTTTTATGGAGTCTATTGTAAACAAATTGACAGAAATTGAGGATGCGGCATCCGCCATCGTCGCGCATGCCGAGGAGCAAAAGGAAGCGCTCGACAAGGAATACGAACAGAAGCGCAGAAATTTTGACACGGAGCTGGAGGAGCAGACGCAGGCGCGCCTTTCCAGTATACGCAGGGAACTGGAAAAGAACACTTCCGGCATCCTTGAGAGTCAGAGCGGTGCCAGCGAGGATACGATCCGCGCGCTAGAAAAAGAATATGAAGAAAAGCATACCGAGTATGCCCATGAAATATTGCGCAGAATCACCGAGGTGTAGCCTATGGGAAACTTATTGGAATACAGCGGAATCGTGACGAAGATCCGAGGTATGGAGGCGAAGCTTCTGACGCCAGATCAATTCACAGAGATCGTAAATCTTGGCAGCGTTCCAGAAATTGTGGAATATCTCAAGAAAAATACCGCATACGCAGATGTCCTTGAGACACTCGGGGAAGATCAGATACACAGAGGCAATATCGAAAAAGTGCTGACTCAGTCACTCTATCACGACTATACGAAGATCTATCGGTTCTGCGGACAGAAGCAGCGGCGTTTCATGAAACTGATCATGAAAAACTACGAGATTGACCTGATTAACTACTGCTTAAGGATTGTAATCAACCATTACCGGCAGCCCTTTGACCTGAATTATAAGCGGGCATTTTTTGACCGCTATTCGCAGATTTCCATAGAGAAACTCATCACATCGCGCACCACTGATGAGCTGGTGGAAAATCTAAAGGGAACCGAGTATTACGCTCCCCTTAGGAAGCTAAAAGACTCTCAGGACGTCACGCTCTACGATTATAACCTGACTTTAGACCTTTACTTTTATATTTCCACATGGAAAGAGCAGAAAAAGCTCCTAAAGAAAGCCGATCTTGAACTTTTTATGAGGGACCGCGGTTCCAAGATTGACCTTCTGAACCTGCAATGGATCTACAGAGCGAAGCAATACTATAATATGAAACCTGCAGATATTTATCTGATGCTCATACCGATCCACTACAAATTATCAACAGATCTGGTTAAAGAACTGGTTGAGGCGCCGGGTTACGAAGAATTCAAAAATGCTGTGGCAAAAACGAGTTATGCACGGCATTATAATTTTAACCAAGACCTGACCATTGAACGGATGTATGCGGACTTTCTGCATCATCTGTATACAGTAGACCGCCGGCGGGATCCCTATTCTGTCGCCGCGATCAATACTTATCTCTTTTTAAAAGAAGAAGAAATCAAAAAGCTGACGACCGCCATGGAGTGTGTACGCTATAAGTTAAGCCCCGGCGAGACGTTTGCCTATGTTGGAGGTAAGACCCAATGATCGTAAAAATGAAATTCATCAACATCTCCGGACCGCGGGGCGACATCGACCGCGTTACTGACCTGTATCTCTCACGCTATGAGATCCAGCTTGAATCCGCGCTGTCCGAGCTGAAAACCGTAGACAACCTAAGACCTTTCGTAGAACTCAACCCATACCGGGATGCACTGGGAAAGGCTGTACAGTTCGTTGGCTATCTTGCAAACGCCGACGATGTGGAGCCAGATACTTCCCTTGGTCTCGACGATATGTTTGAGGTTGTACGCAAGGCAAATGAGGATTATCAAGAGCTTCAGGAAAAGAAAGAGAAATTAAAGAAAAAGATCGACGAGCTTCGCGCGAAACAGCAGATTATCGCTCCCTTCCGCCCGTTAGACTGTGATCTCCACAAGGTGCTGCATTACCGTTACATCACTTACCGCTTCGGCCGTATTGCCGTAGAGTTTTACCATAAAATGCAGAAGTATCTGATGGATGATCTGAAAGCTATCTTCGTAGAGGGGGAAAGAGACGATAGTTTCGTGTACGGGGCTTATTTTGTTTCCCCTGCCGAGACCCAGAAGGTGGACGCCGTATTCCGCTCTCTTCATTTTGAACGGATTGAACTAAAGGATGAATTCGAAGGCACGCCTGCCTATGCCTACCAGTCTTTGGAACGGGAGATCGCAAGAGTCAATCTGGAGATAGAAGATATTGATAAACAAGCCGGGGAGATGCTCTCCGGCCGGGCGCCTCAGCTCATCGCGGCGCGCAACAGGCTGGAAGAACTATCCAACAACTTTGATGTGCGCAAACTTGCGGCGCGTATGGAAGATAATAAGGAAGATTACTACATTCTCTGCGGATGGATGGCAGAGGATGATGTTGAAAAATTTGTAAAAGAGGTGGAGGACGACGACAAGGTCTTTGTCGTTGTGGAGGACGACCACAACGCCTACTTCGGGGAACCTCCCACCAAACTGGAGAACCCGAAGCTGTTCAAGCCTTTTGAAATGTTCGTCCAGATGTACGGCCTTCCCTCCCATAACGAATTTGATCCGACGGTATTCGTAGGGCTGACCTACTCGTTCATTTTCGGAGTCATGTTCGGCGATGTTGGACAAGGATTACTCCTTCTCATCGGCGGAGCGCTCATCTATCACTTTAAGAGGGCGCCTCTGGCGGGAATCATTGCGACAGCGGGAGTATTTTCCACGCTCTTCGGGTTCTTGTTCGGCAGTATCTTTGGATTCGAGGATGTGTTGCCTGCCCTGTGGATACGACCTATCGACCATATGACCACCCTTCCCTTCCTCGGGAAACTGAACACGGTGTTCATCGTGGCAGTCGCTTTCGGAATGTTGCTCATCATGATTGCAATGGTGCTCCATATCTTTAACGCCGTAAGGAGCAAAGACATTGAGGGAACATGGTTTGACCCGAACGGTGTGGCTGGACTAGTATTTTACATTGCGGTTGTTGTTACCATCGTTCTGTTTATGACAGGCAATCCTCTTCCGGGAGGAATCCTGATGGGAATTATGTTCGGTGTACCTCTGATCCTCATCCTCTTGCGGGAACCGCTCACAAGAATCATTCAGAAACGGGCGGATAAGATGGAAACCGGCAAAGCAATGTTTCTCGTACAAGGATTTTTTGAGATGTTTGAAACCTTGCTGAGCTATTTCTCAAACACCATCTCCTTCATCCGTATCGGCGCTTTCGCGGTAAGCCACGCAGCGATCATGGAAGTCGTCCTGCAGCTTGCGGGAGCGGAGAGCGGACATCCAAACTGGCTAGGCGTTATTTTCGGCAACCTGTTTGTATGCGGGTTTGAGGGATTGATCGTGGGCATTCAGGTGCTCCGTCTGGAATATTACGAGATGTTCAGCCGGTTTTACAAAGGCAGCGGCCATTCATTTGAGCCATATACAAGAAAGAATACAAAGAAAAAATAAACTACAATTTTTAAAACTATTTTTAATCAGGAGGATCCTACCATGACTTTAGGAACAAAAATCGTATTTATTGCCGCTTTGATCTTAAGCATCATCATTCCTTTCGGTTATTACCTGCTTGGGAAGGAAAAATCACGCAAACGCTACAAACGCGCGATCGGCTCCAATGTATTTTTCTTCTTCGGAGCTTTTGTGATAGCATCAATCATGCTGCTTGGCGGCCCGGACGTACAAGCCGCTGAATCTGCCGCATCTGATTCCGGCTTTGCCACAGGGCTTGGATATCTGGCGGCAGCCCTCGTCACAGGCCTTTCCTGTATCGGCGGCGGTATCGCTGTTGCAAGCGCGGCAAGCGCGGCTCTTGGAGCAATCAGTGAAGATTCCAGCGTACTGGGTAAATCCCTCATCTTTGTAGGACTCGCAGAAGGCGTATGCCTGTACGGACTAATTATCTCCTTCATGATATTAGGAAATCTGTAACACCAGTCAGCCGTGCGGGAATCCGCGCAGACAAACGGAGAAAGAGGTTCACAATGAAAATGTATCTTATCAGTGATAATGTAGACACCTACACTGGCATGCGCCTCGCAGGTGTTGACGGGGTCGTAGTTCATGAGCGCGACGAACTGAAAAAAGCTCTCGAAGACGTGCTTGCGGACAAAACCGTAGGCATTGTCCTTCTGACTGAGAAATTCGGTCGGGAATTCCCTGATATCATCGATACCTTCCGTCTGGAACGCAAGATGCCTCTCCTCGTGGAGATCCCGGACAGACACGGAACCGGCCGTCAAAAGGACTTTATCACATCATATATCACGGAAGCCATCGGGTTGAAGCTGTAATTCCGCCCAGCCTATAATGTCTGTCGTATTCTGTATCCTCTGCGGACTCTCTCCCGCTTGGGGAAAAACGCAGCGGTACATAAGACCGCGCAATACGCGGTCTTATGTACCGGCGTTTTTCACAGTCCTTATCGGACACAGAATACGACAGACCCGCAGCCGGAACTACAAGCAATAAGATATACTTGCATCAGAAAAGGTATTTTTTAATCAAAAGCGGTATGCGTCAACCGGCAGAGATATATTTTAATCAAACAGAAAACGTAAAGGAGGTATTCCTCTTGACAGTAGAAGAAAAAATTGCTCATCTGAAGACTACATCTATGGAACAGGCCCGGGCAGAGGGAAACGCCATCATCGACTCTCACCGCGAAGCTCTTGAAAAAGTCCTTGAGGATCACAAGGCGGAAGCCCTGCGCCAGTCCGAGACACGCATCAAGGCAGAGACGACCAATGCGAAGCTTTCTCTGAATCAGGCGTCTGCAAAGTCCCAGCTTGAGATCAAACGCCGTCAGGGAAAAGTCCAGCAGGAGCTGAAAGATAAAGTATTTAAAGAGGCCTTAGAGCTTGTGAAGGATTACATGAAAACAGAAGCCTACGATGATTTTCTCGTAAAATGTATCCGTAACGCAGAACGTTTCGCAGGGGATGAGGCTCTGATTGTCTATATCAATCCGTCCGACGAGAAAAGACGCCCTGATCTGGAAGACGCTACAGGTATTCACCTGACTATCAGTGCGGAAGACTTCATCGGAGGGATCCGTGCGGTCATTCGCAGCAGGAACATTCTGATCGACAATTCCTTCCGGACACAGCTGCGCAATGAGTATGACAAATTTATCTTTTTGGGAGGTGACGGCAATGCCAGCGCTTAAAACCGGAAAAATATACGGGATCAACGGGCCCGTCATCTACTTGAAAGGAAATACTGGATTCCGTATGTCAGAAATGGTCTATGTGGGCGAAGAACAGCTAGTCGGCGAAGTCATTGCTCTGGACAAAGACATGACAACTATTCAGGTATACGAAGAGACATCTGGTCTCTGCCCCGGCGAAACCGTAACCGCAAGCGGAAGCCCTGTGTCTGTCACGCTTGCTCCGGGCATCCTGAATAACATTTTCGACGGTATCGAAAGACCTCTGGAGCGCATCGCAGATTCGGCAGGCGCCTTTATTACCCGTGGAGTGAGTGTAGACTTTCTTGACAGGAAAAAGAAATGGCAGACTCACATTACAGTGCAGAAAGGACAGTATCTCCACGGAGGGGACATCATAGCGGAAGTCCCTGAAACCCATGCCATCGTACACAAATGTATGGTTCCTCCGGATCTGGAAGGCACAGTGGTCAGCGCCGTACCGGATGGGGATTATACCATCGAGGAGACACTCGTAACGCTGAAACTTCAGGACGGTTCGGAAAAAAAGCTGACCATGACGCAGCGCTGGCCCATCCGCACACCAAGGCCGACGCACCACCGTTTTCCCGCGTCTGTTCCACTTATAACGGGACAGCGTATCATTGATACAATGTTCCCCATCGCCAAGGGAGGCACCGCCGCTATCCCCGGTGGATTCGGAACTGGTAAGACCATGACACAGCATCAAATCGCAAAATGGGCGGACGCCGACATTATTATCTATATCGGCTGCGGCGAGCGCGGGAACGAGATGACACAGGTGCTGGAAGAGTTCGGTGAGCTGACCGATCCAAAGACAGGCAATCCCCTGATGGATAGAACCACACTGATCGCAAATACATCCAACATGCCCGTGGCTGCCCGCGAAGCAAGCATTTACACCGGGCTTACACTGGCGGAATATTACCGCGACATGGGCTATGACGTAGCGATCATGGCGGATTCTACCTCAAGATGGGCAGAGGCTTTGCGCGAGCTGTCCGGCCGTCTGGAAGAGATGCCCGCGGAGGAAGGATTCCCCGCATATCTGGCATCCCGCCTGTCTGCTTTCTATGAGCGAGCCGGCATGATGCACAACCTAAACGGTACAGACGGATCCGTGACCATCATCGGCGCGGTATCCCCGCAGGGCGGTGATTTCTCTGAGCCTGTCACCCAGAATACGAAACGATTTGTGCGCTGTTTCTGGGGTCTGGACAAAAGCCTCGCCTACTCCAGACATTTCCCGGCTATCCACTGGCTCACCAGTTACAGCGAATATTTGAACGATTTAAGCCACTGGTATCAGGACAATGTATCCCAGCAGTTTGTGGATTACAGAAACCGCCTGATGGCGCTTCTCAATCAGGAAAGCAGCCTTCTGGAGATCGTAAAACTGATCGGAAGCGACGTACTCCCTGACGATCAAAAGCTAGTGCTGGAAATCGCGAGGGTCATCCGCCTCGGTTTCCTGCAGCAGAACGCATTTCACAAGGATGATACTTGTGTCTCCATGGAGAAGCAGTTCCTCATGATGGACACCATCCTTTATCTTTATAAACAGGCGCGCACCCTCGTCACGATGGGACACCCCATGTCCGTGCTGAAAGCGGAAAATATCTTCGACCGCGTCATTGCGATCAAATATGACGTGCCTAATGACCGGCTTGAGATGTTCGCCCAGTATCACAGAGACATTGACGCATTCTATCAGAGAGTGCTCGAGAAAAACGCGTAAGGAGGACCGTGATTATGTCAATAGAATATTTAGGCTTAAGCAGCATTAACGGCCCTCTCATTGCTCTTGAGGGCATACAGGACGCGTTCTATGATGAGATCGTAGAATTTGTTGTCGATGGAAATGAACGCAAGATCGGGCGTATCGTAGAGATTTACGAAGACAAAGCCGTCATTCAGGTTTTTGAGGGCTCTGAAAATATGTCCCTTAAAAATACCCACACCAAACTGACCGGGCACCCCTTGGAGATCGCTCTCTCCCCAGATATGCTGGGGCGTACCTTCAACGGTATCGGTCAGCCCATCGATGATCTAGGACCGATTGTCTCCACGCTGAAACGGGATGTAAACGGGCTTCCCCTAAACCCGGTGCGCCGCGAATATCCCCGCAACTATATCCACACCGGCATCTCTGCCATCGACGGACTGACAACCTTGATCCGCGGGCAGAAGCTGCCGATATTCTCGGGGAACGGTCTTCCCCACGACCAGCTGGCCGCGCAGATCGTAAAGCAGGCATCCCTCGGGGAAAATTCCGATGAGAAATTCGCCATCGTGTTCGCCGCCATGGGCGTAAAACACGACGTCGCCGACTTTTTCCGCAATACGTTTGAGGAAAGCGGCGTTGCGGATCATGTTGCCATGTTCCTGAATCTGGCAAACGACCCTGTGGTAGAGCGTCTAATCACACCGAAAGTCGCTCTGACCGTGGCGGAGTACCTTGCATTCGAGCAGAACATGCACATCCTGGTCATCCTAACGGATATGACTTCCTTCGCCGAGGCAATGCGTGAAGTCTCCTCTTCAAAGGGCGAGATCCCCAGCCGTAAAGGTTATCCGGGATATCTGTACAGTGAGCTTGCCACCATATATGAGCGCGCAGGCATCGTTCAAGGCGTGGACGGCTCTGTGACCCAGCTCCCCATCCTGACAATGCCCAACGACGACATCACTCATCCCATCCCCGACCTGACGGGCTATATCACGGAAGGGCAGATCGTGCTTGACCGTCCTTTGCATGGGCAGTCCATCTATCCACCCATCAACATCCTGCCCTCCCTCTCTCGTCTAATGAAGGACGGTATCGGAGCCGGATACACAAGAGAGGACCATCAGGATCTGGCGAACCAGCTTTTCTCCGCCTACGCAAAGGTAGGAGACGCCAGAAACCTTGCCTCCGTTATCGGTGAGGACGAACTGTCTCCCATAGATAAGAAATATCTGGAATTTGGAAAAGATTTTGAAGAAAGATATATCGGTCAGGGGCAGAACGAAAACCGCAGTATGGAGGAGACGCTGGACCTTGGCTGGGAGCTGCTCGGAAGACTTCCGAAGGAAGAGCTCGACCGGGTGGATACGAAAATATTGGAGAAATATTATAAACCAATGGAGGAAGAGTAATCATCGGCGGCTGTATTATTATTTCCGGAGGATAGTAACAATTCCATATACAGCACCCTCTTTCTGTCATTAGTTTAGGGGCGGTGGCAGTAATATTATACTATGCGGTATCTGCGCTATAAATAAACCGATACTCAAATATTGGGTTTAAAAATACCCTAATATCAGAAGATGAAGAATGGAGATTGTATGAAGATCGAACACATTGCGATGTATGTAAATAATTTGGAAAATGTAAAAAATTTTTTTGTAAATTATTTTAATGCTTCCGCAAATAATGGATATCACAATCGGACAACAAGCTTCCGATCCTATTTCTTGACATTTACGAACGGGGCAAGACTGGAGATCATGTCCAGACCCCAAATGGACGACAACGAAAAGACTGTCGCCCGGACAGGATATATACATCTTGCCTTCAGCGTAGGAAGTAAAGAACAGGTGGATGCTCTGACTGCCCGTCTTCAAAAGGACGGCTACGAGGTGATCAGCGGGCCGCGCACGACCGGGGACGGCTACTATGAAAGCTGTATCATCGGACCTGAGGGCAACCAGATTGAGATTACAGTCTGACGCCGCCGTTTCGTCTATATGTGATTCAGGCTATACATCACCTAACTATGGATTGAAAGGAGGTATTTTATGGATCCTCGCACATTTCCCACAAAAGGCAATCTGATGCTGGCGAAGAACTCTCTTGCTCTCGCAAAGCAGGGATATGACCTGATGGATAAAAAAAGAAATATTCTGATTCGTGAACTGATGGATCTGATCGATGAGGCGCGTAGTATTCAAGAGGAGATCGATACAACCTTCACCTATGCCTATCAATGTCTCCAGCGCGCCAATATCGAAAACGGGATCAGTAACGTAGAGCTTCTCGCCTACACGGTACCTATCGAAAATTCTATCACCATCCAGACGAGAAGTATTATGGGAACGGAAATCCCCCATGTGAAATATGTCCCGGACGCAGGAAAACCAACTTACGCTTTCAGTACCACACGGGAATCTATCGACAAGGCAAGGGAAGCTTTTCGCAAGGTGAAGGATCTGACCGTGAAGCTGTCCATGGTGGAAAACGCCGCCTACCGTCTGGCAAGCAATATTAAAAAGACACAGAAGCGGGCGAACGCGCTTCAGAATATCACGATTCCCATGTACTCCGATCTTGTGTACACCATCACAAATGCTTTGGAGGAAAAAGAAAGGGAAGAATTTACAAGACTTAAGGTCATAAAGAGAATGAAGCAGAAAAAGGAAAAACGCTCGGCATAACGCCGGATGGATATGGCAAGCGAAAGAGGCGCCTAGGACTAAAGTCCGGGGCGTCGCTTTTACTAAGACCGATTCAATTATATTTTTCTAGCAGCCTGATAACACAGGCATAGACGATTTCATATACAGATAGGAAAACATAATCTGCTCCCGCCTGCTTCATTGCTCTGCGCTGTTTATCCGTGACATAGGTATATGGATAAACGCCGAACAGAAAAGGGAAAAAGGTATAGATAAAATCCTGAATATCACTTGCGGACATTTCCGGGAAAAACTTTTCCAAACACAATCTCACCTGACGCATAACCGCTCCATAGGATTTTTTAAATTCTACAAGATTTTCCTCCCGGCTGTTGCTTTCCATGTCGTAATGGTTCATTGACAAAAGTTTGAGCAGCCGCTCTCTTTTTTCAAGCGTATGCGCAAGCGCGGATGAAAAGCCTTCCGCCGTCATTTCCTCATTTGTATCTTCGATTTTCTTTAAGCCGCCATACCACAAATCATACTCTTTTTGAAGCAAGGCAAGAAATATTTCCTCCCTTGTCTGAAAGTAGTTATAGATGGATGTCCGGGTAAAGGATGTTGCTTTACCGATTTCTTTGATCGTTATATCCTTAAAGCTCATCGTCTCATAAAGCTTTGCACAGGCATTGATAATTTCTTCTTTTCTTGAATTTGTCAGTTCTTCGGAGCCTTTAGGCATAGTTTGGCCTCGCTTTCATTTCTCTTTCAATGCTTTGGAAAGAATTTTCACATTATGTTATGATTTCTTTTCATCCAGCAAAACGACGCCCTGTTCCGGATTTTTATCGATTGCTCCGACAATCGGATGAGGCACATATAATTCTTCCAGATACTCAACATCTGAATCTGTCAGTTTTATACCCAGCGCGCCGGCCGCATCCTCAATATACCTTTCTTTTGTTGCTCCTATGATTGGAGCGGTTACTCCCTTTTTCCATTGCCACGCAAGCGCGATCTGTGACATCTTGCAGCCGTAACGCTCTGCCAATTCTGCCACTCTTTTTACAATGCCGATATCCTGCTGTTCCATGCGGTCATATTTCCCCTGTGCCACACGGTCTGTTTTTCCCCTTAGGGTATCTGACTGCCAAGAGGCTCTTGCCAGATGTCCTCCGGCAAGCGGACTGTAAGGCATAAGCGATACATTCATCTGGCGGCAAATCGGGATCAGTTCGTGTTCATCCTCGCGGTACAGCAGATTGTAATGGTTTTCCATCGTTGAAAATTGAGTCCACCCATGCTCTTTTGCCGCAAGCTGCATATTGTAAAACTGATAGCCGTACATGGCAGACGCACCCAAAGCACGGACTTTTCCCGCCTTGACCAGATCGTGTAGGGCTTCCATTGTTTCTTCGATCGGCGTGTCATAATCAAATCTGTGAATAATATACAAATCAAGATAATCTGTCCCAAGACGGCTTAACGTACCGTCAATTTCCCGAAGAATTGCCTTTCGCGACAATCTGCCCTCATTAAAATAAACTTTAGACGCGATGACGACTTTATCCCTCGACACATTGTTTTTTATCGCCCGCCCGAGATATTCTTCACTCGTTCCGGAGGAATATCCGTTTGCAGTATCAAAGAAATTTACGCCGAGAGTCAGAGCGCGTTTTATAATTTCTTCACTAACAAATCCTCTATCCGCCTTTATTCTGACATCGTGTCATCAACTGTATTCTATCACTACGCTGACACTGTGTCAATTCGTTTTAAGCCATGGAATAAAAGTTATACGCTGCAAAAAAACCTCTGTTTTGCCGCAGCTTAACAGAGGTTTCCTTTTTCTTTTTTCCTATATGCTATGCTGGCGCTTCCCCCAGCGCCTCCCAGATGATCTGTGCGATATTGTCCGCAAATCTGCGGAACATCTTCTCGCCCTTTTCCTTTGTGGCGCAAGTCGGATCTCCATAAGTTCCCGAAACGCTCAGATCACCGATGGAGGTATTATCCATGCCGTAGAGTTTCGGACGCTTCGGATACTCTTCCTTCGCCCTCTCCATATGGACGAGCTCCTCTTTTGCCGCCAGCATCAGCGACGTCTCGAACTCGCAGGCGTGGAACATCCCTCCCCATGTAGGAGTTTCCATATATTCCGAATATATTTCGGACAATCCCGGATAGAACATCCCTAACACCTTCACATTCGTCTCATCCTGTACCTCCCGCACGGCATACTTCAGCGTCGAACCATTGGCCTCATGGCCATTTAGAAAAACAAGCACCCGTATCCCATAACGCTCCACCGAACGAACCACGTCTTTTAGTGTCTCTTGTAGAATCTGCTGCCTTAAAGCCACCGTACCCACACGGTCGCGCCAGCTCCACGAGTAGCTGAAGTTAATGCTCGGATACACAAGCGCGCCGGTCTTTTTGGCCGCCATATCCGCCAGAGTTTCCGCCAGATAAATATCCGTTCCCATGGGAAGATGATACCCGTGTTGTTCCGTTGAACCCACAGGCACGATTGCCACCGGAAACTTCCGGATACGCTCTTCAACCTCCTGCCATGTCATTTCCTGAACTCTATTTGCCATATCCTGCCGCCTCCATATATCTGCGGGCGGTCTTTCTAATGTCCGCAATGTCGTCTTTTCCCGCGTGTTTTGGGACCAGATTGCTTCCTGCCGCCACGCCCTTGAAGCCTGCCCGGTAAAATTCCGCCGCGTTTTCTGCAGTCACGCCTCCCACCGCCACATAATCCGTCTGTGGGAACGGTCCCTTGAGCGCCTTGATATATCCTTTTCCAAATGCGTCGGCGGGAAACAGCTTCAGAAGATGAATTCCGCAATTTACCGCCTCCTGAACCTCAGAGGGCGTCAGAACTCCCGGGAGCACCTCGATCCCTTTTCCTGCCGTATATTGAACAATTTCCCTGTCAAACCCCGGCGTCAATATATAGGGAATCCCCCACTGGGAAAGCACGTCGATTTCCCCGGTCTTTGTCACAGTACCCGCTCCTACTTGAACATCTGTATCCCGGAAATGCTTAAGCGCTCTGCAGATACATTCCATACCGTTTTCCCCGTCGCTTAAAGAAATTTCAAACCATCGCACACCCTCTTCCCTGAGCGCATCCATAATCAAAAGCACGTCGTCTGCCGCCACTTCCCTAATAATTGAAACAAATTTTACATTTTCTAACATACACTTCTCCTTGATGCTGCCACATAACTTTGTCCCTGCATCTGTATATTAAAATACCGCAAGCCACCGCTTTGGATTTTCCACAAAGATTTTCCTGATATCATCCTCACTCACGCCTTCATCTAAAAGGCGAGGGATGAATTTTGTCTTAATGTACTTAAAGCCTGGGCCTCCGCCATACCCTTCCAGATAAGACGCGCGCCCCATATCCCCGGAGATGAGAAGCTGGTCTGCATACCCGTGAGCGATCAGTGACTTGATCAGTCCCACTCTCACACTGTCCGGGTAATATTTTACCTTACCCGGCCCGTCAAACTGCACATAAATTCCCCTGTCCGCCAGTTTTAAGAGATAGTATTCATCGGGGTTACGGTCCAGATGGCCGAGGGCTACCGTGGAAAAGTCCACGCCCTGCGCTTCCAGTATATCCAGCACTTCCATTCCCATCGTGCCTGCCTCCGTGTGTCCCCAGATCGGAGCGCCGCATCGCTTCTGCGCCTCCGCCGCCGCAATGGCTGTCTTTTTCTCCAAAGGATGGATCATGTTGTAATAAGTACCGATTTTGATAAAGCCTGCGCGGATTCCCTCTCTGCCTTCAAGCACATCTCCTGCAAGAATACCGGCAATCTCCTCCATACTCTTTTCCTCCACCCAGTCCGGGTAATAAATATGTTTGTTAAATCCCGTGGTGGCAATTACATTTACCCCTGTCTCTTCGGACATCTTTTTGAGAAGAGGAAGATTTCTTCCGTAATCTAGAGTAGACGCTTCCACCAGTGTACATCCGCCCACCTCTTTAAAATTCTTCAGCTCTTTCACGCTGCTTTCGTAATCGCTCAGCTCTAGATCACGATCTTTCTGACATGCCGGCGGAACAGCATAAAGATGTTCGTGTGGGTATGTAAATCCCATTTTATCCGCCTCAATATCTCCACACACTGTTCTTGCGTATTTCATTTTATCCCACCTTTCTCTTCATTAAAGGGAAGGGAACATCCTGCTCCCCTCCATCTGTACTCTGTATATCCTTACGCACCGGCAACCATACCGATAAGAGCCATCACCACGGCTACAATAATCGCGTCCGTAGATGCGAACCACAGCCCTTCCACGCCATAGACTGTCACGTCAATCAGTGGATAAGCCAGAGCCACAATCAAAGTAAATAAAAATCCCAGAAGGAACGATGCCACTACACAGCCGCGTTTTCCGCCAAGCTTGTCGCCGAACACGCCTGCCGCGCCGCCCATGAAGAACAGACCAATCACACCGGGGAGCACGACAACGCTCATCTGTGTCGTGATCAGTGTCGCAAGGATACCGCCGACCATCGCGCACAGGAATCCCACTGTCGTCGCCACCGGACCGCTCGCGTAGAAAATCGGAACATCCAGAGCCGGTCTTGCGCCCGGGATAAGTTTTTGGCTGATTCCCTTAAATGCAGGGATAATCTCGCCGAGGAACATACGCACGCCTTGAAGCAGTACAAGAACGCCAGCCACAAAAGTCATAGCCTGAATGATTGCGTACACGATCATATTCTGTCCGCCGGACAGCTCGGATACAACGTCGCTTCCTGCCATAATTGCCGTAAATATGTATACCACGATCATGACAATGCTCATAAGAATGGACATGTCCTTGAGGAAGTCGAACTTGTCAGATACTTTTACCTTCTCCCATGTATCGTTCTCCTCATCGCGGTCCTTTTTCCCGATCAGCTTACCGATAAATCCGGTAAATACAATCAGTGAGCTTCCCCAGAATCCAAACGCCACCTCGTCGGTCTTGAGGATCTTCCTCGTGTACGGCTGCGCAATCGCCGGGAAAATCACCATACATAATCCTTCTACCACGGAGCCGATGGCAATTGCCGTCCAGCCGTTGATTCCCATCTGGTCTAAGACGATCGCCATTGTTCCCGCAAAGGAAAACATCATATGCCCTGTCAGGAAGATATATTTAAACGGTGTCAGCCTTGCCAAAATAATGTTGATCACAAATGACAGCAACATAATCATCGGCGTCTCAAAGCCAAGAACCGTCTGCACCGCCGCCACAAGAGAGTTATCCTCAGGAACGACGCCCGACATGCCAAAAGCCGCGTTGAACATGGTGCTGAACGGAGTCAGCGCCGATGAAATCAGGCTTGATCCCGCGGTCAAGATCAAGAATCCCAGCATTGTTTTCATTGTGCCTTGAATCACCGCTGACGGGCGGTTCTTCATTGCAATAAGACCAATCAGCGCGACCAGTCCAAGCACAACTGTCGGTTCACTCAAAAAATTCACAAAAAAGTTTACCATAATATCCCTCCTTTATTCCTTTAAATATGGTTTGAATTTTTCCTCAATTTCCGCCTTGTCCACAAGATTGGTAATTGCCAGAACCGGGACATCTGCCTCAATTTGCTTTGCAATCTCGGAGGAAGCCACAATCAGATCGCAAGATTTTCCTTTGTATGAGCCCAGATCTGTCGCCTCGCCCTCCACTGTGACACCGTATTTTCTTCCGATTTCCTTGACGGACATCAGCAGCATCAGGCTTGTCCCAAATCCCATCCCACAGACAGTTACTACTCTCATTCTCTCGCCTCCTTTTCTATCAGTTCTATCAGCTCCTCATATGTATTTACAGCTGACAGCTTCTCGATCATCTTGTCCGCTGCCAGCAGGGAACTCAAATCCTGAAGGAGTTCGATATGCCCATTGTCCGACACTCCTCCCAGAGCAAATACAATTTTTACGGGATCATTGCACGGATGCCGGAAATTCACCGGTTCTTTCAGTTTGACAAAGCTGATGCACGGTTCCTTTACATTTCCTCCCGGACGGGCATGAGGCATTGCCAGACCGGGTGCCATAACCATGTAGGGCCCCAGTTTCCTATAGGATTCAATCATTTCATTCACATATTGTTCTTCCACTTTTCCCGCCTCTACCAGAATTTTCCCGCTGTAGCGTATCACGTCCTCCGGTGATAAAAGCGCTGGAACTTCCAGCCTTACCATCTCTCTTGTAAGCATCTGCCTGAGTTTATTTTCCATAATATTCCCCCATATATTCTTCCATCTGTTCTGCGGTCCTGCTGGCAAGCAGTTCTTGTTTGTCGCTCTCGTTTAAGAACAAGCGGAAAAGATACTCCAATTCTTCCTTCATCCGCTCGTCCCCTCTCTGAAAGCACCCCAGCACTACAAGCTTTACCTCTGTGCGCCCCCATATGACCGGTTCCTTAAGAAGGGCGAACACCAGAAAACTCGCGCCTGCTATCAGTCCATGGGGCATTGCGATTCCCTCTGTGATCTCTGTGGATACAAGTTCTTCTCTGCCGAGGATTCCATTCGCCTCATGCCTTGAAATCATTCCCTTCTTTTCGCACAGACCGCAGAGATGCTCCAACAACTCCTGCTTTTCCATCCCCCGGTCTATCTGGAGGAAATATTTCTGCACCCCCCGGCAGTTCCAGCCCGGATGCCCATTAAGATTTCCCAGAAGCTGTTCCAGCGCAATCTGCTCTTTAATATCAAACACTGGAGAAAGTTCAATCCATGTTTTTCCCTTTAACTTTTCTCCGTTCGGAGTGAAGGTTGTAATATAAAAATCCGCTTCGGCTGGCACTGATTCCATCTCGTCCGCCGGATATATCCCTATGATTTCCAGCCGCTGATACTTATTCCTAAGCCTGCTCTCTAAAAGTTTTGCCGACCCGGCCCCGCTTCCGCAGATGATGGCGCATTTCCACTGTTTAGACTTGAGGTTCCTCTCAAGGTAAGACGCGAAGTGCATCCCAAGAAAACTGATTTCATATTTACTTAGGGAAAGCTTTGTCCATGCGGATATTTCCTCCGCCACTTCCATAGCATAATAATACGCTGTCGGATAGGTTTCCAGCACATCGTTGTAAAAGAGGTTCTCTGTTTCCATCCCCAGCAGATACCGGCTAAAATTAGAAGCAATATGGAGAATAAGTCCATTTACCAGAATATCATCCTGAAGCAGGTCTACCTTGTAATTGGCCTTAATTCTTTCGAATGCCCTCTGGGTAAGCTCTTGATAAAATTGAAGATTCTTTTCATCGATGGCATCAGCCAGCCCATTCTGCCAGAATGCCTGACGGTACACAAGGGCAAGATAGATCGTCTCAATTTCTTTATCCGCCTCCGGGCAATCTGCATATCCTGCAAGGTTCATAATGTGAAGCGCCGCGTCCATATCGCTTTGGAGATGCGCTGTCTGACTAATATTGGCAAAATAATCTGTCCGTATCGTTTTCCCTATTCTTATCCTGCCTGCCTGAGCAAACATATATCTTAAAAAGAACTTCTCATTTTCCGCGCTCTTTGCCACGGACTTTCTGGAAAGCTCCCCGTTGATATAGGTTTTAATCTGTTCAATCTGCACAGATGAAACGCCAAAAAGTTTCTGTGTTTTCTCCATTGAAAGATTTTCCAGAAGGTGGTACAAATAGTTTCGTATATGAATTTCATTTCCACTTATAAAAAAGCCCACATAAGGCTTATTAAGGAGCCTGAATCCCTGACGTCCCAGATTCTGCTCCGCCTTTTCCATGACCCGCGCCATACCCGGACGGCTGTAATGAAGCAGTTCTGCCAGATCATCCAGCTTACATGTCTGTTCCAAAAGAAGCCGGAATAAAACCGCTGTCACTTCTTCATCCTCTTCTGATGATATGGCGTTTTTGAACCGGTCCCGGTCCGTAATCTCCAACTGGTATCCTCTTCCCATAAGTGTATGAATAACAAATCCATACTCCTGCGCGCTGTCTTTTAGTTCTTTTATATAACGGATTACTGTTCTCGGACTGATTCCTGACATCTCTGCCAGCTCATGGGAATTTAAAAATTCTTTTGAGGTTTCAAGCATGACTTTTAATAAACATATATATTTTTTCTGCATACTGCCTGTTCCTTCCCCACCACTTTCACAATCCCTGTTGTTATATTGATTATAGTGATGTCCAAATTTAAAGTCGATATACTTTTCTGGCACTTAGAAAATGCCATTTTAAAAATAAATCTTAAATGTCTGTCAAAATAAAAAAAGAGGCATCGGTCCAAACATTCCGATTTCCTCTCTTTAGACTTCCTATCCATTTTACTCAGCGTTCCGGGCTTTGGGGCTGCATCTCTTCCCCCAGATAGAATACCCGGTAAAACACTTCCAGCGACTCAAAGAGCTCCCTCTTTGTATTCTGGAGTTCTTTGATCTTAAGCACGCTTCCGATCTCATCAAAGGCAAAATCATTCTCCTCGTGATCCACCTTCATCTCCAAATTTCCATCCCCGTCGAACACAAGCAGGAAAACACCGCCCACATCCTCCGTATACAATACGCACATGATCTTAATCTCTTCCTTGATACTTTCCGGAAGAGCGTCAAACTCCGGGTTTAGATAAAACTTCTGTTCATAAGCGCTCGCCGCGCACAATACTTTTTCCTCGTCCATGTTATTCCTCTCTATGAAAACTTCCGCGAAAATTTACGCTCCAGACAGTTCGAAACAGCCTTACCAGTCCCTGCTTTCCCTATACATACCCATATACGCCCCGCACAGACACTTCACCCGCGCGGATCTTCTCCTCGGCGCCGTTCCCCCGGCGTACAATCAGTTCTCCCATAGGCGTAATGCCAAGCGCGTGCGCCCGGTACTGTTCTTTCTCCCCCAATATCAGCACATCCCGGTCCTTATTGACCAGCATCCTGCTGTAGGCATCCATCAGTCCAGACAGATCCTGCGTGCGCATAAAAATCCTATAATCTGCTTCCAGCCGTTCCATGACCGCCGCGATAACCGGAGCCCGCTCAATCCTCCGGCCGGACTCTATACGCAGGGATGTTGCCGTCTTACGGATCTTCTCAGGGAAATCTGCAATATTCACATTGATCCCCATGCCCACAACCACGTAATCAACCTTCCCCGCCCTGACATTCATCTCCGTGAGAATGCCTGCCAGTTTCTTCCCACTGATAATAATATCATTAGGCCACTTAATCTGCACCTGCATATTTCCAGTGCACAGATCCTGCAAACTTTCCGCCACGCTGCATGCGGCCACAAGCGTCAGCATGGGCGCTTTGTCCGGCTCGATATCCGGACGGAGCAAGATAGACATATAAATACCGCATCCTGCCGGGGATTCCCACGAGCGTCCCCGCCTTCCGCGCCCTGCGGCCTGCTGTTCCGCCACGGCAAGCGTTCCGTGGGGAGCGCCTTCTCTGCCAAGCTGTTTGATGCGCAGATTCGTGGAGTCGGTCGCATCATAATATACAATATTTTTCCCCGCCCAGCGGGTATTCATAAGACCGGCTAACTCTTCCACTGTCATCACGTCCGGGCTGTCCATAATGTGATCATCTTTATTGTGCACCTCTTCCACCTTCCGGAGCAATTTTAAAATTTCTAATTAAAAGCATTTTAACATATCGCTCCCTCATTAACAAACATTTTACTAAAACTTTGTGAAACGATGATAGCCCACTTTCAGGTTTCCATGCTAAATTGATGACCGTGACAAACAAAAAATTCAGGAGGAATTCTATGAAAAAGAAAATTGTATGCTTAACATTGGCGTCCATAATGCTCATGCCAGGTCTTTTGACAGGATGCGCAAGCACACTGGCAGACACACCGGCCAAAGCCCATGCAGCAGCTTCGGCAGAAGGAAAAACACCCAAATATGTCTTTCTCTTTATCGGAGACGGTATGAGCTATCCACAGGTTCAGCTGACCAATTATTTTAAGAGCGCAAACTCTTCTTCAGAAAACGCGGAAAAGATTACAGTGGAAGGCGAGGAAAAAACGGTTCTAAGCAGCCAGAACAACCTCCATATGATGAACTTCCCTGTAGCGGGCTCCGCCCAGACTTATGACAGTACATCCTTCGCTCCGGATTCCGCTTCTACAGCAACATCCATTGCAACAGGGAATAAGACATGGAGCGGAAGTATCAACGTAAGCGAAGACTTTACAGAAGAGTATGAGACCATCGCGGAAAAGCTAAAAGCGCAAAAGGATTACAAGATCGGCGTTATCTCCAGCGTAAACTTAAACCATGCGACTCCGGCGGCATTCTACGCGCATCAGGCGTCCAGAAATGATTATTATGATATTGGCGTTGAGATGATCGAAAGCGGATTTGATTATTTCGCAGGAGGAGCCCTTCTTGACCCTACAGGAGAAAATGAGGATCAAAAAGATCTTTACGACGCAGCAGAGGAAGCTGGATACAAAATCGTTAAAACTCAGGCAGAGGCAGACGCGCTCACATCCAACGACGGGAAAACGATCGTAATCGATGAGCATCTCGCCGACAGTGACGCGATGTCCTATGATATGGACTTAGAGGAAGGCCAGTGGGCTCTTGCAGATTATGTAGATAAGGGAATCGAAATGCTGGACAATGACACTGGTTTCTTCATGATGGTAGAGGGAGGCAAAATCGACTGGGCATGTCATGCAAATGACGCAGCCGCCACCATCAGCGATACGATCGCACTGGATAACGCGGTTGCGGAAGCAGTGGAATTTTATAATGAACACCCAGAAGAGACTCTAATCTTAGTAACAGGCGACCATGAAACGGGAGGTCTCACCATCGGATACGCCGGAACAGACTACGACACCTTCCTTCAGAATTTTAATAACCAGAAAATTTCCTATGCGAAATTCGATTCTGACTATGTGGCTGGTTATAAAGAGAACAAGACAGATTTCGACACAGTTATGAAAGATGTAACAGAGCTGTTCGGGCTTCAGGCTCCGGTCTCCCAGGAAACTTCCACACAGCAGAAGGACAGTGCGGACATGCACCCCGAATCCAACAATGACGGAAATCTGGTCATGACTCAGTATGAATATGATAAACTAAAAGAAGCGTACGATACAACTATGAGCAGGACAGGCGAGGAAGAAGAATTTGGTCAGGATGAGTATGTAAAATACGGCAGCTATGAGCCCCTGACTGTTACGATCACCCATATCCTGAACAACAAAAGCGGCGTCAATTTTGGTTCTTACGCCCATACGGGCCTTCCGGTGGAAGTATTCGCGCAGGGTGTAGGTCAGGAAAACTTTGAAGGGTATTATGACAACACAGATATTTATAAAAAAATGGCAGAATTGACAGGAGTAGAATAAAACAGATGAAGAGTATTTTTTTCAGCAAACAGAAAAACATGCTCCTGAGTATTGTCATAGGTATTCTTATGACGGCAGTCCTCATAGCCATCCCCACCGGCTATGAGGATGCTTTGATTTATCAGGGGTCAGAACGTGCCACCGGCATTGTAACAGAGGTGGATAATTCCGCGATCAAAAGCTCCGGGCTAATTCAGTCAGGAGAACAGTCCTGCGTGATGAGGATAGAGGACGGTACCTTCAAAGGGCAGGAGATCACCGGCGTGAACTTCCTAAGTGGTTCGCTGGAAAAAGATAAGATCTTTAAAGTGGGAGACAGGGCGTTTGTAACGCTTAGCCTGAACGGGGAGGAGATTTCTTCCGCTGTGATAACCGACCATTTCCGGCTGGACAAGGAGCTCATCCTTCTGGCTGCCTTTGCGGTCTTTCTCATCGCTGTTGCGGGAAAGAACGGGTTTCAGGCGATTTTCTCATTTGCCATCACTATCCTGACCATATGGAAAATCCTTGTGCCTGCGTATTTAAACGGCTATTCCCCGATCTGGGCAGGAATCGCTGTTACGGTCTTCCTTACCCTGATTATTATCTTTTTCGTTTACGGTATAGACCGGCGTACGATTACAGCGTCCCTTGGCGCGCTTCTCGGAATTTTAGCAACCTGTATTCTTGGAATGCTGTTTACGGATTTATTTCGGATCAACGGAGCAGTCATGCCGGATTCAGAATCCCTTCTTTACAGCGGTTTCCAGCATCTGGATCTGACGGCTATCTTTATGAGCAGCATCTTCATCGGGGCCTCTGGCGCTATGATCGATCTGGCTGTGGATATCACCTCGGCTGTCCATGAAGTAGTGGAAAAAAAACCAGATATTTCATGGAAGGAAGCTGCCGGCTCAGGCATGAACGTGGGGCGCGCAGCCATGGGCACCATGACTACAACGCTGCTTTTAGCATACTCGGGCGGATATATCACCCTGCTTATGGTGTTCATGGCACAGGGAACGCCCATTGACCATATCCTGAATTATAAATATGTATCTGCGGAAATCCTTGACACAGTAGCAGGAAGCTTCGGACTTGTAACCGTGGCGCCCTTCACCGCGTTGACGGCAGGCCTCATCCTCACCAAAAGGAAACACGCAATCTGGAAACAGTCTGCCGTTGAGAAAAATAGTGGGATGGCTTCTTAGCCATCCCACTATTTATTCACTGAGATCCTGATCCCATGATCCCACTGCTCTGTGTCTTTCTTTTCTCCCAGCCCTTCAT
>NHCFR01400__coassemble_457_pt1 | contig 54039 bp, 44 predicted proteins | sample NHCFR01400__metabat2_high_PE_061 | metagenome-assembled genome bin NHCFR01400 | reverse complement strand
GAGCGAAACTCTCTCTAAAGATATTGAGGAAACCGTCGATAATGCTTTGGTCTATGCGGAGAAATCAGTCAAACGAAAAATGGTATCTTTCCAGAATATTTTGACAATATCATTTTCGATGTTCTTGTTAACTGGTGTTATCGTATGCTCCATTTGTGACGTGGCAATATCGGGGACATTTACTTGGTCACTATATCCGATCAGTTCAAGTCTTTTTGCGTGGTTGGTATTCGTACCGTTCATAAAATATGGGAGCAAAGGAATACTCTGTTCCTTAATAGTATTAAGCATTTTAATCATTCCGTTCTTGTATGTAATAAGCAAAATCATTGGTGACAATGTTTTCATTATGCCCATAGCTATTAAAATATCTCTGTTTTCGATTACCTATTTATGGTGTGTTTATTTGATTTTTAAGTGGTTGAGTACCCGCAAAATAATGGCTTCAGCATTTTCTTTGTTGTTAGCAATTCCATTATGCCTTGCAATCAACATCACTCTTTCAAAGTATATTTCTGAGCCAATGTTTGATATGTGGGATATTTTTTCTTTTGGAATTATCATCATAGGAGCTGTTGTGTTGTTCATTATTGATTGTTTAAGGAAAGGAAAAATGCGGTAAAACAAAAATGTTGCTATACCCGCCCAACGGATAATAAAAAAACCGTTGTTTCGGCGGCTGTATCATCATGCCAAAACAGAACACAACAGCCATGCGGCGGTTTTGAAACGAATACTCAAAACCGCCGTTTTCCTTTTTTATGTGAATATGGGGGCGTATTAAATTCGCCCGTTTTCAAAGATATGGCGGTATCAAATACTTAACGTATTGGGAGGTATCGCCATGTTCTTCTTCTACGTCCTTAATTATTGTCAGTCATTAAAAAAAGCCTGTTTCCTGTAACGGGATTTTGCGGCTATGAAGATGAACACATAAATCATCATAATTACTTAAATAACTCATATTACCAAACGCCTATGCGGTTTTTTGCCTGCATGGGCGTTTGTTGTAATAGCCCCCTACTGGGAAGAAAGGGGGTGAGTTATGATGAAGTATTCTGAACAATTCATGGAGCATATCGAATATGCCTTTGCCGCGTTCTGTAAAATCGTTCTCCGCAACGCGGCAATCAGCGCGTACCGCGATTTTGGGCGGAAACAGAAGCATGAAGTATCACTTGACTATCTGATGTCGGAAACGTCTTTTGAACCGTTTGCAACCGACAACTATTTTGAGCAGTATGTTTATGAGAAGCCGACTGTTTTTGTTGTACAAGGGAAAGAAGTTGTCGTTATAAGTAAACGGTTAGCCGACGCATTAGCTAACCTGTCAGAACAAAGGCATACTGTTCTGCTGATGAATTTCTTCTTCGGTTACAGTGAAGGAAAAATCGGGAATGAGTACGGAAGAAGCAGAAGTACAGTCAACTACTGGAAACTGGCGGCATTGAAGCAGTTAAGAAAAGAACTGGAGGAAACAAAACATGAGGAATAAGAAACTGATACCCTTTGAAACCATTGAGAAAGCTGTTGCCGGCGAACCGGAAGCCATAGACGCGGTACTGCGGCATTACACAGCGCGGATTAAATATCTGTCTACCTATCGCGGGCATATTAACGACGATATTCAAGACCGTCTGAAAGCACAGCTTATCAAAGCTATCCTGCAATTCCGTTTTGACAGGTAGTAGCAAAGCCAGAAAAAGCCGTCAAGGATAAAATGCACGCTTCGCGTCCTTGACGGCTTTCCCTGTCTTTGCTGTTGGGCAGCCAAGAGAGCGCAATCGGATAAACCGCTTACGCTCTCTATCCAGTATGGAATGTTACGCGATAGAGTGTGCTTCTCGCTTGATTTAAGCGGCATTACAGCGGAAATAAGGGCAGGGGTAAGGGTTTTTACACTCCCACCCTTAAAAATGAGATTCTACTGCGTAACATAACAAACGATATTTTTATATTGCCGTTTCCGTTCCGTTCTTTTCCATTCCGGCGGCTCTGCCGCTTTGCCCCCAAAGGAGAGGGATTAGGGAAAGGATAGGAAGGGAATGGGTATTTGATTCAATCCGTATTTGGTATTTCTTTAGTTATTTATATAATTGCGTTGGATTTTCCGATGTCGGATAACCCGATGTCGGAAAATCCAATATCGGATTATCCAACAACGGAAGTTATGCAGTATTCAAAAACTGTCTAATCCACCCGCTTTATAAAACTGCTGATTTGGGGATAGGTATGTTACGCAGTAGAGGGTAAATAACGCTTGATTTATGCGGCTTGCAGAACGTGTAAAGCGTTTAGACGATATTTTATACTTCTACTCTCAAAAATGACGTTCTATTGCGTAACAAAGTGAAGATAGAAAAGCAGAGAGCCTACCACTATTGAAAGTGATTAGCTCTCTGTTTCTGTTTGCACCCTGTCTGTCAGCGTTAGTGATAAGTTATTGTGAATACTTCCTTATCAGCGTAAAACTAACGGCGCTCTCCCTTTTATTCTGTAAACACCTGTGGTATACTACTAATCGCACAGATTGCCATTAGGAGCGCCCTGCTGCGCAGGGAGTATCCCCGCATTTTCTTTATAATATTTAGGAGGTATTTATGCTTATCAAAAATGGTTTTATCATAGATCCTGCTTCGCAGCGTTCTTACGCAGGCGATATCCGGATCAAGGATGGAAAAATTCAAAGGATCTGTTCTGATATCACGCCAGATCCGGGTGAAGAAATTATTGACTCCGCTGGGCTTACAGTGTCTCCGGGGCTTATCGACACTCATGTCCATTTCCGTGATCCGGGCTTTACGCACAAAGAAACGCTTCACACGGGATCTCTCGCCGCGGCAAAAGGCGGTTTTACTTCTGTCATCTGCATGGCGAACACCTCTCCTGTAGTGGACAGCCTCTCTGTTCTGAACGACATTATGCAGCGCGCGCAATCTGAGAAGATCCACATCTATCAGGCCGCTTCCATCTCACGGTCTTTGAAAGGAGAGGAGATGACAGATATGGAGTCTTTAAAGGCCGCTGGAGCGTGCGGGTTTACGGACGACGGCATTCCTCTTAAAAACGCGGCATTTCTCTATGACGCTATGAAAAAAGCAAAAGAGCTGGATGTACCGGTCAGCCTGCACGAAGAGGATCCTTCATTTATTAAGAATAATGGTATCAACCACGGACCTGTGTCCGATCAGCTTGGCATCTACGGTTCTCCGTCTGTCGCAGAGGAGTCCCTTGTCGCAAGAGACTGCATGCTTGCCCTGCGTTCTGGAGCCAGTGTAGTCATCCAGCATATCAGCTCCGGTTATTCTGTGGAGCTTGTCCGTATTTTTAAGTCTCTTGGCGCAGATCTTCACGCAGAGGCAACCCCTCATCACTTCACTCTTACAGATGAAGCGGTTCTCAAATACGGCACACTGGCAAAGATGAACCCGCCGCTCCGCACAGCAACTGACCGGGATGCCATCATCCATGGGCTTTTAGACGGCACAATCGATATTATTGCCTCAGATCATGCTCCGCACAGCAAGGAAGAAAAAGAGCGCTCTATCACAGCCGCTCCCAGCGGGATTATCGGTCTGGAAACCTCGCTTGCTCTTGGTATTACTTCTCTTGTCCGTCCGGGACACTTGACCATGATGCAGCTTCTTGAAAAAATGACCGTTAACCCTGCAAAACTGTACCATCTGCCTGCCGGATGCATTGAAGAAGGCGCTCCCGCAGATCTGATCCTTTTCGCCCCAGAAGAAAAATGGACGCCCACGGAGTATGCCTCCATGTCGTCCAATTCCCCATTCACCGGATGGGATCTGTACGGAAAAATAAAAATGACGATATGTAATGGACAAGTAATTACCGCAGCAAATTAAATTTGCTGCGGTAATATTATACCCTCTCTTATCAAGAGAGGGTATATGTGCGAAGCCTGCGCTTTACAGTCTTTCACTGCTGTCATTCATGAACTTGTACTCTGCCACCGATCTGTCAAATGTCTTAATATGTCTGTACAGCCACTCAATCACATTTTTATTTACCTGCTCCACAAACGTGGCAGATGGTCCTTCTTCCTCTTCTAGCATATCATAAAGATCTTTCACCACGGCGCGAAGCTTCTCGTGTTCCTTTTTATGTTCCGCAATGGCCGGATAGCTGATCTCCTCCTGAAGCTTTTCCTCCTCGCCAAAATGAAAGTATGTATAGTCCGCAAGATAATCCAGTGTCTTTACTGAAACCAGCTTATCTTTGCTCGTTTCACAGCTGTCCAGAAGCTTATTGATCTTGTCAATCAGCTCCTTATGCTGGCTGTCGATCATCTCATTCCCTGTTACTAAGCTTTCATCAAATTCTGCTCTCATCTGTTATCTCCTCCTTATATTTCTCCATTTTTGAACTTCATGATCATCTCGTTAGTTAGGCTGTCGCGGGATGGTTGTACAGGAATATCTTCTCTCTTAAACCACTCTGCAAGGGCTAGTTCCTCCCGGTCTAAGGTAATCTTGTCCTCACCATCAAGATCGCAATAGAACCCCAGTAAAAGCGTATCGCTAAATGCCCACGGCTGGCTCTTATAATACCGGATATTTTTCACTTTCAGCCCGACCTCTTCCATGACCTCTCTCCTCACCGTCTCTTCCACTGTCTCTCCAATTTCAGCAAACCCGGCAAGAAGCGCATACTTCTTATATGTCCTTCCAGAATATTTTGACATAAGTATGCGGTCTCCGTCAACCACTCCGACAATAACTGCTGGACATATTTTGGGAAACTCCATATTGTGACAGGTATCGCATTTGAGCATCCGTTCCTTTTCATCATGTACCATGAGCCTTCCGCACCGTCCGCAATATTTATGATTTCTGTACCAATTATACAACTGATATCCTGTGATTCCCGCAAATGAATGATACTGTGGATCAGCCACACGAAATATTTCCGTGTTCTCCATTGTAAACTCCAAGAGCGGCTCTCTGTTAATTTCCCTCACCAGATAGTAACGCTTCTCGTCAACAGAAAACAGATATATGTAATCTTCATAAAGTTCCTCATTGAGCCGTTCCAGCTCTTTAAATGTGGGAAATATGATACCTGCTTCCGTCCGTTTTAAAAGCACCGCGTGTTCCTCGTAGTACAGTGCATAGCTCTCTTCATCCGGCGGGACGGGAGCATATTCATTGTACAGATGATGTGGCTGTATGTCCTGAATCATGCCAATCTCACTCCTGTTCTTTATTTGTGTCCCTGAATAATCCCTGAAGCGCCGTTATATCTCCTTAAAGATTCCTTATCTTGAACTCTCTTTGTGCCTCACGCTTCTGGTCTTTCTTTGCGATATCATCCCTCTTATCGTAAAGCTTCTTTCCCTTCGCAAGACCGATCTCCACTTTCACAAGGCTGCCGCTAAAATACACCTGAAGGGGAACTACTGTAATCCCCTGCTCTTTCATTTTTCCGAATATCTTATTGATCTCATTTTTATGAAGAAGCAACTTCTTTACACGGAGAGGATCTTTGTTAAAAATATTCCCCTTCTCATACGGAGAGATATGCATACCGTAAATGTACATCTCTCCGTTCTCCACTCGTATGAATGCTTCCTTGATACTGCATTTTCCCATACGCAGAGACTTCACCTCCGTGCCGTGCAGTACGATTCCTGCCTCATACTTTTCAAGGATAAAATAGTCATGATATGCTTTTTTATTATTGGCGACCAGTTTCACCTCTGTCTTTGCCATATCTGTCTCCTTCCGCTCAGCGCTCCATCCGCAAAGCCGCATCTGCGGCAGCTATCTTGCGGCGGCGCTGATGATCTCAAAATTCACTGTCCTTAAGACCTTATCTGCACCGGTAACGCGCACTCTCACCCGCTGTCCCAGTTTATAACTCTTACCGGTATGTTCCCCGGTCAGCTCATAGCTCTGTTCCGCGAACTCATAATGATCGTCCTGCATATCCGCCACATGCACAAGCCCTTCCACGGTATTTTCAAGTTCCACATAGAGGCCCCATTTCGTAACACCGGAGATGACGCCTTCATATTCTTCTCCGATGCGATCTCTCATATATTCCGCCTTTTTCAGCTTCACGACTTCTCGTTCCGCTTCTTCCGCAGCCCGTTCCCTGTCGCTGCACCAAGCTGCGGTTTTCGGAAGGAGCTCTCTGTAATGGATGATCCGTTCCTCCCCAAGCCGTCCTCTTAAGTTGTCCTTGATAATCCTGTGGATCTGCAGATCAGGATACCGACGGATGGGAGACGTAAAATGAGTATAATATTTCGCCGCCAGACCAAAATGTCCGCTGTTCTCCACGGCATATTTGGCCCGCTTCATAGAGCGCAGGGCAAGACGGCTGATAAGCGCCTCCTCTGGCGTGCCTTCCGCTTTATCCAAAAGCTTCTGTATCTCTTTGGGCCGTACTTCATTTCGCACATGGATATGATAGCCGAAATTATTGACAAAAGTGGAAAGTTGCCGGATTTTTTCCTCATCCGGCGTGTCGTGCGTCCGATAGAGAAAGGGGAGTTCCCTCCAGAAATACTCTTCCGCCACTGTCTCATTCGCCATAAGCATGAAATCTTCGATAATCTTCGTCGCAGCATTCCGTTCATATGGCCTGACGTCAATTGGCTTCCCAGCTTCATCCAGCACGATCTTTGTCTCCGGGAAGTCAAAATCAATGGATCCCCTTCTGCCCCGGCGTCCCCGTATGATCTCTGACAGCTCTTTCATAAGCAGGATCATGGATACGAATTCACGGTTCTCACTCAATGCCGTATGGTCACCATCCAGTATCCTTGCAACCCCAGTGTAGCTCATCCGCTTATCCACACGGATTACTGTCTCAGCAATCTGGTGATCCACCATCTCTCCAGCCGGATTCAGTGTCATAATACAGGAAAGCGCCAGCCTGTTCTCTCCCTCATTTAAGGAACAGATCCCATTGGACAGTTTATGCGGCAGCATCGGTATCACACGGTCCGCCAGATAAACACTGGTTCCTCTTTCAAATGCTTCTTTATCAAGAGCGCTTCTCTCCTGAACGTAATTTGCCACATCTGCAATGTGTACGCCAAGGCGATAGTTCTCTCCCTCTTTTGTCAGGGATACCGCATCGTCCAGATCTTTGGCGTCCTCTCCGTCAATCGTCACCATTTGCCATCCACGCAGATCCAACCTGCCCGCACAGTCTGCCTCGCTCACATCTTTGCTGACGCGCACCGCCTGATTCAACACTTTTTCAGGGAATTCTGTCCGAATATTCATGTCCAATACAATGGATAAGATATCCGTGCCCGGATCATTGACGTGCCCTATAACTTCGACGATCCTTCCCTCCGGCTTCATATGTTGTTCCCCGTAAGAAGTAAGCTCCACCACCACCTTATGCCCGGTCATGGCATTGCCTTCTTGTCCCTCAGGGATATAGATGTCCTTTAAGTACCTCTGGTTATCCGGGCGGACAAAACCAAAACTTCTGGTTTTCTCATATAGTCCCACAATTCGGGTAACGCCGTGCGAAAGGATACATACGATTTTTCCCTCTCTCCGTCTCCCTGCAGGCGACGCTGCAATGATGTATTCTACCGTGTCTCCCTGAAAAGCTCCGTTAAAATTCTCCTCCGGAATGAAGATATCCTCCCCTCCCTCTTCCGGAGTTACAAAACCAAACCCTCTTGCATTTGCCTGAAAGACCCCCTTAAAACGACGCGCCTGTCCACGGCTGTACTTTCCGCGCTTGGAAAGGGAAATCTTCCCTTCCTCCACGAGAGCATCAAGTACCTTTCTCAACTCTTCCCTCTGTTCTCCCGGTATCTGCAGAACAGCCGCTATCTCCTTGATTTTCATAGGAACATACAGATCGTCGCCCATAAAATCCAATATAACTTTCTTACGTTTCTCAAATGTCTGGTCCATCTTTCTCTCCCCAGTCAAATATCTCACGCCCCTGTACTTTGCGGGAATAAAATGTAAGCACCCTATCATATCATAGAGTGCTTACGTTACATATTATCTTTCGATATCACGCTTTTCATACTAATTAAAGATACCAAGATTCAAAACAAGAGCCAGTACAATAAACAGAACCGCCACAACTCTTGTAATCTTTACGAGAGTACCTTCCATAGAACGCCCCTTATTATGACCCCAGTATGTGTCCGCAGCGCCGCTGATCGTGCCAAGCCCCGCGGATTTTCCCTCCTGAAGCAGAATAATGGCAGCTAACGCAATGCAGTCTATAACAAAAATAATCGTCAAAACAGTCTTCAAAATATCCATTTTAATACCTCCCAAGGATAAACCACGACTATTCTATCACAGTTTCTCACTGTTTGCAACAGCAAAACACCCCTTCGTCAAACCATCCAAACAGTTCTCAATCTAGAGTACAGCTCCTGCACAACTCAGCATTTCCGGCAACAGACGCACTTCTTGAATCCTTCTCCTGATTCCGGAACTGGATCTCACCTGTGGCCGCGTCCATTCCATCCACAATTGCCAGAGATTCAAGTTGGAATCCAAGATTGCGTATGATTCTTCCCCCAGACTGGAATCCCTTCTCGATAGCGATACCAATGCCTTCCACTGTAGCTCCCGACGACTGGACAATCTGAATCAGACCCTGAAGCGCGCAGCCATTTGCGAGAAAGTCGTCGATGATCAGTACATGATCGTCCGGCGTTAGGAACTTCTGCGCTACAATGACATGGTTTTTGCATTTGTGTGTGAAAGACTCTACCTCAGCAACATACATATCCCCATCCAGATTGATGCTCTGAGACTTCTTAGCAAACACGACCGGCACGTCGAAATGCTGCGCCGCCACACATGCGATCCCGATTCCCGAAGCTTCAATCGTGAGAATCTTATTGACCGGCTTTCCTTCGAATCTTCTCTTAAACTCTGCCCCCATCTGATCTAACAGCTTAATATCCATCTGATGATTCAGAAAACTATCTACCTTGAGCACATTTCCCTCTTTTACCACACCGTCTTTTACAATGCGCTCTTCCAGAAAATTCATTCCGCGCCCTCCTCTTCTGTCTTATCCTCATTAGTTTCGAAGATCAAAAATACTCGTCTTAATATGCAGGAATTTATGTAAGCAACGGCAGATACCCCTATAAAACACCATATCGTAATGGCGATCATAAAAATATACCCGTTCCACATTGAAACAATAATTGCCGCGACAAGCACTGTCATCATCAGCAGCGTATACGGAAGCCTAGCGATAGAGATCAGCACGGCATTTTTCAGCGCCGCGCGCAAAGTGTTCTCATACCGGGCAATAAGAGGAAATATATATATCGTGACCGCGAGAACAATGAAGCCTACGATAAAAACAGCCACATTCATCATCATGCCCATGGGTTCCGCGATCTGAGACACAATCTGCTGATCAACCCAGCATATGATACCGATCATAAGAATCATAATCCATGCGATAGTGCTCTGCTTGAAATTTGACTTAAATGCTTTCAAAAAATCTTTAAGTATATATCCTTCCTCGTTCTTTACCATTTTCAAGACAACTGTATATAACGCTGTAGTAGATGCCCCGACCGTGATGACCGGTATAGAGCAGACAAGCCAGAGAATATTCAGGCACATCAAATCAAAAATCTTGCCAAGTGCACGTACCACAATATTATCATTGATATTAAATCTCATGTCAGCCTTTCCGCCTCCTCTTGTCCCTGATACCTTTCCTAGAAATAACTTTTCCTACACTATAGCATACGGACGGCATCGATACAAATGTAACAAAAAAAGCGGGTGATGGGAATCGAACCCACGTATCCAGCTTGGAAGGCTGGTGTTCTACCATTGAACTACACCCGCATCGTCTCTGACACGGATGTTATCTTATCACATGTCAGAGAGAATTGCAACTATTTTTTTGACAAGCTGCTTCGTTCTACCTTAGCTGACTACTTCCTTGTATGAAGCATGTTTTGCCAGCGCCTCAGTCATCTTCGCCATCTCAGACAGATCGCCAATAAGAATTACTCCTGAAAGCCTATTGTTAAGGAAGTAATATTTCCTGTACTGTCCTTTTCCCATATCCCTGTACTCCACTGTCTTATACAGAAGATCCGGGTTCTTCCCGTTATCTCCCGCCGCAAACAGCGCCGTGTTCATTCCGTGGAATGTAAGCGCAGCTGCCACGGGCTCATACTCTAATTCCTCACCCACTGCATTTGCTCCGGCAATCCGGCCTTGCTCCACAGCCTCCGGCCAGATAGCATAGTTTATTCCTTCGTACTCTGCACAGTCCCCGCACGCATAGACACCGGGTATGCTTGTCTCCATTTTATCGCTGACTTTTACCCCTCGTCCGATATCAAGGCCAATCTCCTGTGCCAGTTCCGTGTTCGCGCGCACGCCTGCCGATACGATAACCATCTCGGCAGGAATCACCGCTCCATCCGCCAGCCTCACACCCGTCACATGATCACTGCCTTCGATGGCCTCCACCGATACTCCGGTATGGATCTCCACGCCGTTTTTCTTCGCCGTCTCCTTCAAAATCCCTGCCGATCCGGCGTCAAGCTGCCGCCCCATAAGAACAGGGGCCATCTCCAGCACGTGCACGGAAAGCCCGGCCTTCTTCAGTTCCCACGCCGCCTCAAGCCCAAGCACCCCTCCGCCGATCACGACCGCGCTCGACGCCGCTTCCATCAATTGCTCTACTTTCTCCACATCGGAAATCCTGCGGATCGCCACAACTTCCGGAAGGCTGCTGCCTTCCATGGCCGGGATAAAACATTCGCTTCCAAGCGCATAGATCAGCCTTGTAAAATGTACCTTCTCCCCAGTCTCCATCAGAACTTCTTTTTCTTTCATATCGACAGACTTCACCTGTTTCCCAAGCATCTGGCACACCTTGTTCTCTTCGTACCAGTCCGGTCCCTCTATCGCAATCTGCTCCGGGCCCAGTCCTGCCACGATAGATTTCGTCAGCATAGGACGGTTATATGCCGGATATGGCTCGTTAGAAATCATGGTGACAACACCTGTTTTATCCCGCTCACGTATCGCCTTCGCCGCGTTAAATCCTGCCGCTCCATTTCCGAGGATCACATAGTATTCCTGTGTATTATTGACATATCCGCTCTCTTCTACATCGACTGAAACAAAATTTTCTTTTCCGACTCCGCACACCGGACATATCTCCATGGAGGAATCAAAAATCTCACCACAAACAAGGCATTTTACCAGACTCTTAGCGCCCTTTTTCTTCGGCTTCACTGGTTCTTTGTTCTGAACAATACATCCGAACTGATAACCATACTCGTATGCGCTGACAAGATCCGCCTCAGACGGTTTAAAACGTACCCGGAATCCCTCAGACACTTTCATCTTGAGCTGCCTTAAACGCTCTGTAATATGTGGCACACCCTCACCGCTCCAGCCATAGCTTCCGAATGCCCCGGCATATTTTCCGCCATGGGTTCCTGGAAACATGTCGAGAGTCAGATCCCAGATCGGTTTTAACGCCTCACCTACGATCGTAGGAGTTCCCATCAGGATACCGTCCGCAAAAAGTAATTCCTCACTAACTTTTGCAGCGTCTGCCTCAACCATATCATAGGAACGCACATCCACGTCCCCGCTGTCCTTTATTCCCTCCGCAATCTTCTCCGCCAGCGTCTTTGTGTACCCATATGCACTCACATAAGGGATGATAACCGTCTTTTTCGGATTCGGATTGACTACTGTAGACCACACTCTGTACTGCTTCATCACAGCCTTGATACGGTCGCCTACCAGCACCGGGCCGTGCCCAGTACAGATCATAGTGATATCCATATTCTCTACCCGGTCCAGAGCCTTAAGCATAAACGGCTTAAACGGTGCGATAATACAGTCATAGTAATATTTCAGCGCGCTCTGATAGTCCGCCTCGTTTTTGATCCGCGTGGACAGAACTTCCGGCAGGCAGTAATGAGCCCCAAAAGAGTCACAGGTCACAAGGATCTGCTCTTCCTCAATAAACGTATACATCGTATCCGGCCAGTGCAGATTTGGCACAAACATAAACCGGAGCGTTTTATTTCCAATGGTCATCTTTTCTCCATCTCTTGCCGCAATTCCTACAAAATCCCGGTTTACGATCTCTTTGAGGAATCCAAGAGCACACCCTGTAGCAATAACTTTCATCTGCGGGCTTAAGCCAAGAAGCATTTCTACGCTTCCCGCATGATCCGGCTCTGTGTGACTTACCACAAGGTAGTCAATCTTGTGCACATCGATAACCTCTTTTAATTTCTCCAGATACTCGTCGAAAAATTTTGCCTTCGCAGTCTCAAAGAGTACCGTCTTGTTTCCCGCCTTCATGACATAGGAATTGTATGTCGTCCCAAACTCTGTATACATAACAATATCGAACACTCTCAGCTTCTCGTCAATGATGCCTGTCCAGTAAAAATCATCTCTTAATTTCATACTTTTCATAACTAGTCTCCTTTCTTTTTTGGGAAAATTCTGACGCACAGGCAAATCCCTTCCACACCTTTGGCATCTATGCCTGTTATTTTACGCCACTTTTTTTACAGATATCCGAAAGACAGCATTTATCACAATATGGCTTTGTCCGGGCAGTACACACGTCTCTCCCATGGTATACAAGCCTGTGACAGAAGTCGCTTCCCTCCTTAGGAGGAATAATCTTCCAGAGTGCCATCTCCACCTTTTTCGGCTCTTTAATATTATCTACCAGCCCAATCCTGTTTGTAAGCCGGATACAATGGGTATCTGTCACGATTGCCGGCTTCCCGAACACATCCCCCATAATCAGATTTGCACTTTTACGCCCCACGCCCGGGAGCTTTAAAAGCGCGTCAAAATCATCGGGAACCTTTCCGCCGTACTCATCGCGCAGAATCTTCATACAAGCGCTGATATCCCGCGCTTTGCTACGTCCAAGCCCGCATGGGCGGACAATCTCTTCAATATCATCCACATTTGCAGCCGCCAGGGCATTCACATCTGGATATTTCTCATAAAGCCCCTCTACGACTACATTGACACGGGCATCTGTACACTGTGCCGCCAGCCGGACGCTGACCAAAAGCTTCCACGCCTGATCATAATCCAAAGTACATCCCGCGTCGGGATATTCTCTTTTCAGCCGCTCAATCACTTCCAAGGCACGCTGTTTCTTTGTCATTTGTCTGACCCCTTTCTATTGCATTACATAGTATATATGGTAATAACTTATTTCATATCCATAAATCTGCGGAGTTCCTCAAGAGCCTCCTTAAACCGCTCAGACACAGCTGTAGGATTTCTTCTGAGATGCCTTGCAATACGCAGATAACTCCGATCCGTTCTTGAACTTAATTTCTGTAGCTCCTGCGTTATATTCTGCCTGATCTCCGCAAGTTCTTTCGCACGCTCCTTCCCGATCATTTCATTGATCTTAGAAGGCAGCTGTTCTTTTATAAGCTGCTCTGCTTTTTCTCCCAGCCACAGAAGCTGTCCCCGGCGCTCATCCCGTCTTAAGCTGATACGCTCCAAAAATGCCTCTTTGCGGGATAACTTTTCCTGCTTCCGCTCGTCGGCGCGCTTTCGATACTCTTCAGCTGCCGTTTCGTATCGCTGTCTGTAATCTGCCATAACTTCCGCCGACACGGATCTGATCTTCTCCTCTAATTTCCGTATCTGCTCCTTGCTCTCTTCAAGCTGCGTCAGAATACGCTTCATATCCATAGCCTCGTTGAAGGACTGTGTCAAATCCACTGCCGCCACCGCCACCAGCCCAAAAGCAATTCCGTCTGCCGCTATCAAGGGCAATTTTAAAACAACCGTCTCAACAGGCACGTGAACAATCCGCACCAGAAGTACGGAGAAGCCCCCCCAGCACAGTGATGACGATACACAGATATATCCGTTCAAATTGAACTTCTGGTTGCTGTAATCCCAGTACCTCACCCGGAAAATCCGCTCCATCACGGCTCCAGTCACGTACTCTAAAAGCGTCGCTGCCATCATTCCAAACAGAAAAATCAGAAGTATGTTCTCCCGTACTCCCATCGTGCTGATCAGCACGGTAAGAGCCCCTGACCCGTAAAGCGGCAGCATGGGGCCATACATAAATCCTCGGTTTACCCACTGTCGCTTTCTCACCGAAACATAACCGCTCTCCCACAACCAGCCGACAAAACTGTAAAAAAAGAAAAACAGAATCCATTGCGTCAGATGATAAGGATGCATTATCTCTCCTCAGACTCGATCGCCATGATCAGATCTACACGCCTTTGATGACGGCCGCCCTCAAATTCTGTATTCAGCCATGTATCTACAATCATCTTTGCCAACTCCACTCCTACAACTCTCGCCCCGAAAGAAAGAATATTGCAATTGTTGTGCGCCCTTGCCATCTTTGCTGTAAAGGGCTCGCTGCACACTGCCGCGCGGATTCCTTTTACCTTATTCGCCGCCAATGAGATCCCAAGACCTGTGCCGCAGATCAGGATTCCCTGTTCCACCTCGCCTGACGCCACCGCGCGCGCGACGGTCTCTCCATATACCGGATAGTCGCAGCTTTCCGGAGAGTCTGTTCCATAGTTTACTACCTCATGACCTTTTTCCTTTAAAAATTCTATGATCTCTGCTTTCATTTCCAATGCAGAATGATCGTTTCCAATTCCGATTTTCATATGTTGTCCTTTCTCTATTTTAATACTGTATATCATCTGTTTATTGCGTCCTCTTTATCATATCAAATAGGCGCCTTAGTCGCAACTAATCTAATACTAGTTATTCAAAAAAAATATATTAAAGTCACAAAGAGGCAGGCCTACTGCCTGCCCCATATTATTTATATAAGAAAGATGCGTTTTTCAACATCGCGCCTGACCTCTTTGTCCTTTCTCCCATTTTTTCATAATATGAATATAATAAGGCACCAGAGGAATCAGAGCCGCAATCCATGCCGCCGGATCTGAGAGGCACACCCCCGTAAAACTGGTGTGGCCTGCAACCAGCATAACAATAAGAGTCCTTGCCACCAGTTCAAATACTCCACCCAGCATGGGCACAAGGCCGTATCCCATCCCCTGCAATGTATTACGGTAGAGAAAGATACTGCCAAGGAAGGGATAGCACCAAAACACAGTACGGAAATACAAGACAGACGCATCGACCACCTCTGTCTCCGACGGACTAATAAACAGCCACGTCATATATTTCCCGCAAAAGTACATCAGCACCATCATAAGGACACTCCAGACCAGTATCATAATCTGTGTGTACTTCACGCCCAGCCGCACTCTGTCTGACTTTCCTGCCCCTCTGTTCTGTCCTACATAAGTTGCGATCGTCGCTCCAAACGAGCTAAATACAGTCACTATGATATTCTGAAGCTTACCCGCCGCGGAAAAGCCCGCCATATACACTTCGCCATAGACATTTACCGCTCCCTGAACGATAATTGTTCCGATGGCCGTAATGGAAAACTGCAGCCCCATGGGAATCCCCAAAGCCACCAGCCGTCCCAGACTGCGGAAAGAAATACTGAAATCTTCTTTCTTTAAGTGCAAAATATGATACTTCTTCATAATGTACACAAAACAGAACAAAGCCGATATCCCCTGTGCGATAACTGTCGCATAAGCACAGCCCTCCACGCCCATGCCAAAGCTGACGATGAACACAATATCAAGCACCACATTGATGCCCGCAGATATCACCAGAAAATATAATGGGGATTTTGAATCTCCTAGAGCCCTCAAAAATGCTGCCAGCGCATTATATGCCGCCGTCACAATAAGTCCTGCGTATATGATCTCCATGTAGGATTTCACATCCGGCAGAAGACTTTCCGAATAGTTCATCATTCGCAAAATCGGTTCATTCACAATCAAAAACCCCACGGTCATGGCGATAGCGAACGCCACGCAAAGATAGATAGACATCGCGACATAGTGGCGCATCCTGTCATACTGCTTTGCCCCAAACCACTGGGATACAAGAATGGCAAAGCCGCTGCTTAATCCGTTCAGCCATCCCGTTACAAAGAACATCAAGGATCCCGTACTTCCGATCGCCGCCAATGCGTCCACTCCAATGAACTGCCCCGCCACAATCGAATCCGCGATGTTGTAAAACTGCTGAAATATATTGCCAAGACACATGGGAATCATAAAGCGGATAATCAGCTTTGCCGGGTTCCCCACCGTCATATCATTGGTCTTATCTGCATGTGCTATCTCATTGCTCATATGTATCTCACTCCTTTACAGTTCAGTTGCTTAGTATATCACAACCCGCAAAGGAATGTACAGATCTATAAGAAGTTATTTTTTCTCTCAAAATATTTAAAAACAAAAAATTGTTCAGAAACCATACTAAAATAATGCAGCTTCAGACCGAACAGATATGTATTCCCGGTAATCGCCTTCACTGGCAAAAAGCATGTACTTTCCATCCACATATCCCATGTAACCATCGCTTACTAAATATCCTTTCATGATATTCCTCCTTTTTTAATCTGCTTTCTGTTAGTTTCTATAGTCATTATTTTACTCGGATGGATGTCCAAAAAACTTCCCACCTCCGCTTTTCTTTCCCGCATTTTTCTGTTATGATGGAAATGCAGTGCCGAATACAACCCAAAATGATCTCCGTCCCCACGCGGAGATGACCGGCAGAAAATCGAAAGGCGGCTATTTATGGCAAGAGAACAGAATCAAAAACTGAAACTTTTATATCTCTTAAAAATATTTATGGAAGAAACTGACGACGCACACGGTCTTACCCGGCAGGAGATTATTGCAAAACTAAATTCATACGGGGTGACTGCGGGCAGGAAGACTCTCTACGCAGATTTTGAAGAATTACGCGCATTTGGCATCGACATTATCACGGAGCATGAGGGTAATGACTGGATCTATCATGTAGGAGAACGGGACTTTGAACTGGCGGAACTGAAACTTCTTGTAGATTCCGTTCAGTCCGCAAAGTTCATTACTGAAAAGAAATCCCAGTCTCTTATCAAGAAGTTAGAAAGCCTTGTAAGCCGCCACGAAGCAAAACAACTCCACCGTCAGGTACTTATTTCCGGGCGCATCAAAACAATGAACGAAAGCATCTACTATAATGTGGACAAGATACACTCTGCCATCAATGCAGATTCTGGTATCAAATTTCAGTATTATCAGTGGAATGTGAAAAGGGAAATGGTGCTCCGACATGACGGGGCATGGTATAACGTCAGCCCGTGGGCTCTAGTCTGGGACAACGAAAACTACTATATGATCGGCTATGATACTGTTGTCCAGCAGATAAGGCATTACCGCGTGGATAAGATGCTGCGGATCAGCGCTACAGACAAAAGGCGCGAGGGAAAGCATCTGTTCAAATCTCTGGATATCGCCGCATACTCCCGGAAAATGTTCGGCATGTTCGGCGGTGAGGAAGTCCGGGTTGCTCTGGAAGCAAAAGACCACACTGCAGGTATCCTGATTGACCGCTTCGGTCAGGACATCCGCATAATCCCGGGAAATAACGGCATGTTTACCGCCTATGTGGACGTCACTGTAAGTCCGCAGTTTCTCGGCTGGGTGTTTAGCCTTGGCACAGATATCCGCATCGCCGGTCCCAAGAGCGTGGTAGAAATGATGAGAATGGAGAGCCGGAGGCTGGCAGAACAATATCTGTAAGAATAAAAAATAAGGAGCTAAAGAAAATGACATCCGAGGATATAAAGCTAATTTCAGAATTGAATAAACTTCCTTCCGATTACTGGGATTTTACTGAAGAAGATACAAAAGAATATACCCATGGCCTGCATAATTACCCCGCTATGATGGTCTGCCCCATCAGCAGAAACATCATTAAAATTGTGCGGTCCATCCAACCTGTCACCGCCTTGCTTGATCCATTTGCAGGATCAGGGACGGTTCTTGTCGAGGGCATGCTTAGTGGGATTCCAACAATAACCGGTAATGACATAAACCCACTGGCTCTTTTACTGACCAAAGTAAAAACAACACCAGTAAATGACGCCCTGTTGCAAACTACCTGCGCGGAATTACTAGAGAATATCCGTATCCGCAGAGACGAAATAATTGAGGCCTTAGAAAATGTAGATTCCTATATGAGCGATATTCTCGGCTTAGATCTGTCGGACAAAAAGGGCTGGGGAGAGGAGGCTCCCAAATACCTTAATCCCTATGTCTCCGAGCACCGTTTAAATCTGCCGGTTCCTGAATTTAAAAATATCGGCTATTGGTTCCGCCCCAGAGTTATATTGGAACTCGCTGTTATAAAATCTGAGATTGAGAAGATAGCTGATAAAGATATCCGGGATTTTATTTTTGTGGCGATGAGCGAAAGTATCCGATTAGTCTCAAACCGGCGAAACGGAGAATTTAAAATGTTCCGGATGCCCGTAAAGAAGGTGTTGGAATTTCACCCTGACGTATACGCTGAGTTCAGTAACATTCTGCTGAGAAATATACAAAAGATGGCAGACTTTAACCGTGCATTGGAGAAGAACACAATTCATTCCCATGTTTCAATCCACAATAATAATGTTTCCTCACTTGAGAGCATCCCTGAGAATACCTACGACCTTATCATAACCTCCCCTCCTTACGGGGACAGCAGAACAACGGTAGCCTATGGCGAATACAGCCGTCTTTCCCTGCAGTGGATCAATCCCTCCAACTTAGCCGATCGGGAAATCATGAGACTTGATAAGACGTTAATGGGCGGGAAAAAATATAGAGATGGCTTTGAATTTGATCTGCCAAGCGCTACTTTACAGGAAGCTTTGGCTAAAATCGAAAAGGAAGACATAAAACGCGCAGGCGATGTATACAGTTTTTATGAGGACCTCGATCTGGCAATAAAAAACGTCGCCCAGAAGACAAAATCCGGCGGATACCAGTTCTGGGTCGTCGGAAACAGAACCGTCAAAAACGTGCTGATGCAAACCCATATTATAATTTCTGAAATTGCAAGAAACTATGGGCTTGTCACGGTTCACACAGTTGGACGCAACATTCCAAATAAGGTAATGCCTCTCTCAAACTCACCGTCTAATGAGGCAGGAAAGAAAGTGGCTACAATGACCATGGAACATATTGTAGTTCTTCGGAAACTCTAACTTTTACCTGATGGCGATATTGCAGAATAGTTGCTCCGGGAATCCACCTTTATGCCCGCGAAGGCCACTCTTAGAAAAAGTTATGCTTGACTAAAATTTTTATTATTCATTCTAATTGAGCGGCATACAAGGAGGCAACCCACAGCTGCCAGAACAGACGCTGTGACAAGCATGATTTCTACTCCCAAATATTGGCAGATCACTCCTCCTGTTGCTGAAGCGATGAGACTTCCCATCGTTATTGTTGAAGCCAGATAAGACTGCGCACGCACGGCATTTTCCCCCTTGAACACATTCGAAACGTATTCCACAGAGGCTACTGTATAGAGGGCAAATCCGCCCATTTGAAACACCTGTGTCGCATAAATCCAGTGGTAATCAGGTGCAATCAGAGTCAGTACCGCTTTCATCAGGAAAAATACTCCTGAAACGATCACCCATATGTCTCCTTTTGCCTTTTTCAGCAGATAACCGAACCCGAACATAACAGGAAGCTCCATAATGCCAGCTATAGCAACCGCAGTCCCCTGCTCTCCGGCTCCTCCACCCTTTGCTGAAATAATCTGCTGCATAAACGAACAGATTAAACTATGGTTGACATACATAAAGATACTTCCTGCCAGAAATATTGCAAAAAAGAAATGCTCCCGGCAAAATGACATAATACTGCCATTTTGCTTCCTGCTCTTTTCCTGTTTATTTTCATCCTCTGTGCTTATCCCATCTGAGTCATCTGTACACCGAATCCTGTCGCCTAGCGCAGCCCGAAATCCAAATGATACCAAAAAAGGCCAATACCAATAATGATTGTAAGCACAGCCGTTACACCAGCTCCTGCCACTCCAATTAAATATCCTGTTGCTAGTGAAACGGTGCTGTAAGCGATCGAACCCATTCCCCGCGCAGTTGGAAAATGTATCTGGGCACCGCCCTGATTCGCTGCTGTCGCGATCGAATTTGCAAAAGGTAGAAATGTCTGAAGCGCAGTACATCCCAAACCTATCCCAAATGCCGCCATCACAGGACTACTTGCATACTGTGTCATCAAAACTCCTGCTGCCGCCATCACCAGAGCCTGACCTTCCATAACCAGTGCAAGATCAAGTTTTTTTATTTTTCCAACCAATTCCGTTAGTCCAATCTGAGCAATAATAGACAAACCACTCGCAATTCCAAGAACAATACTGACATGGCTGTCCTGAAATCCCGCAAGTTTTAAAAAATTACTGCAGAATCCAATGATAACCGCATGCCCGCCCCATAGCATAGCATGAATTGCCGCATACAGACACTGGTTCAGTAAAATATCTTTTTTTCTATTCATACCATGTCCGCCTCCGATTTCTGATGGTAATATCTCTTCCCAACGAGGGGTATCTCCCAATGGAATAATATTTTCGATTATCGCCATGAACATAATATATAATAGAATCCGCGCGCAAAACAGATAATGTGCCGTGTTTGAGGAATAAAATATCATCTTCTCTGTTTTATACAATTTCCTCTTTATTTTTTATGCAGATTTTACAAAACACAAAGTTCTGTTTACTCAAAGCCCTTTTCCCAACAAGTCTGTAGCTATGAGAAAGACCTTTGTAGCTAATCGCTGAAAAACTGGATAAAAATCCTTTAACAAAGACAGTCCACAGACATAGTAAACCGCCGCTATGGTGTTACCCATGCGACGGTGCTACATAAGCTCAATAATATTCCACTAAGGAGTTTAACATTGTTTCCAATGTTTCACAAAAGCTTTCAGGATCTTCATATTGCGGGTAGTGTCCGCAACCATCGATAAGCTGCATCTGTTTTTCAGGCGCCGTAATCAAATCATAGTAATCCGATGTATACTTAACCGGCGTTGTCCAATCATCTGAACCAGAAATGAACCCTACTGGAACTTGATAATTCATTCCGTATTCACGCACATCTATCCCCATAATATAGTCAAAGAGGTTTTTATTCAAGGATATGAAATCTTCTGTACTTTCGACTTGCTTCAAAAACCAGCGAATATCGTCTATTCCCATGTATGGAGATTTAATAGCAAACCACGGTGTATTATTATTATCAGATTTCTCAGAAATATGATACTCACTGACTTGACCACGCAGTTTTAGCATATTCATTAGGGTTTTATCATCAAGGAATTCTTGATATGCAAACTCCATAGCAGAGGTATCGTCACCACTTGCAATAGCCTTTTGAAGTGCATCCTCGTAGCTGTAAACCTCACTGTCAAAAGAAACAAGCTGACCAACACCTATATAGGCAGCCACTTGATCAGGATGCGTTATTGCATACTGGCTGCCAACGGCTGTGCCGTAAGAATGACCTATGATGATTACTTTATCCTTTTTAAAACGCTCACATAAATAATTTACTAAATCATCAAGATCTATCTGTGTTTGTTCAAAGGTAGCTGTTTCATTATTGGGATCACGATCAATATTCCGAAAATATGTCCTGCCACAGCCTCGTTGATCCCAATTCACAACTGTGTACGAATCGATAAGCTGCTGCTGAAAGACATAGTTCGTATATGCATCTGGCCCTGCCGGACCACCGTGAAGCCAAATAATCACTGGATTGTCAATGTCTTTTCCCCGTATAAGTAAATACTGTTCCTGACCGCCCAATGTTACATAAACACCTTCATCTACACCGTTCGCAGTATTTATACGATTGGAAGTATATGTACTAATTCGTGCAATTCCAATAACCATAATCAAGGCCATTATCAGCCCAACTACAACTACTCCTATCCATTTCACAACTTTCAGAAAGCGCGAATTAAAACTTCGTGCCTTTTTCAACACTATCGCCCCCTACGAGAATACATTTGTAACATATTATATCCATATAGTTGCTTTTTCAAGAGTGAGGCAGGAAGTGCCCTCCCTGCCTCACTGCTTTTATACATAGATTATTTCACATGGCCTTTCCATGCGATTATGCTCCGTTTTCTGCATCAAATGAAGTACATCTCGTTTGCCGGGCGAAATGGTACATCCTAATAGAGCTTTGCACCTGCCGGAATGTGATTGTCAACCATTAAAAGATTGAGTCCTTCGTGACCATCTTCTTCATGTACTGCTGAAATCAGCATACCTTCGGAGTCTATTCCCATCATCTTTCTCGGCGGCAGATTTACAATTGCAATACAAGTCTTTCCAACCAGTTCTTCCGGCTCGTAATACTCGTGAATACCGCTTAAAATTACACGGTCTTTGCGTTCACCGTCATCTAATGTAAACTTAAGAAGCTTCTTGGACTTCGGTACTGCCTCACAAGCCAAAATCTTCACAGCACGGAAATCTGACTTGCTGAAAGTGTCAAAGTCAACCATTTCTTCAAAGAGCGGCTCAATTTTCACATTGGAAAAATCAATTTTTTCATCCGGTTTTTCCTCTGTCTTTACCGCCTCTGAAACCGCCTTTCCTGTTTCTTTCGCAGAGCTCTTTCCGCCAATGCTCTTCATTGTCGGGAACAGGAGTACGTCCCTGATCGCCGCACTGTCAGTCATAAGCATGCACATTCTGTCGATACCAAATCCGATACCGCCCGTCGGGGGCATACCGATCTCAAGAGCATTTAGGAAGTCCTCGTCTGTGGTGTTCGCTTCCTCGTCGCCCTGCGCTAGAAGCTCTTCCTGAGCCTTGAATCTGGCTCTCTGGTCAATGGGGTCATTGAGCTCAGAGTATGCGTTCGCCATCTCCCAGCCGTTCATGAAAAACTCAAAACGCTCCACATAATCCGGGTTCTCCGGCTTTTTCTTTGTGAGCGGAGAGATCTCAATCGGGTGATCTGTTACAAATGTGGGCTGGATCAGGTGCTCCTCTGCGTACTCCTCAAAGAAGAGAGAGAGGATGTCGCCCTTTTTGTGGCGCTCCTCAAACTCTACATTGTGTTTTTTTGCAAGTTCTCTCGCCTGCTCCAGTGTTTCCACTTCATTCCAGTCTACACCCGCGTATTTCTTCACTGCATCCACCATGGTGATGCGCTCGAACGGCTTGCCGAGATCCATCTCCACGCCATTGTAGGTGATCTTCGTCGTGCCGAGTACTTCCTGCGCCACATGGCGGTACAGGTTTTCCGTCAGATCCATCATCCCGTTATAATCCGTGTATGCCTGATACAGCTCCATGAGTGTAAATTCCGGATTGTGCCTTGTGTCAAGCCCTTCGTTTCGGAACACGCGTCCGATCTCATACACTCTTTCCATACCGCCTACAATCAGCCTCTTTAAGTACAGCTCTAAAGAAATACGGAGTTTAAAGTCCTCATCTAAGGCATTAAAATGCGTCTCAAACGGTCTCGCCGCAGCGCCGCCTGCATTGCTCACCAGCATGGGTGTCTCCACTTCCATGAAACCTTTCCCGTCCAGATATCTGCGGATCGCGCTCAAAATCTTCGAGCGTTTGATGAAGGTGTCCTTCACCTCCGGGTTCATAATCAGATCCACATATCTCTGACGGTAACGGATATCTGTGTTCGTCAGGCCGTGGAATTTCTCTGGAAGAATCTGAAGGCTCTTAGAGAGCAGTTCCACGTGCGACGCATGAATGGACATCTCCCCTGTCTTTGTGCGGAACACTTCGCCCTCGATTCCGACCACATCGCCCACATCCAGTTTCTTAAATTCTTTATAGTTCTCCTCGCCTACGCTGTCTCTTGCCACATAGGATTGAATATTCCCTTTCAGATCCTGAACATTGCAGAAGGAAGCCTTTCCCATCACTCGCTTAGACATCATGCGTCCCGCTATGGATACTTTTTTCCCTTCCAGCTCGTCGAAGTGATCCTTGATCTCCTGACTGTGGTGTGTCTGCTCGTATTTTGTGATGACAAACGGATCTCTGCCGCTTTCCTGAAGCTCTGAGAGTTTCTCACGGCGCACCTTTCTCAACTGATTCAGATCCGGTTCCTGTACGTTTTTCTGCTCCTGTGCCACTTTTTACTTCCTCCTTACAAGCGAATTCAGACCTCTTATAAAAAAGAGGTCTGTATCATGAACTGTGTTTACTTTGAACGGCTGATCTCGAGGATCTTGTACTGGATATCTCCCGCCTGTGTCTCCACTGTAACAGTGTCTCCCGCTTTCTTTCCCATCAGCGCCTGCCCCACCGGGGATTCGTTGGAGATCTTGCCCTCTAAGCTGTTTGCCTCTGTGGAACCGACGATCTTAAACTCCATCCCCTCATCATATGTGACGTCGAATACCTTTACCGTACATCCCACGTTGATCTTGTCAAGATCGACCTCATCCTCAACAACCACTTCTGCATTCTTTAAAATATTCTCCAATTCTTCGATACGGGCCTCGATGTCTCTCTGCTCATCCTTCGCCGCATCATACTCTGCGTTTTCGGAAAGGTCTCCCTGCTCTCTCGCCTCTTTGATCTTCTCAGCGACTTCCTTTCTCTTGACGACTTTGAGATTCTCAAGCTCATCCTCAAGCGCCTTCAATCCGGCATAAGTAAGTAATCGTTTTTTTGCCTCTGCCATGGTAATGCTTCCTTTCTGTTTCTTTGCATTTTGTATATTTCATGCACAGACTTGGATATCTTGTACACTTTTATTCTAGTCTATTTCACAATTTCAATATTATAACTAAACTCTATAGTGATGTCAAGAGATTTTCCAACTCCTGAAAGCTCTCTACCAAATTCACTTTTTCCCGCAATCTGGACGCTCCTTTAATTCCTTTCGTGTACCATGCCACGTGCTTTCTCATCTCCCGAATCCCCAGATATTCACCTTTATATTTTAACTGTAATTCCGCATGACGCAAGATCATTCGGCATACATCATCTTTATCCGGTTTTGTAGGAATTTCTCCCGACTGTTCCCATGTACACATTTGGGAAAATATCCACGGGTTCCCCTGTGCTCCCCTTGCAATCATAACGCCGTCGCACCCTGTACAGCGTACCAGTTCATCTGCTCTTTGGGGACTGGTCACATCTCCGTTCCCGATCACAGGGATGGACACCGCTTCTTTCACTCTCCGTATGATGTCCCAATCAGCCTTGCCGCTGTAGTACTGCTCTCTTGTCCTGCCGTGCACCGCGACTGCGGCCGCTCCTGCCTCCTCAATAATCTTCGCGATCTCCACCGCATTCACATGCTCATCGTCAAATCCTTTTCGTATCTTTACTGTAATCGGTTTTTGAACTGCTCTCACCAGCGCGCTGACAATTTCATACACCAGTTTCGGTTCTTTCATAAGCGCGGAGCCTTCTCCATTCCTCACAACTTTAGGTACGGGGCATCCCATGTTGACGTCCAATATAGCAAAGGGCCGTTCCTCAATTTGCTTTGCCATTTCGCTCATGATCTTCGGGTCTGAACCGAAGAGCTGAAGTGAAACCGGGAGTTCATCCGGATGAATTGCAAGCAGGCTTTCCGTATTCCTGTTCTTATACATAATAGCTTTAGCGCTGACCATTTCCATACATAAAAGCCCTGCGCCCTGCTCCTTACACAACAGACGAAATGGCAGGTCTGTTACGCCTGCCATGGGTCCGAGTATATATCGGTTTTCAAGTTCTACATTCCCTATCTTAAGTTTTTTCATAAGATCCTCTTCTACTTGCCCACCACAATCGTATAACTCTGTTCAAACACTTCTCCCGGGCCTACCTTATTTACATTTGGTTTCTCGGAAAGTTCATCCGCAAATCCCACATCATCACAGCGGCCCATCCACGGCTCCAGACACACAAACGGAGCATCCTTCACAGACCAAATCCCGAAATTGGGGAACCCTTCGCACTTCATTCCCACATATGGGCTTCCGTCTTTGTGGCAAATCCACACTTCTTCGATCTGCCCGCCGTCAAAAATCAGCGCGTCCCTCGCAAACATCTCCTCAGATAACGGACAGCATTCCCCCGAAAGTTCTAATTTATACACCTTTTCAGGATCCGCCGCGGCTTCGTCCAAATTTACCAGAATATAATCCAGAGACTTTTGTCCCGGAAATCTCAAGACATAATCTGTCTTTTTTTCTCCGTCTTTTGCGAAACAAAATGCCGGGTGGCCGCCAATTGTAAAATACATCGTCTCATTCCCCGGATTTTTCACTTCCCACTTCACATGAAGCATGTTTTTTTCCAGCGTATAGGTAATCACCAGCTCAAACTCAAAGGGATAGACTTCTTTCGTCTCTTCATTTGAAAGAAACAAAAAGGAGGCTTCCTTTTCTTTTACACTGATACATTTAAACATATTGTCTCTTGCAAATCCATGCTGGGACGTAGGATACTGCGTTCCATTGATCCTTACAGTATTGCGGTAGGTCTTCCCCACATTCGGGAAAAGGATTGGAGAATGTCTCTTCCAATATGCCGGATCTGCATTCCACAGAAGTTCAATTCCTCTCTTCTTATCATAGATCCGCGTCACTTCCGCCCCCTGCTCCGAGATTGCGATACACAGCCTCTCATTTTCCAGTTTCATCATATCCCTCCTTCAAAATTGATTTCTTGCCAATACAACCTCTTACTCCGTGCCGCTCTGCTCTACCTGAACACACTCTTTTATTAAATAGTCCACCACTGTCTCTCTTAGAATCGTATTTTTCAGCAGTTCTTCCCCGATCTGCTCCTTATACTCATCCACGCCCATGCCGTACTCCTTGGCATACTCAGCAATCTTTTCTTCATACTCTTTATCGGACAACGTAAGGTTTTCCTTATCCGCAATCAGCTTCACCGCTTCATCGAATGCCGCAGACTCCTGTGCAGACTCTTTAAGCATCTCATTAAATTCTTCTTCTGTAGTCATAAATTGTGTTTCAAGCAAGTCTTCCAGTGTCGTACCATAAAGCTCCGCAAGCTGGACATACTGCTCTTTCGCCTGCTCAATCTGCTTGTCCACACTTTCTTGGGGGTATTTCTTTACCTCCACGTTTTCCATCAGCGCATCCCATGCAGCCTGTGCCATCTCAGACTCTGCTGTCATGTCTGCATTTTCCTCAATCTGATCACGGATCTCATCTCTGTATTCCTCAACCGTCTTTGCGCCTTCACTGTTTGCCATAACCCATTCATCAGTCAGCTCCGGAATATTCTCCGTATAAATCTCATTGAGAACAATGTGGAAATCAGCTACCTTTCCTGCCATGTCGGCAGAATAATTTTCCGGGAATTGAACGGTGATATCAAACTCATCTCCTGTCTGATGTCCTTCGATCTGGTCTTCAAATCCCTCATACTCCCCGCTGGCGCCAATATATGTCCCTGAGCCAAGCTGAAGGCTCTGTCCCTGAGCAGTTCCTCCGTCAAATGCTACTCCGTCTACATATCCTGTATAATCAATGTTCACCCAGTCTCCAGTCTGAGCTGCCCGGCCTGTCACTGGCACTGACTCCGCTGTTCCCTGAAGGTTTGCCTGTATCGCCTGCTCGACCTCCTCTTCCGTCACTTCAGCCGCTTCGCTCTTCGGTATCTCAAGCCCTTTATACTTTTCTACAACCACATATTCATTAGATAACTCATTGCCACATCCTACAAGCGCAATTGCCGCCATAGCAGCAACTGCCGCTACTATAATTTTCTTTTTCATTTTCTACTTCTCCTTTATCTGTCTTATTAGTTACTGTATTTATAAAAGCGGGGATAACAGCCGGGAAAACTGTTCTTTCCCCTTAATAATGAGGCTTCTCTCATCATATACCTTTCTCGTCACCTGCGTAGACTGTGTCATGTCATTCTCAAATGCCCGTTCCAGACGCTGCACTGTCCGCTCACTGTAAATGACCGCATTGACTTCAAAGTTTAATCCAAAACTACGGATATCCATATTCGCAGTTCCCACACATGCTACCATTCCATCCACACTCAGCGTCTTTGCATGGAGGAACCCGTTATTATACACATAACACTTCGCCCCCGCAGCTACCATATCGCCTATGTAAGAATAAGTCGCCCAGTAGACAAACGGATGATCCGGCTTGCAGGGAACCATAATGCGCACATCGATTCCCGATCTTGCGGCAATCTTCAGCGCGTCCAATATAGATTCATCTGGTATGAAATACGGCGTCTGAATATAGACATGATCTTTCGCACTGTGAATTAGCCGCAGATAGTTGTCGTGGATTGTTTTTATCTGTGAGTCCGGGCCGCTGGATATGATCTGTATGGGGTCCCGCCCGTTCCTTACATACTGTGGAATCTCAAACAGCGTGTCCTCAAGGAATAAGTTCTCCTTTGCCGCATAGTTCCAGTCCAGCACAAAGCGGACCGCCAGCGAAGTCACAGCCGCCCCTTCTATGCACAGATGGGTATCTCTCCAATAGCCGAACTTCTTATCTCTTCCAATATATTCTCTTCCCACATTGAATCCGCCCACAAAACCGATCCTCCCGTCTATGACTACGATCTTCCTGTGGTTACGGTAGTTCACACGGAGCTGAAGCTGGCCCAGAAGCGCGGGGAAGAACTCCGCTACAAGTATTCCCTCTTTCTCCAACCGTTCCCAGTCCCTGTTTTTCATGGTACGGCAACCCATACTGTCAAATAGGACGCGCACTTCCACGCCCTCTCTCGCCTTCTCAATCAGCACCTTCTCAATCTCCGCCCACAGCTCATCATTGCGGATGATATAATACTGCATATGAATATAGCGTTTGGCTTGTCTCATTTCCTCAATGAGAGCGCGGAACTTTGCTTTCCCGTCCGTATAAATCCTGACATCGTTATTATCTGTAAGCACCGCTTCCCCAGCTTCCAGGTTATACAGGATCAGATCCTTAAATCTCGCCATTTCCGGATTTGCCAGACGGAGCCTCTTGCGGTAGATCGTCTCTTCCTGACGGCGCACAGCATATTTCAGTTCACCCTCTATCTCCTTTGCCTTAAACATCCTGCTCTTGTGAAAATCCTGACCGATTACCAGATAGAGAATAAATCCTAATATTGGTATAAAATACAGCAGAAGCAGCCATGTCCATACTGTCTGCGGAGATCTCCTCTGAAAGAACACGATAATAAGCGCAAAGAGGATATTTATGATGACAATATTGTCCATGATAAAATCATAGACTGTCACCGCTCCGTTCCAAATCATTTCTGCCATGATAAAACTCCTTTTTGCAACAACATCTTAACGATGTTAAAAACAACACACCGGCCCTCACTGCACCTTCAATATACCAAAATGATATATCTCCGCCGGCGTTACTTCTAACAGTATACCTGTTTAACCCCTAAAAAGCAAACCCCAAATGTACTGAAATCAGCCTTCAAATATGCTGAATTGCTTGCACTCACCCAAAAACAATGGTACAATACTACTTGCGCAAAAGCGGAAATTTAATATTTAGGAGGATTATACCGTGAGTCCATTAACTATTGTACTGATCGTCATCCTCGTGCTGCTGATCGCGGCGTGCATCGCCCTTTATATTTTCGGGAAACGGGCAGAAAAGAAGCAGGCGGAACAGCAGGAACAGATGGATGCTGTGGCGCAGACGATCAGCATGCTCGTCATCGATAAAAAGAAAATGAAACTAAAGGAAGCGGGGCTCCCAGCCACAGTGGTTGAGAACACTCCGAAATATTTAAGGCGGACAAAAGTTCCGATCGTAAAAGCAAAAGTCGGACCGAAGATCATGACACTTATGTGTGAGAACAAGGTATTCGATGTCATCCCTGTAAAAAAGGAGATCAAAGCAGTTGTAAGCGGTCTCTACATAACCGGGATCAAAAGCGTAAGAGGCGGATCTATCGAAGCGCCGCAGAAGAAGAAAAAAGGCCTGTTCCGCAGATAATGAAAACAACGGTGATCTTTTCCCTCTCTAACTGAGAACGGAAAAATCACCGTTATTTTTTGACATAATATTCATCTTGATCTTACAGTCCGCCATGGGTTCATGATTCACATCAAGTTCGTAATCTACAAGCACGTTAATCTTATTCTCTCCCACGTTGATCTCCATATTCCTTGTATTCACTCCCACAAGCATCTGCCCGAAAGGCGTGCGGTAATATGTAAGATTCTTTTTATTTTTCTCAAATACCATATGAGAGCTTGACAAGCCGCTTCGCATAATCTCCACCACATCTGTTCCTGTGATCTTAATCTTGTTGCGTATCGCTCCCGCCATTCCCTCAACCACTTCATCGTAGATGATATAGTGTTTGCCATTGCGCAGATAATAACTTGCCGGAGTCACAACCTCGATCCCGTCGTCTTCCCCTGCATATTCCTGCGCCATTCCATTCATAATGTCAATATGCTTTCCTGAAATACTGACTAATACATCCTTTGTCATTAATATTCCTCAATGTTTACTACATTTGTCGTTGGCACGTCAAAGGGCATGACTGTATTGGCAAATCTGCGGAATTTCTCCGCGGCATCACTCACATAGAAAGAATACTTACTGTGCTCTTCCGTCACGCCGTCATTGTCCATGTCCTGTTCCCGCAAAATTCTTCTTAGATCCATCGCCGTTTCATATGCCGGGTTGACGATCTGTATCTTTTCCCCCATATACTCCCGGATCTTGGATCTAAGAAGGGGATAATGAGTACATCCTAGTATCATTGCGTCAATATCCGTACTGCGCATAGACTCCAAATAATACTCAATCACTTCCTGTGTCACAATATGTTCCTTGAATCCTTCCTCCACAAGAGGAACAAAAAGCGGACACGCCTTCTCAATCACATCAATGTCCGGCGCCATACTGTGGATGATTTTCGTATACATCCCGCTCTGCACTGTGGCGTCTGTACCCACAACGCCGACTTTACGTTTTTTTGTAGCCTCCACCGCCGCTCTTGCACCGGGGATGACCACTCCGATAATCGGAATCCCAAACTCATCCCTCACCGCATCCAGAGCCAGCGCACTGGCGGTATTGCAGGCTATCACAATCGCCTTCACCTGTTTTGTCTTGAGGAAGCGGATGATCTGCTCTGAAAAACGAATAATCGTGTTCTGCGACTTGCTTCCATAAGGAACACGCGCCGTATCCCCAAAATATACGATATTTTCATTAGGAAGCTGACGGGAGATTTCCCTCGCCACCGTCAGCCCTCCCACTCCGGAATCAAACACGCCGATAGGCGCTGTCTTCCTGTTTTCCATAATCAACTCCCGTCCTTACAGCGCCAGTGTCTTTGCCACGTTATACTGGTAATCGGAAATTGTTTTCTTCATGGAGAGCGCCTCCTCGATATCGAAATCAACATATTCTCCATTTTTATAGCCAACTACACGGTTTGTCTTTCCCTGGCAGAGAAGATCCACTGCCATAGCGCCCATGATAGACGCGTACACCCTGTCCTTACATGTCGGGCTTCCGCCGCGCTGCATGTGACCGAGGATCGTCGCTCTTGTCTCGATGCCTGTTGCCTCCTCAATCCTCTTCGCCATATTGATGGAATCACCGATACCTTCGGCATTGATGATAATATAATTCTTCTTTCCGCGTCTCTTGTTTTCCATGATATCATCGATAATTTCCTGCTCGTTGAAATCATGCTCCTCCGGCATCAGAATACGCTCAGCACCATTGGCGATACCGCACCACAGCGCAAGGTAACCCGCGTCGCGGCCCATAACCTCAATGATACTGCATCTCTCATGGGAAGTCGATGTATCACGCACCTTATCGATCGCTTCCATAGCTGTATTAACCGCTGTATCAAAACCAATTGTATAGTCTGTACATCCGATATCCAGATCGATCGTCCCCGGAACTCCTACTGTGTTGACACCGAGATTAGCCAGTTTCTGAGCTCCCGCAAAGGAACCGTCTCCCCCGATGACTACAAGCCCGTCGATTCCATATTTTTTACAGATCGCAGCCGCTTTCTGCTGTCCTTCCTCTGTACGCATGGTCTTACAGCGTGCTGTCTGAAGGATCGTTCCTCCCCGCTGAATCGTATCTGATACATCACGAGCGGACAGATCGATGATTTCCTCCCTCAGAAGGCCGTGATATCCTCTGCGGATACCGCGCACTTTCAATCCTCTTGAGAGAGCTCTTCTGACAACAGCACGGATTGCCGCGTTCATACCCGGAGCGTCTCCTCCGCTTGTAAGAACCCCGATCGTGCGGATACTGTCTTCAATCTCATCTAAATATTTTTCTTTCTCATTTACTTTATTCTCTGCCATGATTTTTCCACCTTTCTGTAAAAGCAGATACTGACCCGCCATACATTGAAATTTTCTTAACAATTTCGAAATTATTCTACCCTATTTAGAAGTGGTTTTCAATAGCTTTTTCCACCACTTTTACCCGGCTTTCTCCAAAATGATTCATCAGCCTGCCCAAAACCTGTGGGTTAATCCTGATGTTTCGATTCTTTGGAAGTCTCTTGACTGCCCGCTCTTTCGCACAGTATATGACAACTTCGTCATCCCCCTCTGAATCCGCCAGATAGCCGTAAACAATCTGCTCTTCCTCTATGAATGTTTCTTTGTCCGGGAACTGAAGCCATAGTTCTTTCTTCGTCCGCTCAAAAGGAATTACCTTCTCACAGATCAGCTTGCTGGCCTTCTCCTCTTCCTCAGAGACTCTGCCCCGGATGAACACTTTATTATCCACCTCAAGGAATTCTCTGTTTCCTTCATAATCCCTCGGAAACACCACCACTTCCACAGTCCCCAACAGATCCTCCACAGTAACAAATGCCATCATCTGATTTGTCTTTGTGTACTTCACTGTCTTCTCTGTAATCATTCCTCCAATGACCTCTTTTGCGCCGTCATGCACTTTTGTCCTCCCGGTCTCTTCATCCGGCTGGAAATCCATCGTAGTGGCAGAAATCACTTTCTTCCACTTCTCCTCATATTCTTCCAGAGGATGGCCGCTGATGTAGATGCCCAGTACTTCTTTTTCAAACGCGAGAAGATTCTCCTTCGTGTACTCTCCCACCTCCGGCATCTGAATCTGAAATTCTGATTTCTGTTCCTCTCCCACAAGGTCAAACAGGCTCATCTGTCCGGACATGGAATACTTTTTCTCCTGATTGACATGATCCACAATCTGGATATAGATACTCATAAACTGCTTTCTCGTACCTCCCAGTGTGTCCAGAGCGCCCGCTTTAATCAAATTCTCAATGGTTCTCTTATTCAGAACTTCCTTCGACGAGAGCCGTGTGATGAAATCCTCCAGATTCTTGAATGGCCCAAAGGCCTTTCGCTCTTCTATCACAGCCTGCACGACCGGACGCCCGATACTCTTGATGGCGGCAAGTCCATACCGGATATTCCCCCCGTCAACCGAAAAATCTGCCTCCCCTTTATTGATGTCCGGGGGGAGGATTCTGATGTTCATCTGACGGCATGCATAAATATACTCTGCCACTTTAGAGGGATTCTCGATTACGGACGTCATCAGCGCCGCCATGAACTCTACCGGATAATAGTACTTCAGCCATGCAGTCTGATACGCCACCACTGCATATGCGGCGGCATGGGACTTGTTGAACGCGTACTTAGCAAAATCGATCATCTCGTCATAGATCTTGTTCGCCGTTTTCTCGTCAATTCCGTTCTTCACACATCCCGGGACATTCGTCTCTTCATCGCCGTACACAAAGATCTGACGCTCTTTTTGCATCACGTCTCCCTTTTTCTTCGACATAGCGCGCCGCAGAAGGTCGCTCCTCCCCAGTGTGTATCCCGCAAGATCACGCACAATCTGCATAACCTGTTCCTGATATACAATACACCCGTAAGTAGGCTCAAGAATCGGTTCAAGCTGAGGACAATCGTATGTGATGGACGAAGCGTCGTTCTTTCCCCTGATATATTGAGGAATAAAGTCCATGGGTCCCGGACGGTACAGCGAGATACCTGCGATGATATCCTCAAGGCTGTGGGGTTTAAGCTCCTTCATGAAGCTTTTCATTCCCGCGCTTTCCAGCTGGAAAATGCCGTCCGTCTTTCCGGTTCCGATATAATCCAGAACCTTCGGATCATTATAATCAATCTTTTCCATATCGACGTCTGGATTTTTCTTCCTTGCCATTCTGACAGCGTTTTGTATTACCGTCAGGGTACGCAAGCCTAAGAAATCCATCTTGAGAAGTCCCAGTTCCTCCAGCGTGGTCATTGTAAACTGGGTGGTGATAGAGCCGTCCGCCGCCCTTGAAAGCGGGACATATTCATCCACGGATTTCTGGCTGATCACCACGCCCGCCGCATGCATAGAGCTGTGTCTTGGAAGGCCTTCCAGACGTTTTGCCATATCGATAAGCGTCTTTACCTGCTCATCATTTTCGTAAGTCCTCTTAAGCTCCGGATTCTCTTTCAGCGCGCGGTCAATAGTGATATTCAATTCCTGCGGAACCATCTTTGCAATGCTGTCCACAAATGCATACGGCAGATCCATCACGCGTCCCACATCGCGGATCACTCCCCGCGCCGCCAAAGTACCGAACGTAACGATCTGCACCACCCGGTCTTCTCCATACTTGCGCACAACATAATCGATCACTTCCTGCCTGCGCTCAAAGCAAAAGTCCACGTCAATATCAGGCATGGATACACGCTCAGGGTTCAGGAAACGCTCAAAGAGAAGCTGATATCGGATAGGATCGATGGTCGTAATGCCCAGACAGTAGGAAACGATACTTCCCGCCGCCGACCCTCTGCCCGGTCCCACTGCGATCCCGTGGTCTTTTGCGTATTTGATAAAGTCCCATACAATGAGAAAATAATCCACATATCCCATATTCTGTATGGTGCCAAGTTCATAAGCCAGCCTGTCTTTCAGCTCCTGAGACGGTTCACCATAGCGCTCACTCAATCCTTCGTAGCAGAGCTTTTGCAGATATTCCCACGAAGTAAATCCATCCGGCACATCATATTTCGGCAGCTTTGTCACTCCGAACTCGATCTCCACCAAGCAGCGGTCTGCAATCTTCTGAGTATTATCCAGCGCCTGAAGGGCATATGGGAAAAGCTTCTCCATCTCCTCCGGGGATTTCACATAATACTGCCCGCCCTCATAGCGCATTCTGTTCTCATCAGAAAGCTTTTTCCCCGTCTGGATGCACAGCAGAATATCATGCGGCTTTTCATCCTCAGCGAAAGTATAATGAACATCGTTGGTCGCCACCAGTTCAATCCCTGTCTCCTGAGACATTTTGAGAAGCTGCTGGTTCACCAGAGATTGTTCTGGGATACCGTGGTCCTGAAGCTCAAGGAAAAAATTGTCCGCTCCAAAAATCCCCCTGTATTCCAGAGCTATTTTTTTCGCCTCGTCATAAAGTCCTTTCGTAATATACCGCTGCACTTCTCCGGCCAGACACGCGCTTAAGGCAATAATGCCTTTATGATATTTTCTCAAAAGCTCCTTGTCGACCCGGGGTTTATAATAGTATCCCTCCACAAAGCCTTTTGATACGATTTTCATGAGGTTCGCATAACCTTCATTATTTTCCGCAAGCAAAACAAGATGGTAATACCGGTCTTCCCCGCCTGCCACTTCCCTGTCAAACCGGGAATTGGGCGCCACATACACCTCGCATCCGAGAATCGGATTGATCCCCTGGCGGCGTGCTTCTCTGTAAAAATCAATCACACCGTACATCACGCCGTGATCTGTGATCGCCGCGCTGTTCATACCAAGTTCTTTTACTCTGGAAACATATTCTTTTATTTTGTTAGAGCCGTCCAAAAGACTGTACTCTGTATGGACGTGTAAATGTACAAAACTCATCTCTCACCTCTGAAATATTAAAAGGGCGGCCCCTTGCGGAAACTGCCCTCGTCGGTCTTGTTTATCATATTTCCTATGAGGATACTTATACTCTTCCTCCATATGTGTTTTATTATAAACCATTTCTGTTGGATTGCAAGATTTTTCCCTGTTTTTCATCAATGGTGATCTTCCCTTGCTTCAACAGCCTTCCGACTGCTCTTTTGAACGCCGCCTTGCTCATCCCCAGCTCCGCCTTAATGCGCTCAGGAGCCGCTTTATCCGTGAACAAAAGCGCTCCCCCGTTCCGCATGATCCGTTCCATAATAAGATCTGCATCCTTATCCATCTGCTCCGGGATCTTCCCCCGCACACTCAAATCCAGTTTTCCGTCTGCTTTCACCGCCGTCACACGGGCATCGATCTGCTGCCCCATATGCATCCTGCCATACACCTCTCTTCTCGGTATAAGGGCGGAATACTGATTATCCACTGCCACGAAAACGCCGATATCCTTACTGATATCATAGACAGTGCCCGTCACCATATCGTCCTTTTTGTACGGGGAATCTGTCCGCAGCAGCGGATAAACTTTCATGGTCGCACACAGACGCCCGCTCTTGTCAACATATAAGCTCACCAGACAGCGGTCGCCTTTTTCTACCTTCACTGTCTGCTCCTTGAAAGGCAGGAGCAGATCCTTCTCAAGCCCCCAGTCCAAGAACGCGCCGATCCGTCCCACGTCCACCACATCAAGCACCGCCAGTTCTCCCAGCATCAGCTTGGGCTCGTTCGTCGTGGCAATCATCCGGTCGGAAGAATCTTTGTATAAAAATACTTCCACTGGATCCCCCGCTTCAATCCCTGCCGGAACTTGTTTCTTCGGAAGCAAGACACGCTCTTCATCGCTTCCAAGGTATACGCCGAAGTCTACTTTTTTCACCACGGTCAACACCTGTTTTTCTCCTAATTTCATATGATCTGCTCTCCTTTGCAGGTTAAATGTCACTTTTATCTCACTATAATCTAAAGTATCACCCGCAGATTGTCAATGCCTCATCTGTCCTTAAACATGGTTCAGTTCCTCATCGCTGAACAGACGGATCGCCCCGTACTCTCCGTCAAACCCCGGAACCAGCTCCACCCGCCCGCTTCTAAGGCGTTCGATACCTTCCGCAATCCTCGCGCCTGACACCCTGCAGATGTCCTCCAGCGGAAGATCTCTTAAAATTTCAAACTCCGCTCCCAGTTCTGAGAGCATGAGCATATATTCACGCTCCACTCTCTTACTTGAAGCCGAGTATCCTAGCGATGCCGCAATCACCTCGGGAAGAGGTACAAGATTTTCGTATGCTTTCGCCCCTTCTCTTACACACCCCACTTCCCGGTCCGCCAGTTCCTCCACACGGTGGGATACCCCGATCGTGATCTTCCGCCCACATACCGGACAAATGCCGTTATATCGCATTGTTTCCTCCGGTGACAGACAGAGACTGCATTTCCGATGCCCATCCATATGATACTTCCCTTCCTCCGGGAAAAACTCAATTGTGCCGTACAGGCCTTCTCCTGTCCGTATCCCCCGGGCAATTCCTGAATAAGACAAAGGAATGTCAAACAGAGTCGCCTCTCTCCCCAGTTTTGCCGGAGAATGGGCATCTGAATTGGAGATGAGCTGAAAACGGTCCAGCGCGGATATTCTCCAATTCATAGGCGGATCGGAAGACAGCCCTGTCTCCACGGCATGAACATAGGGCGTCAAGTCTTCAAAACACTCCTCAACTGTATCAAAACCTGAAAAAGCCCCAAACATGGAAAAGTGGGGAGTCCATATATGAGCTGGTACATACACTGCATCCGGGCACAGTTCCAGCGTGAGTTCAAGAAGATCCCGGCAGTCCATCCCGAGGATCGGTCTCCCGTCAGAACGTATATTCCCGATTCGTTCCAGTTTATCCGATATCTGCCGGGCTTCCGTAAGCCCCGGAAGAATAATCACACTGTGGACTTTGTGCACCTTCCCATTTTTTTTGTAAATAGAACTGATCTCCCCGGTGACAACAAAGCGGGGAACCATATCCCCCGGCACACTCCCATCCTGTATCCTGTATTCATTCTTAAGCACATACAGCCCATCCCCGGCAGGCATAAGCTTCTCTTCCAGTTCTTCCCGCCACGCGGGATGAGTGAAATCCCCGGTTCCCACAATATGGATACCTTTTCTTCTCGCCCACAAGTCCAGATATTCCGGCGTGCACAGCTTGCTCGTTGCCCGGGAATATTTTGAATGTATGTGTAGATCTGCTATATACATGGTGCTGCCCTCTTACATATTTATTTTACAGATAAACCTCCGCACAGATCATAGCTCTCCCCGATCATCCGCCTGATCTCCTGATCCGGGATTGTCCCGTCCAAGATGACAGAATTCCAGTGGGTCTTGTTCATATGATACGCGGGAACAACTGAGCCATACGCTCCCCGCCAGAAATCCCGCCACTCGGGATCGCATTTTACATTGACCCATATGTGCCCTTCCCTCTCAAAAACCCACGCAAAAATCTTACGATTAGTTCGGATGCGCATACACGTCCAGTTTGGATCATCAAAAGGATAGTCTTCAAACACATCAGGAAAGGTCAGACAGTATCGGATCAATTCCTTCCGTATTAGCCTGTCTCGTTCTTCCATCTTCATATAGCTCACTCCCATCTCCTCGCTGGATTTGATCTTATGAATCTTGCTATGCAGACGTTTGAGCCGTTCATCGCAGTCCTCCAGCACACTGTCGTCACTGCTGCGTTCAACATAGTGAAGAAAATCGATCAGCGACCGTTCCGTCTCTGCGTCATTGCGCCCTCTCGTGTTTAAAATGATCTTTCTTCCATAAGCATTTTCTCCTTTGATTATAGTATTTTTAGCCTTACTTTACAAGAAAAGATCAATGATTCCTTCAACCACCCCTTCCTCTCGTTGCAGTTAATCAAACAACTCTGTGAATACCGGCCGAACCAGCCATAAATAAAAGAATAAATAACATACCCTCTGGCTCCCAAGACAGGAAACCTGATAAAGGTATTCTACCACAAATTCAGAAAAAAGCATACGGATTTTTTAACACCCCGGACGTTCGTTCTCATATATTGATTATAAAAAACAATAAGGCACATCCATGAATCATTTTTATCCTTTTGTAAACACACCTCTCCCTTACGAATATGACGCACTTGAGCCGTTCATTGATGAAAAGACAATGCATCTCCACCACGACAGGCACCTCCAAACCTACATTGATAACCTTAATCAGCTGCTGGAACAAAATCCTCCGCTTCAAAGGTTTTCTCTGGAAGAGCTTTTAACCCACTGGCGCCGTCTCCCCAAACCGCTCCAGACACCAATTCGAAACAACGCGGGCGGAGTTTTTAACCACCGCTTCTATTTTGAAGGCATGACCCCCGCGGGACCTCAACCAGCGTTCCCTAGTCCTTCCATGAGTCCTAAATGTCCATCAGAAACCTCATCTCCCGAGGACGGCGCGTCTCTCTTCTTCGCGGAGATGTCCCGACAATTTGGTTGTCCCGAGCAATTTCTAAAGCAATTTAAAGAGGCCGCACTATCCGTATTCGGATCCGGTTACGCGTGGCTCGTCGCAGAAAACCGACGGTTAATAATCACCACGTCGGCAAATCAGGACACTCCCCTGTCCATGAGCCAGCGTCCTCTTCTGAACATCGATGTCTGGGAGCACGCATATTACCTGAAGCATTATAACGTCCGCTCCGCATATATCGACGATTGGTTCCATGTGGTCAACTGGAAAACGGTTCAAAAACGGTTTGAACGCAGGAACTATTTTTAACTACAGCACTGTCAAGAGCAGCCAAAAACCTGTTTCACCGTCATAACCGCTTTTTCACCAACAGCGCTCCCATTATATCTGCCAGCGCCCAGCCAACCGGAACCGCCCACCAGATGGCATCCACGCCAAATGACGGGGCAAGAGCATAGGCTAGAACAACTCTTGTCCCAAGGGAGATGACCGTGAGTAAAAGGGATATCCTCGGCCGCTCCACCGCCCGGAAATATCCGTACAGCAGAAACAGGATACCGATCCCACAGTAGCACGCCCCTTCGATCCGCAGATACCCTGCGCCGATGCGGATAATCTGCGTCTCCTCAGGTGAGATAAAGATCTCCATCAGCCGGGGAGCCAACAGGAATACCCCCGCGGAAATAACAGCGCAGAATACAAGCACCATAACCAACGCGCTTTTCGTCCCTTTTTTAATCCTATCTTTTTCATCCGCCCCGTAATTCTGTGAGATGAATATAGAATATGCGTTTCCAAACTCTTGCGCCGGCATATAGGCCAGCGTATCAATCTTTACACCCGCGGCAAACGCCGCCATAACCGCGGTGCCAAAACTATTCACCAGCCCCTGTACCATAAGGATACCGAAATTCATCACCGACTGCTGGATGCCCGTGGCTGCCGAGTATGAAAAGATTTCACCCAGAACAGAAGCTCGGATACGGATATGCCCGCCTGCCTGCGTAAGGTCTCCCCCATGCTTCTGGAGAACAGGCTCTTTCACAAAACTGTACACTCCGATCCCAATACCAGAAATGATCTGAGCGATTACGGTCGCTTCCGCCGCCCCTTCCACCCCGCGATCTAGTACCGCGACAAAGATATAATCCAGCACAATATTCAACACCGTGCTTATCCCGAGAAAAACAAGGGGAACAACTGAATTCCCTGTAGAGCGCAGCAAGAAAGAGAAATAATTATACAGGAAAATAAAGACCAGCCCGTACAAAATAATTTTCACATAAGCAAACATCATATCGTATACGTCTGCCGGGATCTGCATTACCTTCAGAATCGGATGGAGAAAGAGAAAGGACGCCACAGTGATCACAACAGTAATCCCTAGAACAAACACAAATGACGCCGCAATATATTCCCTCATCTTGCGGATATCTCTGCGCCCGTAGCTGATGGAGAAAAGAGCTCCGCTTCCCATGCACATACCGATGATCAGGGAATTTAAAAATGTCATCAGCGTATAGGCGCTCCCCACCGCCGCGAGAGCGCTTGACCCTATATATCTTCCCACGATCCATGTATCCGCAAGATTATAGCACTGCTGTAATACATTTCCCAGTATCATGGGAACCGCAAAACGCAGCATTGTTATCGTCACATTCCCTTTTGTCAAATCATACTTCATAACATTCCCGTTATATCCCCTGTTCCTATCATTTCAATCAGCTCTGTAAGACTCTTTATCACAGTCACTCCCGGCACGACCTTCTCCCCTGTCCGATCCAGCAGGATTGGACGTATTCCCGCATTCTGCGCGCCCTTCACATCAGAAGAAACAGAATCCCCCACATGAATCACTTCTCCCACCGTGCATCCGCTGATCTCCAGCGCTTTCTCGAACAGTTCTTTATGCGGCTTGTACACCCTTGCCATATCCCCGCAGACAATCCCCGCGGGAGCAAGCCCGTTCTCATCCATGGCGACCTGAACATACTCCGCGCCATTGTTAGTCACTACATAGATTGGCAGAGGACATGTTTCAAAAAATTCCTTGACGTCATCAAAAACCGGGGATTTCGACCACAGCTCATTGCAAAGCCCATGAAGTTCTTCTTTATTGTCTTTTAAGTTCAATTCTCCCTCGAACTGATCTAGCAGCTTGTCGACAATCTCATCCTCCGTAATAAAATCATCCAGATATGCCGCCTCCTCATATTTCTTTAAGTTCTCCCACCAATACGACAGAGCCTCCTGCGGGCTTTTCGCATCGCTGTTCATATAGCACCGCTTCACCATCTCCATAGAAGCCGGTCCGTCCTCCCGGATGATGGTCCCTGTATAATCGATAAAGACTGTTTTCAGCATTCTGTATCCCTCCTGTCTTTATTCTAGCGCATTTTCATCCATTAGGCGAGCCTCAACTTGGTCAAAATCAATCTCGCTTCCTTTCCTACGCTTGTGGTATAATAATTACGCACAGCGCAATTCACACCGCTCCCGCGGTTCGCCCTGCCATGCGGGAATTATACCGGCTATCCACTACTTGGAAAGAAAATGCCCTCACGGGCGCTTCCTTTCCTTCGCATGTAGTATAATGATAAAAATCAGAAAAAGGAGTACCGCCATGAATACAACACCGCTTTTTCACGGAAGCGATATAGAAAAGATCTGCGCATACTATCATTTGGATAAGAATACTGTCGTTAACTTCGGGGCAAATGTAAATCCCCTCGGTCTCTCCGAATCGGTAAAAAAGTCACTCTCTTCGCATCTGGAAGTCCTGTCTTCCTATCCTGACAGGGGCTATACCTCGCTTCGCGGCACGATTGCAAAATACTGCGGCGTCTCTGCCGACTGTATTCTCCCGGGAAACGGTTCCAGCGAACTAATCGCACTGTTGATCGAGGCATGCGCGCCAAAACGCGCGCTGGTTCTCGGTCCCACTTACTCGGAATATTCCAGAGAGCTGTCTTTTTCCGGAAGCGCACAAGACAATTATCATCTGCGGGAAGAACAGGATTTTGTGCTGGACATAGACAATATTTGCCGTACTCTCGGCCATGGAAAATACGATTTTCTCATCCTATGCAATCCGAACAATCCCACATCTACCGCCATCCTCAGAAACGACATGGAGCGCCTTCTCTCCTTCTGTTCTTCCAAAGACATCTTTGTGATGATCGACGAAACCTATGTGGAATTTGCGCCGGATATTGAAGCGGTAACCGCGGTTTCCTTTACGAAGATATTTGACAACTTATGCGTCTTAAGAGGGGTATCCAAATTTTTTGCCGCGCCGGGCCTCCGCTTAGGATATGCAGTGACAAGGAACTTCGCTCTTCTTGAGAAAATGAAAAAAAAGCAGATTCCTTGGTCTCTAAACAGCATCGGCGTTTTTGCAGGGGAACTTCTTTTCCGTGACAAAGAATATATCAGCCGGGCGCGGAAACTTATATTGAGCGAACGTGTCAGGATGTATGAGGCGTTAAAGAAAATGCCTGCTTTTAAAACCTACGAGCCTTATGCAAATTTCATCCTCGTAAAGATTTTAAAAAAAGGAGTGACCGCTTCAGATACATTTGAACTCTGTATCAAAGACGGTCTTATGATCCGCGACTGTTCCTCCTTCCAATGTCTGGATGGGGAATTCATACGGTTCTGTATTATGCTGCCGGAAGATAATTCAAAGCTACTGGAAACTTTGAAAAAGCTGGAAATTCTACAAAAATAGAATATCTGTAAAGAAAACCGAGTCTTGCCCTACCAAAAAGGAGAGCTGTCTGAAAACAGCTCTCCTTTTTTAGATCAGCAGTTCCGCATCCTTCTGTCACTCACATATTTAACAGATTTCCGCGCCTGCCGGCATCTCTTTTTCCGGCACCATAAGCGATAGATTCCCTTCTGAATCCTCTGCACAGAGCAGCATGCCTTCTGAGAGAACTCCTGCCAGTTTTGCCGGCTTTAAGTTCACAAGAACCATAACTTTCTTTCCGACCATTTCTTCGGGGGTATAATGAGCCTTAATCCCCGAGACGATCTGCTTTACCTGACTTCCGATCTTCACTTGGGAGCAGAGAAGCTTTTTAGACTTTTTCACTTCCTCGCAGGCAATGATCTCTCCCACCTGAAACTGCATTGTCCCAAACTGCTCAAAGGTGATCTCATCCTTCGGTTCTATATCAATCACAGCCTCGTCAGAAGATGGAGCTTCCGCATCAGCCATCGGAGGATGGAGCTCTTCCACCTTTTTCATCACTTCCTCAAGATCCAGTCTCTGGAACAGGATCTCCGGCTTCTCCGTTACATGTCCGCCTCCAAGCTGCTCTAATATCTTCCTGCTGGCGGACGGCATAAAGGATTCCAGAAGCTTTGCGCCTGTAGAAATCCCCTGAATAAGATTCCAAAGCACAGTTTCGAGACGGTCTTTCTTCGCCTCATCCTTTGCCAGCGCCCACGGCATTGTCTCATCAATGTACTTGTTGCAGCGCTTGAAGAGATTAAAGATCTCTGTGATCGCGTCGGCAACTCTCAATGTATCCATCTTCTCATCCACTGCCTTTGGCGTGCTCTCTATAACTGCTTCCAAGTCAGCATCGACTTCTTCCCGCGTTCCTTTGTCCGCCACCGTTCCGCCGAAATATTTATTCGTCATAGAAACTGTACGGTTCACCAGATTCCCAAGGGTATTCGCAAGGTCAGAATTCAGACGCTCCACCATCAGTTCCCAAGTGATGACGCCGTCATTTTCAAAAGGCATCTCGTGGAGCACGAAATAACGTACCGCATCCACCCCGAAGAAATCAACCAGCTCGTCCGCATAGAGCACATTTCCCTTAGACTTGCTCATCTTGCCGTCTCCCTGAAGGAGCCACGGATGCCCGAACACCTGCTTGGGAAGGGGCAGCCCCAACGCCATCAGGAAAATGGGCCAGTAAATCGTATGGAAGCGGATAATATCCTTTCCGATCAGATGAAGGTCAGCAGGCCAAAGTTTCTCAAACTGCCCCGTGCTGTCACCATCCGCGTCATAACCAATCCCTGTGATATAGTTTGTCAGCGCATCCAGCCACACATAAATCACGTGCTTCGGATCAAAATCCACAGGGATTCCCCATTTAAATGAGGTTCTGGACACACACAAGTCTTGAAGCCCCGGAAGGAGGAAGTTGTTCATCATCTCATTCTTTCTGGATACCGGCTGAATAAACTCGGGATGGGTATTGATATGCTCGATCAGCCGGTCCGCATACTTGCTCATTTTAAAGAAATATGCCTCCTCCTTCGCTGGCTGCACTTCGCGCCCGCAGTCCGGACATTTCCCGTCCACAAGCTGAGACTCTGTGAAGAAAGACTCGCACGGCGTACAGTACATTCCCTCATAGTATCCCTTGTAAATATCTCCTTGCTCATACAGTTTTTTGAAGATCTTCTGCACCTGTCTCTCATGATCCTCATCCGTAGTGCGGATGAACTTGTCGTAAGATGTATCCATCAGATCCCAGATCCTCTTGATCTCTGTGGATACATTGTCTACGAACCCTTTGGGCGTGATGCCTGTTTCCTGCGCTTTAAGCTCAATCTTCTGTCCGTGTTCATCCGTTCCTGTCTGGAAGAACACATCATACCCCTGACTTCTCTTGTAGCGCGCGATCGCGTCCGCCAGCACGATCTCATAGGTGTTTCCGATATGCGGCTTGCCTGATGTGTAGGCTATAGCGGTTGTAATGTAATATTTCTGTTTCTCTGACATAATGCCCCTCCCTTGTATAATTGTTTCTGTTACATAATTGATGTTTCCAATTCAGCACGCGCCTTTTATGGCTGAACTGGGGAAACAAAAAATCCCGTCTTCCTGAAAACAAGAAGACGGGATATCGCCGTGTTACCACTTCTCTTCGCCTCATCCTCGCGGAATGAGACCTCTGTGAGTGCCTGATCTACACTCTCCGCTGTAAAGGGCGGACCCTTCACGAGTTTGCCGGAATCGTCACGTCATATGCGTCTCCCCGGTTCACCCGCGCCGCTCAGAAGCCATATTCCTCTGCTTTCCATCCATCCCTCTCAGCACCGGGCAGTTATGTGGTGCGCCTTATTGCGCCCACCGTTCCTGTCCTCTGGGATTTCTCTGTAAAACTTCTGGCAGAGTACTCTCTTCCTCGTCGCTTTTTACTGTTCTTGATTCTTTTTAATCTGTAAAACAGGTTAGCATATAGCCGAGAGGATGTCAAGGGCGGGAAGCAAGGCAAAAGCACTTTCATTATCACTAATTATCCATTATCCCCTTTCTCTTTTCTCCAACTATTTCTCTTTATCAGCTCGTATCATATCCATCAATATATTCATCTGTAAAGTATGATAATTCTCGCTGATCTTATGTGCCAGATAGCCGCACGTATTTTCGCCAAATTCTGTCTCTGACTTCAAGTCTCTCTTTATCGCTTCTGACGATAAATGCTGCATTACATAATATTCCGTCAAGCCATCCAGTACCCGGGCTGTATTATAAAAAGAATCTAAGGTTTGAAATCCAAATTCATCATAGACGTTTGCAAATTGACGGTCAAAATACACGATTGCATTATCGAACAAATACTCGATTACTTTCTTTGCTTTTTCTTCATCACTGGCTTGCATTTCTCTTAGTTCTGAAAGCGTAAAGAAAATTTCCAGCGAACTTATGACATCTTCAAGCAGCCACGCGCCATCATCAGTCATATATGTTTTAAAGATACTTTCCGTCTTCTTTGCATCTTTCTTATAAGCTTCCCGCGCTGTAGAAAAAAGTTCATTAAAAGCATTAACCAATTCTTTATTTTCAGGCGTTGTATTTTGCTTTCGCTCTTCATACACCGTCTGAGCCCAATCATGATCGATTTCTTTTATCCGTTCGAATTTTTCTATTAACAAATTCATACATGCTCTCCCCATATCATCCAACATTCACATAAGCCTCAGCCTCATCAGCCCACTTATTATCTAGCCTCTCAAAACTGATTCTCGCTTTATAATTCAAATACGGAACAAAAGCTCCTTCTTGTTCTTTTCCCCGTATAATCTCCCGGACATCCATACTGAAACTGTCTGGATCAATGTCCCATTCTTCGTCGATGTCCGGATGTACTTCTCTCAAATATTTGCGTCCATCGTTTGTCAGGTTGTAGAAAGAACACCTTCCACTTTCTATTTTTTCAACACACTCTATATCCCTTAGCACATTGAGCAAATCACTAAGTGTACTCGGCGGAATTCCCAAATCATTTTTTAGTTCTTTATGCTGGACATGTGCATGTCTATACAGATAAACCAAAACTTCTCTCGCCTTTTCATATCGCTTTTCGACCAATAATATATTTTCTGCAAAATCCTTTTTTTGCTCTTCGTTTTGGATGAGTTTATTAAATATGTTATATGTTTGAACTAGTTTTGTATATAACACAATAGATTGATCAGCATAATTTCTTAATTCATTCGTCAATGTTTTTCTCAAACTACGTTGTTCCTGAAGCAATCGGTTTATCTCTCCAAAATCATGATCAAAATATGCCTGAAAATATGTATTTGTACTTTCTGCCAATAGCTTTTCAAAAGTATCCTGCATGCCACTGGTGATTGCTGCATTGCTGTCTTTTATACTTTTTTCTAATTCTGCGATAAATAGATTTCTTTTTTCTTTCATGAGCCTCCCACCTTTATGTTGCCTTTTTCAACGGAATCTCGGCATAATAAATACAATTTTTACAATTTTCTCTGCCACATTTTGTTTTTCCTTTGAAAATCCGCTTGAATGATCCCGGATCCAGCGGATCGCACTGCTTACTTAAAGTTGTGACCAGACCTATGATCTCAAAATTTTTATCTTTTTTTGTCTCATGTGCCGCTGAACAGGTATTGCACCAGACTAAATTACAGCTCTGCTTAAAAAATGCTTCTGCCAGAGTTTCAAAATGGAAACTCCCGGTTGAAAAAGAAGGAGTACATACAAGTGTCGGACGTATATTTTGCATGATCCTCTCTTGGTTTTCTTCGTCGAGATAATCATAGCAGATAACTATACATATCCGCCCCAGTCCCTCCACATGTATTATGTTCAAGATATTATTTTTGTCCCTATCGCGGTTGATGTCCTCATAAACCGGACCATCCGCCGTATCGTACTTATAGTCGCAGCGTTTATGCTGCTCAAATAAAACTTCTTCTCCATTCAAAATCATATAGCTTTTATTTGTATTAGTCAGATCGTTTTCTGTTTTCTCCCAAACAGACGGGAAAACAATCAAAGCAGGGACATCTGTTTCCCAATTGCTGCCCAATGCTTCCATTACCTTACATAGCATGTCTTGCGTACCGAGCATTTCAGGAAATACAAGGATATCAACATCTTCCTCTCCAGCAATATGAATATTTTCAATCACCTGATTTGTAATCAATTCTTCCTTGAGAATCCTTTCCACGCGGAATACCTTTTGAGAAATCCCGGTTTTTCCGTTTATCCCATCATAAGGCGCACTAAATTCGACTGTCTTTTCCCGAGTTATGGGAGAAACCGCAATTTTCAGGCTAGTGTTCCCAGTTTTCAGCACAGCCCGATAATCTAGTATATAGTTTTTAATCTGCATACCGTCCAGCTTGTTCTGGTCTATGTAATAAAAGTTTTTAAGAAGTCCGTTCAGTCCATTCCCCGGTTGCCGCATCGACCACTTACATTTTGCCTTCTTCAAAATTATGATATGAGTATCATGAATATTAATATTTAGAGCATCACAACTTTCGATATCATCCTCGAATCCAGTCATCTGCATATAGCAGTCTTCAATTCCCCTGTCCATATAGTAAAGAAGCAGGTGCAACATCGCAACATTGCCGCCATCAAGCACCACAGATACAGCCGAAGAAAAAGTCTCATCTATATCACTTATCGTAAGGCTTCTGAAAGATCTGTCATCTTTTATCAATTTGGGGAAAAGGCTAATTAAATCTAAATAAATCTGATTATTTTTATCACCTAATAAACTGGAAAAATCTTTTTCACGAAATACTTCCTCCTCTTCTATTCTCCTAATTATTTCTGCCATCTGGTCAAAATACCATACCAGCTGATTTATCATAGGTGCCCCCTTCTGTGCGATCATTATACCATGCCCATTGGAACTATTCAACACGATTGTTCGGAATTATTCGGCAACATAATATAAAAAAAGACAAATTTCCCCGTGTATCTCCGAGAAAATTTGTCACCGTATAATTATATTAACATATTCTTTAGAAATGCTCAAACCCCTTTTTATCTTGTAATGAACAAAGGTTTTGCGCCTAACGAGTCCCTTTTCTGTACAATATTGCCCCAAACGCGGAGCCAGCCACCGCAGCGCTGACTGCTAAGAGCAGAAGGAGTATAGCCACTGCGTTGTCACTATCTCCAGTCTTGACTGCTTTTTCTTCTTTCCCAGACTGCGGGTTTTTCTTATCTGTATCAGAAGAAGGAGTTTTCTCATCTGTATCAGATGGCGGAGTTTCCGGATCTGTGTCTCCGCCTCCGGGAGTCGTCTCCTGTACCTTCAGGCGGTAAAACTTATATTCAATATCGTTTCCCACATTCGTAAGCCCAAATACATAGAAATAATCTCCGCTTACAATGCCTCCGGGCCAAAGCACTTTTGTGTCGTCCAGTTTCTGTGGCTGCATAGTCCATACATCGCCTTGCGCATCATACACCCACGTATCGCCTGTGTGGTCTCTGTCGCTTAACATACCCGAAACAATCATCTTACCGCCGAAGGTTCCTGACGCCGCCATATTCACTTGATTGTCATAAACTTCCGGGAAGGATGATCCCTGCGTCCATGCCGCACCGTCCCATATCTGTGTCGTACTTTCCCACTGACCATCAGGATTTTCTCCTCCCGCAACGATCAGTTTTCCTTCCGCAAATCCCAGCGCAGGATTACTCCGCGCCACGTTAAGAGACGGAAGTTCTCTGTACATTCCGTTTTCTATATTCACGGAAAAAACACGGGCAATGGGTTCCTGTGTTTCCTCATCGACTGTCCGGGCCCCTCCCACAATCCACAGGCTGCTTCCATCACATATGAAGCCGCTATTATAGAACGGTTCTCCGGCATTGATCTCGGACAGGACTTCTGTATCTCCTGAAAGAGGATCGTAAGAATGAACCACAAGAACTCCTGTTTCTGCATTTTCAAGAATATAAAGCTTCTCTCCCGCCGAAGCGATCTGTATCAGCTTATCCGCGCCGATAAAGGGCAGTTCCGCTTTGCTCCATATTCCTGAAGCAGTGTCATAGGCAAGCAGGACTCTGATTTCTCCGGCATCGGACAGAGATTTAAACTCATCGGAAGCCACATGGACCTTTCCGTTTACAGACGCTACGGAAACAGGATTGACCTGCTCAAAACTAAGCTCCACTCCAAGCTGTGTCAAGTCAGGTGAAGAAAGTTTTTCAAACAATTCTCCTCCCGCTGATGGGGAGACCGCCTCTGTCTGGAAATGATCCTGTCCGTACTGGCTGCCATCCGCCGCTGTTTCAGTGTCTGTCACACAAAATACGTGCATTCCCTCGGCGGTTCCCGCCGGCAAGGTAAACGTAATCTGCGTATCAGTCCACTCCGATACATCAAGATATTCCCCATCCATAGTAAGCGTCCCTTCACCTCCGAAAAAGTACCCTTTTAGTACTCCCCGGCTTCCCTCTTGGACCAGTTCGTCCAACACCGGGTATGGAGACGTCACCGCCTTTTCCAGATCTAAATATCCTCCAGACACACAGGTATCTGTCATCTCCTCTGTGCGGGTCACTCCTCCTGCAAGCCTTGCCCGTATCTCATACATGGCCTGAGACTGTTCCTCCGGATCCTCAATACTGCTCACCCCATAAGCGTCACTTAAAAGGGCAATGGCGCCTGTAACCATGGGCGCCGCCATGGAGGTACCAGACAGGAAGCGGTAGGCTACCGTCTCCTCTGCCAGAAGCATTCCCTCCAGACGGAAGGTTAAAGTCTGCTCCAAATCAAGCTGCGTGGCAGTCCGGAGAATCCGTATCTGAAAATCCTCCCATATGACAGAATCCTTCAGTTCCATAAGAGAAACCGTCACTGGTCCGGGAGTACCATATTCCACCGAAGTATCGGCTGTACTTACATCTGCCCACACAGGACCGCTCTCACTATTTACCAGAACTTGTATCTTTATAAGTCTTCCCCGCTCACTGTTGATCTCATCCGTCACTCCCAGAGTAAGCCCCAGATAATTTGCACGGTCCTTAAACGCACTCATATCTCCCAGCATCCACTGGATGCCAAGTGTATCTCCTACAGCCCCTGCTGTTGTTTCCCACTGCAGGACAGGCTCCTCCGCGGACGGAAGAGACAAAGTGACGCTGCCACTCTGTGCACTGACACTTTCCTCAACTGGCTCAACTGAACCTTCCTCTACAGATGACATTTCCGCGTTATAAACTACAGCCGGGTTGGCGTCCCCTGAGGGAAACACCGGATAAGCAATCCCCTTCGCAACAGGATATGTAGAGAAAATATCCGCACCCGGAGCATACAAGTCTGTATTGATCTGTCCAAAATTACTGAATGGGGCAGCCATACCTTCCCGATCGGATGCATTGACTGTCAGCGACGCCAGCGGATTGCCCGACTCAGGAGGCTGTATCGACGCGTCATTATCCTGCCCCTCATTTCCTGATGCCATCACAGAAATGATTCCAAGCTGCCCGGCATGGTCAACCGCTTCCTCCAGAGCTTTGCTGGGGCCATGTCCTCCCCATGAGTTATTTGCCGCCACAATGTTGACACCCGCCTCTTTATGCCGGCAAATGTAATCATATGCCTTAATTCCTGCAGATATTAGTCCGCTTCCATCATCCCCTAACACCTTTAAGGCAGCCAGCTTTATGTTTGGATTCATTCCACTGACCCCCTGACCGCAAGCACCTATGATACCTGCCACGTGGGTCCCGTGACCGTATACGTCCATGGGATCCGTATCCCCTTCCGGACTTTCCGCCGAAAGGCTGAAATCATAACCGCAGAAGCCATTGCCGTCATCCCACATATTAGGCGCAAGGTCGGGATTCGTATAGTCGATCCCACTGTCGAGCACAGCCACTACGGCATTCCCTGTCCCTGTGGAATGGACTGGGCTTCCGGAATCTTCATCCCATATATAGGGCACGTTGGTGCTGCCGGCAGCTTCCTCCCGGCTATGCAAATGCCACTGCCAGCCAAAATAAACACCCCCGGGTTCATTGGCAGATGAAGCATACTGACCGCTGTACGCCCCAATCACATAGTCAGGCTCCGCATACTCCACCCCGGGCTGTTCCTCCAGCATCTGTATCAGTTCTTCTGTAGACATACTGTCCGACTGCACCAGAACAATGCTGTCACCTGCCGGCGATGCTGAACGGAATTTTGTTCCGTTCTCACTGCCGGAATCCAGCTCCATCAGTGTCTCATATACAAACGAAGAAGCCGTGCGCTTCGCGCGCTTTTGGAAAAACTCTCCGGACACTTTTATGATCGCCCGGCCCTCCGCATATTCTTCCTGTGTTTCCCCGGTCTCTGACTGAGCGTCCGCCTGCGCAGAAGCATCCCCTGTCCCTTCCGCTCCCACTGCTATAGCAGGCAGAGCGGCATGAAACGACAGAAGCAATGTCAGAATAAGTCCTAGCCATTTCTTTTGTACTTTCACTTTTCCCTCCAATCCAAATGGTCCTGTCCCCAAAAAACTCCCCGCCGCACGGGTTCAGCCGCACGGCGGTGTCGTACATTGATGCTATCATGAATTGGCAGATTTTTCAATGGATCTTCTCCTGCTATACACTCCCCATAAATCACGGGCCACCGAGAATAGCATCCTCGAATGATTCAATTTCATCCACATTCAAGTGCTAACACGAAATATTCATCTTGTTTCGCGGATGCCGTTCTCTTAATATCTCCGCCTGCTTTTTTGCCGCAATATGGATGTAAATCTGTGTCGTCTTTATAGAACTATGTCCCAATATCTGCTGCACACAACTTACATCCACCCCATCCTCAATAAGATACGTAGCAAAGGAATGTCGGAACATATGCGGTGTTATGTTTCTTTCTATCCCCGCTCTTTTCGTATATTTTTTCAGCATCAGCCGTATGGACTGCTCTGTAAATCTCCCTCCTCGTCCGTTTACAAAGAAAAACCCGCTTTGTCTGATAGCGTTTTCATTTTCCTTATAATACTTTCTTAAAATGTCCAAAATATCCGGTACCGCTACCTGTATATATCGTTCCTTACCACCTTTTCCCATAATCCTGATAATCCCAGTATCCAGATCAATTCCGTCCGCCCTGATATTCGATATTTCATACACTCTGGCACCAGCCGCAAAAAAAGTCTCTATTACCGCGATATCCCGCAGACAATTCTTGCAGTTCCCATCACCCTCCTTTTCTTCCTGCTTATACATATAGTTCAGCAAACTCTCTATCTCATTCCTCGGGATAACCCTAGGAAGGGTGTATGTTTCTTTAAATTTTACCTTAATTCTTCCGAAAGGATTTTTCTGAATTACTTCTTCATCTTCAAGATAATTAAAGTAAGCCTTGACAGACGCCAGCTTCCTCTTGACCGTTTTCTGCTTGTATTTTTTATGCAGATCTGTGATATACTCCTCAATTTCATCCCGCCCCGGGATACTTTCCTGCACAAACAAAAAAAATTGCTTCAGATCAATTCTATATGCCTTTAACGTCTTTTGATCCAACTCCTTTCTGAATTGACAATATTCAAGATACTTCTTTACCTGTTTCATTTGTTCCATGTGCCTGTCCTCCTTGGTTTTTAGAGGTAGTGTAGCACAATAGGGGGAAGAGGGAAATGTGGTAGATAATTGAGAATTATCTATAAGCCATAATAAAAGGTTTCTAACGCGATACGATTTTGATCTGAATATGAAAAGCGGAGGTAAACATACTTATGAAAATAGGTTTTTGCTATGATACAAAAAGTGATTATGGATATGCTGAAGAGAATCTGGAATACACGGATTTTGTTTCTCTACATACTGTTTCTGAAATTGGTAAAGCAATAGAACAAAATGGATATGAGTTAGAGTATATTGGAAATGTATACAAACTCCGTAATCAACTAATGACAAATACATTTAATTGTGATCTGATTTTTAATATTGCAGAAGGATTTGGTTCTAGAAACCGAGAGGCGCTTTTACCAAGCTTGCTTGAGTTATACAAAATTCCTCATACAGCATCAGACACATATGGTATGAGTATAAATTTAAATAAACATCACACCAAAATTTTGGCAAGTTCAATAGGTATTCCAACTCCAAAAGGGGTTTGCTTTAATACATTGACAGAGGAAATAATCAAAAAAGTTTCTGCTTTGAAGTTCCCGTTTGTTTTAAAACCAAATAATGAAGGGGGAAGCATGGGCCTTTATCTTGTGGGCTCTATGGAAGAATTTATCCAAAAATCAAATTATCTAATTAAAACATATTCTTTTGAACTTTTGGCAGAAGAATACATCAAAGGAACCGAAATAACTGTTCCCATCATCGGAGATGGAGAAAAAGCAGAAGCATTAGGTGTTGTTACTATTTTAAATGAAGATGGCACAGATATTAATTTGTATGATAATTCTTTAAAACAAATAGATAATGTAATAAATA
>NHCFR01400__coassemble_440_pt1 | contig 61142 bp, 49 predicted proteins | sample NHCFR01400__metabat2_high_PE_061 | metagenome-assembled genome bin NHCFR01400 | reverse complement strand
GAACTGACCGCAACACTGCTCAATACCATGATTGAGAAAATCCTTATCCATGCGCCGGAAATAGATGACAATGGCGAAAGGACACAGGAAATCGAGATATACTATCGCTTTATCGGAAAAATTGATTAAAAATCGGATTGATATTTTTAACTAAGGGAAACCGGGATTTCCAGCCCAGAGGTCTCATGGGAAATTGATATAAATTTAGAAGATTAAGCTTGAAAAAAATAGAGTGTTTTAGTAGAATTTACTGCGTGGATAATTAAAGGTATATTGAAAAATACAATTCCAAGATAAGGAAGATGGGAGTACATGATGAAAAAGTTGAAGGTGTTGGCTGCCGCGGCAGCGTTTTTATGTGGAATTGCTATAGGGAGTGTTCCGCTTTATGCAGCGCAGGTGGAGAATTCGGTCGCTTCTGCAGATAAGGATATGATCCGGCAGGGAGAGATGGTTTCTGTTACTGTGGGGCTTAGCGATTATACCGATATAGCGGATGGAATCAATGCGGTCAGAGGCACACTTGAATATGATGAAAGCGCATTTCAGGAGGTTAGCCTTGAGGATATTACAACCGTAAATGAATGGGAAAGCCTTCGGTATAATTCAGATAATTGTCAATTTACTGCAGTGAAAAGATCCGGTACTACCGAGGCGGAGGACATCCTTACGATTCACTTTATGGCGAAGGAGAACATAGCGGCGGGAGATGCCCGGATTGCGGTTACAAATCTGGAAATATCCGAAGGGAAAGAGGACTTATATCCGGCTGATTCGGAAGTGTCTGTGGCCATTGTGGCTCAGGAGCCGCAGCCGGGGACTCCTGTGGCTCCCGACAACGTTTCCGGCGACAATACTTTCGATGGATCTGGCAAGCAGCAGGACAGTGCGACTAGAATCCCTCTGACCGGAGATTGGTTTGTGCCTGCCGTGCTCCTTATAGTAGCAGGAGGGGCGGCTTTTACAGCCTGCTTTATATACAGAAGTAGAAGATCCCGGAAGTTTAGGCATATCAAACTAATGACCGGAGCAGCCGTTGTTGGAGCTTTGGTATTTACAGCCGCGGCAGGTGCGTACGCGTTCGGAGGCAGGGGAGACTTGAATGGAGATGGCTCAATTGACTATGTGGATGTAAGGCTTCTTCAAGATCACCTGATTGATCTAAATCTGCTTCCAGAAGACAAATGGAGCATAGCAGATATGAACAGCGACGGGAAACTGACCGTGACAGATCTTTCTCTTCTTATTCAGGCTGCTGAGGATAGAGTAGATTATCAGGTTGAGCTGATTTCAGAGACTGAGAATTTTTATCCGAAGAAGAATGAAGAGACTGAACTGAAGTTTAGCGCAAACGTTGTTCCTGAGGCAGAAATCGAAAGCGTAGTTGTCGACGGGAAAGAGCTTGCAGTAGAGAGAGAACAATCTTCGTCCGTTTATACTGTGAAAGTAAATGCAGGCGAAGAGGCAGGAGTCAGAGACTTTAAGATTACAGAAGTGGTGCTCTTAGGCGGCCGCCGTGTGGATACAGATTACACAGAAACAGTGGATGTGTTAAAGACACAGCCATCCATTGCGAACTTCCATGTGGAGGAGAGCGGAACTTCAGAGGATGTTAAAGTTATTTTTGACCTTAGCGATGGAGATAGTGCAGTTACTTCCGGAACAGTGGGCCTGTCAGAGCGGGCGGAAGGCGGGGATTATCCGGTTGGCGGCTGGGATCTCAAAGCGGGGCAGAACACGCTTGAACTCACACTCGAAGAAGACAAGCTGTATGTGCTTGATTTTTATGCCGAATATGATCTGGATTCAGGAAAACTGTCTGCTCATGAAGAGGATCACAGCGGCAGTCTGGAACTGGAGAAGGAGATCCGGCTGAATCTGGATTATCAGTTTGAGTTTTCAGATCTAAGGACATATGGTGAGGATCTGACTGAGACGGCGATTTTTGGGAAGAACCAGCCGGTCATAGTTCAGTTTGACAGTTTCAATGCAACGAAATATGTGCCGGTGCAGGCTGTAATAAACGGAGATACTTATCAAGTTACAGGAGAAGGGGGACGCTATAGCGTACAGCTGAACGGATTCGACCAGTCCGGCGAGAAGGAAATTAAACTCGAACAGATTATTCTGGATAATGGAAAAGTATTTACCCTGACAGATAACAATGTGGTTACAATCCGGGTTGAGAAGGAACAACCGGAGATCTTTGACGTAAAAATTGCAGAAAATCCGGAAAACTCCGAGATCCAGATCTCCTTTGCGATAAAGGACCCTGACGGAGTGCTCTCTCAAAAACAGGTTGTGATACTTAATGATAAGGGAGAAAAGATCACGTCACAGATATTTGAGGATGACCAGTATGATGAGGCGGTGAAAATACCGAATGATCTGTACAAAAAGTATACAGTACAGATTATAGCGGATTATGACATTTCCGGCACAGGAGAAGATGTTCAGAGCGGGAAAGTGATCTACGAGAAGGAAATTGATGCCCTTGCAAGAGTAAGAGTCATCGGCAGCGCTCTATCAGACGAATTTGTAGAAAAGGGAGACACTGTCAAGATTTCATATACGATAGAGAGCAATATGGAATCAGCTATCGAAAAGCTGGTAATCAATAATATAGAAGTGTCGGTATCAATGACAGGCGGCAATGTTTATCAGGCAGAGATGATGGCTCCGGAGAGTGCCGGCAGAACAAAGATTACACTTTCTCAGGTCGTCTTCGGGAATGGAACAACTGTCAATGCGAAGGTAACAGATGAGATCGAGGTGCTCAGATCTGCGCCTTCTGTGGAGAATGCGGTTGTGGAAGATGATTTTGACAATAGTCAGGTTCATCTGACATTTGAACTTACCGATACGGACAAAGCCTTTGTTTCAGGAAGAGTAGAGCTGCTCAAAGACGGCACAGTACAGCAGAAATATGGCATAGACAAAGCAGGTAAGAGCACGGTTGATTTTGAGGTGACGGAAGATGAGGAATATGAAGTAAAAGTCATTGTGACCTATGAGCGTTCAGAAAAAGGTGGTCACACTGTAGCAGATCAGATGTTATTGACAATGCCCATATGCCTGATCCATGACTACGGACTTTCTGCCGGAGACATTCAGACTCTGTCTGCCTCAGGAGCGCCTGCTATCTATTTTGAGAAAGGCGCAGATATTGCAGCAGCACTGGATGTAAAGACAAACACAAGACTTACGGCATCTGCTATTCAGGTGAACGGGCAGAAATATGGTCTGACAGAGGCGGGGAACAACAGATATACGTTTACTGCAAAAGGCTATGATAAGAGCGGTGTACAGACACTTACTCCGGAGAAGATCTGGATGTCAAACGGCAAGGAACTAAATGTTGAGGATACCAAAGAAAGCAAGATTGAGGTTTTAAAAGATGTTCCGTCTGTAAAAGAATTTACTTCGGAACAGACAGACCGCAGCAAGCTGAAAGTAAGCTTTATCCTGTCAGATGACGAAAGTGCCCTTTCAGAAGCATCCCTTGTTATCACAGATGAGAATGGCAGCAGACTGCTGGAAAAAGAGATCAACGCAGGGTTAAATGAAGCGGAAGTAGAACTTACCTCTTCGCTGTCCTATCAGGCGGAAGTGACTGTTTCCTATGACAGAGATACGAACGCTTTGGGAAATGACAGCAATCGTTTTGAAGATCAAGAGATTTTCAGCAAGGAACTCACAGCCTCTGTTGACGTGATTGAGTTTAAGGATATTGTTTCAACACAGCTTTACCGGGGAACTGGTGAGGGAGCAGCAGAAAAAGTTGATGCTATTGATATCAGCAAGGGAGTGCCCACAGACGTGGACAGCTACTATGCCGTGATAGAGATGGAAGACCTGCCGGACTTCTATGCAAGTGTGAAAGAGTTCAGAGAGACAGAAGGATCTTCTGATGTTGTTGTAGTAATCGATCAACAGGAGATCATACAGTATGACAGCGATGCAGTTGCGAGAAAGAATGAGTTCTCCTTTACAGTTACAGGAGCCGGAGGAGAGACGCAGCCTGACGAAGCGGCAGAGTTCTTCAATAAAATGTCCTCGAACTTAACAGGATCATTCCAGCTTAACAAGGATCTGGATGCTTCAAGGCTTTCAGATGCAGAAGCTGCGGTCCTAGGAACATTCTCTGGAGAACTTGACGGTAACGGACATAGAATCTATAACCTGAACAGACCGCTTTTCCAGACTTTGCAAGGGGCTAAGATCCATGACCTTGTGATCGAGGACGCCAACATCACAAAACAGGTAAAAGGAATACTGGCAAATAATATATCAGGTGGTTCTAAGATAACCAATACATATATCATCAATTCCAGTCTGGACAATTCTCAGAATCAGATTGGCGGGTTTTCAGGAATTATTGATAGCAGTACGGTAAGCAGTTGTGCGCTTGTGGATGTTAGTATTAAAGGACGGGACACGATCGGTGGCATTGGAGGCCAGTTAAATGGAAGTACGACTATTACAGACTGCTATGTAACAGGAACTCTGATAGGAACGAGCACAAGTTCCTCATCCGGAGCGCGTGTGGGTGGAATCACTGGATGGCATTCGGGCAGTGCGATCGAACGCTGCTTTACGAAAGTAGACATTACAGCTCCGTCAAGAACTGGCAATGGAGGTATCATTGGCGGTCCTCAAGGCTATGATGTAGTTATAAACAACAGTTTGAGTATGAGTATCGGAGACGCTTATCGGATCGCTGGTTTTGACACATTAGACATTGCAAAGTCGGTGTATGAGTACGCCGGTTCAGACAGCGCTAGCAACGTCAAGGATACAAACACGGTTGAGGAAACATCAGACATATACAGCAAAGACTTTTATGTGGATAAGCTTGGATTTTCTGAGACGACATGGAACTTTGACTTGATAGAAAACGGCATTATCCCCAGTCTGCAGGGAGATCCTGTGCCGAAAACATTGGATGAGTACGAGCTGGAAGTCAATGCTAATGGTATTCCTAATTATGCGGAAGTGCGTAAAAATAAAGCCTATGATAAGTCAAGAGAAGTAGCGTACGCAAATATGGCAAAACTTATGCCATATGCGGACACAGCTTTATGGGTGAAGACTGGAAACAATCTGGACGCAGCGGATACGCTACTCTCAAAAAAGATACGTTTCGTGCTGCCTCTTGGGACAGACAACAGTCTTGTCTCCGCTGTATCAGATAAAAATGAGACTGCGGTACAGAAGATCAGGATCGTATATGAGGATCATCTCAATGAAGAAATTTCCGTACAGTACAAAAAACAGGTCGGAAGTATTGTGGCTCTTTATGAATCATCTGAAAGAGGAGTAGACTATCAATTTGGAAATTACATTATGAAGCTGGACGAATCTCTGCTAAATGAGGTTGTATCATTGGCTGAAAGTTATGATTACGCATCAGTGCTTGGGGCACTGACTACGGAGAATGAGAGCAGGCTTTATACGGACTATTATAACGAGCAGGTGAAGCCGGCTCTTGGGGAAACTATTGTCAAATGGATCGGTTCAGGAGAGGAGTTCCCAACTTATTGCTCACAGCAGACGGTAAAGGCTCAGGTGCGGCAAGCGCTGAAAAATGAGTCGCGCCTTAAGGACTTCTTGTATGCGTTTAATTACTATGACAAGTGGTACAATATTGATTTTGATGGTGTGACATTAAGCGATCTGATGTTTTTCAACGGGACAGTGCTTGCAGATAAGATGACATCGGATTATCTTACAAATCAGGTTCTTAGAGCAGGAGAGAGTCTAAGAAATGTTGGCAAGACGCAGAACTTCTACAACAGTGTTCTTCAAGGGCTTACTGGTAAGAGCATGATGGACTTCCTTGGGGAGATGTCAAAAGGCGTGGCCGGTTATGATAACCCGAGTGACTGGATGAAGGATGAGTTCGATGGTATTTTAGTAGAACAGGACCGTTATCAGTCGTCAGGAACGACGAGATATCGGATCTGGGATATACTAAATGGGCTTGGAGATAGGAGGAATATCGTGCTTCCGATCCTGACAGCTCCTCAGGAAGATATGTATTTGATTTCTGTACCTTCACAGCTTATGATTGGAAGCCTGAACCGCTATTCGGTTTACCATGAGACAAACGGCAGGGAAACGATGCGGCAGAGAATGGAGAGTATTGCGGAGAAACTGGGCAGGTTTTATGGAGTATCTGCTAATTTGATATCAGGCGCGGAAAACAGGTTGAACAACATTGTAAACATACAGTATGATACACGTTTTTATTTCCCACAGCATGGAAATATAGCGGCGGGAACTCAGGATTCAGGCAGTACGAATGATCCGGTTATAAAGTGGGTCTATGAGGCTGTCAATTCATTTGCGGCAGGTAATGGAAGCGGCGCGTACGCGAACGGTACGAATGTATGGTGGGTCGTGTATGCACTTCTGGACGATACTGCCATGACTACAATTACGCATGAGACAGCTCACAACCAGGATTCAAGCTACTTCTATGCCGGAAATGGAAGGCGATACTACACAGGAGCGGAGTCACATGCGGATGGAAACATTGCCCAGCAGTTTAGCGACGGCAGCATGGTATTCAACATGATATCTGACTTAGACATCACCCGGGGATGGACAAACAACTTCAGTTATAAGAGGATCGACACGGAGGATGAGATCCATGATTACTATAAAGACATGTTTGAGACCGGATATGTTCTTGAGTATCTGTCCGGGCAGGCCTTCCTTCAGCTGGAACCAGAGCAGCAGGCAGCCGTTGCGTCTCAGGTGAACTTTAATTCATCGGGAACTTCACTGGCAACGGCACACAGCAAGCTTAGCGCCGAAGAATTTGAGAAGATGGATCTTAAGGACATGGAGGATCTGTGGGATAACCGGATTGTGATAAAAGACGGTACCGGACAGCCTTCTGCATCAAGCGGAGCGTATGGATACGAATCTTTCTACGATTCAAACTGGTATCTTATCCACAACGACAAAGGATCACCCACGGCGCACGGGTTTAAACGTCTCGGGCAGGAGATGCTCGGCGTGGCTGGATACATGGATGGGTATGTGACCTACATGTCCGGAAAAAGTTCCAATGATCTCGATGCATTAAGAAAGATAACCGGTGATCCGAATATTACATGGAAATCTTACAAAATGGACCGTTATAAGACTGTCGAGGAAAATCTGGACAAGATTCCGTATTTTGATTCGGACGAGGTCATAGAACAGTTCAAGGAAGCGTTTATAAAGGATGCCCAAATCAACAAAAGGACTAATGTAAACAATGTAAAAAGTGTGCTCTATGGAATAATAAAAAGAGCCACAAACGACTTTACCGACGGAACTGTATATGAGGCTCCTAAGCAGATCGGAATCACATCCGCTCAGCAGTTAATTGACCTGGCAGAACAGAATGTGTTCGGTAATTATCGGCTGGAGGCAGATATTGACTTCAGCGGAATTGAAGACAAGAACGGCGCTTATATTACAAACCGCTTTATGGGGATACTAGATGGAAACGGGTATAAGATGGTCGGTATGAATCATACACTTTTCAGGGAAGCACTTTATGCTCAGATCAAAAACTTGAAGATAGAGACGCCAAGTTATGATGACAGTGCAGCGTCGATTCTCGTAGGCACAAGCAGAAATTTTGCTGTAAGAGACATCACAGTAGATCAGGCAGATATACGCCTGCCTCTTGTATCTATAAGAAACAATGAGTACTATGAATATGGAAAGATCGATATCACTGTCAGAGCGGTGACGATCGATACTGCGGAAGAATTCCTGAAGATCGGAGAGACGTCGTCTGGCCTAAAGAAGAAATATGTACTGGGAAATGATCTTGATTTCAAGGATGTGGAAGTACCTGATATAGCGATAAGCGGAACCTTCTCAGGTGAACTGGATGGAAACGGACATACGATCTCCAACCTAAATTCTGTATTGTTTAATCAGATGTCACAGGCTACAATTAAAAATCTGGGTATAATGGGAGCTGGTACGCTTGACGGAAATACGCAAAAAGGACTTCTGGCGAACAGAATCGATAATTCTGTGGTTGAGAAGGTATACCTTGGAAACTTGAATATCACCAACAATGCAAGCCAAGTAGGCGGTATGGCCGGTATCATAGAGGGAAGCACCGTAAAAGAAGTATCGCTGGAGAACATCCATGTGAAAGGAAACGATACTGTGGGTGGTCTGGCTGGCCAAATTACTGACTCTGCGGTGAGCGACTGCATGGTAACGGGACAGATAACAGCCACTTATAACAATACCATACTGGGTGGACGAGCTGGAGGAATTACCGGATGGCTTAGCCCATCTTCAACTTTAAACAATTGTTACAGCAAGGTTAATATCACTTCACCGAGAGAGCTGGGAAGCGGAGGTTTGGTGGCAGGGCCGAACAACACGGCTGTGAATATTACAAACTCATTGAGTATGAGTACTGGAATAGCGCACAGGATTGCGGGATTCGACACTTTGAGCGGCAGCAGCAATGTTTATGAGTATGAGAAATCAAACAGCAAGACAAATATAACTGAGGCCAACAAAGACAGGGTTAAAGTGGCAGGAGACGAGCAAGTTAAAGCGCAGAGCTTCTATACGACAGAACTAAATTGGTCCGAAGAAATATGGGATCTTAGCGGTGTTGCCACAGGAGGGACTCCAAGATTAAAAAGAGCGCTGATTGATCCGGGAAAGGATTATATATCAGCGAAAGCGGAACAAGTTGCTTCGCAGGAGGAACCGTCTACAGAGGAAGAAGTCCATGATAAAGAAGTGCAAAATGAGACACCTACGAATGAGGATAATGTTCAAAAGAACACACTTCCAGAGGAAGATGTGGTTCAGGAAAAGGAGCCATCAGAAAAGGGCTCTGATTCAGAAAACATAACGTCGGGGGAAACTTCCGCTGAAAAGGCGGAACCTTCTGGCAGAGAAATTTTAAAAGACACAATATCTTTAAGAGGAGACCCAATGGGCGTCTCCTCTATTGTAAATATGGATGTACCGAACCAGTTTAATGCAGTTATGAAACAGTTTTGAACAAATGAAAATGGTAGGATAGGACAAGGGATGTAATAATCTCCTTGCAGTTCATACTACAGATTATTCTTATCATTGTAAATGTTCTTGTCTGTATTAAAATACTTCAGTATAATATATTTGCGTATACACTGACGGACAATAAAAGTCTGACTTTCGAGGAGATATCTATCGGAAAGTTTATATAGCAGCTTACTCGGAGACGGAAGAATAATGGAGGATTCCGTTATTGTGGCAATTAAGTAAAATTGGCAAAGGCAACAGATATGGAAATCAGAGAGATTAAAGAAAATAAAAAGAGATTTATTTCCTTGCTGTTACTGGCAGACGAACAAGAAGACATGATAGACAGGTATCTGGATAGGGGTACAATGTATGTTCTGGACGATTATGGAGTGAAGTGTGAGTGCGTTGTTACAGATGAAGGGAACGGTGTTCTTGAGATAAAGAATATTGCCACTGAGCTGAGTTATCAGAGAAGAGGATATGCAAGAACACTGATTGATTTTCTTGCCGTGAAATATAAAGAACAATACTCTGTTCTGCAAGTTGGGACAGGGGATAGCCCGCTAACAGTCGGATTCTATGAAAGGTGCGGATTTACCCGTTCACATAGTGTCAAAAATTTTTTCATAGACAATTATGATCACTTGATATTTGAAGGTGGATGCCTGCTAACAGATATGATTTATCTGAGAAAGGCCTTATAGATTTGATGAAGGCTGAATGGGGGAGAGCGCGATGAAGTTAAAAAATATATTGATTGTTGTGAAGGATATTGAAAAGTCAAAACAATTCTATCATGACCTGTTCGGGCTTGATATGGTGCTTGATAATGATGGTAACATGATCTTAACAGAAGGTCTTGTGCTTCAGGATGAGAAAATTTGGAAAGAGTTTCTGAGAAAAGATATTATTCCGGAAAGTAATTCCTGTGAACTATATTTTGAAGAACAGGATATCGAAGCGTTTGTTCAAAAACTTGACAAGCTGTATCCTTCGATTCAATACGTGAATAAAATTACAACTCATAGCTGGGGACAGAGGGTAGTCCGTTTTTATGATTTGGACGGCAACCTGATTGAAGTGGGAACATATGATAACGATATTTAACCGCAAAGAATTGATTGTGACAACCGGCTTTATGTCGGCGCCTATCATATCCGGCTACGGCCGAAGAATAAAATAATGATTGAATTTCATCGTTGTTTCCAGTAGAATGACAAAGTATTACCGCTTTCGTGTTCTGCGGGTTTGAACATATTGTAGCGGATATGTTCTATCTGTCATGTTACGTGCTGTATTTTGAAGCAGATATACTGTCTGTTGTAAAGGTGCTATTTTTTGTGTCGGCGGGTAATATGACCGGCGGTCTGTTGATCGCGTGTGCGGTGCGTTGCCTAGACAGGAAAAATGGTAAAGAAGATATAGGAAAGCAGAATTTGTTAAGCCTATGACAGACCAGTATTTCAGAATACAAGTAACGCTTGCATATAAAAAACAAGGTGCTATAATAGGTCTAGTGTCAGTGAAAAAGACCGGCATGATCTTTTTACATACAGGCGGCAAATCTTAAAAAATAACAATATTTTTGTATATCGCAAGGCGGATATACTTCGGAGGAGTTATGAAGATCATTATTGTAGGGTGCGGAAAAGTAGGAAGCACTCTTGCAGAAGAACTATGTGAGGAAGATCATGAGCTAATTGTGATCGACAAAAATCCCCAGAAAATACAGGAGCTGTCCGAGAGTATCGACGTAATGGGACTATGTGGAAACGGCTCGAGTATACAGGTGCTCTCAGAGGTGGGAGTGGAGGATGCGGATATTCTTATCGCTGTTACCGGTTCAGATGAGCTGAACCTTCTGTGCTGTCTGATTGCAAAGAAGGTGAGCGACTGTCATACAATCGCACGTGTGAGAAATCCCGTTTATCATAGGGAACTCCATTTTATTAAGAGGAAGCTGGGGATCTCCATGATCATCAATCCGGAGTTGGCGGCGGCTACGGAGATATCGAGATTGCTCCGTTTTCCGTCAGCCATCAAGCTGGATACATTTTCCAAGGGAAGAGTGGAACTTCTAAAATTTAAGCTGCTTCCTGAGTTTGGGTTGGGCGGTATGACTGTGGCGGAGATCATGGACAGGCTTCGCTGTGATATTCTTATCTGCGGAGTGGAGAGGGGGGAAGAGGTGTTTATTCCCTCAGGGAATTTTGTGCTAGAAAATCTGGATTTTGTTTCCATTATTGCCACGCCGAAAAATTCTGCGTTGTTCTTTAAGAAGATCGGTGTCCACACCCATCAGGTAAAGAATGCCCTGATTGTCGGGGGCGGTACCTTGGGATACTATCTTGCCGCTCTTCTCTCTGATATGAAGATCCGGGTTAGCCTGCTTGAAATCAACCGGCAGAGATGTGAGGAAATTAGTGAACTTCTTCCATCAGTGACTGTCATTTGTGGAGATGGAACGGACAAGAAACTTCTCATGGAAGAGGGGCTTGTTCGTGCAGAATCATTTGTGACGCTGACAAACATGGATGAGGAAAATATCCTTCTGAGCCTGTTTGCAAAGAAGATTTCTCAGGCGAAGATTGTGACAAAGGTCAACAGGATCGCCTTTGATGACATTGTGGACGGGCTGGATCTGGGAAGCGTGATACATCCGAAGTACATAACTGCAGACTATATCCTTCGATATGTTAGGGCCATGGGCGCCTCTTTGAGCAGCAACGTAGAGACGTTGTACCATATTTTGGATGGACAAGCAGAAGCTCTGGAATTTGCCGTTAAGGAAAAGTCTGCTGTGACAGGTGTTCCTCTGTTAGATTTAAAATTGAGAGACAATTTACTTGTGGCATCGATCAACCGCGGTGGTGAGGTTCGTATTCCGCGCGGGCAGGATGTTATACAGCCCGGGGACACGGTTATTATCGTTACGAGTGTGAAGGGGCTTCATGACCTGACGGATATATTAGAGAGAAGATAACCGGGTGATCGGCGGGGGAATGAGATGAATTTTTCAATCGTTAAATATATTATAGGGTATGTCTTTGTGGCAGAGGGGGCTTTTATGGCACTTCCGTGTATTGTGGCTCTGATTTATCAGGAGCGGGAGGGATGGTCGTTTGTCATAACGGGAGTCCTCTGCCTTTTTTTGGGTGGGCTTCTTCTAATTAAAAAGCCGGAAAATAGGATATTTTATGTAAAAGAAGGGTTTGTCACGGTGGCGTTGAGTTGGATTATTCTGAGCGTGATGGGGAGCATTCCTTTCTTACTGACAAAGACGATGACAAATCCGGTTGATGCGCTCTTTGAGACTGTCTCCGGGTTTACGACTACGGGAGCAAGTGTTCTGGCAGATGTAGAAGCAGTGTCCAGATGTGTGATATTTTGGAGGAGTTTTACTCATTGGATCGGAGGAATGGGAGTACTCGTATTTCTTCTTGCCATCGTGCAGATGAAGGGCGGCGGTTCCCACATGAATCTGATGAAGGCGGAGAGCCCCGGGCCTTCTGTAAATAAACTGGTTCCTACTGTGCGTTCTACTGCGAAGATTCTTTATTTGATCTATGTGGCAATGACGATTATGGAGATTATCCTTCTTCTGATCGGGAGAATGCCTCTTTTTGATGCGCTCACCATCAGTTTTGGAACAGCTGGAACGGGAGGATTCGGGATAAAGAATGACAGTATGGCAGGATATTCGGTCTATCTTCAGGTAGTGGTAACTATCTTTATGATCCTGTTTGGAGTGAATTTCAGCGCATATTTTCTGATTCTTCGGAAGAAGTTTAAGCAGGCGTTCTCCATGGAAGAGGTACGCGCGTATTTTCTGATCATAGCGGCGTCTATTGCGGTTATTGCCGTGATGATAAAGGATATATATGGTTCTATATGGACAGCAGTACAACAGGCGGCGTTTCAGGTGGGATCGATTATAACAACCACCGGATATGCGACGACGGATTTTAACATGTGGCCTGAGGTGCCTAGGACGATACTAGTTCTCCTGATGTTTGTCGGCGCGTGCGCAGGCAGTACGGGTGGAGGAATCAAGGTCTCACGTCTTGTGATTCTAATGAAGACAGTGAAAAAAGAATTTCACACGATGCTTCATCCGAGAAGTTTAAGGAAATTACAAATGGATGGGCATTTGCTTGAGCATGAGACCATCCGTGCGACAAATGTATTTTTTGCAACATACATACTGATTTTTGTGCTTTCTGTGCTTTTAGTTGGATTTGACGGGCATGATCTGATTACAAATTTTACCAGTGTGGCGGCAACGCTGAACAACATCGGACCCGGACTGGAGCTGGTAGGACCGACGCAGAATTTCTCTGTATTTTCCAACGGGTCAAAGCTGGTGCTCATCTTTGATATGCTGGTAGGGCGGCTTGAGATATTCCCGCTTCTCCTTCTCTTTGTGAGCGACACGTGGAAGAAGTTCTAATGAATAAAACAGAAAGGAAGTAACAGGGCATGAAAACAGATACATATAGATTTTCTGACTGTATCTTTGATCTCTACGGCACTCTGGTGGATATCCACACAGATGAGGGTAAGGCGGAGGTATGGGAAAGACTGTCACTGTTTTATTCATATTACGGGGCCTCCTATACCCCAGAGGAGATGCGTGGGGGATATGAAAGGTTTACGAGGAAGCTGAGCGCGGGGAAAGAAGGGCTTAGACAGGATTCTCATGAAGCCTTTCCAGAGATTAAGATTGAGGATGTCTTTGGGGCGCTTTTTGAGGAAAAAGGTATCAGTGCAAACGAGCCTCTTATCAGGCATGCCGGGCAGTTTTTTCGTATTCTGACAACGGAGAGGCTGCGTCTCTATGAAGGGACAAGGGAAATGCTGGCGACGCTGAGGAACAATGGGAAGAGGATATATCTTCTCTCCAACGCGCAGAGGATATTCACGGAGTATGAGATGAATTCGCTGGATATCGCTCAGTATTTTGACGGTATTTTTATTTCGTCGGAGCACGGCTGCAAAAAGCCGGATATGCGGTTTTTTGAAAAGCTGCTCAAGAAGTATCGTATCAGCCCTAATCGGGCGGTAATGGTCGGAAACGACGGAATCTGTGATATCGTAGGAGCAAAGCAGGTAGGATTGTCCACTGTCTATGTGCGTACGGAAATATCACCTATGGAAGATTTGCCAGATGCGGATTACGTGCTCGATGAGATGGATATGAGGAGAATTGCGAAAATCCTGTGCGGCGGGAAGTCCAAATGAAAAGAGGAGGAGCTTTCAGATGCGTGGGATGCGTTTACATAAAAGAGAGATACATGATGCAGACATTTTTCGAGAGATACTCAAGGAGTGCGATGTGGTGCGCCTAGGTTTACGGGATGAGGAAGGCGTCTTTATCGTTCCTGTGAATTACGGGTATGATTTTGCGGAGAAAAATGGGGAAAGGACGCTTACCCTGTACATCCACGGAGCAGGAGAGGGGCGAAAAGCTGATGCTATTGCAGCGGATTCCCGTGTGGCAGTAGAGATGGACTGCCGTCATGAAATTATCACTGGAGATTATACATGCAGCTATTCCTATGCCTACCGCAGCATTATGGGAAACGGTGTCATACAAAGGCTGGAAAAGCCAGAAGATAAGATGTACGGGCTTACAAAGGTGATGGAGCATCTGGCTCCGGATGCAGAGATCAGTTTCCGTGAGGAGGTGCTTGTGCGCACAGAGGTGTTCCGCATCGACGTGGAACGGTTTACGGGAAAAGAACGAAGAAGAAAATAAGGAGGAACATCATGGTACATCATATTGTAATGTGGAAATTCAAACCGGAGATTAAGGAGGAGGACAAACCCGATATTAAAGCGGCGATGAAGGAAAATCTGGAATCGCTTACAGGAAAAGTGCCGGGGCTTCTCACACTGGAGTTCGTGGAGGTGCCTCTTGCGTCCAGCACTCACGACATGGCGCTAGTCAGTACGCTGGAGAAAGCAGAGGATATCGCAGTGTATTCGAATCATCCGGATCATGTGAAAGTGGCGAACACCTATGTGCGTCCGTTCGTGACGGAGAGGGCGTGTCTGGACTATTAAGGCAGGAATAGGACGGAATGTGCCGCACATATACTCTTTATAAAGGGCGTATGTGTGGCATTTTTATGGATAGAGGACAGATCGGTGAAAGGCTTGCGTCGGCTGCCAGTATGCCGAAAGATGTGGTGATGGGTGCGACGGTGGTCACAGTGCTTGGAGATTTTGAAGTGTGCATTGGCAATTACCGCGGCATCACAGAATATACGGAAGAACTTGTCCGTGTGCAGACAAAAGGCGGACAGATCCGCCTGACGGGCAGGCAGCTTCAGGTGGAGTACTATACTAACGATGAGATGAAGGTTACGGGAAAGATCCTGACACTTGAATTTATCAACGGGAGGAAAGAAGAATGATCCGTTCGTTCATTCGCTGGCTGAAAGGATATGTAAAATTGCGCATCGAGGGCTATTCGCCGGAGCGCTTCCTAAATCTGTGCTCATTCCATCAGATCTATATATGGGGACTTGCCCCTGTGGGAAACGGGTACGAAATGCACATGAGTATTTCCGATTTCAGGAAGCTTAGACCATTTGTTAGAAAAACGCACACTCGTATTGTTTTGCGCCAGAGGTGTGGGTTTCCTTTTTTTCTTGCGCGCCACAGGAAGAGGAAGCTCTTTTTTATCGGGCTGTTTCTGTGCGCGGCTCTTCTGAAAACCTACTCCCTTTTTATATGGGATATCCATTTTTATGGAAATGAGAAGTGGACGGACGAGACACTGGCGGAATTTTTGCGCTCGGAAGGAGTCGCACCGTGTATGCTCAAAAGTAAGGTGGACTGTCAGGGTATTGTAAAAGCGGTGCGGAAGGAATATAATGATATCGTTTGGGTGTCCGCATCCATAGACGGGAGCAGGCTGAATGTTCAGGTCAAGGAAAATGAGGATACATTTCGGGAGGAAAATGTAAGCGTATCTCAAGATGAAACTCCTACGGATCTGATTGCATCTGCCGACGGGGTGATCACGAAGATCGTCACCCGTTCCGGTGTTCCGCAAGTTCACGTGGGGGATACGGTACAAAAGGGCGATTTACTTGTATTGGGAAGGGTGGAAGTCGTAAATGACAGTCAGGAAGTGACAGGGTATCAATATCATGTGTCTGATGCAGACGTGTTTGCAGATACGCAGCTCGAGTATTCAGACAGTATCCCACTGACTTACCAAGAAAAAGTGTACGACGGGAAAAAGAAATTCCAGCCATTTATCCGGATAGGGAATACGACGCTATCCATGGGAAGTGTGCGGAACAAATACAAGAACAGTGAGATCTTTACTTCGGAGACTTCGGTGAAGATCGGAGAAAATTTTTATCTTCCTTTTTCCTATGGAATGAAGACTGCAAGATCTTATTCTTTTGTGGAAAAAACGTATACCGAAGAGGAGGCGAGGAAAATTCTAAGCCAGAACTTTCATCGGTTTTGTGAGGAATTGGAGGAAAAAGGTGTTCAAATACGGGAAAATAGTGTTAAAATACATCTGTATGAAAATTCCGCTGCCGCTTCGGGCACCCTATATTTGAATGAGAGGATTACCGAGGAAGCGGATACAGAAATATTGACGATCGAAAGGAAAGAAATGGATGAGTCTGTCGGAACTGATGATCAATATACCGGCTGAACATGAGGCGAACGTGTTCGGACAGTTTGACACATATGCAAAGAAGATAGAGCGGACATTCCGCGTTACGCTGATTGCCCGGGACGGCAGCACGAAGATCGTGGGAGAAAGCGCTGGGGCGGAAAAAGCGCTCCGGGTGCTCACACAACTTTTAGAACTATCGAAACGGGGAAACACGATCACAGAGCAGAATGTGGATTATGCCATCTCGCTTGTCTTTGAGGATCAAGAGGAAGGGATCGTGGAGATTGACCGTGATCTGATCTGCCATACCCTTCAGGGCAAACCGGTTAAACCAAAGACGCTGGGTCAGAAGACCTATGTAGATGCCATTCGGAACGGAATGATTACCTTCGGACTGGGCCCTGCGGGTACGGGAAAGACCTATCTTGCAATGGCAATGGCGATCACGGCATTTAAGCGCAATGAAGTCAGCCGTATCATTCTGACGCGTCCGGCCATCGAAGCAGGTGAGAAGCTGGGCTTTCTTCCCGGCGATCTCCAGAGTAAGATTGATCCGTATTTACGGCCGCTCTATGATGCGCTCTATCAGATCATGGGCGCGGAGAGTTTTCTTAAAAATTCTGAGAAGGGGTTGATTGAAGTGGCGCCCCTTGCCTATATGAGAGGAAGAACTCTTGACAATGCGTTTATCATTCTTGATGAAGCACAGAATACGACTCCCGCGCAGATGAAGATGTTTCTGACAAGGATTGGTTTTGGCTCCAAGGTCGTCATTACTGGAGATTCTACCCAGAAGGATCTTCCTTCCGGGACGGTATCCGGGCTGGATGTGGCAGTTAAAGTGGTACAAGGCTTGGAGGGGATCAGTATCTGTACCCTGACAAGCAAAGACGTGGTGCGCCATCCTCTTGTGCAGAAGATTGTTAAGGCATATGAAGAATATGAGAAGAAATCAGAGAAGAGAAACCCGTCGAAAATGAGAGGGAGCAAAAGGAGGACAACATGACCTTGTTTGTGGAAGAGGAAGGAAGCATGAAACTGCCTTTTGACGTGAAAGAGACGGCAGAGTTAATGATAGAGACGGTTCTTGAATATGAAAATTTTCCTTATGAGGCAGAGGTGGAGCTTCTTCTTACAACGGATGAAGAGATTAGGCGGATAAATAAAGAACACCGGCAGATTGATCGTGCCACGGACGTGCTTTCATTTCCTATGCTGGATTTTGAAACTCCGGGGATTCTCGCTGATGTGGAGAAAATTCCTGATGCCTTTGACCCTGAATCCGGTGAGCTGATATTGGGAGATATTGTGATCTCAAAGGAGAGTGTTATCTCACAGGCAGAAAAGTACGGCCATTCCGTGAAAAGAGAGTATGCCTTTCTCATTGCCCACAGTATGCTTCATCTTCTGGGTTATGATCATATGGAGGATGGCGAGCGGATGGTGATGGAGAAAAGGCAGAGAGAGATTATGGAAAAGGCGGGTATCCCGCGATAAGCTTGAAATATAGGAAGCTGGAGGAAAGGTAGATGTCAAATATACCAAAGACGAGAGTAAGGTCCGCACAGAAAGATGATTTTATTGCGCAGGGCGCCATGCTTGCGATTGCGACCGTACTCACCAAAGTCATAGGGGTGATATACAGAATCCCTCTTGCCAATACGCTTGGGGATACAGGAAACGGATTTTATGGGTATGCGTACCAGATCTATGCGATGGCGCTTATGGTTTCATCCTTAAGCCTTCCGACAGCCGTGTCAAAACTAGTGTCGGCAAAGATGGCTGTGGGACAGAAGAGAAACGCAGTTCGTGTTTTTATATGTTCCATGGTCTTTGGAGTGGCAGTGGGACTTGTTGTGACAGGCGTAATTTTCTTTGGAGCAGATACGATTGCAGTGTACGGCATGAAGTCACCGCTAAGTGTTTATGCTCTTAAGATGTTAGCTCCGGGGCTGTTCCTTGTGGCGGTCATGGCAGTTATCCGCGGATACTTCCAAGGATTGGGATCCATGATGCCGACAGCGGTTTCCCAGATCATAGAACAGATCATCCGTGCAGTCGTTAGTATTGTCGGGGCAAGTATTTTCATCGATATTGGGACAAGAGCAGGAGAAAGATCAGGCGAAGAGCTTTTAGGTCCTGCATACGGAGCGGCGGGAGCTACGCTTGGAACCGTGCTCGGAGCGTTAATTGCTCTGATCTTCCTTGGCTTTATCCTGTTTACATACAAAGGGAAAATGCAGAGCCAGTACCGGATGGATCGTACGGGTAAAAAGGAAAGCTACCACCACATCTTGAAAATCCTTGTTTTTACAGCGCTTCCGATTCTGTTCAGTACGGCGGTATACAATATTAACCAGATTCTGGATTTGACGATTTTTAATCATATTATGGAAGCACAGGGATATGTCGAGGAGGAATATATGGCGCTTCAGGGAATTTATTCCGGAAAGTACGATCCACTGGTGAATGTTCCCCTTTCGATTTCTTCCGCGCTGTGCGCTTCCGTAGTACCCAGTCTTACGGCGGCGGTGGCTATGAGATCGAGAAAATTGGTACATGCGAAGATTGACCAGACGCTGCGGCTTACTATGGTGCTCACGATTCCATGCGGGGCGGGATTTTTATGCCTTGCATCACCGCTCATGGTTCTTTTGTACAACGATGCCTCAAAAACCCCGGCATACTTGCTGATGCTTGGTTCAGTGGTGGTAGTGCTCTACGGCTGGGCGTCCATATCGAACTCGATTTTGCATGGTTTAAATTATATCTCTAGTCCGGCGAAGAATGCTTGCGTGGCGCTGGTAGTGCATCTGGTGGCATTTGTGATTATGATGGCAGTGTTTAAGATGAATGTCTATGCGCTGGCAGCGGGAAATATTGTGTTTGCGATCTGCATGTGCTGGCTCAACCAGCGGAAGGTACGCAAAGTGTGCGGCTTTAGGATCAATATGATGGATACGTTCATCAAGCCGCTTATCGCCTCGGCAGTCATGGGACTTGTGGCTTATGCTGTTTATCTTGTTTTGGATCTCTTAATCGGAGGGCGATGGATTCCGGTCATCATAGCGGTCTGTGTGGCAATGGTAGTTTATGTCGTTGTTGTGCTCAAGATCGGAACACTTTCAGATGAGGACGTCGAAGCGCTTCCCATGGGAGGACGGCTCTTGCGCTGGTGCAGAAAACTTCATCTTATGCCCTCATGATCGTACTATGCAGCGTGCGGTGGGATCGTAAGTGATGGAAAATAAAAGAAATATAGAAAGACATATCATTGTATAAAAAAGCAAAAGAAAGCCAATAATGTATGAAAAAGGGGTGGATACTATGAAATCCAGATACATTATCGGCTTTTTTACTGTATTTTTATTTGCAGGGATTATTCTGGCGGCAGGATATCAGTTTACCTACAACAGAGTGATGGAGCGTCAGGCGGCGCAGGGAGGAGATGAAATATACGGGACAGAGAGTATCGCTGCAGAGGGCGGCGCAGTGAAAAATACGGAGGAGGAAGAAGGATATTATCTGCGGGAACTTCATGGATTTGTAGCTGTGTACCTAAGTGATAAAGAGACAGTTTACGAGTTTACGGAGATCCCGGTAAATGATCTTCCGGAAGAGATTCAGCAAGAAATAGCGACAGGAAAGTATATTCCCACGGTGAAGGAACTGTATGCGTTTCTTGAGAACTATTCAAGCTGATGGTGCTGGACGAAGCCGGAGAAATAGTGTATAATGGCGTCGGCATGCAGAATCAGGCAGTTGCAGCCGGGCATGCCGCATGTTTTAATGCAGAAAGGGATATCCATGGATACACAGAAGATAGCGAGGATCAATGAGCTGTACAGGAAGTCAAAGGCAGAGGGACTGACCACTGACGAGCAGAAAGAACAGAAATTGTTAAGAGCCGAATATATTGAGGCAGTGAGACGGAATTTGAGAGGACAGCTCAATAATATCGATATTGAGGAAAAAGACGGAACGGTCGTAAATCTCGGAGAAAAATATGGAAACAAAGGCGGACATTAGAAAAGAGGCTCTTAAACTCCGGTCATCTTTCGGGGAGAAGGAACGGAAAGCAGCGGAGAAGAAGATTGCGAAGAGGCTTTTGGAATCCTCTTTTTATAAAGAGGCGGAGAGCATCTATTGTTATGTCTCTTTCCGGAACGAGGTGGATACGGCTGGAATTATAGAGATATCTTTGCTGTTAGGGAAGAAAGTCGCGGTTCCAAGAGTTTCCGGTCAGAAGAAAATGGAGTTTTTCTTCATCTCCAGCAGAAAAGACCTGAATCCCGGGGCGTGGTCGATCCCCGAGCCGGGCTTGTGGTGCCGCCAAGCGCCGAAGCCGGACGAAAATGCTCTTGTGATCCTTCCCGGGGCTGCCTTCGACCGAGCAGGGAGACGCATCGGATACGGCGGCGGTTATTATGACGTATATCTGGAGAGAAATACAGGCTGCCGGAAAGTGGCGCTGGCGTTTTCCGCACAGTGTATGGAGAGGATACCATCGGAAAAACACGATGTCCGGACAGAGTTTATCGTTACAGAAAAGGAGACGATTATATGCTTGAAGGATTACCCGCAGACCCGGTGATATTGCTGGGCGTCATCAATACCAAACTAAGGGACTTTTATCCCTCTCTGGAAGCGCTCTGCGACGATATGCAGATCGACGGGCGGGAACTTACGGAGAAACTGGGAATGATTGACTATACATATGATCATGGGAGAAATCAGTTCGTCTAAGCAGGAGGCTGTGAAGACGTTAGGAAAACGAAGAAGGGTTAAGGATTATGGAAAACAACCGACAGAATATGGTGGATATAGAACGGGAGATTCCCGTGTCAGAGCCGGAGAGACAATATTATTTTATTGGGAGGGCGAAAGAGGCTCTCAGGAAAATGGAGGAGGCTGCCGGGAGGCAGCTTAGTTTCTGCGTGACTACTTTCGGATGCCAGATGAACGCAAGAGACTCGGAAAAACTGACCGGTATCTTGGAACAGATTGGATACATAGAGGAGCCGGATGAGGAGGAGGCAGATTTCGTCATCTATAATACATGTACAGTCCGCGAAAATGCAAACCAACGCGTGTACGGGCGTCTGGGACAATTGGGGCGGATTAAGAAAAAAAACCCACATATGATGATTGCATTGTGCGGGTGCATGATGCAGGAGCCGGAAGTGGTGGAAAAATTAAAGAAAAGCTACCGTTTTATCGACCTAATTTTCGGAACGCACAACATTTATAAATTTGCAGAACTTCTAGCAACGCGCATGGAATCAGGACGGATGGTCATCGATATCTGGAAAGATACAGATAAGATTGTGGAAGATCTTCCCAGCGAGAGAAAATACTCCTTTAAATCCGGGGTCAACATTATGTTTGGCTGTAATAACTTCTGCAGCTACTGCATCGTCCCATATGTAAGAGGTAGGGAGCGAAGCCGCGAGCCCCGCGCGATCATACGCGAGATTGAGCGCCTCGTGGCGGACGGTGTGACGGAGGTCATGCTTCTTGGGCAGAATGTCAACTCTTACGGGAAGACACTTGAAGAACCGATGACATTTGCTCAGCTTCTTCAGGAGATAGAGAAGATCGACGGGTTGAGACGGATACGCTTCATGACGTCCCATCCGAAAGATCTTTCGGATGAACTGATCGAGGTGATGGGACAGTCAGGGAAAATATGTAAACATCTCCATCTTCCCGTCCAGTCGGGGAGCACCCGCATCCTTGATAAGATGAACCGTAGGTATACGAAGGAGCATTATCTTGAACTGGTGAGAAAGATAAGGAAGGCAGTCCCGGATATCTCACTGACCACGGATATTATCGTTGGCTTTCCGGGGGAGACTGAAGACGATTTCCAAGAAACGTTGGACGTGGTAAGACAGGTAAGGTATGACAGTGCCTTTACATTTATATACTCGAAACGCACGGGGACACCCGCGGCAGCGATGGAAGATCAGGTGCCCGAGGATGTGGTGAAGGACCGTTTCAACCGTCTGCTGGATGAGGTGCAGAAGATTTCCGCGGAAATATGCGCCGTCCACGAGGGAAGTGTGCAGACCGTGCTTGTGGAAATGAAAAACGATCATGACCACAGTCTTATGACAGGAAGGATGAGCAATAACCTGCTCGTACATTTCCCCGGAGAAGAAAGCCTGATCGGAAAATACGTGGACGTCAGGCTGGATGAATGCCGGGGGTTCTACTATATCGGGGAGATTACAGAGAATAACCGTTAATATGTGATAAATGCCATTTTCTATAAAAATTACAATATCCGCAGAATTATGATTGCATCGCGGCTTTGGGGCGCTTCGCTCTGTGAGCCGCTCACGCAGCATAGTTCTGTGGATATTTTCAATTTTAGAAACAGGAGTGTCGCTCCTTTCTGATTCCAGTCATATTTTTCTCTGCCCTTCATATATTGTGTAAAGAGGTGGACAAGATGGAGAGAAGGGATGTAAACACTCAGATATTGAATATTCTTGCGAAAAGTATCCGCAGGATTATAGAAAAGGAGGAAGTTGATTTTTCAGCGATTCAGGAAATTAGGCTGCGCGTAGGGCAGCCTGTAAGAATCCTCCGGGGAAACAGGGAAAAGGTACTTCCGTCGGAGGAAAAACCGCATATTGTTACGAAGGAAGAAGTGAGGGAGACAATGGAGTATATCAGCCATTACTCCCTCTACGCGTTTGAAAATGAATTAAGACAGGGATTCCTGACGATAGAAGGAGGACACAGAGTAGGAGTGGCAGGGAAAGTGATTATGGAAAGAGAGAAAGTAAAGAACATTCAGTACATATCATCAGTGAATATCCGTGTATCGCACGAAGTAATCGGATGCGCGGATCGTCTTTTGCCTTATATTACAAAAAACAGGCAGGTGTGCCATACACTGATCATATCCCCGCCCTGCTGTGGAAAAACAACACTTATCCGGGATCTGATCCGTCAGATATCGGACGGGGGGCCATATGTGAAAGGGTGCTCCGTAGGAGTGGTAGATGAAAGATCTGAGTTGGGTGGCTGTTATCTTGGCATCAGCCAGAATCATCTCGGCACACGGACTGACATACTGGACTGCTGCCCAAAAGCAGAGGGAATGATCATGCTCATACGCTCCATGTCCCCACATGTAATTGCGGTGGATGAGATCGGAACAAGAGAGGATATTCGTGCCATCGAGTATGCCATGCAGTGTGGATGCAAGCTGATTGCCAGCGTTCACGGGCTTGACATGGACGAGGCGAAAAAGAAACCAGCGCTGGGAGATCTTATAAGAAGGAGAATGTTCGAGCGGTATGTGGTGCTTGGGAATGGGAAACATCCCGGAGAGATCCGGGGAATCTATGATGAACGGGGGAGTGTGCTGTGCAGAGAGTGATTGGAGCGCTTTTGATCCTGACGGCGACAGGAGGGGCTGGATATGTATATGGCAGAGAACTGAAGCGCTATCTCGAGGGAATGTTGTATTTCCGTTATGTGATGAGCCTGATAAAGGGAGAGATCGCCTATGCCCATGCTCCTCTCCCGGAAATATTTTCCGAGGTGGCAAGAAGAGTGAAAGAGCCGTATAAAAGATGGCTTGTAAAGACTGCGGGAGAGATAGAGCGAAGAGAAGAATATGGATTTGCCAGAGCATGGAACAGGTGTGTGGACAAGTATTTAAAGGAGCTGGGGTTGAAATATGAACACTCGATTTTGGTGAAAGAACCGGGGACATTCCTTGGAAGTCTCGAGAAGGACACATTGGATCACGCTATGCAGATGTATTTGAATAAATTGGATCTAGAGATCGAGAAACTGCGTGAAGGGCTTGCCGCGAAAACAAGGGTGGGCGGATGTCTCGGTGTGATGAGCGGCATATTCCTCATCGTAATTCTGCTTTGATGAGGGAGGATACATGAATATCAATCTTATTTTTAAAATCGCGGCAGTGGGTATACTGGTTTCTATATTGAATCAAGTACTCAAACACAGCGGCCGGGAAGAACAGGCATTTTTGGCTAGCCTTGCAGGTTTGATCCTTGTGCTTACATGGATCCTGCCCTATATCTATGATCTGTTTCAGACAATACGGCAGCTCTTTGCCCTGTGAGACACTATATCAGTGAGAAAACAGTTATTATGCTATGCTGCCGGCGTGCAAGAAGATCAGGGGGTGACAGGATGAATGTGATACAGATAGGGATCATCGGTGTGATCGGCGCAATACTCGCTGTCCAGCTAAAAGGCGGGAAAGCGGAGTATGGCATCTATGTGGCTATGGCGGTGAGCGTGATCCTGTTTTCCTTTATCATAGACCGGCTGGGGGTGTTTGTCAGCACAGTTGGGGAATTGGCGTCCTACATTGACATGGACGCTGGATATCTTGCGACCATGCTGAAGATGATCGGCATTACATATATAGCGGAATTCTCTTCAGGGATTTGTAAAGATGCGGGATACCAGACGATCGCGGGACAGATAGAGATTTTTGGTAAACTGACTATACTGACGCTGGGAATGCCTGTTCTGATGGCCCTCCTAGAGACGATACGGGAGTTTTTGTCATGAGTAGGAGAAAAGGGCAGCTGTTATTGACAGTATTTCTGATTATTCTTATTTTCAGCGTTGGAACGCGGATTGTGAATGCGGCGGAGACAAGGGCTGGGGAGAGTGAAGAGGAGACAGATGAGATTCAAAGGCATGTGGAGGAAGCCTTACTGTCAGAGTTTGATTTTGACGAGATCGAAAAGAGCCTTCAAGATATGTTTCCCGGAGAGAAGATTACTTTTCAGGATGTAGTAGGATCGCTCATGTCCGGTGACATGGAAGAAACCGGAGAACTTCTTATCGGGTTTCTCAAAGACCTGATCGCCTATGAATTTCATTATAACAGGCACAATCTGATCTATATCCTGCTCATTGCGCTGGCGGCGGCGGTGTTCCGCAATTTTGCCGGGGCTTTTCAGAATAGTCAGATATCAGACATTAGCTTTTATGTGCTGTATATGCTTCTTATCACACTTTGTCTGACTTCTTTTCAGACAGCTGCACAGGGGCTGGAAGGACGTCTGGATTCTCTGGCCGGATTTATGAGAGTGCTCTGTCCGAGTTATTTCCTCGCCGTAGCATTTGCCTCGGGCAGCGCAACGTCTCTGTTTTTTTACAATGTGATCCTCTTTTTGATCTATGTGGTGGAACTGGTGATTGTTCGATTCCTTCTTCCAGTCATTCACATTTATATTATGGTGAGGGTAATGGGAAATCTGACAGGAGAAGATTTTTTGTCGGAGTTTGCCGAACTGATTAAGAAAGCTGTGATCTGGATCCTTCGGACTTTGCTCGCCTGTGTAATAGGGATCAATGTAGTTCAGGGGCTTCTCGCGCCTGCGATTGATACTTTGAAACGGAGCGCTCTGACAAGGACGGCTGAGGCGCTTCCATGGGTGGGAAACGCACTGGGAGGAACTGCGGATATTGTACTTGGCACGGCAGTTCTCATTAAAAATGGGATTGGTATGGCAGGAGCAGTCATTGCCGTGGTGATCTGCGCATTTCCACTTATTGAAATGGCGGTCATGGCCTTGATGTACAAACTGGCGGCAGCGCTGGTGCAGCCAGTGTCGGATAAACGGATTACCGCGTGTATCAGCAGTGTCAGCGAGGGATATGAACTAATGGTCAGGATGATTTTTACGGCAGGGCTTCTGTTCTTGCTGACTATTGCGGTGGTGGCCGCGTCTACGTCCTGACGGTGGGATATCCGTAAGTGAGGTGGTAAGAGATGTTGGAGGAAGTTTACGCATGGATACAGAATATTTCTGTGTATCTGATCGTTGCAGCGGCAGTGATGCATGCGGTTCCCGGAAAGGATTATGGGAAATATATCCGCTTTTTTTCCGGACTGATGCTGATCTTGCTCGTATTCACTCCTCTCCTTAAAGTTATGGGGATGGGAGATACTTTTTATATGTTGTACAAAGGAAATGAATATGAGATGGAGAAACGTGAGATTGAGATGACAGAAGAGCTCTATGAGAAGTCTGATCTGTCCGGCATACTGGGAACAGACCCGTCCGCCGGAAGCGGTATTTCCAATTCGGATCAGCAAGAGGACAGGACACAGATTAGAGTGGAGGAGATCGAGATTGGAGAATAAAAAGTGGAACGGGTGGAAAGAGCATCTTCAAGCGCTTCGGTCCGGCGAAAAACTGCCGAAGAAGAATCAGCTCCTCCTTCTTTTGCTGATTGGAATTCTGATGCTTGTCATCGTGATTCCTGTGGAAAGGCCAGAGAACGAAAGCGAGTCGGACAGTCAGACTGTATCGGCAAACGATATTCAGGATGTAGGAGCGTATGAGGAGTATCTGGAAAAGAAAACAGCCCGGGCTCTTCAGGAAGTAGAGGGTGTAGGGAAAGTGACTGTGATGATTACCCTGCGATCCGACGGACAGAAGATCATTGAGAAAGACCAGTCCAGTTCCATGCAGACAACGGAAGAGGAGGACAGTGAAGGTGGGACAAGGAGCACAAAGGAACAATCCTCAGATAAAACCAGTATTTATGAACAGGATTCGGACGGCTCCTCCACCCCGTATGTGAGCAAGGAACTTTCTCCGGAGATTGAAGGGGTAATAGTGATCGCGGAAGGCGGGGACGACGCGGTTGTAGTGAGGAATATTACGGAAGCCGTTCAGGCATTATTCAGTGTAGAGGCGCATAAGATAAAAATAATGAAACGGGCTTGATACATAGAAGGAGGAGTGAAAGCGTGAAAAAAATATTTAAAAAGAACCAGATCATTATTGCCACTTTGGCAGTTATGATCGCTGTTGCCGGATACCTGAATTATTCCGGAAAGCTGTTCGGGGACACGGACAGCGGCACAACAGAGGCGAATGCGGATCTGGCCAATCAGGAGCTCCTAGATATCTCGCAGGAAGATCTGGAGACGGGGACAGAGGATATCGAGAGCAATGACAGCGAGGTAGAAGGAACGCCAGGAGAAGCAGTGCTGACAAGCGGGACTGCAGAGACGACGGTGGCACAGGCAAAAGTGACGAGAGAGCAGGTACGCGCACAGAATAAAGAGACCCTTCAAGCAATCATTGACAATACGAACTTAAGCGATGCGGAGAAGCAGACAGCGGTGGATCAGATGGTACAGATGACCCAGATCGCAGAACAGGAGGCGGCGATCGAGACACTGATGGCTTCCAAAGGCTTTTCAGAGGCAGTGGTAAGTCTTGACACGGATTCAGCGGATGTGGTAGTGAAGGCGGAAGAACTAACTGACGCTAACCGGGCGCAGATCGAAGATATTGTGACGAGAAAGACAGAGATCGCTCCTGAGAATATTGTGATCACACCGATACATGAGTGAGGCTGTCAGGGGTGGCAGGACTGTTACTATAAAAATAATTTTATTGCATACAATATAAAAAACGTATATAATAGCGTCGGTGCTTATCGGCGCTATTTTATTCCACAGGTAAGCCCTTTGAATTTTCCTATTTTGCCGCTTTGCGGTATTGTGCCCCATGCTTTTTACATTTAGAAAATCAGGAGTGAGATTATGTCAGAGTTTTTCAGTGAGATAAAAAAAAGACGCACTTTTGCTATTATTTCCCACCCGGATGCGGGTAAAACGACGCTGACGGAGAAGTTTCTCCTTTATGGCGGTGTCATCAATCAGGCGGGTTCTGTCAAGGGTAAAGCGACGGCAAAACATGCAGTCTCTGACTGGATGGAGATTGAGAAGGAGAGGGGGATCTCTGTAACATCTTCTGTTCTGCAGTTTAATTATGGCGGTTATTGTATCAATATTCTCGACACACCGGGACATCAAGATTTCTCAGAGGATACCTACCGTACTCTGATGGCTGCAGATTCTGCGGTTATGGTCATTGACGCGTCGAAGGGAGTGGAGGCGCAGACGCGAAAGTTGTTCAAAGTCTGCGCAATGAGGCATATCCCGATTTTTACCTTTATCAATAAGATGGACAGGGACGCCAAGGACACTTTTGACCTGCTGGATGATATTGAGAAGGAACTAGGGATCCCAACCTGTCCGGTTAACTGGCCGATTGGTTCGGGCAAGGCGTTTAAAGGCGTATATGACCGTGAGAAGGAAGAGGTGGAACTGTTCTCTGACACGAGAAAAGGAACGACCACGGGAGAAGTCAAAAAGATTTCTATCAATAATCCTGAGGTGGACTGGCTTATTGGAGCAGAGGGAAAGGTTACCTTGGAGGAAGAGATCGAACTTTTGGACGGCGCTTCCGCAGAATTTGACCAGGAACTGGTGGATAAAGGGGAGCTCTCTCCGGTATTTTTCGGATCCGCTCTGACGAACTTCGGTGTGGAAACGTTTCTTCAACATTTTCTTGCAATGACTACTCCGCCGCTGCCAAGGATGTCTGATCATGGCGCCATTGATCCGATTCAGGAAGAGGAGTTTTCTGCGTTCGTGTTCAAGATTCAGGCGAATATGAACAAAGCTCACAGGGACCGTATTGCGTTTATGCGGATCTGTTCCGGCGAATTTGACGCGGGGATGAGTGTGTACCATGTTCAGGGCGGGAAGGACGTACGTCTGTCCCAGCCCCAGCAGATGATGGCGAGCGAGAGGAAGATCATTGACAAGGCGTATGGCGGAGACATTATCGGTGTGTTTGACCCGGGGGTTTTTTCAATCGGAGATACTTTGACCACCTCAAAAGAAAAGTTTGCCTATGAAGGAATCCCAACATTTGCCCCGGAGCATTTTGCGCGAGTGCGCCAAGTGGATACCATGAAAAGGAAACAATTTGTAAAGGGAATCAACCAGATTGCTCAAGAGGGCGCGATCCAGATTTTTCAGGAATATAATACAGGTATGGAAGAGATCATTGTGGGCGTGGTCGGCGTGCTCCAGTTTGATGTGTTGAAATACCGTCTGAAAAATGAGTACAATGTAGAAATCATTCTGGAAAATCTGCCCTATGAGCATATACGCTGGATAGAGAATGAAGGGATTGATCTTGACCGCATTAGCGGTACGTCGGATATGAAGAAGATCAAAGACCTGAAAGACCGTCCGCTGCTTCTTTTTATCCATGAATGGAGCATCCGGATGACGATGGAACGCAACGAGGGGCTGAAACTGTCTGAATTCGGGCGTTCATAAATGCCTTCATATACCGCTGGGCAGAGAGATACGGACGGCTTAACTTTCCCTTTGCAAAACGGACAATATTTGCTATAATGAGGAAAGAGATCAGACAAAACGGGAGGTTTTGAATATGGCAAAGGACGAAAGAAACACTTATACGATACAGAGTGACGCGAGCCTTGGCGAAGTGAAGATTGCGGACGAGGTAGTGGCGATTATCGCAGCGCTGGCAGCGACAGAGGTGGATGGCGTCGCGTCTATGGCGGGCAATATCACGAATGAAGTGATCGGAAAGCTCGGAATCAAAAACTTGTCCAAGGGCGTGAAAGTGGATGTCCTTGAGGGTGTTGTAACAGTATCTCTCGCGCTGAACTTGAAGTATGATTACAATATCATGGAAGTCACAGCCAAGGTTCAGGAAAAGGTGAAAAACGCTGTGGAAAATATGACAGGGCTTGAGGTGGCTGATGTCAATATTAAGGTTGCAGGCGTTGAGATGGAGAAACAAGACTGATCCGTTCCGCATGGCATAAGGCTTTCGAGCGGCAAAGGATGTCGAAAGACATCCTTTTTCTATAAGCGCCGGCGCCTGCCTCCGCTGCTGTATCCGGCATGTATGCGGAGGGTAAGCCCGCAGGGAACAACGAGAAGAGAAGGGAAACGATATGGTAAGAAGTAAACTGAGGGAGCATGTTTTTAAAATGCTTTTCCAGATTGAATTTAACGACGCGGAGGACATGTTTGAGCGCCTGCGGAATTATTTTGAGTTGCTTGAAGATGCGGCAGACAAGGACAGGGAATATATTCAGGCGAAATATGAGGCAGTAGCGGCCCGTGTGCCAGAGATCGATAGTATGCTGAATGAAATCGCAAAAGGATGGAAAACATCCCGCATGAGCAAAGTGGATTTGACGGTTCTGCGTCTTGCGGTCTACGAGATGAAATGGGACGAGGATATTCCTGAGGGCGTCGCCATCAATGAGGCGGTGGAGCTTGCTAAACGATTCGGAGGAGAGAACAGTTCCTCCTTTGTAAACGGGATCCTTGGCAAACTTGCGAAACAGGAGTCCTAAGAATGAAGAATGTCTATACGGTAAAGCAGGTCAACGCATATATAAAAAATATGTTCATACAGGACTTTATGCTAAACCGAATCTATGTAAAGGGCGAGGTGTCCAACTGTAAGTATCACACATCCGGACATATTTATTTTTCCCTAAAAGACGAGAGCGGAACCATTGCCTGTGTTATGTTTGCAGGCTCAAGGTCAGGCCTCGCCTTTCAGCTTAAAGAGGGACAGCGGGTGATTGCCCTCGGCTCCGTCAATGTATATGAGAGGGATGGAAAGTACCAGCTCTATGCAAAAGAGATTGTATTAGACGGAAGGGGCGCGCTGTATGAGTGTTTCGAGCGACTGAAAAAGGAACTGGAAGAGATGGGAATGTTCGCTCCGGAATATAAACGGCCCATTCCGAAATACGCCCGTACTGTCGGCGTTGTCACAGCGCCTACGGGCGCGGCAGTGAGGGATATCATCAACATTGCTAAGCGGCGGAACCCGTATGTACAGCTGCTTCTTTATCCTGCGCTGGTGCAGGGGGACGGAGCGGCAGAGAGCATTGTCAGAGGGATACGGATGCTGGAGAAACAAAAGGTAGACGTGCTGATTGTCGGAAGAGGCGGAGGCAGCATCGAAGATCTGTGGGCTTTTAATGAAGAGCCTGTGGCGCGCGCAATCTTTGAGTGTACAGTTCCGGTTATCTCGGCAGTAGGTCATGAGACAGATACAACTATCGCAGATTATGCGGCAGATCTTCGGGCTCCTACTCCTTCTGCGGCAGCGGAACTGGCAGTTTATGATCTGCGGGTGGTTATGGAGCACATAAGCTCTTACCGCAGCGATTTAAGACGGGCAATCAGTTTAAAGACAGAGAGGAACCGGAAGATGCTGGAGCATGTGACTCTGCGCTTAAAGCTGGCACATCCTCGACAGAAGCTGAACGATAGCCGTCAGTATGGGGCAGAGTTAGAGACTCGGCTCCGGGCATGTATGGGAGAGCGGCTGACGTCTGACAGACATCGTCTGGCGCTGTGCGTTGAAAAGATGAAAGGCCTGTCTCCCTTGGCGAAATTGAGTCAGGGTTATGCTTATGTGCAGACAACAGAGGGGGAGAATGTCAGGAGTATCAAACAGGCGGAGACGGGAGCATATCTTGACATTTTTGTGAGCGACGGGGAGATACATGCACAGGTTCTCTCGTCGGAGACGGTAGCTTATCCGGGCGGACGGGAAGGAGAAGAATAATGGGAGCAGAAGAGTATACAGAACCGCAGCACGAACCATCCCTTGAGGAGATGTTTTCAGAATTGGAGGGCGTAATTGAAATGATGGAGAGAGACGATCTTTCCCTTGAGCGTTCCTTTGATTTATATAACAGAGGCATGGAGCTTTTAAAAGAGTGTAGCAAGACTATCGGCGAAGTGGAAAAGAAAGTGCTCGCTATGGATGAAGATGGAGAGACGTATGAGTTTTAGTGATCAGTATCAGAAACGGATCAGATATATTGAAGGAGTATTGAGAGAGTATCTTCCCAGGCAGGAGGGACATCAGAAAATTATCATGGAAGCGATGGAGTACAGCCTTATGGCAGGCGGGAAACGGCTCCGCCCTATGTTGATGATGGAGTCTTTCCGCTTCTTTGGCGGGGAGGACAGAATCGTCGAGCCGTTTATGGCGGCGATCGAAATGATCCATACCTATTCACTTGTCCATGATGATCTTCCGGCAATGGATAACGACGAGTACCGGCGGGGCAGGAAGACGACCCATGTTGTATATGGGGAAGATATGGGGATATTGGCAGGCGACGCTCTTTTGAATTACGCTTTTGAGACGGCATGCCGGGCTTTTGATACGGGAGCAGAGAACAGCGTGCGCATCGGGCATGCGATGAAGATACTTGCTTCAAAGGCAGGAATCTATGGTATGATTGGCGGTCAGGTGGTGGATGTAAAGTCTGCCGGCCAGAATGTGGATGGCGGGATGCTGGATTTTATTTACAGGTTAAAGACGGGTGCTCTTATCGAGGCGTCTGTGATGATTGGCGCGGTTCTTGCGGGAGCGGGAGAGGAAGAGACGGAGAAGATGGAACAGATCGCCAGCAAGATCGGCATGGCTTTTCAGATACAGGACGATATTTTGGATGTCACGAGTACGACGGAGATACTGGGGAAACCGGTACACAGCGATGAGAAGAATAAAAAGACCACCTATGTGACATGGAAAGGACTGGAAGAGGCAAAGAAAGAAGTTGCCTGCATGACGGAAGAAGCGGTCGGGATTCTTCATACAATCAATAGAGAGAGCGGGTTTCTTGAGGAGCTCTTCCACTGGCTCATATATAGGGAGAAGTAAGGGGGATCGTTATGATGCTTGAGATGATCCGAAAGGAAAATGATATAAAAAATCTGGATGAAAGGCAGCTAAAAGAGTTGGCAGGAGAGATCCGTCAGTTCCTGATCGGGAAGATCAGCCAGACAGGCGGGCATCTCGCCTCAAACCTTGGGGTTGTTGAGTTGACGATGGCGCTCCATCTCACATTGAATTTTCCGAAGGATAAGCTGATCTGGGATGTGGGGCATCAGTCCTATACGCACAAACTGCTCACCGGACGGAAGGAAGGATTTGACGATCTGCGAAAATATGGCGGAATGAGCGGCTTCCCAAAGCGCAAGGAGAGCGATTGCGACGCATTTGATACAGGACACAGTTCTACATCTATCTCAGCGGGACTGGGGTATGTGGCGGCAAGAGAGCTTATGGGAGAGAGCCACAGCGTGGTATCTGTGATCGGAGATGGCGCGCTCACAGGTGGTATGGCGTTTGAGGCACTGAACAATGCCTCAAGATTAAAGAGTAATTTCATTGTGGTGCTCAATGACAATAATATGTCTATTTCGGAAAATGTGGGAGGAATGTCCAGATATCTGAACGGTCTGCGTACGGCTCAGGCATATACTGGATTGAAAAAGGGTGTGGAAGACACTCTAAAGAGGATACCGGGAACAGGAGACCGTATCGTTAGCCAGATCCGCAAGACAAAGAGCGGCATCAAACAGCTTTTTGTGCCGGGCATGTTTTTTGAAGATATGGGTATCACGTATCTTGGCCCTGTAGACGGACATGATTTGCGCAAACTCGTGAAAGTGTTGAGCGAAGCGAAACGGGTAGACCATGCGGTGCTTGTTCATGTGATCACGAAAAAGGGTAAGGGATATGCTCCGGCAGAGGAGAACCCGGCGCGTTTTCACGGGATGGGGTCTTTTGATATTGAGACAGGCGAACCGACGGCAATAGAGACAACAGATACTTACACTCAGGTGTTTTCAAAGGTGCTTGTAGATATCGCGAAACGGGACGATAAGGTGGCGGCAATTACTGCAGCCATGGCGGACGGAACTGGATTGTCCGTCTTTGCAAGACGTTTTCCCCAACGTTTTTTTGATGTAGGAATTGCGGAGGAACATGCCATGACTTTTGCAGCAGGACTTGCCGCAGGGGGGATGAAACCAGTGTTTGCTGTGTATTCCTCTTTCCTTCAGCGGGCATATGACCAGACGCTCCATGATGTATGTATTCAGGATCTCCCCGTGGTAATTGCAGTGGATCGCGCAGGGCTTGTAGGAAGTGACGGGGAGACCCATCAAGGTGTTTTCGATCTTTCATTTCTCTCTACCATACCGAATATGACGGTTATCTCACCAAAGAACCGCTGGGAGATGGCGGATATGCTACGGTTTGCGTTTGATTTAGGGCATCCGGTGGCGATCCGTTACCCGAGGGGAACCGCATATGAAGGAATGAAGAAATTCCGTGCGCCGGTTGAGTATGGGAAGGCAGAAATGCTCTATGAAGAAGAAGGTATTGCCGTTATTTTTGTAGGACATATGGCAGAACTGGCAGATCGCGTGCGCAGAGGTATCAAGGAGACTGGATACAGTTGCAGTCTGATAAATGCAAGGTTTGTGAAGCCTCTGGATACAGCGCTTCTTGAGGAACTGGCAAAGGATCATAAACTCATTGTGACGATTGAAGAGAATGTAATCACAGGAGGATTTGGCGAACAGGTCATGGATTATATTTCCCGGGCAGGACTTAATGTCCGAGTCCGAAATATCGGGATAGGCGACGAATATGTGGAGCACGGGAATGTAGATGTGCTGAGAAGAGAAGTAGGACTTGATAAGGACGTGATCGTAAAGCAGGCAGTCGCAGATTATCTTGTGTTACAGGAACAGTAATAAGTGATAAAGGAAAACTAGCATGAAAGAACGTTTAGATGTAATGCTCGTCAAGAGAAATCTTGCGGAATCCAGAGAGAAGGCAAAAGCCGTCATCATGTCGGGAAATGTGTTTGTGGACGGACAAAGAGAGGACAAGGCGGGAAGCACCTTCGCCTCTGACGTTCACATCGAGGTGAAGGGACATGCTCTTCCCTATGTAAGCAGGGGCGGATTTAAACTTGAGAAGGCGCTGGAAACTTTTGATGTGGATGTAAAGGGCAAGGTATGTACGGATGTAGGATCTTCTACAGGAGGTTTTACAGATTGCATGCTCCAGAACGGAGCAGCCAAGGTATTCGCTATCGATGTGGGAAGAGGGCAGCTTGACTGGAAATTAAGAAATGATCCTCGTGTGATCTGTATGGAAAAGACAAATATCCGATATGTGGCTCCGGAGGATATCGGGGAAACAGTTGACTTTTCTTCCATCGACGTGTCTTTTATCTCTCTTACCAAGGTGCTGGGGCCAATCCGTGATTATCTGTCAGATGAAGGAGAGATCGTTGCTCTGATTAAGCCGCAGTTTGAAGCAGGACGGGAGAAAGTGGGGAAAAAGGGCGTTGTCCGTGAGAAGAGCACACACAGGGAAGTGATAGAAAAGATCATGGATTTTGCAATGTCCATTGGATTCGATCTGTGCGCTTTAGAGTTTTCCCCGATTAAAGGACCGGAGGGGAATATTGAGTACCTGATTCATCTGAAAAAATGTGCGGCGAAGACAGGAACAAACCGGGGAATCAGGGCGGACACTGTGGTGGACAGGGCCTTTGAGGAACTGGCAAAGTAGGACAGCAGAGGTGTGATATGGATCATTTTTATATCATTACAAACAAACTAAAAGATCAGGATTATAAAATCACAAATGAGATACGCAATTATATTGAAAGCCACGGGAAGAAGTGTTATGTATCAGAAAAAGATAGGGAGGGGCATATTCTGCCCGGTACGGTTCCCCCTCAGGCGCAGTGCGGGCTGATCCTTGGAGGGGACGGTACGTTCATCCGTGCGGTTCGGGATCTGGGAGATAAGGAACTTCCGTTGCTTGGGATCAATTTGGGGACGCTGGGGTATCTCACTGACGTAGAACTGAAGGACTTCCGGCCAGCGTTAGACAGGCTTTTTGAAGAGACGCCTGACATTGAGGAGAGAATGATGTTGGAAGGAATATTCCAAAGTTCCAGAAAGGATATCGCCATGAATGATATTGTTCTGGCGAGAGAGGGAAAAGTACGTATTGTCAGTTTTAATGTGTATGTGAATAAGACGCTTTTGAATACGTATCATGCGGACGGCGTGATTATCTCTACCCCTACAGGGAGTACAGGATACAATCTGTCCGCAGGAGGTCCGGTTGTGGAGCCCACCGCGAAGATGATTGTCGTCACGCCCATCTGTTCCCACGCTCTGAACACGAGCAGTGTGGTCCTCTCAGCGGAGGATATCATTGAGGTGGAGGTGTGTGAAGGACGATACGGCAGGCAGGAACAAGTGTCGCTTTGTTTTGACGGAACGGAACAGATAACTCTTGTTACTGGTGAGAGGGTCTGTATCAGACGGGCTGAACAGACTGCCAAACTGGTCAGAATGAGCCAAGAGAGCTTTATGAAAACAATGCGCAAAAAGATGAAAGGAAATTAGGGATATGAAAGTCAGCCGGCATGCAAAGATTATTGAACTCATCAGCCGATATGATATTGAGACACAGGAGGAACTCGCGGAATACTTAAACAGAGCTGGATTTAAAGTGACGCAGGCGACGGTTTCCAGAGACATTCGGGACTTAAAACTCACGAAGGTATCTGTTAGTGGCGGGAAACAGAAATATGTCATACACAGCCATGAGGAACCGGGGATGAATGAAAAATACATCAGGGTTCTTAGGGACGGATATGTGTCCATGGATATGGCGCAGAATATTCTTGTCATTAAGACTGTGTCTGGTATGGCCATGGCGGTTGCCGCGGCAGTGGACGCCATGAAATGGAACGAGGTCGTTGGATGTATCGCAGGTGATGATACAATTATGTGTGCGATCCGCACAGTGAAAGATACGGCGGCAGTCATGGATAAGATACGGAAGATCGTTTCAAAAGGAGAATAAGGAATAATATGTTATACAATCTTCATGTGAAAAATCTGGCTCTCATTGATGAGGCAGAGATCGATCTTGGACCGGGACTTAATATCCTCACGGGAGAGACCGGGGCAGGCAAATCCATTCTGCTTGGATCGGTAGGGCTAGCTCTTGGGGCGAGATATTCGGCTGATATGCTGAGAAACGGCGCCAAGAACGGATTGGTAGAGTTGACATTTTTCGTTGACGATGAGAAATTAGAGAAAAAACTAAAAGCCCTTGATATTTTTCCGGAAAACGGGATGATTACGCTGAGCCGCAAGCTTATGGAAGGCCGGAGTGTAAGCAGGATCAATGGGGAGACAGTGAGCATGTCAACATTAAAAGACGCTGCCAGTATGTTGATCGATATCCACGGGCAGCATGATAACCAGACTCTTCTTCACAAGAAGAACCATCTCGCTCTTCTCGATCTCTACGCAGGGGAAGAGATCCGTCCGCTTAAAGAAGAGATGGAAAAGAGTTACTGTGCTTTTCAGGAAGTCTGCCTTCAAGAAGAGGAAGCCTCTCTTGATGAAGAGAGTCGAAGAAGAGAGCTCTCTCTTGCACAGTTCGAGGTCAATGAGATTGAAGAAGCAGCACTCGTGCCGGGGGAGGATGAGGAGCTGGAAGAACTTTACCGTAGGATGACCGAGAGCCGGAAGATTACAGAGGCGGTCGGTGAGACGTACCGGTATACGTGCGAGGATGCAGGGGCTAATGCTAGTGATTGCTTAAGCCGCGCCATCCGTGCTTTTCAGGAAGCAGCCGAGTTCGATGAGACAGGAGCCCAGCTCTACAGCCAGCTTCTTGACGCTGACAGTTTGCTCAACGATTTTAATCGCGAATTGTCAGAATATGCAAAGAGCTTTGAATTTTCTGAGGAAGAATTCAGGGAGACAGAGGATAGGCTTAATCTCCTAAATCATTTAAAAGCAAAATATGGAAATTCTGTCACTGAAATCCTTACATATTGTGAAGAAAAAAAGCAGAGAATAGAGCAACTAAGAGATTATGATTCGTTTCGGGAGAGGTTAAAAGAGAAGAAAGAAGAAGCACTTGCTGCAGTGAGGGATGCTTCGGGTAGGCTACATCGTATTCGTAAGACGAATGCATCTGTCTTTGCAGAGGCAATACGCAGGCAGATGGCAGAGCTTAATTTCCTTGATACAAGACTGGAACTGCGTCTCTCGGACACAGGGCATTTTAGTGCAGGCGGACGTGATGAAGCGGAATTTTATCTGGCGTTAAATCCTGGGGAGCCGATGAAAGCAATGGGCAATATTGCCTCTGGCGGAGAGCTTTCGCGTATCATGCTTGCCATTAAGACTGTACTTGCCGACGAGGAAGATACACCGACCCTGATTTTCGATGAGATTGACACAGGAATATCTGGAATGACTGCTGGAAAGGTGGCAGAAAAACTCAGGCTTATCGGCAAAAGCCGGCAGGTGATTTGCATTACCCATCTGCCTCAGATCGCGGCGGCTGCGGATGTCCATTTCCTAATAAAAAAAGAAGCTGGAGACAGTGCGGTTAAGACGGAGATCCGACTGCTTGACGAAGATCAGTCCGTAGGAGAATTGGCGCGGCTTCTGGCCGGAGCCAGCGTAACAGAACAGATCATAAAGAGCGCCAGAGAGATGAAAGAATTGGCAAAGAGTGAAACATAATACCAGTGTGAAACGATCATAACCCACACATACTAAAAACGGATACAGCGGCTGTATCCGTTTCTTTTTGCGGCAGGAATACAAAAGAAAGGATGTGGAAGTATGACGGAAAGCCGGAAATATAGGATAAGTACGCTTCTGATCCTCTTTCTTCTCCTTTTGACGGGCACTGCGGGCGGATATGCTGCCCAGACATACGAGAGCGGATTTCTACAGAAACAGACCGAAGTTAGCACAGAGACAGCGGGCAGCGGCACGGTTCTGTTGGGAGGGATGCCGGTTGGGATTTATATGGAGACAGACGGAGTAATGATTCTCAATACGGAGCAGGTAAGAGGAATAGACGGGAGAGAGTATGAACCGGCGTCTGATGTGGTCCGTTCCGGCGATTATATCACAGCGGTAGACCACAAGAAAATATCTGGAAAGAAGGAGCTTCTGGAAGCGGTTGCGGCAATTGATGGCGATAAAGTTATCCTTACGGTTCGACGAGGAGAAGAGGATGTTGATGTCAGGATTGAGCCTGTAGAGTACGCGCCGGGAGCATACAGGCTTGGGATCTGGGTTAGGGATAATGTACAGGGATTGGGAACAGTTACCTTTCTCACGGAGCAGAGCAAGTTCGGGGCGCTTGGACATGGGATACATGACACGGATACAAATGGGCTTATGGATATCTCCGGCGGAACAGTATACCGCACCAGTATTCAGGATATCATCAGGGGGACGAACGGTTCACCGGGAAGTATGGAAGGGATCATTGTATACAACAATTACAACGTACTTGGGAGCATTGATAAGAATACAGAGGCAGGCATCTACGGTACTATTGACCGCATAGATGAACTGTTTGAAGAGCAGATTTCCATTGCGACAGCTAAAAAAGAAGAGATTGAGACAGGGCCCGCGACGATACGGTGTTATATCGACAATGAGATCAAAGAGTACGAAATCCAAGTTACAGAAATCGACATGTCAGGTACAGAGATAAACAAAGGTCTGGTAATCAAGGTGACAGACTCTGAATTACTCGAAAAAACGGGAGGAATCATACAGGGAATGAGCGGCAGCCCGATTATCCAGAACGGCAAGCTGATCGGGGCGGTGACACATGTGTTTGTGCAGGATTCGACAATGGGATATGGGATTTTTATAGAAAATATGTTGAATCAAGTCTAAATATCTGAAATGTCGAATTATGTGTCGAATTAGAGCTACAAAATCTCCTTGATTCTGCAATCTTGGGCAATATATAATAATCGAGTGGCGTTTCAGACAGGATTCTCGGATCTAAGGGAGAGAAGAGAATGGAACATTTGAGTGTTGCCATTGCTGACGACAATCAGAAGATCCTCGATATGCTTGGAAATATCATCAGCACAGATAAGGATCTGGACTTAGTTGGTAAGGCTAAAAATGGCGAAGAGATGTGTCAGATCATCAGGGAAAGACAGCCCGATGTTGTCCTCCTAGATCTGATCATGCCGAAAATGGACGGACTGACGGTCATGGAACAGGTGAACCGCAGTCAGGTCGGCGATAAGCGGCCGTATTTTATTGTGGTCACAGCAGTTGGCCAAGAGAGAATTACAGAAGACGCCTTTAACAAAGGGGCAAATTACTATATTATGAAGCCGTTCAACAATGATACGCTGCTGAACAGGATAAAATCCATAAGAAGCACCGCGAGGACTGCCGACAAGAGGGAAGAGGAAACTTTGATGCCGGGCGCAAGGACGGGAAGCTTAGAAAACAGGGTGACAAACATGCTCCATGAGATCGGGATTCCCGCGCATATCAAAGGGTATCATTATTTGCGGGATGCCATCATAATGGCGGTCAACGACATGGATGTGTTAAATGCGATCACTAAGATCCTATATCCTACGGTGGCAAAGAAGTACCAGACGACTTCCAGCCGTGTGGAAAGAGCCATACGGCATGCCATCGAGGTGGCTTGGAGCAGAGGAAAATTAGACACGCTGGATGAACTTTTTGGGTATACGGTGAGCACAGGGAAAGGAAAACCTACCAATTCCGAATTCATAGCGCTGATCGCTGATACGATTCAACTGGAGTACAAACACGGGAGCACAGTCTGAGAACTACAACAGTACAAAATATACTTTTATATTTTGTGCTTCCCACACACTGTGTGGCCAAATTGTTTATGCGATAAAATGCTTTGCATTATACAGGAAATAGGGTATAATAAAAGTTAATGAAATGCCTTGCAACGACTAATGCAGGAAAACGGAGGATCGTAATATGAAAAACATTTTATTTGCTTCTTCAGAATGTGTGCCATTTATCAAAACAGGCGGTCTTGCGGATGTTGTAGGCTCTCTGCCGAAGGATTTTGACAAAGAGAGTTATGATGTGCGCGTAGTAATTCCTAATTATACATGTATGAAGCAGGAGTGGAAACAAAAGCTGGAATATGTCACTCATTTTTATATGGATATCGCTGGACAGGATCAGTATGTGGGGGTGTTAAAAACTGTCCTCAATAATATTACGTTCTACTTTATTGACAATGAACATTATTTCAGTGGCTTTGCTCCGTATGAGGGAGATCCGAAGTGGAATATCGAGAAGTTTGCATTTTTCTCGAAGGCAGTTCTAAGTATCCTTCCCGTAATCGGGTTCCGCCCAGATCTGATCCACTGCCATGACTGGCAGACAGGACTGATCCCTGTGTATCTTGATAATTTCAGATATCTTGGCGAATATTACAGAGGCATTAAGACAGTAATGACTATACACAACTTAAAGTTCCAAGGCGTATGGGATACTAAGACAGTCAGAGGCATTACCGGTTTGCCGGAATATTATTTTGTACCGGATAAGATGGAGGCATACAAAGACGCGAATCTGTTAAAGGGCGGTATCGTATATGCAGACAAGGTAACGACTGTGAGCAACAGCTATGCAGATGAGATCAAGACTCCGTTTTACGGTGAAGGCCTTGACGGTCTTATGTCCGCAAGGTCGGGGGATCTGCGGGGAATTGTGAACGGGTTGGATTATGATGACTGGAATCCCGGCACGGATTACAGGATTGCAAAGAAGTTTACGATTGAAAACTTCCGAAGGAACAAACCTGCTAATAAGACGGCTCTTCAGGAAGAACTTGGACTGGATGTAGATCCCAAAGTCATGCTCATTGGTATGGTGTCCAGACTGACAGATCAGAAAGGATTTGACTTAGTGGATTATGTCATGGATGAGCTTTGTCAGGATGCGGTTCAGATCGTTGTTCTCGGAACAGGTGATGTGAAGTATGAGAATATGTTCCGCCATTTTGCATGGAAATATTCAGGAAAGGTATCTGCAAACATTTATTATTCGGACGAACTGTCACACAAGATCTACGCTTCCTGTGATGCGTTCCTGATGCCGTCCCTGTTTGAACCATGCGGATTAAGCCAATTGATGAGCCTTCGTTACGGAACATTGCCAATCGTGCGAGAGACAGGAGGACTTAAAGATACGGTACAGCCATACAATGAATATGAAAAGACCGGCACAGGATTCAGTTTTTGCAATTATAATGCACATGAGATGCTGAATACCGTCCGTTATGCCGAGAGGATCTACTACGACAAGAAGAGAGACTGGAATAAGATTGTGGAGCGTGCCATGAGCCAAGATTTCTCATGGAAAACGTCTGCAAAACAGTATGAGGATTTGTACAGGGAGCTTATCGGAGAATAGACAATACAGAAAATGACAGGAGAATATTTGCCGGATGAAGATCATTGACAGACTGAAAGAACACAAGATACATATTTCCTTTGAAGTATTTCCACCCAAGACAGACGAAGGATTTGAAAAGGTGGCCTCTGCTGTGGATACAATGGCACAATTGGAGCCAGCATTTATCAGCGTAACGTACGGGGCAGGCGGCGGAACGAGCAAGAATACCGCAAAGATTGCTTCTCATATCAAGAATGATCTGGGTGTTTTAAGCCTTGCACATCTGACCTGCGCTTCCTCTACAAAAGAGGAGGTGCGCAAGGTTATTCATAACTTGAAGGAACAGGGAATTGAGAATATTCTCGCATTGCGTGGGGATATTCCTCCGGACATGCCGTTCCCAGACAAGGGACGTTTCCGCTATGCCTATGAGCTTGTGGAGGAGATCCGTAAACATGGGGATTTCTGTATCGGAGCCGCATGTTATCCAGAAGGGCATGTGGAGAACGAGCACAAAGAGGACGACATCAGGTATCTGAAACAGAAGGTGGACAGCGGCGTTGATTTCTTAACCACACAGATGTTTTTTGATAATGACATTCATTATAATTTTCTTTACCGTATACGGGAGGCAGGAATTACAGTTCCTGTGCTTCCGGGGATCATGCCCATCACCAGCGCTTCCCAAATGAAGCGCAGTCAGGAGCTTTCGGGAACGATATTTCCACGGAGATTTCTTGCAATACTAGATCGTTTTGGAAGTTCTCCGGGAGCGATGAGACAGGCGGGGATCGCTTATGCAACAGATCAGATTATTGACCTACTGGCAAATGGCGTAAAGAATATTCATATCTATACGATGAACAAGCCGGATGTGGCGGCTGCGATTATGGGAAACCTGTCAGAAATTATAAAGGCGTAAAAAATATAAGCAGGAGATATAGGATGGACAGACGGATAAAAGAGGCTGTCCGCTATCTGGGATATGGAAGAAATGCGGCAGACGCAAAGACTTTGGCGCTTATCGAGGATGCGTTCGCTACACTGGATCGGACGATATCTCCAAAGTCCGTCTGGCGCATTTTTGATCTTGTACAGACAGAGGACGGCAGGAGTATCATCGGGAATATGGAAATCAAAAGTAACAGCCTTGAGCGAAATCTGAAGGGATGCGTAAAGGCAGTGCTGTTCGGAGCAACGCTTGGTGCAGGAATGGACTGGCTGATTAAAAGGGCGTCTTTATCGGATATGGCAGAGGCGGTTGTCCTCCAGTCATGCGCCGCGGCTTTTCTGGAGGAATATTGCGATGAGAGGCAGCTTGCCATCGGAGCAGAACTGGAGGCGGAGGGTTTGTATTTGAGACCACGGTTCAGTCCGGGGTATGGCGACTTTGACATTATCTACCAGAAACCTCTTATGCAGATGATTGATTGCGCAAAAACTATTGGACTGACTATGACCAGCAGCTTCATGATGACGCCCACGAAATCCGTGACTGCTCTAATCGGTGCAAGTCCGGTACAGGAGAGATGCCCTGTGGCAGGATGCGAGGCGTGCGACAAGAAGGATTGCCCCTACCGCCGGTGACAGAAATAATGTATTTGGCTGCAAATAGTACGAATGCAATAGGCTGATGGAAGGTAAAAGAGTGATACATACAGAAAGGATATACATATGCTCAGAGAACGGCTAGGAAAAGAACTGATGTTTTTTGACGGCGGAATGGGAACTCTGCTTCAGAAAAGAGGACTTGCACCCGGTGAATTGCCGGAGACATGGAATTTGACCCGCCCGGAGGAGATCAGAGAAATACACAGGTGTTATATCGAGGCGGGGAGCGACATTGTGCTGACGAATACATTTGGCGCTAACGCACTGAAATTTCATGATGGATCCTGCACCCTCAAAGAAATCATAGAAAGTGCCGTGGCGCATGCAAAAGCGGCGATCGAAGAAACAGGGAGCAGAAGAAGGATCTATACTGCCCTCGATGTGGGACCCACGGGAAAACTTTTAAAGCCTATGGGAGATCTGGAATTCGAAACAGCCTATGAAGCATTTAAGGAAGTCATAATTCTTGGGGAACAGTCGGGAGCCGATCTGATCCATATCGAAACAATGAGCGACACTTATGAACTGAAGGCTGCCGTACTGGCTGCGAAGGAAAATACCTCTCTTCCGGTCACGGCTACAGTTATATTTGACGAGAGACACAAGCTTCTTACGGGAGCGGATGTACATTCCGTTGTTGCGCTTTTAGAAGGACTGAGGGTGGACGCTCTGGGTATTAACTGTGGGATGGGACCTGAACAGGTGCTTCCGATACTTGAAGAAGTGTTGAGGTTTTCTTCCGTGCCAGTGATCGTAAAGCCTAACGCAGGACTTCCCAAACAGAGAAACGGGCAGACTTATTATGACGTAGCACCGGAAGTGTTTGCTGAATTCATGAAAAAGATCGTGGGGATGGGAGCATCCCTGATCGGAGGATGTTGTGGTACTGAACCTGAACATATCCGGGCTATGACAGATCTCTGTAGAGGGATGAAGCCAGTCCCAATAAAGGAAAAAGAGTATACTGTGGTCTCTTCTTACGGTCAGAGCGTGGTTTTAAACAATAGGAATGCCGAGGGGACAGGCGAGTGCTCTAAGATCATTGGGGAGCGCATCAATCCGACGGGCAAAAAAAGATTTAAACAGGCCTTAAAAGAACATGATTTGGAATATATTCTGAGAGAAGGAATTGCACAGCAGGATAATGGAGCCCATGTCCTTGATGTGAACGTGGGACTGCCGGATATCGATGAGCCGGCGCTGATGAAAGAAGTGGTGGAGGAACTTCAGAGCGTGGTCAGCCTGCCGCTTCAGATTGATACTGTAGACCCCACGGCGATGGAGAAGGCCTTGAGGATTTATAACGGGAAGGCAATGGTCAACTCAGTCAGTGGAAAGCAGGACTCCATGGACAAAGTATTTCCTTTGATCCAGAAGTATGGCGGAGTGGTTATCGGTTTAACATTGGATGAGAGTGGCATTCCCTCTGATGCGGAGGGGCGTGTGCGGATCGCCGAGAAGATCACCGCAGAAGCGGCTAAGTACGGTATTAAGAAAAAGGATATTGTGATAGATGCTCTTGCCATGACGGTTAGTTCCGACCCTGAAGGCGCAAAGGTGACTTTGGAGACTTTGCGCCGCCTAAGGGATGAGATAGGAGTGAATACTGTTCTGGGAGTATCCAATATTTCCTTCGGGCTTCCAAATCGCCCAGTTATCAACGCGGCGTTTTATACCATGGCGATGATGAATGGTTTGAGCGCAGGAATTATCAATCCGGCATCTGAGGATATGATGCGGGCATGGTACGCATATCACGCACTGATGGGACTGGATGAGAACTGCAGCAGATATATTAACAGGTACAGTGCGGTACGGGCGGAGAGTGTAAATACAATATCGGAAGTGAAAAATGGATCTGAGGGGATGGCAGGCGCAGGGGTAGGTGATGGCGTCAGCTTGTCAGGCAAAACAGGGACAACACTTGCAGGTGTTATTGAGAAAGGCCTGAAAGAGGACGCGCATTGTATTACGGAACAGCTTGTTCAGGCGAAGGCGCCTCTGGATATTATAAATGAAGAACTGATCCCGGCCCTCAACCGGGTTGGAGACGGATTTGAGAAGGGAACAGTATTTCTGCCTCAGCTTCTTATGAGCGCGGAGGCCGCAAAATCTGCTTTCGCGGTACTCAAAGAAAAAATGGACAAAAGCGGGGAAGTGCAGGAGAAGAAAGGTACAGTGGTCATCGCTACAGTCAAAGGCGATATCCACGACATTGGAAAGAATATCGTAAAGGTACTTTTAGAAAATTACAGTTTTGATGTGATTGATTTGGGCAAAGATGTGCCACCGGAAAAGATTATAGATATTGTGATGGAAAAAAATGTGCGCCTCGTCGGATTAAGCGCTCTTATGACAACTACGGTAGTGAGTATGGAGGAAACGATCCGGCTTCTCAGAGAGAAAGCTCCGCAATGTAAAGTCATGGTAGGCGGAGCAGTTCTTAATCAGGAATATGCGGACATGATTGGCGCGGATTTTTATGGAAAAGACGCTATGCAGTCTGTTCACTATGCTCAGGAACTTTTCTCATAGAATCCTCTTTTCAGGCATCAGTGCACAGAGAGAAAAATTATTCCGATTAAGGCACAATTGAAATTGTTTCAGTTGAGATACATCTATTGACAAGATTTTCACAAACCGATATATTTGATACAGTAGGAAAATAGGTTCCGGAAGGATTATTTCCGGCAATGAAAATGATCAGGAGGATGAGAGTATGGAGTCTATGATGAGAGGATTACAGACCCCTGTCAGAGCGATCCGGAGACGGGTATTTACAGAGGTGGCAAAACTGGGATTTAAAGCAGACGCCGACACGCTTCTGGATGATATGGAGGGGATTCCCTATCAGATCGTAAATGACGATACGGAGAAATACAGAGAGAGTACATACCGTTCACGTGCCATTGTAAGAGAGCGTTTGAGACTGGCGATGGGGCTGTCTCTTCGCCCAGAGAATAAGCCAGTTCATCTGACTGCTGGAGTCGAGGCAAGCAATATTTCTGAGAAATATTACGAGCCGCCCCTGATGCAGGTAATCCCCTCTGCATGCGAGAGTTGCGAGGAGAACAAATACGAGGTGAGCAATGTCTGTAAAGGATGCCTTGCCCATCCCTGCCAGCAGATCTGTCCCAAGGAAGCCATTTCCATGGTAGATGGCCGTTCTTATATCGATCAGGAGAAATGTATTAAGTGCGGAAAATGCAAATCTGTCTGTCCTTATGACGCGATCGCAAAGAAAGAACGCCCATGCCAAAAGGCGTGCGGGGTAAACGCTATTGTATCGGACAAATATGGAAGGGCGTTTATTGATAATGAAAAATGTGTTTCATGCGGTATGTGTATGGTAAGCTGTCCATTTGGCGCGATTTCTGACAAATCTCAGATCTTCCAGCTGGCGAGAGCGCTCTCTGAAGGCGAGGATATCATCGCTGAGATTGCTCCGGCGTTCGTAGGTCAGTTTGGGGACAATATCACGCCAAGGAACATCAAGGCGGCGCTTAGGGAACTGGGATTTTCAGAGGTGTATGAGGTGGCTCTGGGAGCGGATATCGGAGCTATCGCAGAAGCACACCACTATGTGGAAAAGGTGGTGACAGGAGAGCTTCCGTTCCTGCTTACTTCCTGCTGTCCGTCGTGGGCGGTGTTGGCGAAGAAGTTCTTCCCGGATCTCATTGATCAGATCTCGCAGGAACTCACACCGATGGTGGCTACTGCAAGGACGATCAAGCGGGAGCATCCTAATGCAAAAGTCGTCTTTATCGGACCATGCGCATCCAAAAAGCTTGAGGCATCTAGAAGAAGCGTCAGAAGCGATGTTGATTTTGTTGTTACTTTCGAGGAAATGCAGGCGATGTTCGACGCTAAGGGAATCGATCTGACTGAGTATGAGGCGGAATCTTCCTTCCATGACGCTACGGGAGCCGGAAGAGGATACGGCTGCGCTGGCGGTGTTGCTGAAGCAATCGAAAAGTGTATCAACGAATATTACCCGGATGTAAACGTCAACATCGAGCATGCGGAAGGACTTGCGGAGTGCAAGAAGATCTTAACGCTTGCCAAGGCGGGACGCATGAACGGCTGTCTGATTGAAGGAATGGGATGCCCGGGCGGATGTATTGCAGGCGCGGGTACAAATATTCCGATTGTAAAGGCGAAAAAGAATCTGGCCACTTTTGTCAAGAATTCAACCAAGGCGGTTCCTCCGAAAGAGCTAGAAGAGATTGAACTGAAATAAATAAGAGGAATACATTTTCCAATATGGTATGCTCCCTCCTAAGTGACAAGTTTTTATTATTTCACTTGTCTGCCTAGAAGGGAGCGTACTATTTGGTCGAACATCAGCCCATGTTTAGGGAATTGTTTACACAGATCAATAATCTTAAATCTTAATACATTTTCACTGAGAACAAAACACGGGGTTTTTCGGGGTCTGCTTTACAAACAGATCCCTCTGTGATATATTATAAAACAGGCTTTTTGGAGCGAAAGAGGAGGATTATAGCAATGCAGCCATATGGAGTGAATCAGCTTAGAAAAATGTTTCTTGAGTTTTTCGAGAGCAAGGGGCACCTTGCGATGAAGAGTTTTTCTCTGGTGCCGCACAATGATAAGAGCCTGCTTCTTATCAATTCCGGAATGGCGCCGTTAAAACCATATTTTACTGGGCAGGAAATCCCGCCGAGGAAGCGTGTGACGACCTGTCAGAAATGTATCCGCACCGGTGATATTGAAAATGTGGGTAAGACCGCGCGCCACGGTACGTTTTTTGAGATGCTGGGGAATTTCTCCTTCGGGGATTATTTTAAAGAAGAAGCGATTCAGTGGACATGGGAATTTCTGACGGATGTGGTCGGGCTTGACCCTGACCGCCTGTACCCGTCTGTGTATGTGGACGACGATGAGGCGTTTGAGATTTGGAATAAGAAGATGGGGATCCCGGCGGAGCGTATCTTCAAGTTTGGCAAGGAAGACAATTTCTGGGAGCATGGATCCGGTCCCTGTGGGCCCTGTTCAGAAGTATACTATGACAGAGGCGAAAAATACGGCTGCGGTAAACCTGACTGTACGGTAGGGTGTGACTGTGACCGTTACATGGAAATCTGGAATGATGTGTTCACGCAGTTCGACAATGACGGAAAAGGTAATTACACAGAGTTAGAGCAGAAGAATATTGATACCGGAATGGGGCTGGAGCGTCTGGCTTCTGTCGTGCAGGATGTGGATTCCATTTTTGACGTGGATACGATCAAAGCGCTGCGGGATCATGTGTGTGAACTGGCGGGAAAAGAATACGGAAAAGAATACAATGACGATGTATCTATCCGTGTTATCACCGATCACATCCGCTCCGTGACGTTTATGATTTCCGACGGTATTATGCCGTCCAACGAAGGACGGGGTTATGTGCTCCGCCGTCTCTTAAGACGTGCCTGCCGTCACGGAAGGCTTCTGGGCATTCACAAGGGATTCCTGCCGGAACTGGCACAGACAGTTATCGCAGGATCAAAGGACGGATATCCCGAGCTGGAAGAGAAGAAAGAGTTCATCCTCAAGGTTATTGCAAAAGAGGAAGAACAGTTTAATAAAACCATTGATCAGGGGCTTGGCATCCTTGCCGAGATGATCGCCGGCATGGAGGCAAAAGGCGGGAAGACATTGAGCGGTGACGACGCATTCCGTCTTTATGACACATATGGCTTCCCGCTGGATCTGACGAAAGAGATCCTTGAGGAGAAGGGGATGGACGTGGACGAGGAAGGATTCAAATCCTCCATGGAAGTACAGAGAACGACAGCAAGAAACGCCCGTGAAGTGACCAACTACATGGGAGCTGACGTGACGGTGTACGAGTCCATTGATCCTAGTGTAACAAGTACCTTTGTTGGATATGAGAACTTAAGCTGGGAGTCTGACGTGACTGTTCTTACGACAGAGACAGAACTTGCAGACGCACTCTCAGAGGGAGAAAAGGGAACTGTCTTTGTAAATGAAACTCCTTTCTATGCCACAAGCGGCGGTCAGGAGGCTGACACAGGATACATCCGTACAGCAGAGGGCGAGTTCAAGGTAGAAGACACTGTGAAGCTCTTAGGAGGAAAGATCGGTCATGTGGGGGTTATGACAAAGGGCATGATCAAAGTGGGAGATAAGGTTTCTCTTGAGGTCAATGCTAAGAAGCGGGCTCTCTCCGCGCGAAACCACAGTGCAACCCACCTTCTTCAGAAAGCGCTTCGCACGGTTCTGGGAACCCATGTGGAGCAGGCAGGCTCCAGTGTTAATGAGGACAGGCTGCGATTCGACTTTACACATTTTTCTGCTTTGACAGCAGAAGAATTAAAGAAAGTGGAAGATATTGTAAACGAGCAGATATCCAAAGGACTCCCTGTTGTGGCGAAGAACATGCCTATTGAAGAAGCAAAGAAGACAGGCGCGCAGGCTCTCTTTGGAGAAAAGTATGGCGACATTGTGCGCGTCGTCAATATGAGCGAGTTTTCAATCGAGTTCTGTGGCGGTACACATGTGAGCAACACGTCCGAGATTATGGCGTTTAAAATTATTTCCGAGACAGGCGTTGCGGCAGGTGTGCGTCGTATCGAGGCGCTGACTTCTGACGGTCTGATGAAATACTATGCAGACATGGAAGCGAAGTTAAAGAATGCCGCGCAGCTTTTGAAGACGACGCCGGACAGCCTGACAGATAAGATCACACATATGATGGCGGAAAATAAATCTCTTCACAGCGAAGTCGAGAGCTTAAAGAGTAAGATGGCTCAAGATGCCGCAGGCGATGTGATGGATCAGGTGAAAGAAATAAAGGGTGTGAAGCTCCTTGCCGCTCAGATTGACGGTGTGGATATGAATGGCCTGAGAGATTTAGGAGACCAGCTGAAAGGGAAGCTGGGAGAAGGCGTTGTCGTGCTTGCTTCCGCAGGAGAAGGCAAAGTAAGCCTTATGGCGACAGCTACAGACGGCGTGATGAAGATGGGCGCACACGCAGGAAACCTTGTCAAGGGCATCGCAGGATGTGTCGGCGGCGGTGGCGGCGGACGTCCGAACATGGCACAGGCAGGGGGCAAGAACCCAGCGGGAATCCCTGACGCTCTGAAAAAAGCGGAGGAAGTGCTGGAATCACAGCTCACAGACTAACAAAAAATGTTCCTGTCATGAAGAAAACAGGTGAATTCAGGCGTAAATATAAGTTTTCGCAGGAAAATAGTTGACGGGACAAAAAAATATGCTATAATCTTTATTAGTGCAATAAAAATACCCGAACAGTCGTATTATGCACAATACCAGACTGGAGGGGAGGTTAGGTGTGAGACTATGTCAAATGTAATCGTTAAAGAAAACGAGACGTTAGATAGCGCTTTACGCAGATTCAAAAGAAACTGCGCTAAGGCTGGTATTCAGCAGGAGATCCGCAAAAGGGAGCACTACGAGAAGCCAAGCGTAAGACGTAAGAAAAAATCTGAAGCTGCTAGAAAACGCAAATATAATTAATCAGTGCACTTTAAGCAGGATACCATCTCCGGTATCCTGCTTTTCATATTATTGAATTGGGGACAGGGCAAAACCTGATTGGGGACGTAGTAAAATCGGGTTTTACTACGTCCCCAATTCAATTTCCTGCAATATCGATATTGCGTTTCCTGCAAATTTATCTAAATAAAGCGTTAAAACTGTAAAATAATGAAACTTTTCATTGACAATCATTCATGGAACTTTTAAAATAGACAAGTAAGCAAAAATGTTCATAAATGGGCATAGGAGCGATACATCCATATTTATTTTAGGAGGTAATTATAAGATGTCATACGTTGATGAAGTAATCGAACTTGTAGTAAAGAAGAACCCGGCAGAGCCGGAATTTCATCAGGCGGTAAAAGAAGTGCTGGAGTCTCTGCGCGTTGTGATCGAGGCCAACGAAGATAAATTCCGCAAAGAAGCGCTTCTTGAAAGACTTACGGAGCCTGAGAGACAGTTTAAATTTCGTGTTCCGTGGGTTGACGATAAAGGTCAGGTACATGTAAACACAGGATATCGTGTGCAGTTCAACAGTGCAATCGGACCTTACAAGGGAGGTCTTCGTCTCCATCCGTCCGTAAATCTGGGAATTATTAAATTCCTCGGTTTCGAGCAGATTTTCAAGAATTCGCTGACAGGCCTGCCGATTGGCGGCGGAAAGGGTGGATCTGATTTCGACCCGAAGGGCAAATCAGACAGAGAGGTTATGGCATTCTGTCAGAGCTTTATGACAGAGCTCTGCAAATATATCGGCGCTGACACAGACGTTCCGGCAGGAGATATCGGAACAGGCGCAAGAGAGATCGGCTATATGTTCGGTCAGTACAAGAGAATCCGCGGCCTCTATGAGGGTGTGCTCACAGGGAAAGGATTAAGTTACGGTGGTTCTCTTGTTCGTACAGAGGCGACAGGCTATGGCCTTTTGTACCTTACACAGGAAATGTTAAAGATCAATGGACAGGATATTGCTGGCAAGACAGTGGCAGTATCCGGTTCCGGAAATGTTGCGATCTACGCGACACAGAAAGCACAGCAGCTCGGCGCCAAGGTTGTCACAGTAAGTGATTCAAACGGCTGGGTATACGATCCGGATGGAATCGATGTGGCGGCGCTTAAAGAGATCAAAGAAGTGAACCGCGAGAGACTGACAGAGTACAAGAAATACCGTCCGAATTCAGAGTACCATGAGGGAAGAGGCGTATGGTCCGTGAAGGTTGACATCGCGCTTCCGTGCGCAACTCAGAACGAACTTCACCTTGAAGACGCGAAGATGCTTGTGGAGAATGGATGTATCGCGGTTGCAGAGGGCGCGAATATGCCGACCACAATGGAAGCGACAGAGTATCTTCAGGAGCACGGCGTTCTGTTTGCTCCGGGTAAAGCTGCCAACGCAGGCGGTGTGGCTACATCCGCTCTTGAGATGTCCCAGAATAGCGAGCGCTTAAGCTGGACATTCGAGGAAGTGGATGAGAAACTGCAGGGCATCATGGTAAACATCTGCCACAATATGGCTGAAGCTGCTGAAAAGTACGGATTCAAGGGTAACTATGTGGTAGGTGCTAACATTGCTGGATTCGAGAAAGTTGTTGAAGCCATGACAGCACAGGGAATCGTATAATTCCCGATTTGTGAAAAAATGATTAAAAGCGTTGACACATCCAAGAAATTTCGATATAGTTGTTCTTGGTAAAAGGGAGTAACTGGCGCTTAAAAAGCGTTTGCGATGTCGTCAGTACGATGGGAAGCCCATCCGTATCGCGATTAAATGGTGAGACTTTTATTGCATTACATAGTTGAGGTATGCAATAGAGGTCTCACCTTTTTCATTTTGTATACCGGAACAGACAGGAGGATCAGATGAAAAGTTATTATCAATTATCTGGAAAAGAGACGATGAGGGAGATTAACGGTTCGGAAAAACCCCTCACGGAAGAACAGGTAAAAGCCAATCAAGAAAAATATGGCCCCAATGAGCTGGTAGAAGGAAAGAAAAAGACAACGCTTCAGATCTTTTTGGAGCAGTATAAGGACTTTCTTGTTATCATACTTATCATTGCGGCGGTAGCGTCTGGATTTATGGGCGATATCGAAAGCGCGGTAGTTATTCTTGTCGTAATTACGATGAACGCTGTTCTAGGAACCGTACAGACGGTTAAGGCAGAACAATCTCTTGCAAGCCTTAAGAAGCTTTCTGGGCCTGAGGCAAAAGTGCTGCGTGGAGGAAATGTGGTGCAGATTCCTTCCTCCGAGGTGACGATGGGAGATATCGTCATGCTGGATGCAGGAGATTATATTCCTGCGGACGGACGCCTGATCGAAAGTGCAAGCCTGAAAGTAGACGAAAGTGCTCTGACGGGTGAGAGTCTTGGCGTTGAGAAGAATATTGATCCTATTCCTGCGGAAGAAGTACCTCTGGGTGACCGTTTGAACATGGTTTATTCGGGAAGTTTTGTCACATATGGAAGAGGCTCCTTTGTGGTGACGGGCATCGGGATGGAGACGGAAGTGGGAAAGATCGCAAGCCTCTTAAAGACAACGTCAGAAAAGAGGACGCCGCTTCAGGTAAACTTAGACCAGTTCGGTCAGAAGTTATCAATCTTGATTCTTATCTTCTGCGGGATCCTCTTTGGCATCAATATCCTGCGCGGGGATGACATCGGAGACGCTTTCCTCTTTGCGGTTGCGCTGGCAGTGGCGGCGATTCCGGAGGCATTGAGCTCCATCGTGACTATTGTTCTGTCCTTTGGAACACAGAAGATGGCAAGAGAACATGCCATTATGCGCAAACTTCAGGCAGTAGAAGGGCTTGGAAGTGTGTCGGTCATCTGTTCAGATAAGACAGGGACATTGACGCAGAATAAGATGACAGTAGAAGACTATTATGTGGATGAAGCCTGTATTAAGGCGGAAGACATTGATCTGAATAATCCCTCCCAGAGCCGTCTCTTGATTGGAAGTATGCTGTGTAACGATTCAAAGATCACAGATGGAGTGGAGATCGGAGATCCCACTGAGACGGCGCTTATCAATCTCGGCAGCCGCCTTGGCCTTGACCCGGAAGCAGTGCGGGCAAAATATCCCCGTGAGAGTGAGAATCCTTTCGACAGCGATCGGAAACTGATGTCCACAAAACATACGATGGAAGGCATACCGACCATGATTGTAAAAGGCGCTGTGGATGTCCTTTTGGATCGTATGACCCAGATCCAGATCGGATCAGAGATCCGTATGATTACGGAGCTAGACCGGGAGAAGATTGAAGCACAGAATCAGGCGTTTTCAAGAGAGGGATTAAGGGTTCTCGCATTTGCATATAAAGTAGTTTCTGACGAGATGGAACTGTCGCTGGAAGACGAGCAGGATCTGATATTCCTTGGTCTTGTGGCTATGATGGATCCGCCGAGGGGAGAATCAAAAGCTGCTGTTGCGGAATGTAAGAGCGCTGGTATCCGTCCAATCATGATTACGGGTGACCATAAGGTGACAGCCGCGGCAATTGCGAAAAGGATCGGCATTCTGGAAGACGAATCTGAGGCTTGCGAGGGCGCGGTAATTGATAAGATGTCTGATGAAGAATTGAAAGACTTCGTAGAAGGGATTTCTGTGTATGCCCGTGTATCGCCAGAGCATAAGATCCGTATTGTGCGGGCATGGCAGGAGAAGGGGAATATCGTATCCATGACAGGGGACGGCGTCAACGACGCTCCGGCGCTAAAGCAGGCAGATATCGGCGTGGCAATGGGCATCACAGGGAGCGAAGTGTCTAAAGACGCGGCAGCTATGGTGCTGACGGACGATAATTTTGCGACGATTGTAAAAGCGGTGGAAAACGGAAGGAATATCTATCGGAATATTAAAAGTTCAATCCAGTTTCTTCTCTCTGGAAACTTTGGGGCAATCCTTGCTGTACTGTACGCCTCGATCATGGCGCTGCCAGTACCATTTGCGCCTGTGCATCTGCTCTTTATCAATCTACTGACTGACAGTCTTCCGGCAATTGCGCTAGGACTGGAGCCAAATTCAGAAGATGTGATGAAAGAGAAACCAAGGCCAATGAATGAGTCTATCCTGACGAAAGATTTTCTCTTCAAGGTTGGGACAGAAGGACTTTCCATTGCAGTAACAACAATGATCGCGTTTATGATCGGATATCACGGAGAAAACGCCCTTTTAGGAAGTACCATGGCATTTGCCACTTTGTGCTCTGCAAGGCTGTTCCACGGGTTTAACTGTAAGTCTGACCGCCCGGTAGTATTTACCCGGAAAGTGTTTAACAACATTTTCCTGATCGGTGCTTTTGTACTGGGAATCGCCTTGATCACAGCGGTGGTTATGATACCAGGTCTGCACAGTATCTTCAAGGTACAGACTCTGACTGTAAGACAGCTTTTTACTGTATATGGGCTTGCTGCTGTGAATATCCCGGTTATTCAGATCTTAAAAGGAATACGCATGGCGTTCCGTAAAAAATAATCAAAGATATATGACAGCGTCAATGTACAGGGGGGAGCATATGATTCTGCCTGTGTTTTGACGCTGTATTTTTATTCTGAGACAAAGGAGGATATATATGAAATAAGTACAGAAACCGAAAAAGCCACTCATATTCTATTACTTGATCGCAGTGGTAGTAATCATCCTGTTAAATTCCCTATTGTTTCCAAAGATTACAGAGAGGAATATCAAGGAGGTGGACTACGGCACTTTCCTTGAAATGATAGAACAAAAGCAGGTGGCGACAGTAGAACTTGACGGGAACACTATCTACTTTACAGACAAAGAAGCAGAAACAAATTTTTATGAGACAACGACTTTTGACGACCCCGATCTTGTAAACCGTCTGGACGAGGCAGGATGTACATTTGGCAGAGTCGCCGAGGAGCCTATGAATCCGATCCTAAGCTTTTTGCTTTCATGGATCGTACCGCTTCTAATCTTCATAGGCTTAGGTCAGCTCCTTTCAAGACAGTTAATGAAGAAAATGGGCGGCGGCACAGACGGCAATCCGTTTATGCAGTTCGGGAAGAGCAACGTGAAGGTGTACGTACAGTCCACCGTCGGGATCACATTCAACGATGTGGCAGGAGAGGATGAAGCAAATCGACCGCAGGATCCCAGTGGAACTGCCGGATCTGAAAGGAAGAGAAGAGATTCTCAGAGTCCATGCAAAAAAAGTCCGTTTAAGTGATAATGTGGATTTTAATGCAATTGCGCGGGCGGCTTCCGGTGCATCAGGCGCGGAGCTTGCCAACATGGTTAACGAAGCGGCTTTAAGAGCTGTGAGAGAGAATCGGAAATTTGTCACTCAGGCAGATCTGGAAGAGAGTATTGAGACTGTAATCGCAGGATATCAGAAGAAAAATCAGGTTCTTTCCACAAAAGAACGTCTGATCGTATCTTATCATGAGATTGGCCATGCTCTTGTGGCGGCGTTGCAGACACACTCTGCCCCGGTTACTAAGATCACCATTATCCCACGTACGTCAGGCGCTTTGGGTTATACGATGCAGGTGGATGAGGAAGAGCGTAATCTGATGAGCCAAGAGGAATTGACGAATAAGATCGCCACACTGACAGGTGGAAGATGCGCGGAGAAACTTGTATTCGACTCCATTACGACTGGGGCGTCCAACGATATTGAACAGGCCACGAAGCTGGCGCGGGCCATGATTACCCGATTCGGAATGAGTGAGAAATTCGGAATGGTGGCATTGGAAACACAGGCAAATCCTTATCTAGGAGGCGACAGTAGTTTGAGTTGCTCATCTGAGACTGCGGCAGAGATCGATCAGATGGTGGTCGAGACAGTGAAAGCTGGATATGAGAAGGCAATGAGCCTTTTGGAAGAAAATAAAGGTAAGCTTCACGAACTGGCGAAATACCTCTATGAAAAGGAGACGATAACAGGGGAAGAATTTATGCAGATACTAAACCGGGCGCACAGCTGAAGAGAAAAGTCTGGATGTAATGAGAGAAATCATTTATAATAAGATCATATGCGTACAGATGATGAACGCAGTGCCGATGGACAGGGGATCAGCCGAGTGCATTTGATCCCCTATATGCTGACGACACATAATGCAAGAAGAAGGGATTTAAGCCAGATGCCAAAGAGAAAAGCACAGCAGACAGAATACAAAAGAGACCGGAGAATGCCTACAACGCGCTATGAGCCGGATTACAGGCAGGGACTTACGAGCCAGCAGGTTCAGGAACACCGCCTGCACGGTTGGACGAACCGTGCTGTGGAGCCTCCATCCAAGACGACAAAAGAGATCGTACATGAGAACGTATTTACATATTTCAATCTGATTTTTGTCATATTGGCAGTTTTGCTCTGTCTGGTAGGGTCTTTCCGTGATTTGACATTCCTGCCGGTTATTATTGCAAATACGCTTATCGGTATCGTGCAGGAGATCCGGGCAAAACAGGTATTAGATAAACTGACTATGTTAAACGCTCCTCATGCAGCAGTAGTCCGTGATGGGAAACGCTCCGTCATTGACGCTGAAAATCTTGTGCTTGATGATATTGTTATTTTCAAAGCAGGAAATCAGGTATGTGCAGACGCGGTTGTATCAGCAGGGGAAGTGCAGGTTAATGAATCTCTGCTGACAGGGGAGGCGGACGAGATTACGAAGCATAAGGGCGACAAGCTCATGTCTGGCAGCTTTATTGTGTCGGGACAGTGCCATGCAAGGCTGGACAAAGTAGGAGCGGATTCCTATATCTCTAAACTGACCCTTCAGGCGAAGGCGATGCAGGACGGGGAACAGTCGGAGATGATTCGTTCTCTTGATAAACTGGTGAAATATGTGGGAATCGCCATCATTCCTATTGGACTGGTACTGTTCTCACAAGCGTTTTTCCTTCAGCATGATGGATTTCGCGAGAGTGTGACTTCTATGATCGCGGCTGTTATTGGGATGATCCCAGAAGGGCTGTACCTTCTTGCCAGTGTGGCGCTTGCCGTAAGTTCTGTGCGACTGGCACAGAAAAAGGTACTTCTACATGATATGAAGTGTATTGAGACGCTGGCGCGGGTAGATGTGCTCTGTGTGGACAAGACAGGTACGATCACGGAGAATACGATGAAAGTGATAGACGTGATCGAGACAGATGAATATGACAAAGATGAAATGGATCCTCTTCGTACAATGATCGGTGATTTTGCGGCGGCGATGACAAAGGATAATATCACTATGGCGGCGGTAAAGGAGTATTTCACAACGGCATCCGGCAAGATGGCATTAGCTAAGACGGGATTCTCATCGGCGACTAAGTACAGCAGTGTGACATTCGAGGACAGGGCATACGTGTTAGGCGCCCCGGAATTTGTCCTGAAAGAAAAATACGGCGATTATGCGCAACAGATTACAGAGCATGTCTCCACGGGAGCACGTGTGCTCGCCTTCGGGTCATATGATGGCGAAATCGACGGAAAACCGTTGGAACATGCCATCACACCGCTGGGATTTGTCCTTCTAGCGAATCCGATTCGTGAGGCGGCGAAGGAGACCTTCGAGTATTTTGCGGAGCAGGGAGTGGAGGTAAAAGTCATCTCAGGAGACAACCCAGTGACAGTGTCAAATGTGGCAAAGCAGGCAGGCATTAAGAATGCGGAGAACTATGTAGACGCATCGGAACTGGACGACGAGGGAGAACTTCGGAAAGCAGTGCTTCGAAACACCGTGTTTGGAAGGGTTACCCCGAGCCAGAAGAGGAAATTTGTGCGCATTCTCAAGGAAGCCGGGCATACGGTGGCAATGACCGGAGACGGCGTCAACGATGTGCTGGCGCTCAAGGATGCAGACTGCAGTATCGCTATGGCGTCTGGGAGTGATGCGGCGGCACAGGCGTCCCAGCTTGTGCTTCTGGAATCAGATTTTTCCTGTATGCCTCAGGTTGTGTTGGAAGGAAGAAGAGTGGTCAATAATATCCAGCGTTCAGCGAGCCTCTTCCTTGTAAAGAATATTTTCTCCTTCCTTCTCAGTTTGATTTCTTTAGTATTTATGTTTACTTATCCACTGGAGCCTTCACAGATATCGCTGATCAGTATGTTTACCATTGGTGTGCCAGCGTTCTTTCTTGCTCTGGAGCCAAACAAAAATATTATCAAAGGACATTTCCTTACAAATGTATTCTTGAAAGCTCTTCCCGCAGCGCTGACAGATGCGCTGGCTGTCGGAGCATTGGTTATTTTCGGGCGGACGTTTGATGTGAATTCAACAGATATTTCTACTGCCGCAACAATGCTGCTTGCCATAGTAGGCTTTATGATTCTATATAAGATCAGCGCGCCGATGAACAAAATTCGCATAGCGATCTTAGGTGGATGTATTGTGGGACTTCTATTTTGCAGTATCTTCTTGAAAGATCTATTTGCGATCACAGGAATGACGACAGAATGTGTGATGCTTTTTGTTGTCTTTGCTATCGCCACAGAACCGGTGCTTAGATATCTGACAGTGCTTGTAGGAAAGATGAGGTTTTATTATCTGAGACTGCGCGGAAGGAACCCAGAGGAAGAGGTATAAAATCTTATTTGGGGAAGTATGTATGGAAAAAAGAATTGCGGAATGTATCAATATATTGGGGAGATTTTGCGGAAAAAGAGACGTGGAGAATTTACTGGTTTCCGAATTAAAAAATAAATATCAACTCGAACAGGCTGATGTAATGGTTCTTTTTGGCGGTAGTATCATGTGCGGAGGGGATGTGCTTGCGACTGCTATGAAGAATAACGTCGCAAAAAAATATGTAATCGTGGGAGGCGCCGGTCATACCACAGAGGCTTTGCGGATAAAGGTGCATGAAAAATTCCCGAATATTATAACTGACGGGTTGACGGAAGCGGAAATTTTTGAATCGTATATTCAGTATCGTTATAGACTTCATGCTGATCTTTTAGAATGTAATTCAACTAATTGTGGAAATAACATTACATATTTGCTGGATTTACTGAGAAAAAACAATATCGCATTTCATTCAATCATTCTTGCCCAAGATGCTACTATGCAACATAGGATGGAGGCTGGAATGAGAAAATATGTTACGGATGCAAGGATTATCAATTTTGCTACTTACCAAGCAAATGTAGTTGCAAATAACGGTCAGCTTTATTATGAAAATGATATCTTGGGTATGTGGGATATGGAAAGATATGTTTCATTACTGATGGGAGAAATACCGCGGTTATCTGATGATGCGGACGGATATGGACCAAACGGGAAAAACTATATTGCTCATGTTGAGATACCATTAGAAGTTAAGATGGCATTTGCAGAGTTAAAAGCAACATACGGTAATATGATAAGGGAAGCC